>Ga0105048_10000135_pt1 | contig 94452 bp, 78 predicted proteins | sample MAT05_FD_78382 | JGI IMG/M metagenome (GOLD analysis project Ga0105048, IMG submission 78382) | Freshwater microbial communities from Lake Fryxell liftoff mats and glacier meltwater in Antarctica - MAT-05 | ecosystem: Environmental > Aquatic > Freshwater > Ice > Liftoff microbial mat | place...
CATTTACCCCACCCCTAAATCCCCTCCCCATTGCATGGAGAGGGGACTTCAAGATGCGTTTTTCTCCCCCTCTCCAAGTATTGGAGAGGGGGCCGGGGGGTGAGGTAAGCGAAAGTCCTGAAAATAATGAGTGATGAGGTATGACCGAAATAGCCATTAGATCGCTGCATGAGTTGGATGAAATGCAAGCGGCAGTAGAGCTGCAAAAATTGTATTGGGGTAGCGAGGTTGATTCGCTCGTCCCAGCGCACATGTTGTTTTCGATTGCCACTTACGGTGGGCATGTATTGGCGGCGTTTTATGGTGATCGGATGATCGGCGTTCTAATTGGGCTGATCGGTACGAATGTGCATGAAGGCGAGCGCCCTGCGATGGCAAATCTGCTGATTGCGTCTAAACGGATGGTCGTACTGCCGGAGTATCGTAATTACGGCATTGGCTACAAACTGAAATTGGCGCAGCGTGACGCAGCAATGAAGCTGGGGATAAGATTGGTAACATGGACGTTTGACCCGCTGCTGGCGGCAAATGCTCATCTGAATCTGCGGAAATTGGGTGGAGTTTGCCAAACCTATTTGGTTGATTACTATGGAACGAGCAGTGAAAATGGTTTGGCGACGCTTGGCACGTCTGATCGGCTACCAGTTGAATGGTGGGTGACTCATCGACGGGTAGAAGAACGACTGAATGGCAGCCGTACCCATTTGACCATCGCGCATTATCTTGAAGCGGATACACCTATTGTAAATCCGGCAGATTGGGATGGGACGGTGCTTCGCCCGTGCGATGAGATCAAAAATCCGGGGGCGACCTTTGCGCTGGTGGAAATCCCACTCAATTATGCGGCAATCCTGCGTGAAGATGAAGGGCTGGCGCGGTCATGGCGGACGCACAGCCGCGAAGTATTCACCTATTTGATGCGTGGCGGCTATATCGTAACAGATTTTCTTCGCGATCAGATTGAAGGGCGTGACCGGACGTTTTATTTAATGAGCTACAACATGGGTTTTGATTTTAGTTTGAACTAATGAACCGCAAATTCGCGGAGGACAAACGTGCAATCGATCACGATTCAAGAGATTCATTTACATCCCGTCGCTTTGCCCTTGGTGGAAAAATTAAAGACGAGCGCCAGCAGCGAATCGTTTAAATCAGCCATCATCGTCGAGTTGATTACGTCGGATGGGGTAATAGGTTGGGGGGAATGCCCGACAAAGATGGCTCCAAGCTATGCGTATGAGACGATGGGAACGGCACTGCATGTCCTCGCACAATTTTTGATTCCGGCGCTCATTGGGAAAACGATCACGAGCGCGACGGAGATTCCCGGCCTTTTGGATGAAGTGCGTGGGCATCCGATGGCGCGGTTTTCTGTTGAAGCGGCGGCTTGGGATGCGATTGCTAAGACCAACACCATGCGTTTAGACGATTTGTTCGCGGCACATTTGCCAGCAGGTCACAGTTCCAAGGGCTATGCAACGGTTGGCGTGAGCATCGGGATTCAAGAATCGATAGAAAAAACTTTGGAGATTATTACCAAACGAGTCGATCAAGGCTATGGGCGGGTCAAACTCAAAATTGAGCCGGGTTGGGATGTGGACTTAGCACAGGGTGTACGGAAAGTTTACCCTGATATTTCGCTGATGTTGGATGCCAACAGTGCGTATTCGCTGAATGACGCGGATTATTTGAGGCAAATGGACGCATTTAACCTGCTGATGCTGGAGCAGCCGCTTGGCTATAATGACATCTACGAACATGGCAAGCTGCAACCCCAGTTACAAACGCCGATTTGCCTTGATGAAAGCATCCACAGCGCGAATGATGTACGTTTAGCGATTGAAATTGGTGCGTGTAAGATTATCAACTTGAAACCAGCACGGGTTGGCGGATATACCGAGAGTCTGGAAATCTACAAATTCTGTGCGGAAAATGACGTGCCTCTGTGGATTGGTGGGCTACTCGAAACAGGGGTGGGACGGGCGGCGAACTTGGCCTTTGCATCGCTGCCGGGGGTGACGCTTCCGTGTGATATTTCGGCGACGGATCGCTACTATAACCCGGATTTGACCGAGCCGTCGTTTAAACTGGGTGAAATCAGCCGGATTGCTGTGCCGGATGCGACGGGTATTGGGATAGAAGTGCAACGGGACAGGTTAGTCAATGCGGTGAGTCTATGGGAAGCGGAAAAGCCCTATTAGGTTAGGTATTATTAGAATATAGGAGTGTCCATGTCATTAGAAAATAAATCGGTCTCGTTTATTGGAAGCGGTGTGATGGCGGAAGCCATGATTAAAGGGCTGCTGAGTCGCCAACTGCTGCGTGCAGATTGTATTTTCGCGTCCGATCCGCATACGCAGCGCGGCGCACAACTGGTCGAGCGTTATGGATTAACTTTTACAGGCGACAATCGTGAGGCAGCGCAGGCCGGGGATGTGATCGTACTTTCGGTTAAGCCGCAGGTGATGGATAAGGCGCTGCATGATATTCGCGGGCATTTGCGCGAGGGATCGCTTGTGTTAAGCATTGCGGCGGGGGTGACGATCAAGACGATTTCGCAAGGCAGCGGGAATGACTGCGTGGTGCGCTCAATGCCGAATACACCAGGGCAAATCGGGCAGGGGATTACGGTCTGGACGGCAACCGACACAGTGAGCGATGAACAGCGCGGTCTTACAGGTGACATCTTGGGTGCGTTGGGCGAAACGCTTTATGTACAAGATGAGCATTTTTTGGATATGGCGACAGCGCTTAACGGCACAGGGCCGGCTTATGTGTTTTTAGTGATGGAAGCGTTGATTGATGCCGGGGTGCATCTGGGGTTTTCTCGTAATGATGCCGAGCGATTGGTCATTCAAACCATGCGTGGTTCGGTGGAATATGCGCTTGCATCTGGCTTGCACCCGGCACAGCTTCGTAATCAGGTGACGAGTCCGGGTGGCACGTCGGCGGCGGCGATTTATCAACTGGAAAAGGGCGGATTGCGGACGGTAATTTCCAAAGCAGTATGGTCAGCTTACCAGCGTTCTATGGAATTAGGCAAGAAAGACGAATAGCCCAAGAATTCTATTGTGAAAATTGTCGCTAATTTGTTGTAAAATGCTGATGGATACGCTACAATTCGATTAAAGCATTGTCGTGATTAACCATAAGTCCTCTTTTTTAGTTCAACTTGGGAATAAGCTGCTTGAAGGTTTTCAGGCGGACGAAATTTACAAAGTGTGCGGTTTAAACGAGCGAGGAGCCTCAAATGGCGGAACTTTCCAAAAGTTACTATGACTCTATTTTAGAGCAGATCGCGGGCTATCAACCGTCGGTTGAGTCTGTCGAAGTTGGGAACGTGCAAGAAGTAGGTGACGGTATTGCCCGCGTGACGGGGTTAGATAATATCCGTTTTAGTGAGTTGGTCAAGTTCAGTAATGGTGTGGCGGGGATCGCGTTTAATCTTGAAAAAGATAACGTCGGCATCATCATCCTCGGTAAATATGACACCATCAATGAAGGCGATGAAGTCCGTCCGACTGGGCGTATCGCTTCTGTGCCTGTCGGTATGGGTATGGTTGGACGTGTGGTTAATGCACTCGGTGAACCCGTCGATGGTAAAGGCCCGATTGTCGCAACTGAATACTTCAACATTGAACGTATTGCCCCAGGTGTACGCGCTCGTAAAAACGTGGGTCGTCCGATGCAGACGGGTATCGTAGCGATTGATTCCATGATCCCGATTGGGCGTGGACAGCGTGAATTGATTATCGGGGATCGCCAGATCGGTAAAACCGCACTGGCAATTGATACGATTATCAATCAAAAAGGGCAGGATATGTACTGCATCTACGTCGCCATTGGCAAGCGCAAGGGTGAAATCGCCCGTTTACAAGCGCTGCTGGAAGAATATGGCGCGATGGAATATACCACAATTGTTGTGGCTTCTGCCTCTGACCCCGCCGCGATGAACTATATCTCGCCCTACTCTGGGTGCGCGATTGGCGAATGGTTCATGGAAAATGGTAAAGATGCGCTTGTTATTTATGACGATCTTTCCAAACATGCTTGGGCGTATCGCCAAGTTTCTTTGTTAATGCGTCGTCCGCCGGGGCGTGAAGCGTATCCGGGGGATGTGTTTTATCTACACAGCCGTTTGCTGGAACGTGCCGCGCAGTTGAGCGATGCTAATGGCGGCGGCAGCTTAACCGCGCTCCCGATTATTGAAACTCTGCTCGGTGATATTTCTGCTTATGTACCGACTAACGTCATTTCGATCACGGATGGGCAGATTTTCCTCGAAGGCGAGTTGTTCTATTCTGGTCAACGTCCGGCGTTGAACGTTGGTGTCAGCGTCAGCCGCGTGGGTGGTGATGCCCAGACGAAAGCGATGCGGCAGGTGGCGGGTCGTCTGCGTCTTGATCTGGCGCAGTTCCGTTCATTGGCGGCCTTCGCCCAATTTGGTTCTGATCTTGATAAATCGACACAGGCACAGCTTGATCGTGGTCTGCGCTTGACGGAACTGCTTAAGCAGCCGCAATATCAACCGATGCAGTTGACCGATCAAATTCTCCTGTTATTTGCAGGCACGAATGGGTATCTGGACAAAGCTGCCGTTGACCGCGTGAAAGAATGGCAGGTGTCTTTCCTGCGTACTATGAATACCCAATATGCTGATGTTGTGAGCGCAATTGCAACCGATAAGGCCATTTCTGATGCGACCCGCCCCAAGCTGGAAGCCGCGCTCAAGGCCTTTAACGAAAGCTGGACGTAACCAATGGCAAGCGCACGCGAAATTAAGAATCGCATCCGCAGCGTGAAGAATATCGCGCAGATTGCGCGTGCTTTGGAAGCGGAAGCGGCGACGAAAGTGCGTCGGGCGCAGGCGCGCGCGCTGGCGAGCCGGGCTTTCGCAGAAAAGGCGTGGGAAATTCTGTTGAATGTGCAGGGGGCGACCCCTGCTGGTACCGGAACGCATCCGCTTTTGACCGAGCGTGAAAACATCAAAAGTATTTTGATCGTCGTTATTACGTCAGATCGCGGGTTAGCGGGAGCCTATAACGGCAATATTCTTCGTGTGGCGCAGCGGTTTGCCTCGCGCATGGGTAAGCCGGTGAAGTTCATCGCGGTGGGTAAAAAAGCGCGTGACTCGCTGATCCGCGCTCGTGTTAATGTCATCGCCGAATTCAGCAAACTGCCTGCGAATCCCACTTTGGCGGATATTCGCCCCATCGCTCATCTTGCGATTGATGAATTCCTTAGCGGTAGTGTGGATGATGTCTATATTGCCTATACGGATTTTATCAATACCATCACGCAGCGTCCGGTGGTGCAGGGTTGGCTGCCGCTTATTCCGCATGAGATAGGCGATGCGGTGGCGGCGGAATATGTTAAAGATGTTCCGGCGGTCACGAGTGGCAAGCAAGATTATGAATATGAGCCGAGTCCACAAGCGATCTTGGATGAAATCGTCCCGCGTTTTACCGAATTGCAGCTTTATCAGGCGCTGTTAGAAAGCCAAGCCAGTGAGCATTCAGCCCGTATGGTGGCGATGCGGAGCGCGTCGGATAATGCGTCGCAGTTGAGCGGCGATTTGACATTGCTTTATAACAAAGCCCGTCAATCCGCGATTACGGCAGAAATTCTCGATATTGTGGGCGGGGCGGAAGCGCTGCAAGCGACGATTGATGCCGCTGTTGACCACATTCTTGCCGCAGATAGTGCAACAAGTAATGGTAAGTCACAGAAGGCTTACGCGAAAGCACTGCCACAATCGGCTTCCAAGACGATGGCGGCAACGGCTGCCAAGCAAAAAGCTGCTGCGAGTGGGCAGCCAGACGACCTTACTAAGATTGAAGGCATTGGTCCTAAAATGTCGGCAGCTTTGAAGTCCGCAGGGATTTCTACATTTGCGGTCTTATCTGAATCGAGCGAGGCCGAATTACGGATGGCGATTGAGGCGGCAGGGATGCGCTTTTCACCAAGTTTGGTGACATGGGCGCGGCAAGCTACACTCGCTGTAAATGGCGAATGGGATGCTTTAGAAGAATTTCAGAAGAATTTGGTTAGTGGGCGTGAGGCCTAATTGTCAGATTAATTTGTCGTAGGGACGGCCTAGAGGGCTGCTTTCTACAAATCGCATTTTCTTGATTGAAGGAGAAAAAACATGGCTGAGATTGAAGGCCGTATATCCCAGATTCTTGGTGCTGTGGTGGATGTGAGATTCCCACATGGCGAACTCCCTGATATTTTTGATGCCATTCGTGTGCCTCGTCAAGATCAGGATGGTAAAGATCAACTGGATTTGGTTTTAGAAGTACAGATGCACTTGGGCAATGATTCGGTGCGTACCGTTGCTATGGATACAACTGACGGTTTGCAGCGCGGTGTTCCGGCCTATTCTACAGGTTCACCGATCACGGTTCCAGTGGGTGATGCTTCATTAGGGCGCGTGTTCAATGTGTTGGGTCGTCCGATTGACGGGGGAGAGGCTGTTCCTGCTGATTCGCCGCGCCGTCCGATTCATGCTTCTGCGCCGAACTTTGAAGATCAATCGACCAAAGTCGAAGTGTTTGAAACCGGGTTAAAGGTGGTGGATTTGATCGCCCCGATGACTAAAGGTGGCAAGACGGGCATCTTTGGCGGTGCAGGCACTGGCAAGACGATCACCATTATGGAACTGATTAACTCTATTGCCACCCAACACGCCGGACTTTCGGTGTTCGCGGGTGTAGGAGAGCGTACCCGCGAAGGGACGCAGCTTTATGGTGAAATGGAAGAAGCTGGTGTTCTGGATAAACTGGCGATGGTGTTTGGTCAGATGAACGAGCCACCTGGCGTGCGTTTGCGCGTGGCGCTTTCGGGCTTGGCGATGGCTGAATATTTCCGCGATCAGGGCAAAGACGTGCTGATGTTCATCGACAACATCTTCCGTTACTCGCTGGCGGGTGCTGAAGTGTCGGCTTTGCTCGGACGTATGCCTTCGGCAGTGGGTTATCAGCCGACTTTGGCGGATGAGATGGGGCAGTTGCAGGAACGCATCACCTCCACCAAAACAGGCGCTATCACGTCAATGCAGGCTGTTTATGTGCCTGCTGACGATTATTCTGATCCTGCACCTGTAGCGGTGTTTACGCATCTGGATGGAACGATTGCGCTGGAACGTTCGATTGTGGCGCGTGGTATTTATCCGGCGGTTGACCCGCTTGGCAGCACGAGCAAAATTCTTGATCCCAATATCGTCGGTGATGAGCATTACCGTACAGCACGTAACGTACAACAGGTACTGCAACGCTATAAGGATTTGCAAGACATCATCGCTATTTTGGGTGTGGACGAACTTTCCGACGATGATAAGTTATTGGTGGCGCGGGCGCGTAAGATCGAATTGTTCCTCAGTCAGCCAATGTTCGTCGCGCAGCAGTTCACTGGACGCGATGGACGCTATGTTAAAGTGCGCGATACGATTCGCGGCTTTCGCATGATTTTGGAAGGCGAACTCGACCATATTCCTGAGCAGTTGTTTTATATGGCTGGGCCAATTGAAGATGTGCTGGCGCGTCATGATGAGGCTGAAAAGGCCAGTGCGTAAGGTGTGTTGAGGGCAAAAAGCTGAGTTTGAGGGGAAGGCGGCTTTAGGACTGATTCCCTTCAAACAAATATGTTGCCCTAAAAACTGAAGGCTGATCGCCGAAAGCTGAAAATCCTATGACAATACATGTTGAAATTGTTACCCAAGAAAAATTGGTCTTTGAAGATAAAGCCGCCGATATGGTTGTAATCCCTGCGAGCGAAGGAGTGATGGGTATTTTGCCGCGTCACGCGCCTGTCTTAACGACCTTGGGCTTTGGAGAATTGATCGTCCGCAAGGGGAGCGCCGAAGAACGTTTTGCCATTTTTGGCGGCGTGGTCGATATACGTCCGGGCAAGGTCACGGTCTTGGCTGATTTAGCAGCCTCATCGTTTGATCTTGATCTTGAAGCAGCGGAGTCTGCTCGTGAACGTGCAGAAAAACTGCTGCGTGAAGGGCTGCCGCCGGAACAGAACCGTGCTGCCGAGCTGCAATTACGCCGCGCTAACCTCGAACTGCAAATCACCCGTAAGCTGAAGCAGAGCAGCCCGGTGATGCGGATTCTGGATTCAGAAAAGGGCGAATAGCGCTTTTTTACCGTTCAACAATCGCCCACACGGTAGGTCATCTGATGATGCATCTATCGTGTGGGCGTTTTGTTTTGTTATAATCATTTCTTATGCTCTCCAACAATCGACACAATTGAAAGAATCACATGGCATTATTCAGCAAAAAACTTGGCGTGGATTTAGGCACGGTCAATGTCTTAATTTGGGAAAACGGACAAATCGTTTTGCAGGAACCGTCACTCGTGGCGTTGATGGCGGAAGATGAACGGATTGTAGACTTTGGACAGCCTGCACGTGAGATGCTGGGAAGGGTGGATGATGAGGACATTCAAGTTATCCGTCCATTGCAAAATGGCGTAATCGCCGATTACGAAGTGACCGAGGCGATGCTAAGGTATTTCTTCGGGAAAATCGCCGGACGGATTCGCTTATTTAAGCCGACGGTAATGATTTCTGTTCCTTGGGGTGTCACAAGTGTGGAAAAACGTGCCGTGCATGAGGCGGCGATTGCAGCAGGGGCGCGTGAAGCGTTTTTGATCTGGGAGCCATTGGCGGCGGCATTGGGGGCAGGGCTACCTGTGAGTACACCTGCCGGCGATATGGTCGTTAATATCGGTGGCGGCATTACCGAAGCAGCCGTTTTAAGCATGAATAACATTGTGCGGGCAGAAAGTGGACGCGTGGGCGGCCTTAAACTCGACGATGCGATCATCAGTTATGTGCGGCGTAAATATGGGTTAGGAATTGGTCAGCCAACCGCCGAAGCCATCAAGATTCAAATTGGTGCTGCGATTGACAAAGTAGAAAATTTGTCTATGGAAATTCAAGGACGGGATAATGTCAGCGGGTTGCCGCGTACCGTCACGATGCACACGGGCGAGGTGGTGGAAGCCATGCAAGAGGTGTTAAATGCAATTGCTCAGGTCGTCAAAAATGTTTTGAGCAATACGCCTCCTGAGCTTGCTTCTGATATTATTGATCGGGGAATTACTTTAACGGGGGGCGGGGCGCTGCTGCGGGGGATGGATCAATTCTTGACAAAAGAAACGGAAGTGCCTGTATATCGTGCAGAAAATCCTATGATCGCCGTAGCGACGGGCGCGGGACGCGCTTTAGAAGACCCGGCGATCCTTCGACGTGTTCTACAGGCTTATTAAGCCGACTAACGCTCTGATTCAAGATAATAAGTCATGCGCTGCATATGGACTACGGGGTCAATATATTGGACGTGGACGTTTTGTGGGACGTTGATGCTAATAGGCGCATAGTTCAGGATGCCACGTACACCCGCCTTTATAAGTTGGTCGGCGACATGTTGGGCATATTCTGCTGGAACAGTAATCATGGCCATTTGCATACCGCGTTTGCTGATGGTGTCGATCAGTTCATTCATAGGCTGAATCACGAAATCTTCAATTGGCTTTCCGATTTTGTTGGGGTCGCTGTCGAATATACAGGTGATATGGAAGCCCCGATTAGAAAAGCCGCGATAATGGGCAACAGCCGTGCCGAGGTCTCCTGCGCCGACTAAGGCCACTTCCCAGTCGCGTGTGACTTTTAGGACTTGACGCAGTTTTTCTTCAAGATAGGTAATTTGATAACCTGTACCTTGTTTGCCAAATCCGCCAAAGTGAGACAAATCTTTGCGAATTTGCGCGGAACTGATGCCCAGCCGCCGACCCAGTTCGTGCGAAGAAGTTACTTCATGGCCTTCTTGAGAAAGGCGATTTAATGCGCGAAGGTAGATTGGTAAGCGGCCAATAACAATATCAGGAATGTTATCGGACGGAATAGATGTCATTGTGAAACTCGCTCCCTTTTTTCATTTCAGTCGTTAGGTTCTGAAACGCGAGATTATGTGTTTGGAGATAATGCTTAAGAAGTCGGATTTTAGGAGCATGGTATATGATTTTCCCATTATAATTTTAATGTTACCACCGATATAGCGCCCATACTAGATAATCCTTTATCTAAAGATTTTGACATCTTTATTCATGTGATTGTACGCTATATTACTACGGATTGAGTCAATTTGCACAAAGAGGATGTATGGATTTTAATTTCTATTCGACTGGGTGTTTGATAAACAAGCCAAATTTAAGTAAAGTCCGCTGAATGCCGTACATGGTCACTGTAAACACGCTATAATGGTAGTCAATTCGTTTTTATGATTGGGGTCGATGCTGCTGTGGACGAAAACATCATCGATGAGTTTGAAGATGCCATTATCCCGCGCAGCCGCGTATTCGTGCTGTTGGATGGGACGTTTGTCGTAAGGTGGAGCGAGAATCGTGTACAGGAATTGGAAAGCGGGCATTATCGCGTATTTGAAAAGCGCGATTTTGGCGCATCTATTACGGATTATGAATTGAACCAACTTAAGAATGCGGGCTTGGTAGATAGCTATGATAAAGAGATGGTCTGGCTAACTTCTCTGCCAGATCGCGGTGCTTTTTCCACACTCAGCCCTTGGGAGCAGCAGCGTGTTCGCTCTTATTATGTCAATACGACACTGCCGGGATCAGTCCTGCGGGATGTTGAGGATTTGTTAGAAGAAATTGGTTTGGCAGATACATTCACATCGCGGGTGCGGGATGATTTTGTCGTCTTGTGGGGAACAAAAGGAATTTCGTTCCACAAGTTCGATGATGCGGAAAAGGCCCGCACACTGCTGGTGGAAAGAGCGCCGGATGCTTTTGCCCATGCTGTAGTGGCTTTTATTGAAACGACTAAGCGCGATTGATGCGTGTCATAGCATTGGAAGTAAGGTTATAGGTTATGTTTGATGAAACAGCGCGGAAAAATGGCAGAGTTCATCGTATTGGGAGCGAGCATCCTGATTTAATTGCCGTTCATAACAGTATGCTGGACGGATTAAGCCAACTTGCTGATTATTTTGGCTTTAGTAAAGTGATGGGGCAGCTTTATGGTGCGTTGCTGCTCAGTCCTGAGCCATTATCGCTTGATGATTTGATGGAACGGTTAAGTATTTCAAAAGCTAACGCGAGCATGAATATGCGGACGCTGGAACACATGGGCATGGTGCGGCAGGTGTGGCTGCGCGGGCGGAGTGGTCGGCGGAAATATTATGAAGCGGAAACGGACTTTTTGCAGATCATTACCAATATTTTGAGTGGGCGTGAGATGCGCGATGTGGATCGTGCTTTGTCTGTGATGGAGGAAAATGCAGGATTGCTTGCTAAGTCTCAACCTGACATGACTACTGAGGATAAACAGCAGGCGGATTTATATTTAGGGCGCATTACCCAGATGCAAACGATGTTTCGTTTTGCCCAGTTGGTTATCAGCAGTATTTTGGCGCGAGTGAGTAATATGGATTTGGATGAAATTTCCGATATTGAGATTAAATAATTGTCTTGTAGCGGATGCTATTTTTGCACTATAATGCACGGATGAGGCAAAATGCCTTAGATGACTTTTGGGGGAGTGGCGGAACTGGCAGACGCGCATGACTTAGGATCATGTCTTTTACGAGGTGAGGGTTCGAGTCCCTCCTTCCCCATTCATGTGTACTAAAAAACATCGAAATTTCTGATGGAAGATTTATACTCTGTCGATTGTGTCAGTGCTATAATCTGCTGTATTACACGCGATTTAACCACGCTGTTGTAAGGACTAACCTATTGAATATCCAAACTGAACATCTCCAAGACCACACCGCACGTTTTATTGTCGAAATCGATATGGACCGGCTCGACAAATCGAAACAGAAGGCGGCACGCGCAATTGCAGGGCGCGTTAACATCCCTGGCTTCCGCAAAGGCAAAGCGCCATACCGTATTCTCGTGCAGTATGTGGGTGAAGCCAACATCCTTCAGGATGCGGTGGATGATTTAAGCCAAGAGATTTACCGGGAAACCATTGAACAGTCTGAAATTGAACCTTATGGGCCTGGCTCGTGGGACGATTTCAAACTGGAACCCGCCCCCACGTTTATTTATACCGTTCCCTTACAACCTACAGTCACATTAGGCGATTATCGTTCTATTCGGCGCGACTACGAAGCTCCGACTGTCGAGGACTCGGATGTCGATGAGGGAATGAAGCGCCTTTTAGATCAGGAAGCACTCGTCGAAGAGAGTACTCGTCCGGTTGAAATGGGTAATCGGGTGACGCTTGATATTCACAGCGAGTTTAGTGACGATGCACCTGAAGTGATTGTGGATGAGACCAATGTTGAATCTACTGAACAAAAAGATGCCCCACCGCCCAAAGGCACAGAATTTGTGCATGAGCATGATGGCGTTATTACGCTTGAAGAGGATGACGAGCCGCTTTTGCCCGGTTTTAAACAGGCACTAATTGGCGCGACGGCTGGGCAGGAATTGGAATTTGAGTTAACTGTTCCAGAGGGCGAAGAAAATTATGCCGACATTGTTGGGCGTAAGATTACTTTTCATGTCACAATGAAGAAAATTGAGGCTGTCACGCTGCCTGTTGTAAATGACGACTTTGCGGCGAAGGTGACGGCGACGGAAGAGACACCACTTACACTGCTTGAGCTGCGGATGCGGATGCGTGAAAATTTGCAAGACGCATTAGAGCGCCGGTCAAAAGCCGCTTATGCCGATTTAGTGCTAGAAGAAATGGTCGATCAAGCGACGATTGCATATCCTGAAGCCATGATCCAAGAGCAAATGGACGGCATGATTAAAGACTTAGAAAGGCGTTTGCAGCAGCAGAATATTTCCCTAGATACGTATTATAAAGTCACCAACCGCACCGAGGAAGACATTCGGGGTGATTATCGTCAGCCTGCGATAGAGGCGGTTAGGCGAATGCTTGTTTTGCGCGAAGTGATGGTGGCGGAAAAGATCAAGGTTGCAGACGAGCAAATTAATCAGCGGATTGATGTATTGCTATCTCAGTTTGGGGAACAGGCCGAAGTGTTCCGGGGTGTTTTCGATACCCCAAATATGCGCGTTAGCATTTTGAATGAGTTGCTAGAGCAGAATGTCTTTGACCGGATTGTTGCAATTGCGCGGGGTGAAGAAATTCCAGTTGAAGCAGAATCAGAGGTCATCATGGTTGAGCCTGTCGCTGCGGCAGAAACGCCGGATGTAAGTTCAGCAGAATCCGAAGTGTCTACTGAAAGTGAATCAGAATCGATTTGAGTTGTTAGATTTTGTTGTTAGCGGATAAATTGATCGTCAATTGAAAGGAGTAGGGCGCATTCTCATTTTTGCGAGTGCGTCAGCAAGCATGAGTATTTATAACATTGTACCGATGGTGATTGAACAAGGCAGCCGGGGCGAGCGAGCCTACGACATTTATTCGCTGCTTTTGAAAGAACGTATTGTTTTCATGGGGATGCCGATTAACGATCAGATTGCCAACTTGATCGTCGCACAACTACTTTTCCTTGATCGTGAAGATGCTGATCGTCGTATTCAAATGTATATCAATTCTCCCGGCGGCGTGGTTTATGCTGGGCTGGCGATTTATGATACGATGCAGCAGATTTCGGCGGATGTAAGCACCACTGCGGTGGGCTTAACGGCCAGCTTTGGTACGGTCTTATTGGCGGCAGGGCGGCCTAATATGCGTATGGCGCTTCCGAATGCGACCATTCACATGCACCAGCCGTTGGGTGGCGCACAGGGGCAGGCTTCTGATATCGTGATTCAGGCTAATGAGATCGTCCGGTTAAAAGACTTGCTCAATGAAGTGTTTGTTAAACACACGGGCAAGCCGAAAGAAGTTATTGAGCGCGATACAGATCGGGATATTTACTTCAGCGCCCAGCAAGCCGTTGATTATGGTTTGATTGATACTGTGCTTGATATGACAAAAGAAGATGCAAAAGTAGGAGCAAAAGTAAAGTGAGCTACGTACCATCAGGTCATCATCGGTGTTCGTTTTGTGGTCGCAACCATGATGAGGTCGAGCGTCTGATTGCTGGCCCGGATGGTGTGTTCATATGTAACTACTGTGTGGAATTGTGTCATAACTTGCTATTAGATGAAGAGATGACACACAGCAGCGGTACAGATTTTCATATTTCTCACTTACTTTCCCCTCGTGAACTCATGAACCATCTGGATGAATACGTGGTTGGGCAAATCCATGCGAAACGTGTTCTGAGTGTTGCCGTGTATAACCACTATAAGCGGATACAGTCGGATAAATCCAATGGGGAAGTTGAATTACAGAAGAGCAATATTCTGATGTTGGGGCCTACGGGCAGCGGCAAGACCTTGTTAGCGCAGACCCTTGCCCGTATTTTGGATGTGCCATTTTGCATCGCGGATGCAACAGCGCTAACGGAAGCGGGTTATGTGGGTGAAGATGTCGAGAATATCTTGCTGCGCCTGATTCAAGCCGCTGATGGTGATATTGCGCGTGCCGAAAAAGGCGTTATCTATATCGACGAAATTGATAAGATTGCGCGAAAATCCAACGATAACCCTTCGATCACCCGTGATGTGTCGGGCGAGGGAGTGCAGCAAGCGCTCTTGAAAATTGTGGAAGGTACGGTTGCCAATGTGCCGCCGCAAGGTGGGCGCAAGCACCCCCATCAAGAATTTATCCAGATTGATACCACGAATATCTTATTTATTTGTGGTGGTACATTTGACGGTATTGACGAGGTAATTGGTAAACGGATCGGCGTAAAGGGATCGCTTGGCTTTAAGGCGAATACCCCAGCGACACGCTCGGATACTGATAAAGCACGTCTGATGCGTAAAATCAGTCCGGAAGATTTGATGTCTCACGGCTTGATCCCTGAGTTGGTAGGGCGGTTGCCTGTTTTGGTGACGATTGACCAACTTGATCGTGAAGCGCTCATTCGCATTTTGGTCGAACCGAAGAACGCCCTGATTAAACAGTATGAGCATTTGCTGTCTTTGGACAAAGTGAAATTGGAATTTGTCGAGTCGGCATTGGGTGCGGCGGCTGATCTGACGCTCAAACGTGAGACTGGTGCGCGTGGGCTGCGCTCAATCATCGAAAGTTGTTTGTTGGATGTGATGTTTGAAATTCCAGGTAGAGAAGATATTCGGCGGGTTGTCATTGATGCTGATGTCATTAATGGCTTGTCCCAACCGCATATCTATGGCGCGGACGATCGGCGTTTGGAATGGACTGAGGACGGCTCGCTTAAGCCGGCTGCTTAGGGGCTGGACATAAACGGTACGGAATTGATCGAAGAGGGCAGCCTATACGCTGCCCTCTTTGTTTTTAGCGCGTAAGCTGCGGGATAATGACTTCGGCACGTCCGCCAACTGCCTCTTTAAAGGCTTGTGCGTCCAGATAGGTGGCACTATCCCCAACCGCGCCCCAATTGCTCGGAATGACCCAACGCGGGCGCATCTTTTTGACGACTTCTACTGCATCTGTAACGTTGAGTGTCCCATTGCCATCAATAGGTAAAATCGCAATATCTGGCTTAATGCGTTCCATGTCGGGAATATCTTCTGTATCCCCTGCATAATAAATATCGAAAAAATTCAATGAGATGACAAAACCTAGCCCACCATCCTCAATCGGGTGGAGAAGTTTTTTCGTGGAATAGGCGGGTACGGATTTAATGCTGGCAAGGTCTACGGTTATGCTTTGCCAAGGACGAAGCACCTTGCAGCCCTCAATTTGCGAAGCCACATTTTTGTTACCGATAACGAGGGTGGACTCTCCACGCAACTTTTCAATATCTGCCAGTGAGCAGTGTTCATAATGGTCGTGGCTGACGAGAATCACATCGGCATGGAAAACACTACGAACTACGCGCCAAGGGTTGATATAAATCAACGGCGGCCCCTGAATAATAAAGCTGCCATGACCGAGCCATTGAATGCGATCAATCATGCGATCTGAGAAATTTTCGTTAAGGTTGTTATTCATAATCCTAGTCTACCTCAAAGCGTGAGATGGCTCAAGCTGCTTGTATGGCAATAGTATTGGGCTTATAATCGCTGTTAAATCACAATCACGTTGTAAGCGTTAAGAATTCCTAACGCTTGGGCAGTCTTGCTTCTGATATGATACACTTAGGGTAAATTTGGAAATTGAGCAGAAATCATGTTGACCGTAAAGGAACAAGCGTATGAGTGATCGTCCTGCTAATCCTCCTCGCAGAATTCAAGGTCTTGGTGACCAATCGCAGAAGCCGGCGGCGCCGAGTGGCTCAACCGATTTGCTGCGCGAAAGCAATGCGTGGTCGCCGACACCGATTTCGACGATTGAAGACACCGGGCTGAGTAAACTTAATTTAGCCGACCTCATTTTGAAGGTGATTTATTTTGCCGGCGATATGATGGGGCATCAAGTTACCGAGATCGTCAAACTGCCGTTTACGGGGGTTGTCGACCAAATTTTGGAATTCTTAAAGCGTGAACGGTTTATCGAAGTGCGGGGATCGGGTGGATTTGGCGAAGCGGGGTATCGTTACGTCATCACCGACAAGGGCGCAGATAAAGCACGGGATGCGTTGGAGCGCTCGCAATATGCGGGGGCTGCGCCAGTTAGTTTGCGCCAATACATTCAATCAATGCAAGCCCAAAATCGGAATCGTAAGCCAATACATCAAGCCGATATGCAAAAATTGATGGAAAATCTGGTCGTCTCGGATGAGATGCTGGATAAAGTTGGGCCAGCCGTCAATTCTGGACGCTCTATTTTTCTTTATGGCCCGCCGGGAAATGGTAAAACAACCATTGCCGAGCGTGTAGGTCGTTTGATTTTGGGAGATGATTTGTGGATACCGTACTCGATTGATGTAGATGGACAGATTATCCAAGTATTCGATTTTATCAATCATGAGATTGTTGAAAATCCGAAAATTATGAAGCAGAGTACTGGTGTTATGCAAGACCCGCGCTGGATTTGCATTAAACGTCCTATGATTATGGTCGGTGGTGAGCTGACGATGGCGGGGCTTGACTTGCAATTTGATGAGGTCAACAAGTTTTATGAAGCCCCATATCAAGTGAAGGCCAATGGCGGCATGTTTTTGATTGATGATTTTGGCCGCCAGGTGGTGCGTCCGGTAGATTTGCTGAATCGGTGGATCGTCCCGCTGGAAAAAGGGGTTGATTTTCTGACGCTCAATAACGGGCGCAAGATTGAAGTGCCGTTCTTTGTGCTAATTGTTTTCTCGACGAACCTTGACCCTAAGAACTTAGTTGATGAAGCTTTCTTGCGGCGCATCCGCTTTAAGATTGAGGTTGGGAATCCCAGCTTGGAGCAGTTCCGGCAAATTTTCCAGATTATGTGTCGAATCAAGAAAGTACCTTATGATGAGCAAGGCTTGGCCTATCTGATTAAGAAATGGTACATCGATATGGATCGTGACCTGCGTATGGTGCATCCGCGTGACATTTTGTCGCAGTTGGTGGATATTGCGAATTATCAGGATCGTCCTGCGACATTGACTAAAGACCTCATTGACGCGGCAGCAGCATCATATTTTGTTGAGCTATAAATGGCGGCAGCAGGGCGCTTAAATCAGTGAAGTCTGTCGCGGTAAGAAGTTGGGTCGTCAAGTATTGATGAAGAAGTTTAACGGCTCTGCCATTACCCGTCATCAGGTATTCACGCTGTCCGATGGTTCGTATGTCGTTCAATGGGATGATAACCGGGTACAAGAATTGTTATCCGGTCAATATCGTCCTTTTGACCATGCGCGGGATTTTGGTCACGCGATTACGGATTATGAGCTAAAACAACTGCGCGTATCTGGACGGGTAGAACATTATAATCATAAATATGTGTGGTTGCTGCCGCTGCCAGAGGGTGGACGATTTGGTGAGCGGCGTGTTATGGGGAAAGAAGATCGCATCCGAGCGTTCTACCTTACGACCTCCTTACCAAAATCAGAAATCGCTCAAGCACAGCAAACGCTAAATGATCTTGGATTTGGGGAGCGTTTTTTTGCGCGTGCGCGTGATAGTGTTGTTGTGGTTCTGGGCAAGCATGGTATACCGTTCCGTACTTTTCAGGAAGCGGAGCAAGCGCAAGAGGCTATTTCTATGCAGTCCTCACAAGTATTTTCGGTACTTAGTATCGCATTTATTGAGACGAGCAGCAGAACCCTTTATAGGCACACAATGGATAGCAACAGCACGAAACTCAATCTCGATGAATTGATTGCCAGCCAAAGTAATACCGCTAACCTTGTAGGTAAACGCGTTGTTTTGGTCGTAAAACAGGAGGAAGAGCGAGAGGCGTTTGGGCAGTTGTTTACAGAAATGCAACTGGATGTAAAAGTGGCCTCCTCTGCGGTTGAAGCACTTCAATTTTTAGAAGACTTTCAGACTGACCTCTTGATTGCTGATATTCAACTGTCGGATATGCACGTCTTCCAGATGTTAAGTAAAGCTAAAGAGATCGAGAGCTTACGAGATCTACCTGTCATGGTGCTGACAGATCAGCCCTATTTTGGTACGACTGTGGCGAAAGTTGATTATATGCAGCGCCCAATTAGCATCGCACGGCTGCGTTATAATGTTTATATCGCGCTCAACGGCAAACAATCTGATAGCAGTACGGATGGCACTTCCTCTAATCCGTCTTAGATTGGAGATGGCCTCTGTATCTCCTTGAAGAATTATTTTCTCACCCTACATTTGCAGAATCTCAACTGCGCTGGTACATTCAGCCACTATAAAATTATTAGGTAGGATTTCTAGCGATGACATGGGCGATTCTTTTCGTCTTTTTGATTGTGGTAGGAGTTATGTCCTTGGGCGGCAGAAAACAAGTGGCTTGGGTTGGCAAAATGTGGCGGGTTCATCCTGGTGTTGCCAACAAAGCGGAATGGATGGCACCAGACGATGTGATGAATGCCGTGCGAGAAGATTATTTAGCGATGACCCGTTGGTTGCAAGACAGTATGGCGCATGATTGGGCGAAGCAGTGGTCTGCCGCGCCGCTTTATCTTTCTGGTGTGCAGCTTAAACGCCATCAAGAAATTCTGAAACATTATCGACTGGGGAAAGCGCCTCGCTATAATGGCGTGCTGCGATGTTTACATCAAGTTGAAGTGCGGCATTTTTCCGAAGATGGAGAACGGTGTTTAGTGGTTGATCGTCAGACTTCCCGCCGGATGGCGACTTATGATTATTGGACACAAACGCGCCTCACCACACAAGACCTTGGCGATGGCACAGTCGTTTACGAAATGGCCTATGACATAGAGGCGCAGCGTTGGAAGGTTGATGCTTATATTCAAGAACTTCCATTAGGTTGGAAGACCTCTTCAAAAACGCACCGGATTAAACTGTTATCCGCCATGCCGCCTGCGATAGGGCGCGACAATTAGGTCAGGGGCGAGTCAAAACTCGCCTCTCTTGTTTTGTTGTACTTATTGTGCTTGTTTAAAGGTAAAAGTTGATGTTTTTTGTGACTGGCGGGACAGGGTTTTTAGGTCGTCATTTAATAGCGGCTTTGTGTCGAGAAGGGCATCAGGTTAAGGTTTTGACGCGCAATCCTGAAAACAGCCTCTGGTTGAAGCGCTATGCGGGTGTACAAGTGACTCAGGGGGATTTGAGTGATAAAACCGCCGTATCCAGCGCTATGAAAGGTTGTCAATTTGTCATCCATGCGGGTGGGCTTTTTCGCTTTTGGGGCGATGAGCGCCAATTTATGGAGACAAATGCGCTCGGTACAGAAAATGTGCTGTCTGCGGCGCAGCAGCAGGGGATTGAACGGGTAATTCATATTTCAAGTATCGCTGTGATAGGGCAGCCCGATCCAGCCAATGTGATTGATGAAACTTACCCGTCGCGTCCGGTTGATCCTTATCAGCGCAGTAAGCTGGAAGGCGAGCAAATCGCACTGCGTTATTATGCCGATCACGGCTTGCCGGTGATTGTCTTGCGTCCAGGTGCATTTTATGGGCCATTTGGGGAATATGCCTTCAACCGTCTGTTTTTTAAAGACCCTATGCGCGGCATCATCATGCAGATCAATGGGGGGCGTTATATTATTTTTCCGGCTTATATCTCTGATGTCGTTCAAGGGATTATCAAGGCGATGGACTGCGGCAAGCCGGGCGAAATTTATAATATCTGTGGCGATTGGATTTCTCATAAAGAGGCGTTTGATATTGTCTGCCAAGAGGCGAATTTGTATTGGCCTCGTCCGCCTATTCCGGGCTGGCTAGGCATCAATACCTCGCGCTTATTGGAAGTTTTGGGGCGCGTTACAGGGCGCGAACCATTCTGGCCTATCAACTTACGGTCTTATGTGTACAATAGTTGGCGCGTCTCTATCGAGAAGGCGCGGCGCGAACTCGGTTTTGTGCCGACAGACTTCCGTGAAGGGGCGCGTCGGACGATAGCGTGGTATCGGGCAGGGCAGCCGGAGGACATCCCGGAAACACGATGCTGACGTGAGGCTAGGTGTAATAAGAAGCGATTGAATCACAGAGAACACAGAGTTCACAGAGAATCTCTCTCTGCATTTTCGTGAATTTTGTGGTTCAGCAATATCTGTGGAGTTGGATAAGATGCAGTTTGATGAAGTTAAAATCTATGTTCGCAGCGGTGACGGCGGTGATGGCGTTATCGCCTTCCGACGCGAGAAATTTGTCCCACGCGGTGGCCCATCCGGTGGCGATGGTGGCAACGGCGGCGCGATCATTTTAAAAGTAAATCCTAAAATCAATACTCTGTTGACCTTCCAGAAACGGCTCCACTTCCGTGCGGAAAACGGTGGAAAGGGCGGTGGACGCGATATGACAGGGGGAACGGCAGATCATTTAGAGATTGAAGTTCCCGCTGGTACAGTGGTACGTGATGCTGAATCGGGGATTCTAATTGCTGATCTCGTCAGACCGGATGATCGTGTCATCATCCTTAAAGGTGGCAAGGGTGGCAAAGGAAATGCGCGGTTTGCCACAGCCTCCAACCAAGCGCCGCGTTTTGCCGAAAAAGGCGAACCGGGGATTGAGCTTTGGTTAAAGCTAGAACTTAAATTGATCGCGGATGTAGGTATCATCGGTGTGCCGAATGCGGGTAAGTCGACTTTGCTTTCGGTGGTCAGTAATGCAAAACCTAAAATCGCCAATTATCCGTTTACAACATTAGAACCTAATCTCGGCGCTGTGGCGTATGATGACCGCGATTTGGTGTTCGCAGATATTCCAGGTTTGATCGAAGGGGCGCACCAAGGCGTAGGTTTGGGGCATTCGTTTTTGCGTCATATCCAACGGACTCGTGTTTTGATTCATCTGCTGGATGGTGCAAGCGAGACACCTTTGGTCGATTATAATCAGATCAACACTGAATTGGCGCTTTATGATGAGAAGTTGATCGAGAAGCAGCAGCTTGTGGTCTTTAATAAGATTGATCTTCCAGAAGCGCAGGCGCAATGGCCTGAATTGGAAGCGGCGCTTAAGGCGCGGGGCATTCCGGTGATGGCGATTTCTGCGGCCTCACAGCAAAATGTGCGCGACCTTGTGCAAAAGGTGTTCCAGCTTGTTTCTACACTGCCGGAACAAGAAGTGTCGGAGGTGATCGCGGAAAAGCCCTTGTATGAAATGCCAGAGGATGCAGATCTCTTTAAAATTACACGCGGTGATGATGGCAGTTATCATGTAACAGGAAGACGCATTGAACGGGCGGCGGCGATGACGTATTGGGATTATGAAGAGGCCGTTATGCGCTTCCAAAATCTTTTAGAGGCACTTGGCATCTCCGAAGCGCTGGAAAAAGCAGGCGTAAAAGTCGGCGATACGGTCTTTATTGGTGAATTTGAATTGGAATGGTCGGAGTAATCCACCCCACGCAGGAAACGAGGACACAATGCAGCAGCGGATTGGAATCCTGGGTGGCACTTTCGATCCCCCTCATCATGCTCATTTAATTCTGGCGCAGCACGCTTATGAGGAATTAAAACTTGCGAAGGTGCTGTTTGTGCCAGCCGGTGTGCCGCCGCATAAAGACTATACACGCACCCCGGTGGAACATCGTTTGGCGATGCTGGAACTGGCTATGGATGACATCCCGTATTTTGAGCTGTCGCGGGTGGAAATTGATCGTCCGGGTCCGCATTATACGATTGAAACGATGAAGATCATCCGCCAGCAAAACGCCGAGTCTGAGTTGTTTTTTATTATGGGTGGCGATGTGTTTCGTGATTTGCCGAATTGGGAACGGCCCCAGGAATTGTTTGCGACTGCCCATTTGGCAGTTGCGGTGATGCGCCGTCCGGGGCGTGATGGATATGCGCTGCGCCCTGATATGCACGAGGATGTTATTCCCGGTTTGGCACAGCATACGATGATTTTGAACTCTCCACTGGTGGAATTTTCCTCAACTGATATTGTAGAGCGCCTAATGGCCGGTAAAAGTGTCCGTTGGATGGTATCTGAGCCTGTATTGGCCTATATCGCGGAGCATGGGCTGTATAAACCCAGTGAAGAGTGAGCGTAAAGAGCAATTAATGATATGTGATATTAAAAATCTGAGATGCTTGCTGACCAGAGTTATCAATTTCTGTGTGGTGGGTGTCTCTATCTTGTTTCTTGTGGCGTTGGCTGATATACGGGTTGTAGGGCAGGGCGCACCTATTTTAGTGCCGCCAACGCCTGTACCCACATTGCCATCTGCCGATCAAGAATTGTTAGCATCAGAATCGGCGGTTGCGCGAATCCAACGCGACAACAAAGTGCGGGTTGGCATTCTTTACAATGCGCCGCCTTATGGCGAACTAAATGCACGCGGGGTTGTGTCTGGGTTTGATGCCGATATTGCTAACAGCATGAAAGATGCTTGGGGGGTCGAGATTGAATTTCTGCAAGTGACGCGCAACGTGGATTCCACTGTGCGAATGCTGCAAAATGGCACCGTTGACCTCGTGATGTCGGCTTTGATTAATCAGCACGATGTGGATTCGAGGGTTGAATTTAGCCAGACGTATTTTATTGATCGGCAGGCTATCATGGTACGGGTTGATGATCCCGTAACGACTCTCGCAGAGATGGCAGGCCGCAATATTGGGGTAGTAGTGGCAACTCCGGCGGAAGCGGCTTTGATGCGCTGGCTGCAACGCACGGGAATTTCGGCCAATGTGCAGTCGTTTTTGACGCTTGATCGCGCTTATGTTGCATTGGCGGTGGGAACGATAGACGGACTTATCGATACAGAAGCGCAGTTACGGCGTATTTCTGTGTCGCAAGTTGATTCTTTCAAAGTGTTGGAAGAAGCGATTGAGTTTGAATCTCACGCGATGGCGATCCGGCGGCAAGACACTGGTATGCGCGATATGATTAACCGGACGCTGCAATACCTGACCAGCACCGGACGGATGAATGAAATCAAGCAGGTGCATTTCCCCGGTTCGGCCTACGATGTGATCCGTCCTTGGCGGAATTTGGGCGATCAAGCGCCTACGCCAGCACAATATTCTCCGACACTGACTTATCCAGCCCAATATGTGATTCCACGTTTGCAAGTAGAGCGTGTCTTGCGTGTAGCAGGATTATTTGGGATTACGGCGGATGATACTGAAGCGCCGGAAAGCCAACGGCGTTTGGATACCTTAAACCGTGCCATTATCGACGAATTAGCGCGGCGCTGGGGCGTAACGGTTACGTATGTGCCTGACAGCGCGACTAATGCGGTGGAATTGGTGGCGAATGGGCAAGCGGACATCGCTGTTGGCATTACCCCCGATTGGAATATGGTGGGGCAGATGGACTTTAGCGGCTATTATCTGGTGCGCGGTGATCGGTTGATGGCGAAGGTACGTGGCGAAACTGAGGGCTTTATCGGTTTACGTGGCGGGCGAATTGTGGCGACAGATATTAATGATCCAGAAGCTGTAACGCGGATGCGTGATGCGGCGGATGGTAATGTTGAACCTTTTCAGACCCGCGAATCGGATTTTGCACTGGCGATTTTGGAAGAACTCAACGCCGATGTGGCTTTTGGCGATATTTTGCAATTGATTCCGCATATCGAGCAGTATCCTGATTTGCTGCAAATTACGGATGAGTGGTACAGCCAAAATGTGATCGTGATGGCTGTTCCGCGTAATGATCTTGATTTTCGTTTGCTTGTTGATTATTCGCTGCAAGAATTGGCGCGTGATGGGACGTTGGCTGGGCTTTTGCAACCTGTGATGCTGCCAAAAGATGTGCCGGTTTTCGAGATGTGGTCTGGGGCGAATGAATTTATGGGATTTCCGTTAACAACAACGCCGGGTTAATTTCATTAGATAGCCCTGAAATTGAAGTTAGCGTAAAGGGATGGGATGATTTTTCGTCCCATCCCTTTTTTCTTTTGGGGCATTATGTGAAAAAAATTAGACTATACTCAAAAATAGCCCTCATCTCAAAAATCTTGTGTATACTGTTTTTATTGTGAAAAATAACACAATAAAAGGAGAGACTTCTATGATTGAAAAACTCAACGATCTATTTCACCGGATTGATGTTCCCCTCACCAATTGGATGGCAAAAAACGGCATTACATTGCTAAGAGTCAGCCTCGGTATCGTGTTCTTCTGGTTTGGCTTCCTAAAATTTTTCCCTGATCTGAGTCCTGCTCAAGAATTGGCGACACGCACAATAGAAACGCTGACTTTTGGTGTTGTAAAGCCGGGAGTGTCGCTGCCCCTCTTAGCAGGCTGGGAATGCTTAATCGGATTAGGGCTGATAACGGGTAAATTTATGCGGGCTACGCTGCTGCTGCTTTTTGCACAGATGCTAGGGACGATTACGCCGTTGTTCTTATTCCCGACGGAGGCGTTTACACGGTTTCCCTATGCTCCCACGTTAGAAGGGCAGTACATCATCAAGAATATGGTGCTTATCAGCGCTGGATTGGTGATTGGGGCGACTGTGCGGGGTGGAGAAGTAATCGCTGACCCTGACATTGTAGAAGTTGTCAAAAGCCAAGAAATTGGCAAAAAGATGACTCACCATGAGCCGCTTCCGATGGAAGAAATTACCAGCCATTAAATTGAAATTGATAGGAAATTATGGGGGATGACGTGTTTTGTTTGTCGTCCCTAAAGCGTTCCAACTAATCCTAATCTTTCAGCATTTTGCTTCATGGCATCCAGCACAATTTGAAGGTGTTCATCGAGTGGAACGCCGAGTTGTCCTACACGATGTTCAATTTCAGTTCTATCGACTGGTGCGGCGAAGGCGCGATCTTTCCACTTCTTTTTGATAGATTTTAGCTCAAGATCGAGAATGCTTTTGCTGGGGCGCACTAGTACGACTGCGATGATAAATCCTGTTAGTTCATCGACGGCGACAAGCGTTTTTTCCATTGCGGATTCAGGGACTACGCCAGTAATTTCTTCCGCATGGGCGAGAATGGCACGGATGATTTCTTCGGAAACACTGCGTTCTCGCAAAATTTTAGAACCGACCACCGGATGCCCTTCAACAGCGACATCCGGATATCTTTCATAGTCAAAGTCATGTAGCAGCCCCACCATGCCCCAAATCTCAGGGTCGCCATTAAAGCGTGGGGCATAAGCCCGCATCGCGGTTTCCACCGCCAGCATATGTCGCCGGAGCGATTCACTGGCGGTAAATTCTTCCATCAAGGCTAGAGCTTGCTCACGATTCATAAAAATTGGCCTTAGCTTCCGGGACTATAAACTAAAACGCTGATGTCAATCGGTTCGCCGATGGTGATTTGCCCCGGTGTATAGAGCTGCCATGAGCCTACCCAAGGGACATTACGCCCATTTTCAAAGCCGCCAGCCGCAGGTGTGCGTCCTTGGAAGACCAAATCGACTTCACTACCGATAGGGACGACCTCCCGAATAAAAATGCGGGGACCCGCATCGAAGTCTTCACCGCTTCCCGTAATAAAGGTCAGCGATGTATTGCGTTCCCAATCGCATGTACCTGTATTGAGTAGGGTAATTGTGCGCTCATAAGCTGTGTTGGTCGTGATGAAACCGCCCTCTTCACCGTCGGCGGGAACTTGGTCGATGATGGCATAATCAAATTCGCAAGCGGCAAATGTGGCGGTAAGCTGCGCGGCACGAGTCACGGTGCTGTTAGGCGTTGCTGTTGGGGTTATTGTGCTTCCTGTGACCACTGCTTCGGCTAAGTCTGTAGGTGTGGAAGTTTCGCTTACGGTTGCTTCGGCGAGTGTGGGGGTTGGCGAAGGAGACGGCGTTGCCGTCTGCGTTTCGGTTGGTGTCGAACTCGCTGTTGCAGTGGAAGTTAGGGTTTGTGTGGCGGTTGCCGTCGCGGTTGATATGGGCGTAGGTGTCTCGCTTGAGACAGAATCAAGGAATGAAAGTGAAGGGAAAACGCCCCTTTGTGCGCCGACCAAATAACCGCCACCGATTACGCCAATCCCGAACAGCAGAATCAGCAGCAGAAGGGGCCAATTAGGGCCTTTGGATCGGCTGTTATTGCGCCCAACAAACGAAGGTATAGGCTGTGAGGGTGCATCTTGAGCGCTTAGGCGCATAGTTGGACGATCTGGACTTTCATTGGGTCGGCTGGGGCGTTTTTCCAGCGGAGGGAGCGAGACCACTGGCGGCGCGGACGAAATCGGTTTAACCTGCCCAGATTTGAGATCGGCCTCAAATGCTTCAATATCCTCAATCAGTTCATTGGCATTTTGATAGCGTACTTCTGGGTTTTTCGCCATCAGACGATCAATGATGTCATCCACCTGCAAAGGTAAAGCTGGGTTAATCATGTGTGCAGAGGGGATAGCCTCGTTGACATGTTTTAGAACCAGTGCCAAGGGGGTATCTGCGTCGTAGGGCAGCTCACCCGTAAGCATTTGGTAAAAAATGATGCCGAGTGAATAAAGATCGGAACGCTCATCACCTGTCTCGCCTACACCTTGTTCGGGTGCCATATAGGCAGGCGTACCGATTAAGCCACCCGTCATCGTAAACTGAGAGCCGGTGACAATCTTAGCGATACCGAAATCAGTCAACACGACGCGATCAGCTTCAACCTTGTCGATCATCAGATTAGCGGGTTTTACGTCACGGTGAATCATCCCGGCGCGATGAGCGTAAGAGAGCGCGTTGGCGGCCTCACGGGTAATACGTAGCACTTCAGTGAGTGCCATGCGCTCGCCCTTTTGTTCCAATTCATACAGGCGATCTTTTAGGGTTTCGCCGTTTACAAGCTCCATGACCATGTAGTAGCTTTCGTCGAGGGGGTCATAGTCGAAATCGTAAACATGCACAATATTGGGATGCTTGAGGCGGGCGATATTTTGCGCCTCACGTTCAAAGCGTGTTTTAAATTCGGTATCTTCCGCCAAGAACTTATGTAATATTTTGATCGCCACATAGCGGTCAAGGCTAGGATGATAGGCGCGGTAGACTTCTGCCATACCGCCTCGTCCTAGGCGCTCTATGATTTCGTATTTGCCAAGAATTCGTTTCACAAGTCGCCTAACGTTGGTAAGAAAATGAAGTCAAAAAAGTGATAACGCGGTTAGTATACTTCATCTTGGGCGTAGTCTCAATTAACAAACCATCCCAGAAATGTTACATTTTTTGAAAGACAGAGGAGTAGTTTAACACCTTGCAGCGCTTTTAAGCTAAGAGGATTGCTCAAAGTTATCTTTGTTATAGGGACAAGGTAAGGTATAAAAAATGCCTCGTCCCTGATGTTTATAACAGACTCGTTTTTATCAGCCGCCTGCTGCGATTCCTTGAATACCACCTTCGGTCATTTGCCGAGCGTCAAGGGCTTTACGGGCTTCTTCATCCGTCATGTAGCCAAGTTCGACTACCACTTCACGTAGGCTGCGATTTTCTTTAAGCGACTTTTTGGCAACTTCCGCACCCTTGTTATAACCGATGATAGGATTGAGGGCAGTGACGAGGATGGGATTTTTCTCTAGCCAATGCTCGGCTTGTTCACGATTGGCGATGAGGCCCACGACGCATTTATCGGTGAAGGCATTGACCGCGCCGATCATCACGTGCATCATCTCAAACAGATTATGCGCGATGATGGGCATCATGACGTTAAGTTCAAGCTGTCCGGCTTGTGCCGCGAGCGTGACGGTCAAATCATTGCCCATGATATGGAACATCGCCATATTCAGCATCTCTGCCAGCACGGGATTGACTTTCCCCGGCATGATCGACGATCCCGGTTGTACGGTAGGGCAGGTGAGTTCGCCTAAACCTGTCGTGGGGCCACTTGAGAGCAGGCGAATGTCGTTAGCGATGCGGGTAAAATCCTGTGCGACGGTTTTGATGGCGCTGGAGAAAAAGACAGCATCTGAATGCGACTGCATCGACTCAAACAAATCGTCCGATTCGTAGAGCGTGATGCCTGTGAGTTCGCTTAATTTTTGTACCATACGCGTGTGATATTCAGGATGGGCGTTTAATCCTGAACCGTTAGCAGTGCCGCCGATTCCGAGACGGCGCACACCTTCGGATGCCATTTGGAGTTTTTCAATATCGCGTTCAATTGCTTTCGCCCACGCACCGACTTCTTGCCCTAAGCGCACGGGAACGGCATCCTGTAAATGAGTGCGCCCGCTTTTGACGATCTCGTCCCATTCAACGGCCTTGACCTTAAACGCATCGGCGCAGCGCTGTAAACTGGCGATCAATTCATCGAAGCGCCAGAGCGCACCCAGCCGAATCGCTGTCGGAATGGTGTCGTTAGTGCTTTGTGCCATATTGACATGATCGTTGGGATTAACGGGCTTTTTGGAATCATCGAGTTTAAAGCCGAGGATTTCACTGGCGCGGTTGGCAATCACCTCATTGGAATTCATGTTGTGCGAAGTGCCTGCGCCTGCTTGGAAGGGGTCAACCACAAATTGATCGTTGAAGCGGCCTGCGATGACTTCATCAGCAGCTTGCATGATGGCATCCGCGAGTTCGGCATCCAGCAGGCCGAGGTCTTTATGCACTTCGGCAGCGGCGCGTTTGATGGTCGCCATGCTCCAGATAAAAGCAGGGTAGGGCTTCATGCCTGTGATGGGGAAATTCATCACGGCGCGTTGAGTCTGGGCGGCGTAATAGGCGTTGGCAGGGACTCGCATCTCGCCGAGGGAATCTTTTTCAATACGATAGTCGGTCATTATTTTGATGTCTCCTGAAAAGGGTTTTAGCATTTGATATTAAAGAAAAACAGTTGGTTGAAGTCCGATTTTACCCCTCAACATGAACACAAAAAAGGCGCTACTTTCCAGCAACGCCTTTTTGACTTAACAATCGCTTTTTCTATTTACTTCACGGCGGCGTAGCGATTGGCGACTTCCGGCCAATTCACCACATTCCAGAAGGCATCGACATAATCGGGGCGGCGGTTCTGATAGTTCAGATAGTAAGCATGTTCCCATACATCAAGGCCGAGGATGGGGGTATGACCGTCCATCAAAGGCGAATCTTGATTAGCAGTGGAGATCAATTCTAACGCACCACTCGCGCTGACGACCAGCCATACCCAACCAGAGCCGAAGCGTCCGGTGGCGGCGGTTTTAAACTGCGCTTTAAAGTCATCAAAGCTGCCAAATTTGGAAGTGATGGCATCAGCGAGTTCACCGGAAGGTGCGCCGCCAGCATTGGGCGCAAGAATCGTCCAGAACAGGGAGTGGTTGGCATGACCGCCAGCGTTATTTCGTAGGACAGTTTTTGCAACTTCGGGAACGGTGCTGAAATTCTTGAGCAAGTCTTCGACAGAGTGCGCGGCAAGGTCGGGATGGCCTTCCAGCGCTTTGTTGGCGTTGGTGATATAGGCTTGATGATGTTTGCTGTGATGGATTTCCATCGTGCGAGCGTCAATGTGGGGTTCAAGCGCGTCATAAGCATAAGGCAGAGCGGGTAATTCGTAGGCCATGAGAGTCTCCTTTTAATTGAGGTAGGCTTACTAAAACACTTCGTAATGGTAACATAGGCTGCGTTAGAATCGAACAAAATTAGGTCAGGCAATCGTGAGAGGACGCTTAAAAAGAGCAGATCGTTTCACGGTTGTGTTGAAAATCAGTGGATATATCCATTTCTTTAGGATGTTTGTTACAATTCTACTCATTCTGCATAGGAAATTTTATGACCCTCTCTACAAAAACGGCCTCTGAAAAGAAGGTTACTTCGGCTTATATTTTTCTAGCAATTGGTATTTTAGCGGTTTCGATGGCGGCGATCTTTATCCGCCTTGCTCAGCAGGAAGGTGTTCCATCGCTGCTGATTGCCGCGGGACGGCTTGGGATTGCAACGTTGATTTTGACTCCACTCACGCTGAGGAGTGCGGATTATCGCGCACAGATTTATCAACTAAGCCGCTTAGACCGGGTGCTGGTGGTAGTCTCAGGATTCTTTTTAGCGCTGCATTTTGCTACTTGGGTGACTTCGCTTGAATATACCAGTGTGCTGATTAGCGTCGTCTTGGTGACGACCTCTCCCATTTGGGTGGCTTTGTTAGAAGTTTTCGTGCTGCGAGCGAGGATGACCCGCCTAGTCGTGATTGGGCTGGTTGTAGCTCTGATGGGCGGCTTGCTTATTGGATCAACGGGTGCAAATGCCCAGGTTGACTCAGATAATACGCTGCTTGGCGGCGCTTTGTCACTCATCGGCGCGATCACGGTTGCCGTTTATTTAATTATTGGGCGGCGGTTGCGACCTCATTTATCACTCGCGCCGTATATCTGGATGGTGTATGGCAGTGCAGCGTTAATTTTGACGGCGGCGATACTATTCACCGGTACGCAGATTACAGGTTATAGTACGGCGGCCTATTTATTGCTGCTGGCGGTGGCGTTATTTCCGCAGTTGATCGGGCATACGTCGTTCAATTATGCGCTGGCTTATCTTCCGGCGACGGTTGTGAGCGTAACCACACAAGCAGAACCCATTGGCAGCGCAATTATCGCAATTATTGTCTTTTCGGAAATCCCAGGCATCGGACAAATTTTAGGCAGCGCGGTGCTTTTGTTCGGGGTTTTGTTAGCGAGTTTAGGGCAAAAACAATCCCCTTCGGAAATTATTGAGACCGTTGAGGCATAAGTCACTTTGGCACAAACAACTATTGATGTAATCAAACCTGTGTCTGTCAAACATTCCCATCGAGATGGCTATGTGAGTCTTGCTGTTGCTATCGGTGCTGCTGCCGTTTCATCGAATCTTATTCGGTTGGCGCAGCAGGGCGGTGTGCCCTCATTGATGGTCGCTGCACTGCGTTTGCTATTGGCAGTCATCATTTTGACCCCGTTTGTGCTGCGGCGTTATGGCGATCAGCTACGGACGGTGACACGCCGTGAGATGACCCTGATGGCGGTGGCTGGTTTTTGGCTGGCGGTGCATTTCGCCACTTTTATTACTGCATTGGAATATACCAGTGTCTTGATTGTCAGTGTCTTGGTGATGACTAATCCGCTGTGGGTGGCGCTTTTAGAGGCGCTTTTCTTTAAAGCCAAACCCTCATCAATGGTATGGACGGGACTGCTTTATGTGATGGCGGGCGGTGGCATGATTGCGTTTGGCGGGAAAACCAGCATCGGGTTAGGGACTAATCCTGTTTTGGGAGCGCTGTTGGCGGTAGCTGGTGCGATTGCCGGATCGATTTATATGCTGGTAGGACGAGAAGTTCGCGCCCGGATTTCTCTTATGCCATACGTGTGGATCGTATATGGGTGGGGCGCAGGTTTCTCGCTGTTGTTAGTACTCTTAACGGGGACTCCAATTAAGGGCAGTGCAGAAGGCTATTTCTGGGTCGTCATGATCGCTGTCATCGCCCAACTTATGGGACACTCCGCGATCAATAGCGCCCTTCGTTACTTCGCTGCAACCTACGTGAGTATCCTATCGCAAATTGCAGTTGTATTGAGCGCGATTGTGGCGTTTTTCTTATTTGGCGAGATTCCGCGACCCTTGCAACTCCTGGGCAGCGCGACTATTTTAGCGGGTGTTATCCTGGCTAATCTCGGTCAACGCAAATCACAATTGAATCACGACACGGGTGAGGACGAGGAGATTCAATTGTAATAAATACCAAGATTTTCGCTCGCTGCATTATGAACAAGGGATTCATGTTCTTTTGAGAAGATAATAGGGTCATCCATCATCAATGTGTGCGACCTTGACGGGAACGACCTGTATGTCGTTCCCTACAATTACCCAATTGATTTTTTAAGCTGCATGAACCCCTTTTGTTGTAGGGAAAATATCCAGTAATGGTGAAAGTCCTAAAATTGGGTGGTGCGCCCCTATTTATAGTTTCAATCAATACTGAACGTGGACGGGCGTACCGTAATCTGCCCACTCGTAAAACCATAGTGCATCGGCGTTGGTCAAATTGACACAACCGTGACTCATCGGTTGACCAAAGTTATTGTGCCAATACGTGCCGTGCAGTGAATACCCCTGATAAAAATAGAGAACCCATTCGACATTCGGCAGAGAATAACCTGGTCCACTCATGGTTTGTGAGCGAATTTTGCTATAGACCGAAAAATCACCCACGACGGTTGGCGTGGCCGGGAGTCCGGTTGAGCCGAGTGCGCTGTAAACCAAGACACCATTTTCATAAGCGTAGGCACGAGAATCGCTTAAATCCACCACAATTTGCCTGCCGACGGTGATGGTTGCGCCGGGACCGCTGATGATGGGCGCGATTACGCCTAAATCGTCTACGCTGCCATCAGCATTTATCGTTGGGATAATCAACGTTTGTCCGGCATAAAGCTGATCGGCATTGACCATACCATTAACTTGCGCCAAGATCGTCCAACTCATCCCGTAGCGCTCGGCAATTTGAGCGAGATGTTCGCCTGGTTGCACGACATAAGTCGTATTTGAACTCGGTGCGGCGACAGCCACAAAATTCGGCGCTGTTTCGACAGGCGCTGGATCGGCTACTCCTGCATTGACCGACTCCACTGTCCAGACCGTGAGTTGATCGCCGCGACGGATACGGTTAGGATTGGTGATGTTATTTGATTGGATGAGCTGATCGACGGTAATGCCGTATTGTTGAGCAATGAGGGTCAGGCTTTCGCCGGGTTGGACGATGTGAATCGTGGGGGTGCCAGCGACCAATGGATTTTCGACCACTGCGCTGGCATCTGGGACGCTTAAACCGGGGATGGTCAAGACTTGCCCGGCATAAATTTGGCTTTGGTTGGTGATATTGTTGACTTGCGCGAGTTCATTCATATCAATGCCATAACGCAAGGCGATACGATAAAGATTTTCCCCAGCTTGCACCGTATGGGTGACTGGCGTATCTTGAGCCAATAGACTAAATGATCCCAACATCAGTGCTGCAAAAACTATCAGCACTATCAAGCCATGTAAAAAAGAGCGATTGCGTGACATTGTTTTATCTCTCCATTAAGATAGGATATTATGCCTATAGCATAGTCGAAATAGGAATTTTTGGCAGCAGTTTGGGTAAGAATATCCCAACTTTGCACGAAGTTGGATAATTGCCCATCGCTATGTTTATCTGTACAATCGATTTCGGCTGCATAGAGAGGTGTTTGAATGTTATTACGCGCATATCGAATAACAGATCGCTTGGGATTAGTCATCCTAAAAATGAGTGTTGGCCTTAGCGCTGCGCTCCTTGATGGGGTACAGATTCTTTTAGGGTCTGGCGCAGGTATTTTTGGGACATTTTTTACTCGCCTTGCTGGGATTATTCTAGCGATTGCGCTTTTTCTCTGGTCGATTGTGCGCGGAATCGGGAAGATGATCTGGCGCTTGATGATGGCGCTTTTTGGCTTGTTAGGGATTGCTACAACGCGCATGGCTCAATCTGGGGGACGTTCTACCGGGCAAGCAGTTCGCAGCGCACAAGGGGCAGCCTCTGATGCGATGGCGCGACAAGCAGCACGGGCAGAAATGGAAGTGGGGTTAGCGGAAGACCCGTTACGGGCGCAAAATCGCGCTTTGAGTGGATTGGTTGTGATTGCTTTGGCGGCGCTCGTTGTTGCCGTTATTTGGGCAACTTCACGGCCTGACGAAACACCTTTTGGCACTGTTGTGAACGATAGCAATGTGAACCTCAGCGCGAGTAATGCGACTGCCGCGCCGACGGTTCCTGGTGGCGTACTGTTAGCGACTCCTGTGCCGACGGCAACACAACTGCCAGAAGTTTTACAGGTGCGGGGCAGTTTAGCATTTGTCGCTCGTGAGGGAGCGCAGCAAGACATTTGGGCGGTTTCTGTGGGCGGGACGAATGCGATTCGGCTGACGAATAATCCAGCGGATGAACGTGACCCGTCGTGGTCGCCTGATGGTCAGCGTTTGGCATATTCCTCCCATAAAGATGGCAATTGGGAGATTTATATCCAAACTCTCGTAGGTGATGAACCAACCCGCATGACTTACGATCTTTCATTTCAAGCCAATCCTGTTTGGAGTCCTGATGCGGCTTATCTGGCTTATGAGAGCTACTTGGGTGACAATTTAGATATTTATGTGATGAGTTTGATTGATACCACAACGCCGCCCCGTCCGCTGCCATCTTCGACACTCGCGCCGGAATTTTCTCCTGCGTGGTCGCCTGATGGACGGCGGATTGCTTATACCTCTTGGCAAGACGGCAATCAAGAGATTTATGTGTTTTCGTTGGACACTTTGGAAGCAGCTAACCTAACGAATACGCCTGAACGTAATGAAGATTATGCTGCATGGAGTCCTGACGGAAATTTAATTGCGTACAGTGGGGTTGATGGAGGGATCGAAAAAGTATTCATTAAATCTGCTAACGATCCCAATTCTGCCGCGCAAGTCTTTCGGGGTGGAAGGATGCCTTTTTGGTCGCCGGACGGCAACAGCCTTGTGTATGTGGTGGATTCGTTTGAAGGGACGCAGTTCATCGTCGAACCTTATCAAAATGAAGGATTGGCGACACCGATTATGGCAGTTCTGCTTCCGGCAGTTGACCCAACATGGACGACAGCCGCACTCCCAGCCGCGCTGGTGAATGCTGGTGGGCTTCCTCCGGCTGTGAGCGAACCATTGTATCGGGAACAGTTCAGTACCGCCGATGCCCAGCCTTTATATCGCTTGGCAGCGATCAATAATGTGAGTGGGCTTCAATCACCTTTTCTTGCGGATCGTGTGAATGATTCTTTTAATGCGCTCCGGGCGATGGTTGCACAACAAGCTGGATTGGACTTCTTGGGGCAGTTAGAAGCCGCCCTGTTGGATATAAATACGCTGCCGCAGCCAGGCGAAGAACGGCGTAGTTGGCTAAAAACAGGTCGGGCGTTTTCGATCAATCGCAATTTGTTGTTTGGGGGTTTTCCTGTGCCGATTGAAGTCGTGCGGGAGGATACTGATCTTGAGACATCTTGGCGTGTGTATATTCGCGTGTCGGAAGATGCTCAATCCGGGCAGTTGGGCGAGCCACTGCGCCGGATGCCTTGGCAATTTGCTAACAGCGCACAAGGCGATGTTGAGGCTTATGATCAAGGCGGACGCTTACAGGCGCAAATGCCCGCCGGATATTATATCGATTTTACCCAGCTTATATTGGATTATGGCTGGCAGCGGATGCCTGCTGGCGCGGATTGGCGGGCGAATGCGTTAGCGAGAAATTATTGGATATTCTATAAACCAGATAGGCTGACATGGTATGACGCAATGCGTGAAATCTGGCCTGATGGACAGCTCATTAACTTCCGTCCGACGGATGTGCCGCTGCCAGCACCAACGCCGACGGTTGAAACAGGTTCGGGAGGATAAGGCTAAATGTCAAATCGTAAACGCGGACACAGTGCAAATCGTCGTGCCGGAGGTCTGCCCACGGTTTTAGTGCTGCTGATTACTTTTGGTGGTTTTGGGTATTTGTTGTGGCAGAATTCAGAAGCAGGCGCACCGCTGCAAGCTGTTGTTCCTACACAGTCCGCCCCTACTGAGGAAATTAACCCTTGGGGCGAAGTGCTGCGTGATGGATTTGGTGAAAATAGTACGCCGCTGCCAACCATTCCGATTCCAACTGAGCTATATGTACCGCCGACTTTACCGGGCGGCGACTTGCCGACCATTACGCCCTTTGCGGCGGCGAATTTGAGTACACAAACTTTTGTTGAAACCGGACCCGTGAGTGTAGGGATAGTGCCAAGCCTGCCGCCAGCGACAGCGGAAAATGGCAGTGTACTTTTAAGCGCTGGAACCGCGATATTGGCGACAGTGCAGTCTGTTCCTACACCTAATCTGACTTGGCAGCCACCGCCGTTACAACCTCCGCTTAATCGTGATCCGCAAGGGCGCGACCATTATTTTTTCATCCGGCCAGTTGATTCTAATGCCGCGAACTTTGGCATTTTCTATTATTCGTATGGCTCTGATGGGCAGCAGGAGGCCAATCCGCTGCGTGTGCATCATGGAATCGATATGTCTAATCCAGTAGGGCAGACGATTCGGGCGGGACTCTCCGGCACCGTTGTTTTTGCGTCCTCGGTTGAAGACCCGTATTTTCAGAATACATTCAGTTACGGCAATGTGGTCGTGATTGAGCATGATTATGGCTGGCTGGGGAATCGGCTTTTCTCGCTTTATGCCCATTTGCAAGAGGCAGTGGTGCAAACCGGACAATATGTCACAACTGGACAAGCGATTGGCATTAATGGCAATACGGGGCAGGTCACGGGCCCGCACGTCCATTTTGAAGTGCGTATGACCAGCAGCCCAGATGCAATTCCCCAATATGGCGAGACGTACAATCCTTTATTGTGGATGGTGCCTTATGTTGGGCATGGCACGATTGCAGGGCTGTTGGTAGATGAACGCGGTGACACGTTAGATGATTATGATATAACGCTGCGGAATGTCTCTACAACGCTTTTACAGTCCACGACTACGACCTATATTTTTGACGATACCGTCAATCAAGTGAATCCTGACCCAAATTGGGGGGAGAATTTTGTCTTTGGTGATGTGCCTGTAGGCCGTTATGAGGTAGTTGCTACGGTGAATGGGCTGAGGGTCGCGGCGACAGTGACGGTCTCCGAAGGGATGACGAGTTTTGTGGATTTACGCCCGAATCAGCCGGATGTCGCGCTCGCGCCGGGTACTGGTGCGGTTTTACCCTCGACCCCTGCATCCACTCTGCCCGCCACACCGCCGGGCGGATAACGGTGGGTAAGCGTAGGGGTTATATCCATAGCGATTATGAACTTTATGGGCTAAACTTGATTCTGCAACACTTTTACTCGTTGATTTGAGGAGACATGCTTCATGCGTGGTTGTGTCACTCCTATACGGTGCGGCCTATCCATCGGACGCTGGCTGCCGTTGTTCATAATTGTGCTGTTTGTATCGCTCTCGTTAGCGCAGGACGCAAGCCGCACACTTTCTTCTGGTGTTCCAGTGGTAGGGATATTGGACGCTGAAACCCCTGCCCAAGTTTATAACTTTACAGCCACAATGGGCGACAGCGTTTCATTGGCGATAGCTTCTGATGAAGGCTTGGTGCTTACAGCAATTTTGACGGATGGGCAGGGCAATATTCTTGGTCAGTCCACTGATGCAACTGCTTCAGGGCAGGTACTGCTGGCTGGGGTCGAGATCAGCACGAGCAGTATTTATTATGTGACGATTTTTCCGGCTGCGGGCGTGGAAAATGTCATAGAGGGTAATTTTACTTTAACCCTGTTAATCGCAGGCGCAGAGATTGTATCGACGACAGTTGCAGAGGTGACTGCACAACCCGAAGCGACATCGGAAGCAACCTCACCTGTTGAAACGACTGTTCCAGAAACATTTTCTGTGGGGCAAACCCTCCTCAGCGGCGGCGGCATTCAGGCCGATTTGCGTTGGAATTCCGACGATGATTTGAATTTGCAAGTGCGCGACCCCGCTGGCGAGACCTTGTTTTGGGATTCTCGAATCACTAACAGCGGCGGTACGTTTGGCTTTGATGTGAATGGATTATGCGAAGTTTTGACGGCAACGGATAATGTTGAAACTGCATCATGGCCTGTGGGACCTGTAGCGACAGGGAGCTATGAGGTGCTGGTCTATTATCGCCAATCGTGCGGCGATACGAGTGATCTGGTTAACTTCACTTTAGATATTTCGGTTAATGGCGTTCCCCTCACGCCAGTGGCTGGCAATGTGCTGCCGCCGCTTCCGGGAACGGATAGTGTGTATATCACGAGCTTTAAGATTGTTGATGATGGCAGTGCTACTGCTGGATTGGGCGGCCCGTATATTGATACACGGACTCTCGATGTTGCTCCGGCGGATTTAATTGAGCAGGCGACGCAGACATTGACGATTGAGTCCCCCGTCACTGGCCTCATTACCAATGAGCAGCCGTACCAGACCTATCGTTTTGACGGGACTTCGGGACAAGCCATTTCGATTTCGATGACCCGCGACCTTGGAAGCCTAGATACACTGCTGCTGATATTGGATTCGGCGGGGAATGTGGTGGATGGTAACGACGATATCGAAGTGCCAGTTAATACCAACTCGGCTTTGAATTTACTGCGACTACCTGCAACCGATACCTATACGATTGTGGCTTCGCGTTACGGTAAGACTGTTGGTGGCACGGAAGGCACGTATTCACTGGTGGTTTCTGGGCAGACATCGCTGGTTCTGCCGCAGGAAGTGGTTAATCTTAACCTCCCGCAGGGGGATATTCAGATCACGCTCACTTGGAATACCGGGGCGGATTTGCGCCTGCTTGTGCGTGACCCGGCCTTAAATTCGATTTTTAATGACGAGCCGACTTCTCCGACAGGGGGACGTTTGCAAGAGGTGGGCAATTTGAATTGCACCCCATCTTTAAGCACAACGCCTGTCTCATACATCTATTGGCCTCCGGGCTTGCTGCGGATTGGCTCGTATGAAGTTGATGTTTTCCATCGGAATGAGTGCAGCGATACAGCACCGGTGACGTTTAATCTTTATGTGTCGGTATTGGGGCAGTTGGTCTTTACCCAGACCGGAACGTTAACGCTCGGTCAGCGTTATTTGACTAGCTTCAATATTGCCGATACTGAAGGTAATACAGCGTTCAACGACGGTGGTTTAATCAGCGACAGCACCGCCTTGAACTATCAGGCTGACCTCGCCTCTGCTGTAAGTGTTACAACCGATCAGCGGGTGACGGGGACGATCACTAATGATAATACCTTTGACCTTTACACGTTTGAAGGGCAAGCCGGCGATGTTGTGACCGTTAGCTTGAATAACTCGAATGGTAATCTTGACCCGCTGTTATATTTAGTGGGCCCAAATGGGATTGAAATCGCTAATAATGACGATTCTAACGAGACGACCAATTCCCTGATTAGCTCCATCCTCCTCACAGAAGATGGTACATATACGGTGATCGCAACCCGTTTTGGGGCGCAATTCGGCGGAACAACGGGTGCATACAACCTATTGCTGCGAATTGACCGTCCATAATTGCCCCATTTCTTGTAAATAGCCAGAAACAGGTCTGGAAATAGGCCAGCAATTCCGCTATACTTCAAACCTATAACTAACCACGATCTGCCGGGTGAAGAACTTACCCGGTAGATTCTGTGTCTGTTTAGCAATATAAGCCCAAAAAACTGACGAAAGTGTTTGTGGATGAAATTCCGCCTGATATTAACTGCTGCTGCTCTCATGATTCTAGCGGCTTGTGGTCCCACCCCTGAGTTAAGAAATGAAAACTTTCTTCGTGACACAAGTTTCCTCACTGATGAACCCTGTGGTGCGCCTTGTTGGAGAGGCATTACACCGGGTGAAACCGCATGGAATGACGCTTTGACGATTATTGAAGATGATGTGACGTTGGATGAGCTAAAAACCGAAAGCAGCGAAAATAGCCCCATTATCGGTGCGGTGTGGTCGCAGAAAGACGGCGATGGCTGCTGCCAGATGTATACCGAAGAGGGCGATACGGTTGATATTATCATCTTACAAACCGCGCCGGATGCCACATTAGGTCAGGTTATCGAAAAATGGGGTGAACCCACCTATGCTGTTGGCGAGCCGTTTTCCGACGATCAGGCCGTATTCAGCCTGTTTTACCCCGATATTCCGATGCTGGTCTATGCTTTTGTGGCTGGCGAGGCGGGTGAATTAAGTGATGCGAGCGAGATCATTGGTTTTGGCTATTTCGCGCCGGATCGTATGGATTTATTGTTACAGGCCAGCAGCCTGCATATATGGGAAGGGTATCAATCTTTCGCTGATTACATGAACAGCGAATTTGAGGTCACACCGAGCATTACGCTGACACCTATCCCAGAAAATTAATGAGCGACTTCTTGCCGGGTTTGTTCCGGCGTGATCTAACCACCTATTAGAGAGTGAGGAGCAGGGCGATGAGCGAAGATGTAAAAACTGAAGCCCCCAGTTCAATTGATGAATTGAAGACTGCAATGGCACTGAAGGGTACCGTGAAGCGTTTGGAATTATATGGGGCGTTTGTCGATATTGGCTTAAAGCAAGATGGCCTGCTGCATATTTCGCAGTTGGGGAAGCCAAATGTCCGCAATGTGGAAGATGTGGTCAAACCGGGCGATCAGGTAACAGTCTATGTTCTGAAGGTCGATTCGGCAGCAGGACGGGTGGCGCTTTCTTTGGTCGAGCCGCCTGCGGTGAATGTCGAGGACATCAAAGAGGGCGACATCATCAAAGGCAAAGTGGTTCGGATTGAGCCTTACGGTGTTTTTGTGGATATTGGCGCGGAACGTGCAGGTATGGTGCATGTCTCCGAATTGGCGGATGGTTACGTAAAGTCACCTTCTGATCTCGTCAAAATTGGACAGGAAGTCGATGTGCGTGTCATCAAGGTTTCTCGTAAGAAGAAACAAATGCAGATCGACCTGAGCATGAAGCAGCCGCAGGAACGGATTGAAATTGTCGCTCCTGAAGAGGATGAAGAAGAATCCCCAACGGCAATGGCGATGGCACTGCGTAAAGCCATGCGGAGCGATCGTGACAACGCGAGTAATGATGACGCTTATCAAGATGAATATCAAGAAATGCTGCGGATGTCTCGCGGGCGCAACAATAAGAAAGACAAGCGCCGTAACCGCAATCAGCAAGATGATATTATTCAGCGTACCCTCCGTAATCACTCGTCAAACTGAAAAACTAAGCCGCACACCGGGAAACTGGTGTTTAACGATGACCGCCCCCATAAGCCAGGGAAAATTCCCCCTGAGTTATGCGGGTGGTTTCAGTTTAAAGCTGGATGGCTTTATGATGGATGTCGTTTATTTGACCTGCGCTTTTGGGAGCCTTGATGAGCCAATTAATTAACCTGCTCACAGATATGAAAAATGAGATTGAAGGTTTAGCCGAGCATCTCCATGTTAATGAGAAGGCACAAAAAGCGGATTCGTTGGAACAGCAAGCCACTGCGTCCGATTTTTGGAGTAACCCTGAGTCTGCTCAAAAGACGATGCAAGAGATGGCGCGGCTGCGAACCGAGATCGAGCCTTGGCAGAAGATGGTGACGCGCATTAATGACGCTTTGGAGCTGGCGGAACTCGATGATCCTGAGCTGATACCCGAACTTGAAGAAGAGGTTACGCTTCTTTCTAAACAGATCGGGAAGATGTCGCTTCAAGCTATATTAAGTGGTACTTATGACGGCGAAAACGCGATTTTTGCCATTCATGCGGGCGCAGGTGGTACAGAAGCACAGGACTGGACACAGATGCTTGAGCGCATGTATTTGCGTTGGGCGGAGCAAACTGGCTATAAAGTGGAAATCATTGATCGCAGTGACGGGGAAGAAGCCGGGCTAAAAAGCGTAACAATGAGCATTCAGGGTCCCTATGCCTTTGGCTGGCTGCGTAGCGAACAGGGCGTACATCGTCTGGTGCGGATTAGCCCGTTTGATGGCTCCAGCCGCCGCCACACCTCTTTTGCAAAAGTCGAATTGTGGCCTGATATTCAGGGTGAGATCGATATTGAGATCAATATGGAACGGGATGTTCGCATTGATACCTATCGTTCCAGTGGGGCTGGCGGACAGAACGTTCAGAAGAACGATACGGCGGTTCGGATGACCCATATTCCAACTGGGATCGTCGTACAATGTCAGAATCAGCGCAGTCAGCTACAAAACCGTGAACGTGCCTTACAGATTTTGAAGGCGCGGTTGTTCGAGATGGAACGTAAGAAAAAAGAGGCGGAACTTTCTGCGCTTAAGGGTGAGAATGTTGACGCGGGGTGGGGCAATCAAATTCGGTCTTATGTATTGCATCCCTATCAAATGGTCAAAGATCATCGCACGGATTATGAAACAGGCAATACGGGTGCCGTCCTTGATGGACGTTTGAATGATTTTATGGAAGCGTATTTGCGGACGCACATTCCGCCTGCGACGAATCATGATATGAACGTGGCCTCCTAACAACTTGACAGAAAAAAGTATCGCGTTTATCATCTTGTTAAGCTAATATCCGAATTTAACGCCTACTTGACAAGCAAGTACAAGGTGGTATACTCTATACTACCTATGATGACTGATATGTGCTTCCAAACCACAAGAAACCCAGCGTTGGGAAACTATCCCCAATCGCTATTTTGTTGTCTACAGCACATGTAGTAGTAAACCCACAAGTCTTTAAATAGCAACTCCTCGAAATGTACTTTTATCGTGTTAACGCACAGGAGGAAATGCCTTGGAGGCGAAAGAATTCAGCGCACTCCGCATCAGCCTTGCGTCGCCAGATCAAATTCGTTCTTGGTCTTACGGCGAAGTCACCAAGCCAGAGACGATTAATTATCGTCGCCTGCGCCCGGAAAAAGATGGTTTGTTTTGTGAAGCAATCTTCGGCCCTACACGCGATTGGCAATGTTATTGCGGGAAGTATAAAAACATTCGCTATCGCGGCATTATCTGCGATAAATGCGGTGTTGAAGTTACCCGAGCTTCGGTGCGCCGTGAACGCATGGGGCATATTGAGCTTGCCGCGCCGGTTGCCCATGTTTGGTATACGCGCCGTGTCCCAAGTTATTTGGGGCTGCTGCTCGATATTAGCCGCCGCAACTTAGATCGCGTTCTGTATTTTGCCCAATATGTCGTGACGAGTGTGGATGAGGATGCCCGTTTAAAGGCGCTCAACCGCATCAAGAAAGAACTGGAATCAAAAGAGCAAGAACTCGGTGGCGACATCGAAGAACATATGCAGGCCATTCGCGGCGAGCGCGATCAGGTGCTTGACCAGTTTGAAGGCCGTGCTGAGTCAGTGAATAAGCATTTTGATGAAGAACTTGCCCGCCTGAGCGATCAAGTAGTGCAAGAGGCACAGTATGTTCAGGGGCGCGTTGAATCGCTGCTTGGGCAAACCTCGCCTTCCGACATCAATTTTGAAAGCACCGACATGGTGATTGTCGCACGGGGTGAATTGGTCACGAATGATCACATCGCCCGTATTCAGGGGATTGTTAACAATACCTTGAGCGACATCCAGAGTGACATTGAAGACCTGCGCCAGCAAGAACTCGACAACCTGAATGTGGAAGCAGATACGGTGACCAATTCGGCGGCGCGTGGGTTGGAAGACCAACTCAGCGAGTTGGATACCCGTATGATTACGATTCGGCAATCTGCGGAAAAAGCACGGCAGGAACTTAAAGAACTGCATGTGCTGCAATTCCTTTCCGAGTCGCGTTATCGTGAACTGCGGAGCAAATATGGTCAAGTGTTTAAAGCCGACATGGGCGCGGAAGCGTTCTATGATATTCTCGGCGGCTTGAACCTCGATAAAATGGCGGAAGAACTCTGGCGCGAAGTACGCGAGACAAAATCTAAGCAGCGCAAGAAGAAGGCAACCAAGCGTCTACGCGTTGTGGAAAGCCTGCGTAAAAGCGAGAATCGTCCCGAATGGATGATCCTCACCGTGCTTCCTGTTATCCCGCCCGATTTGCGCCCGATGGTGCAGTTGGATGGTGGACGTTTTGCTACGAGTGATTTGAATGATCTGTATCGGCGCGTGATTAATCGTAACAACCGCCTCAAGCATCTGCTCGAACTGGGTGCGCCCGATGTGATTGTCCGCAACGAAAAGCGTATGTTGCAGGAAGCTGTTGACAGTTTGATCGACAACAGCCAACGTGGTAAAGCATTAAGCCGACGTGGACGGCGCGAACTTAAATCTTTGAGCGATATGCTTAAGGGTAAGAAAGGGCGTTTTCGTCGGAATTTGCTCGGTAAACGTGTCGATTATTCTGGACGGTCGGTCATCGTTATTGGGCCGAAACTCAAATTGTATCAATGCGGTTTGCCGAAGACGATGGCGTTGGAACTGTATCGGCCTTTCGTCATCAGCCGTTTGGTGCGCTACAACTATGCCAGCAACGTAAAGGGTGCGAAACGCATCATTGAGCGTGAGAAGCCAGAAGTCTGGGAAGTGCTGGAAGAAGTCATCAAAGAACGTCCGGTACTTTTGAATCGTGCGCCGACGCTCCATCGTCTGGGTATTCAAGCGTTTGAGCCACAGCTTGTCGAAGGCAAGGCTATTCAAATCCATCCGCTGGTTTGCTCGGCCTTCAACGCCGATTTCGACGGCGATCAGATGGCGGTTCACGTTCCGTTGAGCGATAAAGCGGTTCAAGAAGCGCGTGATTTGATGCTCAGTACCAAGAATTTGTTGAAGCCAGCAGACGGTCAGCCGATTGTTGGGCCTTCCAAAGATATGGTGTTGGGTAACTATTATCTGACGATGGATCCAACCATTGAAGCGATTACGCTGAAAGAACGGGCTGACGAATTTCGTTCCATTGATAATATCTATGATGCTGATGTGAAGGTGGGTATCGCCTTCCGTTCCAACGGGTTCTATTTTGCCGTCAACCGCATTATTCCGGGAATGAAGGTTTTCGAGAACGTCACTGTGACGGACGAAAATGGACGTGTGAAGATCGTTGAAACGGCGATTGATCGTACCATCCGCGCCTTGCTTGAAGGTGAAGTTGACTGCTTGTTGGCGAATGCTTATGAGATGAAAAATCTCATGACAAAGCGCGGCCTTTCTAGCAAGCTGGAAATTGCTAATCTGCATGAGCGCCGTATCGTCGTGGATATGGATGAGGTTGAATATCTTTATGGTCTCGACTTGGTAGGGTTGCACACGCCGATTTTGCTCGGCAACGTGTATGATGATCGCACCCCACAAGACGAGCCAGAAATTACCACAATAGGTCGTGCCTTGTTTAATCGTATTTTGCCGGACGAACTTCGCTTCGTGCAGGAGACGATGGACAAGAAAAATCTACAGAATTTAGTCGCCCGTTCCTATCAGCGGATTGGGTCTGAACGCACCACAGATATTGTCGATGCGATCAAAAATATGGGCTTCCATTATGCGACGATCTCCGGCACAACTGTCGCCGTGAGTGATCTGACCGTTCCTGAAGAACGTGCCAGCGTCATGGGAGAGGCTGAACTCATTGTCGAGCAGGCAGAGAAAGACTTCCGGCGTGGTTTGATGACCGAGCAGGAACGTTACCAGATCACGATTGATGAGTGGAATCGTGCTAAAGATCGCTTGCAAGACCTCATTCGTGGGGCGCTTGACCCATACGGCCCGATTGCGATTATGGCGATCTCCGGCTCTACCAAAGGTGGTTTTGGCCCGATTACGCAGTTGGCAGGGATGCGTGGCCTGATGGCTGATCCTTCTGGACGTATTATCGATCTGCCAATCCGCAGCCACTTCCGCGAAGGGCTGACGGCGCTCGAATATTTCATCTCGACGCATGGTGCCCGCAAGGGTCTCGCCGATACTGCGCTTCGTACCGCCGATGCAGGTTATCTCACCCGACGTTTGGTTGATGTGGCGCAGGACGTGATTGTGAATCGTTTGGACTGCGGTACTGAACGCGGCATTACAATCCGTCGCAGTGATAACATCGCTGGACAGACTATTTATGAGCGAATCATAGGGCGCTGCTCGGCTCAAGATGTGCGTGATCCGCTTACGGGACGTTTGATTGTCGCCCGTAACGGCATGATTGATGAAGATGTCGCTGATTCCATTCAGACCAGTTCGCTGAACGAAATGCTTGTTCGTAGCCCAATGACGTGTGCATTAATTCACGGTATTTGCGCCTTGTGCTATGGACGCGATTTAGGTCGTGGCGACATGGTGAATATCGGTTCTGCGGTAGGCATCGTCGCGGCACAGTCCATCGGTGAGCCGGGTACTCAGTTGACGCTGCGTACCTTCCATACAGGCGGTACTGCTCAGGCCAGCGGTGACATCACCAGCGGTTTGCCCCGCGTGGAAGAACTGTTTGAAGCTCGCAAGAAGCCAAAAGGCGAGGCCGTCATGACCGACATCGGTGGTGTCTTGCGCTTGAGCAAGCGCGACGGTGTGCGTATTGCAACGGTCATCGACAGCGAAGTTTCCAACGAGCAGCACGACATCCCCGTTGGATGGGATATCATGGTTGACGATGAAGCGAAGATCAAGGAAAACACCATTCTCGCGCAGGAAGTTGGCGGCGAAGGCGTTATCCTTGCTCGGATGGAAGGTGTTGTCCATCTGGAAGGCCATACCATTTATGTGCGCTATGAGCGTGTCGTAGAGGAAGAGTATGAAATTCCTTCCAGCGCACGTTTAATGCCTGATGTTTTTGAGGGCGCAAAGGTCTATCCGGGGCAGCAATTGACAGAAGGTTCCAAAAACCCGCATCGCATTTTGCGCGTGTTGGGTGCTGAAGAAACCCAGAAATATCTGCTCAACGAAGTGCAGGAAGTGTATCGTAATCAGGGCGTGAATATTTCAGACAAGCATTTTGAGATTATGATCCGCAAGATGCTGTCTAAAGTGCAACTTACCAAGAGTGGTGACAGCCATTTGCTCCCTGGTGAGATGATTGACCGCCTGCAATTGCTGAATATTAATGAGCAGTTGATTTCCGCCGGGCTTGAACCTGCGGCTGGTGCGCCGCTTCTATTAGGCATTACCAAATGCGCTTTGAGTACTGACAGCTTCCTCTCGGCTTCCAGCTTCCAGCATACGATTAAGGTGTTGGCAGGGGCAGCAATTGAGGGCAAGATTGACCGACTCTACGGCTTGAAGGAGAATGTCATTATCGGCAAGCTCATTCCGGCGGGTACGGGCTTCCATACCTATCAAGATCGTGAACTCATCGCACCGGACGTATCGCTTGAATCGCAGGGCGCTTTGGATGCCGATGAAGATGCTTACGACGATATGGACGGTATTGAAGAAGGCATGTTGAACTAAACGATATCAGTTAAGGATGCAGTACTTTGCATCTTTAACCACAAATTAGTCTCTTATGGAAGCCGCCGTTGATGAAAAAATCAACGGCGGCTTTTAGTTTTAGGGTGCTTGGCGAGACCCACCTGTTGCTAAAGACAGGATACGGAAAAGGGGGCGCTCACGCGGGGTAACAGCCGTATTGATGATGGCATAACCGGTCACTTCATCACGCAGAGGGTCTGCTCCTTCTGTGAAGTTCAAGTTCCATAAAAACATCAAACCGACGTAGGGCAGGCTTTGCCCGATTTCAAAAGCGCGAATGGCGTAAGATGCCTGATTTTGGGCAGAATTATAGGTCATCCACGTTTCGGGCGCAGCGGCTGGGATACCTTCCCATGTGGCCCATCCGAACTCCGTCAGCCACATTTTGGCATCGATATCGCCGCTGGCAACCATAATGTTATGATAGGCTTCAATGGTATCGAGGAAGAAGAAACGCGGGTCTTCATCCCACCCTCGATCACCGCCGGGGGTGCAGCATCGGGCATCAGGCGCGTTACCCCAGCCATAAGGATGGACACCAATGACGATATCCGCATACTGAGCGAGGCCGGCATTGTACATTTGCTGGAAAAATGCTCTATCATCGACGGCACCGGGAACATTGGGGCCAACCGGAGCAAGACCCGCTGTAACAATGGTTAGTGTGGGTGAATAAGCACGAATTGCGTCGTGTGCAGCATCAAAAAGCTGCATATAGCCACCGCCGCTGAAAGGCAGTGAACCGCGCCACTCGCGGATGAGGTTCGGCTCATTCCAAACTTCGATTGCATCTGTGACTTCGCCAACTTTGGTATTCAGTATCAATGTAAGGAAATCTGCCAAAAGCTGCGGATTATCGGGTGGGCCATCTTCGGTTTGGTTTGATCTTGCCCAAGCAGGGGCTTTAGCGACACTCAATAAGATATTAAATCCGGGTCGTGCCGCAGACTCCATCTGACGCTCGAATAATTGTAAGCGCTCGGTATCCTGAGGGCCATTGGGTTGCAAAAATGCCCAATTGACCTGTACCTTAATCCAGCCTACGCCTGTTTCTTGTGCGAGGCTAATGGCTACTTCAAAATCGACCTGCTCCGACTGTGAGTAAATTTGCAACCCCATCCGAGAATAATCTAGACGGGGGACGGGCGTGGGGGACGGACCCGGTGTTTCAGTCGGACCGCCAGGTGTGGGCGTAATGGTCGGGATAGGGACGAGGGTTGTGGTGACGGGTGGCAGTGTTGGCAGCACATAATTCGGATCGGTTACGGGGCCACGGAAAGTTGCCGTCGGCATAGATGGGTCAGGTGTGTTGCTGGGGGCGGGTGTGTTCGTCTCTGTTGGAATAGTGGGTGTAGGTGAAAGGGTAGGTACGCCTGTTTCCGTTGGTGTTTGGGTGGGTGCCAATGTTGGTACAGCGGTGGCGGTGATTGCGTTAGGATCAAGCGTGGGCGTAACAACAATGACGATAGGCTCTTGGGTGGTGCAGCCAAACAGGAGCATCATCCCGACTATGACCAAAATAGCTGAAAATTGGGAGTGTTTTATCATTCTCATGAGGGGCATACTACCACAGCCCTGTAGGATGCGCTACGGCGTTTGATGAGACTTCTTGCGTGATGTTGGTGTATTTCCGTGCTATAATAGAACATATATTCCCATTTGGTTGGTTGACATCATTTTGTTCACGCCCTAGAATGAGGCGAGTTCTTATTTCCGAGGAAAATTTATGAATATTGGTGATATTCAACAGGTGAACATCGAGCAAGAGATGCGCGATGCTTATCTGGATTATGCGATGAGTGTTATTGTGGCGCGGGCGCTGCCGGATGCGCGTGATGGGCTAAAGCCGGTTCATCGCCGTATTCTTTATGCAATGTATGATATGGGACTGCGTGCTGATACTGCTTATAAAAAGAGCGCACGTATTGTCGGTGAGGTGCTGGGTAAATATCATCCGCATGGCGATGCAGCAGTCTATGAATCGATGGTACGTCTAGCGCAAGATTTTTCGCTGCGATATATGCTGGTGGCAGGGCAGGGCAACTTCGGCAGCATTGACGGTGACGGCGCGGCTGCCATGCGCTATACCGAGGCACGGATGGCAGAAATTGGCGAGGAACTCCTCGTCGATATTGGGAAGGATACCGTCGATTTTACTGATAATTTCGACGGCAGTTTGCAAGAGCCGAGTGTGCTGCCTTCCAGCTTCCCGAATTTACTTGTAAATGGGTCGTCTGGGATTGCGGTGGGCATGTCTACCAGTATTCCGCCGCATAATCTGAATGAGATTTGCGACGCGCTGGTTTATATGCTGAAAAACTGGGAAACGCTGGACGATATTGGTGTTCAGGAACTCATGAAGTTCGTGAAGGGGCCAGATTTCCCGACTGGTGGGCTGGTCTATCGCCATCAAGATGGCGGAGAGGGCGAAGATACCCTTGTTACGGCCTATGCGACGGGGCAAGGGAAGATTATCGTCCGCGCCAAAGCCCACATTGAAGACATGGGGCGGGGCAAAGCACGAATCATCATCAGCGAAATGCCGTATCAGGTCAACAAAACGACCTTAATCGAGCGTATTGCGACGGTGGTGCGTGAAGGCAAAATCGAAGGCATTGCTGATCTGCGCGATGAATCTGACCGTCAAGGGATGCGTTTGGTGGTTGAACTTCAGCGCGGCGCGGAACCTACTCCGGTGCTAGCGGCATTGTTTAAACTTACGCCATTGCAGGATACATTCAGCATTCGTATTTTGGCGTTAGTAGAAAATCAACCGCGTTTATTGAGCCTAAAACAAGCGCTGCGGGTTTATCTCGATCATCGGCTTGTCATCGTCCAGCGCCGCAGTGAATATGATCTGGCACGGGCTAAGGAACGCGCTCATATCCTTGAAGGTTTGCTTAAGGCGTTGGATCACTTGGATGAAGTCATCCGCATTATTCGTGCTTCACAAACGACTGAGGCCGCCCGCGATAATTTGATGAGTGCCTTTAGCTTGAGCGAAATTCAATCGCAGGCGATTCTTGATATGCAGCTACGCCGTCTCGCTGCATTAGAGCGTAAAAAGATACAGGACGAATACGATGAGAAAATCAAGCTGATCGTATATTTTGAAGGACTGCTGCAAAGCCCTGAGAAGATGCGTAGCGTGATTTCTGAAGAGCTGAGTGTCATCAAATCCGCTTATGGTGATAAACGCCGCACCGTGATTGTGGATGGTACCGCCAGCAGTGCGCGGGTGGAAGATTTGCTGATGCCAGAAGAAAAGACATGGATTACGTTGACGACCAGCGGCAAGTTAGCCCGTACTATGACGGATGCTGCGCCAAAAGTCACGAGTGCTGCTAAAGAGCCGCCACGTTTTATCCTAGAAGGTTCGACGGCGCATATCCTTTATCTGTTCAGTCGTAAGGGGGAATGTGCCACGATTCCGGTTCAATCGCTTCCGCAAGTTGAAGAGCCTACCGAAGGCGCACCGTTTAATGATTTATGTCCTTTTAGCAGCAAGGAAGAAATTGTTACGGTATTGAGCCTGCCGGGAGATTTAGAAACCGGCTATTTATTCTTTGCCAGCGAAGGGGGGCAAGTGAAGCGCATCCGCTGCCAAGATTTGCCGGGGATGTCTTCTAACGCTTTTGCTGTGATGAATGTTGGCGATGATCGTCTTTCGTTTGTCTTCTCAACGGACGGTGAGCGTGAAATTCTGCTCACCACTGACCAAGCCCAATCAATCCGCTTTAAAGAGAATGAAGTGCGTCCGACGGGTTTGCCTGCTGGTGGGATGCGTGGGATTAAGCTGCTTGGTGAAAAAGATAAGGTTGTTGGCGCAAATATTGTGGTGGATGGCGCTTATGTCTGGACGATCACTGACGATGGGATTGCTAAGATTTCCGAAATGAATGAGTATCCCACGCAGGGACGCGCTGGCGGGGGGGTCATTACGATGCGGCTCGGCAAGACCAGCAAGGCTGTTGCAGCGACAGCGGTGGGAAGCGCGAATGATACTGTCATTATTTTGAGCAACAAAGATAAAGCAAAACCGACCAAAATTGGGGCAGCACCAGTGGTGAAGCGCGGAAGGGCGGGCGGCTCTGAAATCTTTAAACCAACCCGCCAGAACGAAGCGATTGCAGGCGTGGTGATGTATCAGGAGCGTTATTCTGCGCCCGATTTACTTCCCGAATCTATTCAAACACTGGTTGAGCCGGAGACAGAAGCCTCCTAATTGTTAAGGCGGGAGGACGACCCATCATCGCTCCTCCCGTTATAGCTTAAATCATAGGACTTACGCAGGTGAGCAAGTTTTGAGTTAAAAGTTGTTGGTCTGTGGGCCTTTGTAAGGACAAAGAGTTTCCCTTACAGTTGGTTTTAACTAAAAACTAATTACTCTGAACTCCGCAACTTCTAATCAAAGGGAATGTTCGAGTTCGCGGCGAATCGTGGCTGCCATTTCTTGTAATTGTGCATCTGGAAAAATTCCTGGCTCACTGCTTAGTTCTGCTGAAAGCTGCGCGTAAACTGCCAGCGCGTCGTCGTGCATATTGAGTTCGTGGTAGAGGCGCATAATGTTGGAGACTAACTCTCCGCGCTGACGATTGATAGCCGCCGCCTGCAAATATAAGCCAAGCGCGTGGGGTTTATCGCCTAATTCCTCTTTTGTTTTGGCTAAGGCTGCTAAGGCTTCTCCGTAATTTTGTGCCAATTCCATTCGGCGACGTTTTGTCCAATCGGCCTCTGTTGCACTTAAATAAGGGCCTTGATAGAGGGTAGTGGCGCGTGTTAATAGAGAGGCCGATTCTTCCAAAGGCGCGATGGCACTGTTGTTGACCATTTCTGTGAATAAAATAACATCATAACTCAGCCTAATATCGGGAGAGATGCGGTAAAAACCTGACCAATAGGTGGTTAAATCAATCCCAAGAACTTCGCTGATTTTACGTTTGGTAACATGAAACACGTTGGTGGCCTCGCGCACAGGCAGATTAGGCCAGAAGGTTTCAAAAATCTCGTTGCGTGTCGCCATGCCACGATCTACAAGATAGAAAAAGAGTGAACGCGGCAGTACACCATCCCAATTATCGACACTCTGCCCATTGAGCAAAACTCGGCCTTCGCCAAAAGCCCGAACTTCGAGTAAGGATGCTGCCTCGTCACGGCGGGCATAATCCCACAACATGATCGGCTCGTCATCGGGGATAAAGGCGGTTTGATGACGTAATTCCTCATTCTCTAACACACACTGGGGCATTTCTCGGCTGAAAAGGATAATTCGTCCACTACCTACTTCATGGACGATTTGTTCGAGGAAAAAATCAAGCTCGTCTGGCAAGGCGCGATCACATTCGTCAACGATGACGACGCTGGATTTAGGCAAAGCGGCGCTGCCGTTTTGGGTAGAAATCGCTTGTTCAAGCTGTTCACGGAGCTGAGTCCGATTGAGCTTTGCGCCACTAAAGCGTGTATAAATGGCTTGGTCGTCTAAAAATACACCCAAGACCACATGCTGTTCAGCATAATTTGGATGCACAACAACAAGCCGAATTTTGGAGTCTAACGCTTGTAGCTGTTGGATGACAAGCTCTCGTAAGTGATTGAACATAACGCATTCTCCGATTTTAGTGGTACGTTTGACTGTAAAACACAAGACGAGGCTTTATATACACATGATCTTAAGAAGATAAGACCTGTATTCATAATAAGGCACTTCTGAATCTTTGGCAACCACTTACAATTTAGATTCTAGGTCGCTTTTTACGCTGAATTACAGCGATAGGCTTCTCGTACACTGCGAATTGTTTCGATTTTGGAAAGGACACGAGTCAACTGCTGATTATTGCCAATTTCCATGGTGATATGGAGGGTGGCGATCTCTTGCCGGGTGGAAACGCGCACTTCGGAGATATTGACTTTTTCATCGGCGATGATGGTACTAATATCGCGGATCAGCCCCTCTCGATCATAAGCGATAATTTCCACTGGGACGGAATAGCGGCGTTCAGGGTTAATCCCGCCCCAAGAAACGTCAATCAGTCGCTCTGGCTCGCTTAAAGAAAGCATATTAGAACAATCCCGGCGATGGACGGTTACACCGCGTCCGCGTGTGACATAGCCTACAATTTCGTCTCCCGGCATCGGGCTGCAACATTTCGCCATACTGACGAGCAAGCCGCCTGTCCCTAAAATCGTCACACCGTTGCCATTGGGGTCATCTTGAACAGATGGTCCGGTACGGGGTTTGACCTTAAGGAAGGAGTTGGAATCCTTCAGGCGCTGTTTTTCGCGTTCCTCGTCTAATACCTTGTGGGAGATTTGTGCGCCGTTAATGTCGCCTGCGCCGACTGACGCAAGGAAATCTTCAACCTTTGCAATATCAAAAAGATTGGCGACGGCCTCAAACGACATGCTATCCAATACACCCATGCGCTTAAGTTCGCGTTCCAGCACTTCGCGCCCTAGCACGATATGTTTGTCACGATTCAATTTGCGGAAGTAATAGCGGATTTTATCACGCGCCCGCGCCGTATTAACGTATCCTAGATCAGTATTCAACCAGTCCATACTAGGGCCGCCACGTTTAGACGTGAGGATTTCTATTTGGTCGCCTGTTTTGAGTTGATGATCGAGGCTGACGAGCCGACCATGAACTTTTGCGCCCCGGCACCGATGCCCGATTTCGGTGTGGACATGATAGGCAAAGTCGATAGGCGTAGCGCCCACAGGCAGATCAATAATATCGCCGTGCGGGGTATAGGCGTAAACGCGATCTTGGAAAACTTCACTTTTCATCGTGTCAAGGAAGGTTTCGGGGTCGGCGTTTACGTCGGGGCCAAATTCCATCAAGCGGCGCAGATAACTTAAGCGCTCGGCAAATTTTTCGTCATGCTGGCGATTACCTTCTTTGTAGCGCCAATGGGCGGCGACCCCATATTCAGAGTGTTCGTGCATCTCCCATGTGCGAATTTGCACTTCTACCGTTTTGCCGTTTTTGTCGATGACGGCGGTATGCAGACTTTGATAAAAATTATCCTTGGGCGCGGCGATGTAATCATCAAATTCTTGCATGATGGGTCGCCATAGGCTGTGGACAATACCCAGCGAGAGGTAGCACTGTGGAATGGTGTCGCAGATGACGCGGATGGCACGGATATCATAAATTTCACTAAAAGGCAGCCCTTTGCGTTGCATCTTTTTGTAGATGCTATAGATGTGCTTAGGTCGCCAGCTAATGGCGGCGTTTTCGATGCCGTGCTTGACGAGTTCGGCGCGAAGGGTATCCGCGACATTTTTCATGTAGGTTTCACGGTCAATGCGGCGTTCTTCAAGGTTATTGGCGATAGATTTATAGGCATCTGGTTCGAGGTAACGGAACGAGAGGTCTTCCAGTTCCCACTTAATTTGCCAGATTCCCAGCCGATTGGCTAAGGGAGCGAAAATATCCATCGTCTCTTTGGCGATGATTTTTTGCTTATGAGCGGGCATATAGCCGAGTGTCCGCATGTTGTGGAGGCGATCCGCCAGTTTGATAAGGACGGTGCGAACATCATCCCCCATCGTGAGCAGCATTTTGCGGATATATTCCAGTTCGCGGTTGGTGTCACGAGGGCGTTTGCCTGTTTGGTCTTTTTCAACATTGATCGGCAGTTTTTTGAGTTTGGTTACGCCGTCGATCATCCGTGCGATACTTTTGCCGAATTCACGCTCAATGTCGTCAATCGTCACGTCAGTATCTTCTACAATATCGTGCATCAGGGCGGCAGAAATCGCTTCCGCATCTAGTTTCATATCGGCTAAAATGCTGGCAACAGCGAAGCAGTGGGTGAAATAGGGTTCGCCCGATTTACGGATTTGTCCGGCGTGGGCAATTTCGGCACGTTGATAGGCGCGTTCTATGAGGGCGCGGTCATTTTGGTTGAGGTCGGTTAGCGTAGTCAGCAGCGAATTTAGATCCGTCGCAGTGGATATAACGGTTGGAGGCATAGTTTACACCCCGGAAATCCAGATTTTTAAGATGTTAATCAATGATTATAGCGTACATTCGGCCTTTTCATCCAAAAGACATAACGGCACAATAGATATTTAACGGACTTCTTATAGTCGGAGGGCAAAACATTGACCGACTTATTAAATGTTGATACAGCGCTTGAACGTATTTTAGCGCAAATTGAACAAGTAGGTGCTGAAGAGGTAGATTTTAGTGAAGCGTTGGGGCGTGTGTTGGCGGTGGATGTTTATGCCAACCTCAATTTGCCGCCGTTTGCCAATTCTAGTATGGACGGATATGCGGTACGTGCAGCCGATATTGTCAGTACTCCGGTTGTATTGAAGGTTGGGATGGACATCACAGCGGGCAAAGTGGCGGAGCGTGGCTTAGAATCTGGTGAAGCTGCTCGTATCATGACGGGTGCGCCGATGCCGGAGGGTGCGGATGCTGTTGTCCCGGTTGAAGATACCGATGGAAAATGGGATAGCCAAGGAGAAACACCTGCCTCAGAACAAGTCACCATCCAAAAGAGCGTACAAGCTGGTGCTTATGTGCGCTCTATCGGGGAGGACATTACCGAAGGACAACTTATCCTCACTGCTGGTACTTTGTTACGTCCACAGGAAATCGGTGTCCTTGTGGGTTTGGGAGAAGCAAAAGTTAAGGTCATCCGCAGACCTCGTGTCGTGATTTTATCGACGGGCGATGAGCTTTTGGGCGTGGGTGAGCCACTTGTCCCTGGTAAAATTCACGATATGAACAGCTATGTGCTGGCGGGGTTGGTCACAGAGTATGGTGGTCATGCGCTTCGCTTGCCGATTGCGCGGGATACACTGGATGAAATCCGTACCTTGTTTAAGACGGCACTCATGCAGCAACCGGATATGATAATTAGTTCGGCGGGTGTCTCTGTCGGTGCGGCGGATTTTATTCGCACGGTTCTGGCAGAATCCGGGGAAGTCGATTTTTGGCGGATTAATTTGCGCCCTGGTAAACCGTTGGCCTTCGGGCAGGTGCAGGGGATTCCGTTTTTTGGGCTGCCGGGTAATCCTGTTTCGGCGATGGTGACATTTGATGTGTTAGTGCGTCCAGCTTTGCTTAAACAGGGTGGTCGCAACCAAGACTGGTCAATCGCTGAGGCTATTCTCACCCACGATCTGCAATCTGACGGACGACGAAGCTATATCCGGGTAAAGCTAGAAAGCAAAGAGGGCAAACTTTATGCGACGAGTACAGGTACGCAAAGTTCCGGCGCGTTAACATCGATGGTGATGGCGGATGGGTTATTGATTATCCCAGAAGACCTCATTGATGTTAAAGCGGGTATAGCCCTGTCGGTTCGTCTGCTGCATAAGTGAAGCGCAACAAGATAAGTTTTAAGACGAGTCGTTTTCACTCGTTAACGGGTATACGTTAGTCAATAGAGGAGCATGGGATTATGTCTGTCAAACAAGCGGAACAAACGGTGGGTAGCGTCGAAGGAGCGCAACCGCGCTTTCAGCTTTCGCTGCGGCTCATCAGTATCCTATTGGTGATTTTTGGATTAGGCATCAGTGGCTATCTCAGCTATGTAAAGCTGACTGATGTGCCGATGGTATGTAGCGCAAATGGCGCATTTGACTGCGGCGCGGTGCAGGGCAGTGTTTACTCTGAATTGGGTGGTATTCCGATTGCGTGGATGGGTTTCGCTGTCAATATTCTGATGCTTACTATTTTGCTTTTAGAGCCGCGTGTTGAATTTTTGCGGCAAAGTGGTAATGGGGTCATGCTACTTTTTGGGATCGTACTATTTGCGGCATTGTATTCTGTTTATCTGATTTATATTCAAGGTGTAGTGCTGCAAGCATGGTGTATGTGGTGTTTAATGCACGAGGCTTATATTTTTATCTTGTTTGGCGTGACATTGTGGCGTGTAATCGTGATTCTCTCCAAAACAGAGGTAGAAGCGCACTAAAACACCTTACGATGATACTAAACGTTGGCGTAGTGCCTCAAACATGAATAATGCGCCGGAAACCGACACGTTCAGCGAATCGGATAAAACGCCTTCCATAGGGATGCGGACGCGGCTGCTGGATTGGGACAACCAATGAGCATCTAGTCCGCGATCTTCCGTCCCCATAATGACGGCAGATTTTTGGGTGAAGTCCACTTCAAAAATGGACTTTTCGCCTTCTACGGCTGCCGCTACGATTTTATAAGTCTTTGAGTGCAGAAAGTCAATCGCGGTGGCGCTGCTAATGCTGTAGATATTGTTCAGGAATACTGCCCCGGTGCTGCTGCGGATGATGTTTGGATTATACAAATCGAGCGCAATGTCAATGAGTAAAACCGCTTTAAACCCGGCGGCATCCGCAGACCGAAGTAGTGCGCCGATGTTGCCGGGTTTTTGTAAATTGACTAAGCCCAAGATATATGATGCACTGATTTCGTGAAGGTAAGAGACATCTTTGTGCTGCGTCTGCTTAATAACGGCGATAACGGGCGATGGGTTCTCCCTGTAGCTGAGTTTTTCCATGATTTCGCGGGAGACTTCATAAACAGGTGCCGCTGGGAGCGTAACATCATTGTGATCTAAAGCAGGGCAGTAAAAAAGATAGTCAATCGCGTAACCACAGGTTACGGCGCGTTCTAAGTCGCGCTCGTAATCAATCACAAAGCGTTTTTCGCTCTCTCGACCTTTTTTATCGCGCAGTTTGTTGATCTGTTTTACGCGGGGATTTTGTAAGCTAAGGATGCGTTCCATACGTTTTTATTTTTAGGTCACAGATAAGTTTATTAAAGAAAACATGAACCACAAAGGTCGCAAAGACTCGAATTCAAATTCTTGGTATCTTGGCGGCTCAAAGACTTTAATTTACTGATATTACGTCACTAAGCGCGATATTCCGTAGGGGAGAGCTTCAAACTCTCTCCTACAAAAGAGCAAAATCTGCGTAAGGTGAGGCATTTAATTCTCATCAAAGAGGCTGCGGACAAAGTTATCCGGGTCAAAGCCGATCATATTGGCGATGCCTTCTCCCAAACCGACATACTGCACAGGTAAACCTAATTCTTGAAACACAGAAAAGATCATACCGCCTTTGGGTGTGCCATCCAATTTGGTGACGATAACGCCAGTGATGTTAATGATTTCCTTGAATTTCTTGGCTTGCTGGAGCGCATTCTGTCCGTTGGTGCCGTCGAGTACAAGCAGGACTTCATGCGGTGCGCCGGGAACGACTTTATCCGAAACTGAGCGAATTTTGACGAGTTCCTCCATCAAATTGTGATTGGTATGGAGCCGTCCAGCGGTATCGACGATTAAGATATTATAGCCGCGTGCTTTGGCGGCGGCGGTTGCGTCAAAAACAACAGCAGCGGGATCGGAGCCGGGTTTGTTGGCGATGACGGGTACGTCGGCACGTTTTCCCCATTGTTGCAGTTGTTCGATGGCGGCGGCGCGAAAGGTGTCGCCAGCAGCAAGCATCACTCTGCGGGCAGGCGGGTTGTTCAGACGGGCGGCGAGCTTGCCGATTGAAGTCGTTTTGCCAGAACCGTTGACCCCTACTACAAGCACAATCGAAAGTTCACGTCCGCTGACATCCAAGGGGCGGGGAACTTCTAGCAAAGAACGCAGCGATTCACGCAGTGCTTTTTGTAATTGATCGTTGCGCCGCAGCCCGCGTGATTTGAGGTCTTTCATGACGATTTCGGTGGTTGGGATGCCGACATCGGCTTGAATCAAAGTGGCTTCAATATCGTCCCAAGTCTCATCGTCAATTTCCGCCGCACCGCTTAACATGCCTGCCAGCCGCCCGAAGAACGACGTGCGGGTTTTAGTCATGCCTTTTCCAAATAGGCTCATTTTGTTGTCAGCCTTTAGTTGATTATTTTAGCAGGGATCTTCTGCTCTTAAATACAGGAAACAAACTGAGAATACGATTTTCGAGTATACCTGTGATACAAGGGCAGTTCAAGACTGGTATAATTGTGCTATAAAAGTCTAACGCTCGAAAGCATAAGTCGATGGATAACGAACTGACGCATCTTGACGAAACAGGCCGCGCCGATATGGTGGATGTCGGCGCGAAGCCAGAAAGTGAACGCATGGCGGTTGCTGCTGGGACAGTTAGAATGCAGCCGAAAACGCTGCGCTTAATCAGTGAAGGTGTGCTGAAAAAAGGCGATGTGCTGACGGTAGCACGTATTGCCGGAATTATGGCGGCGAAACGCACCTCAGAACTTATTCCGTTGTGTCATCCCATTCCTCTGACGAAAATAGGCGTTGATATCGAGATTGATGAGCAGGGGAGCGCGATACATATTACGGCAACGGCACGTACTGTTGGTAAAACGGGTGTCGAAATGGAAGCGCTGACGGCGGTGAGTGTGGCGGCGCTCACGATCTATGATATGGCGAAAGCGATTGATCGCGGAATGCGAATTGGCGATATTCGCCTGTTAGAAAAGCGCGGGGGTGTGCATGGTGATTATGCGGCTGACGAATAAGACACGCATCTGTCGCAGCCGGAAATGAAGTAGCCAAAATGTATTTGGGTGGGATTAAAGGTGAGTTATGCAGGTGAATGTGCTGTTATTCGCAACGTTAAAAGATATTGCCGGAAGCAATAAAGTCTCGCTGCTGCTGCCGGAGGAAAATGCGACAGTAGACGACATCAAGCGTGGCTTGATCGATCTTCATCCAGCGATTGAACGAAATGTTCAAGCGGCGATTGCGTCCGTGAATCGGGAATTTGCGCGGGGTGATAGTGTGGTTTTAGATGGAGATGAAGTAGCTTTCTTCCCGCCTGTTAGCGGCGGTAGTTCTGAATCACCAGAAAAACCTGAAATTTACCGTCTCCCAAATACGCCGATAGACCATGATGAAATCATTGCCGCGATTACAACACCCGCCACAGGAGCAGTCTGCTTGTTTAGTGGTATGGTACGGGGGGAAACACAAAGAGAAGGTCATTTGCCGCAGACGATGCGCCTTGAGTATGAGGCTTATGAGCCAATGGCAATTGTGAAGATGCAGCAAGTGGCGGCAGAAATCCGTGAACGTTGGCCTTTGGTTTTGGGTATTGCTATCGCACAACGTATCGGCCTGCTGAAAGTGGGGCAAAATACAGTTTTGATCGCCTGTTCCGCCGCACACCGCGACGACGGGTGTTTTGAGGCAGCACGATATGGTATTGATCGCTTGAAAGAGATCGTGCCGGTCTGGAAAAAAGAAATCGGATTAGACGGAGAACGGTGGATTGAGGGGGGGTATCTGCCCTCAGTTGAGGATAACCACACCTAATTTTTCGGGTTACACTCTCACACAACTTGCGCTATATTTTTTAAAAATTTATTTCCGGCATCATAAGGAGACAAACGCATGTCAAGACGTGTTGTCGTGACGGGTCTAGGGATGGTTACACCATTAGGCCACACCGTCGAAGCGACCTGGGATGCGATCAAAAATGGGCGGAGCGGTGTAAGCCGTGTGACTCGTTTTGATGCAAGCACTTATAACGTCCAAATCGCGGCGGAAATCAAAGATTGGGATTCATCGCCGTATCTGTCTGCAAAAGATTTACGCCGTCATGACCGTTATCAATGGTATGCTTACGCGTCAGCTTGCCAAGCTGTAGCTCATGCAGGCTTGCAACTCACTGATGAGCAGCGTCCACGCACTAGCGTTATTGTGGGGTCGGCGGTGGGGGGTGTAGAGAGCTATCATGACCAGACACTTTTAGTCGATCATAGTGGTGATTTGCGTAAAGTATCGCCTTTTGGCATTCCGATGCTGGTCGTCAATGGTGCCAGCAATATGGTGAGCATCATGCTTGGCGCGACGGGGCCTTCATATACACCTGTTTCGGCCTGTGCGACGGGCGCTGATTGTATTGGTCATGCGTTTGATCTGATTCGGATGGGCAAAATTGACCGAGCCATTACAGGCTGCGGAGAAGCACCGATTATCCCAATGGGACTTGGGGCATTTGATCGAATTCAAGCAACATCGCGGCGGAATGATGATCCTGCCGGAGCGATGCGACCTTTCGCAAAAGATCGGGATGGCTTGGTTTTCAGCGAGGGGGCAGGCGTTTTGGTTTTGGAAGAATTGGAAGGTGCGAAGGCACGGGGCGCGACTATCCTAGCGGAATTGGTGGGATATGGGTCTACATCTGATGCCTTTCATGTGACTGCACCAGAACCGGAAGGGATGGGCGCGAGCGAGGCCATTCGCCAAGCGATGCACAATGCTGAGGTGAATTTAACTGATATTCATTACATCAACGCGCATGGGACGGCGACCCAATTGAATGATCCGATGGAGACGAAAGCCGTTAAGCGTGTTTTTGGCGATCATGCCTATAAAATTCCGATGAGTTCTACGAAAAGTATGACTGGACACGGAATGGGCATGACTGCGGCGATTGAAGCCATTTTTTGTGTGTTGGCGCTGCGCGATCAAGTTGCACCGCCGACCATTAATTTGTACGAATCTGATCCAGAATGTGATCTGGATTATGTCCCCCATACCGCCCGCGAAGTGAACATGACGGTTGCGATGAGCAATTCTTTTGGCTTCGGCGGGCATAACGTCTCTTTGATCTTTAAGAAATATGAGTAAAAATGGAACTGAACGAATTTGCGGAAATCCTCGGTGTGGAATTTAAGCAACCCGACCTATTGCGGCAGGCTTTGACGCACCGATCTTACATCAATGAGCAAACTGGTGAAGAAATTGGTGATAATGAACGCCTAGAATTTTTGGGTGATGCGATTCTTGATTTTATCACGGCGGATATGCTCTATGTGCGTTTCCCAGATATGCCGGAAGGGGGAATGACTCGTCTTCGCTCGGCTTTAGTACGGACGGAAGCGCTGGCGCAGATGGCAATCGACTGTCGATTGGGCGAGGTGCTTCTTATCGGTAAAGGTGAGGAAAACAGCGGCGGACGAGAACGTACTAATAATCTCTGTCGGGCATTTGAGGCAGTGATAGGAGCGATCTATCTCGATCAAGGGTTGGATATTGTCAAAGGATTTATCATCCCACGTTTGAATCAAATGCAGCAGTATGTTATGGAAGCGGCGATCCGCAAGGATGCCCGCAGCCAGCTGCAAGAATGGAGCCAAGCAGCCCACAACCTGACTCCAGTTTACCGTACCGTGTCCTCTTCGGGACCCGACCACGATAAGGCCTTTGAGGTCGAGGTTTTGATTGGGACGAGAGTGATCTCTACTGGCAGCGGACGCAGCAAGCAATCCGCCGCGCAATCGGCGGCAATCACTGCCTTGGAATTAGTCGAAAGCGGTCAGATAGAGATTTAGGACTTGCGTGGGGCGAAGTAGTTGTGTTCGCCCCAAATTTCCCTATATGCTTAACGCAGCCTGACTCCGATGACGGCAAGACGATGATCGGAGGCGGCATTGTTCTTGATAACGTTTGCACCTTCCAGCGGCAGGTTATTGGTCGTCCAGAGATAATCCAGCCGCGCTTGCTGTCCTGTGCGGACAAAGGTTGCCGAATCATCAAGTGATGCGCCTGCAAAGGGGTCATTTAATCCGGATTGTCGCATCCGCTGGATTAAATCTGAGTCGGGAACATTATTGAACGTTCCTCCAATAAGTGTGCGGCTGCGCCCTAATGAATCGCCTGTAAACTGATTACTGATGATATTGAAAATTTCATTAAGCTGCTGCTGCTGCTCTTGCTCTTGTTCGATTGGTGTACGTGCGGCATCTGTTGCCAGCAAAACCCCCAGCCAAGTATTGTAGAGCGTAATCACGCCGCCATCAGGACGGATTTGGACGCGCTGCAAGCCAGTTTGAATACCGATACTTGTCAGTGGATAGCCATCGTCAAAGACAATCTCGATGCGTGAGAGGACAGCTAATCCCTGTAAGCTGCCATTGGTAGGATAGAAACGCGCATCCATGCCTAGCCGCCGCGCCAACCATAAAACCTGATCGACCCCAAAACTGGTTAACCGTCCCGTTTCCACTTCTTGCAAAAGTACCACGTCCGCGCCACTTTCCAGAACTGCACGGGCGACAGCTTCAAGATCGTAATACCAAAATTCGTTATAGCCTGCGTGGACATTATAGGTAGCAACACGCACTAATTCAGGATTAGTCAGCCCCTCAACACGCGGAGGCCGTGCGGCGAGTGCGCCACCAATCGCTGCTGCCGCGATGAGGACAATCGCGGCAAAGGATTGAGCCATGCCGCCGCCGGGCCATGGAATGCGCCGACGGGTTTGCACCATGGGCAGGGCAGCGAGGAAGACACCGAGTAGAAGCACAATCAGCCCTAACCCGCGAAAACCACGCAGCAGCGGTGGGATAATATCATTCAAAAAGTTAAGCTGCGGTGCGAGATTGCGTACAAAAGCGTACTCAAAAGTGAACGAATCCGCAATGACGAGCAAAGTGAAGACAATCACCCCTAGAATGACCCAAATCGCGCTAAAATTGCGTTCTTTTTGGGCTTGTGGACGTGGCAGCCACCACCACATCATACTGACGAAAAATTGCGCCGTGACCAAAATGATAACCGCAATCGTGCCGCCGATTCTTGTACCAATGACGATAAGCAGCGCGACTAAGAGCATCCACGACCAGCCGCGCACACTACTGTCGAACAGGCTGATGAATTCTCGCGCTTTGACCCGTATCCAAGGGATGAGGGGGAGTAATGTCGCCGTGATTGTCAACGGTACAAGGATGGGATATAGGATATAACTGCCCGACCCGCGTGCGATCATCGCATTCGGCAGGGCGAGAAGAGCCATCTCCAAATAGAGCAACCCGCCCATGCCAATGCCACTCCAAATCGTCATAAGTCCTATCGTTACAGCGGCACGATCCTTACGTCGTCCTTGTTGGCGCTGTTGGAGCAATAGGGTGCTAAATGCGATTGTGACCACGACAATGGAAAGAATAAGTTGCAGCGATTGATAGGTTAGAACGGCATTGGCTGACCTGAGAACGATTGTTGCGCCTGACCAAGATGGATCGAGGGTGTTCCCGGCAGCGCGGAAAATCTGGTCGATAGCGATTGCAAGCGTAAAAAAAAGAGGTAGCGTTTGTGGGCGGTGGCGAGTGAGCAGGGTGATGTAAAATAAGCCGCCGCCAACTGCCATTGCCGCTCCTATCGTGCTGGAAAATGTCACCGAATCCGCTACCATAAAATAACGTCCAACGGCAGTGAGCGCTGCGCCCACTAATAAGAGCCAGCGTACCCGACCTATGAACAAAGTGAGCAATGGTAGGGAAATCATATAGATCAAGAAGGTGATCTCGCTGCTGGCTGTATTTGGATCGACCAAACCCGGCAACGCCCGATTAATCAAGGCTGGGTCAAGCGCGGGAAATTGGGAAGCGCTGGCGATGCGGCTGTAGAGCATCCCGACGAGAAAGCGCAGTGCCTGGATGAAAAACACACCAATCAGCGCCCCTTCAATCACAAAAAGGGGTTGTGGGCGCAGGGGAAAAACAGAACGCAGGCAACTAAGCATCAGGGTACTCCTGGGGTGTGGGTAACAATCCGCAAGAAAAATTTAGGAACAAGATTTTAAGCGCTAGTTAAGGTTTCCTGTACAAAGTCTACATGTGCTGTATAATTTCGCCAATTTCCTTACGGAAGAAATGGAGGCTGGTGATGGAAAAGGTTGATGTCATTTTAACTGGCGGCACAGTGATCACCATGAACAAAAAGTTCGATCTGATTTTTGGCGGCGCGGTTGCTATCCGCGAAAGTAAAATTGTCGCCATCGGCACGAGCGCTGAAATCGCCGCCCAATATGAAGCCTCTGAGATTGTATCTTGTGAAGGCCAATACGTCTTGCCTGGCCTTGTCAACGCACATACCCATGTTCCAATGACGCTCTTACGCGGCTTGGCGGACGATTTGCGTTTAGATGTTTGGCTCATGGGCTATATCATGCCAACGGAGCGCGAGTTTGTCAGCCCGGAATTTTGCCGTTTGGGTACGAAGCTGGCCTGTGCGGAGTTTATTCGTGGTGGGGTAACGGCCTTTGCAGATATGTATTATTTTGAAGCGGAGATTGCCGCTGCGACTGCTGAGGCGGGGCTGCGCGCGGTTTTGGGGCAGACGATCCTGAAGTTCCCTGCGCCAGATGCCGAATCGTATGAAGATAGCCTAGAATATGCCCGCGAATTCATCGAGACGTGGCGAGATCATCCTTTGATTACGCCAGCGGTTGCCCCACATGCCCCTTATTCGAGTACCGAAGAACTGCTCAAGAAATCGGCGCAGTTGGCGATGCAGTATGATGTGCCGGTTCTGATTCATGTTTCTGAGACACGCACAGAAGAAGAAGACAGTCTTAGAGATTATGAGTTGCGTGAAGTCCCTTGGATGAAATCGACGGGACTCCTGAACGCCAAAGTTTTGGCCGCGCATTGCGTTCACGTCAACATCAGCGACATTGAGACGCTTTATGAGAATGATGCGACTATTGCACACTGCCCAACGAGCAATTTAAAGCTGGCGAGTGGGATTGCCCCCATTGGCAAAATGCTCGAAACGGGTGTTGTGGTGGGCATTGGCACAGATGGCCCTGCGAGTAACAATGATTTGGATATGTTTGAGGAAATCCGTTTGGCGGCAATTCTGGCAAAGACGGCACAGAATGATCCGACGGCACTCCCCGCTAGACAAGCGCTCCTGATGGCGACGCGGCAGGGCGCAGAAGCCTTGTTTTTGGGCGATGTAACGGGCAGCTTAGAAGTGGGGAAATATGCGGACATCATTATGATGGATGCGGAAACGATTCATAACACGCCCTATTTTCGGCGCAATCCTAATGCGGTTTATGCCGAGATCGTTTATTCCGGCAAGAGTACCGATGTGCTGCATGTGATGTGCCATGGACGCTGGCTGATGCGTGATCGGGAATTGCTCACGCTGGATTTACCACAAATCAAACAGCAGGCGCAGCAGTATGCCGCAAAGGTGGATATTTTCCTTGCCGCACATGAAGGTAATGCGTTGAGCAAGCTGCTGGCGGTGGGTGGTGTGGAACGAGCGGAGAGCTTTGAAGTTCAGGTCAAGGCGATGCTGAAAGATCAATCCATTCTCGAAAACTTGCTGGATCATCCCGATGTTGAAATTCTACGGATGACGCACTACAAGCAGTACGATACCTACTTTGTGTTCAATGATGAGCGTGATGAGGACGTGCGGGTGCGCTATCGGGAAGATGATCGCGTGGATTCAAATGGCGATGTCGGCGAAGTCCGCACCCGTTTGACCTTTACGACACGTACTAAAGAGAACGAATTTGACTCAGCCGTGCTGCTTTCTCACTCGCGCTTTATCGCCCCGGCAGATCGCCCGCTGCGCTTTTATCAGGAATATTTTGCTGGCAGTACCCAGCGTGAACTGCATAAAGAGCGTATGCGCTATCATATTCACTATCAAGGGGTCTTGTTCTACATCAACATTGATAAAATGCTGAAGCCCGCGCTTCCAGATGCGTTCATCGAGATCAAGAGCCGCACTTGGTCAGAGACCGATGCGGAGATCAAAGCGGCACGTATCCGCGAAATGCTGGATATTTTGGGATTAACTCATGCGGATGTCATACGGATGGAATATTTAGAGATTACCGCCCAGCCAAGTTAAAACCATCCATAATGTAAAAATTGCTCATGTTAGTTGATAAAAACGCAGAGGTAATTTCTACTTCTGCGTTTTAGATTCAATTGGGACTTTGGTTCGCTACTGTATGAACGAGCCATTTAAACACCTTATCTTGTCCCTAAAAAGCTGAAAGGCGAACCCTCATTTTGACACAATAATCTGATTTTGCTCACTTCACAAAGGTCTAATCATTATTTAATTTTGGACCATCAGCATAGTGAGCTTGCCCCGTCAGTTCGGCAGAGCAGGCTTCGCAATCTATTGTGTTAGCTTCACTAAGGTTGTCCACGATCACTTACCAGTAATCCTCGTAACCATCATATTGTTCTGCGTAACATTTATCGCACAAACGGTAACGATGATTGATCGGTAGCACCCGTCCACACTGCGGACAGCGTCTAGATGTATCCAATTTTTGTAGCAAGGCGCGATCAATATTTTCCGACCATTTAAAGCGTAACTCGCGCACGTCTTCATGATGGGGCGCATAATCTTCAAAGTCGCGCCGCTGCGAAAGCCATAGGTAAATATCGGCTCCAGCAATAGCGAATTCTGTTTGTTCTAATTCCGCACTGCTCGTAATGCGAGAAGGGGCGGGGATAGGTCTGGGCATGGCACGACCTGAGAGAATTGCATCGGCGCATTTGCGCCAGTAGCCTCGGCTGCTGTTGCGCGTAGGGGCATTAATGAGCTTGAGCGCCGTCGCCAAACCGACTTTTTCGACTTCCTCACGGGTCAACATTTTGGCAAGTTCAATCGGTTCGGTCAAATCGGCAGTGCTGATTTTGTCGCGGAGATTATCTGGGATAGATTGCAGCGCTGACCATTGAATAAGCTGATCTGCTAGGCCGCCTGGGATCATAATGAGGTCATCATAAGTGGGGGATACACGGGCGTGAGTAAGCGTAATTGGCTCGGCATTGAATAAACGGCGGATAATATTTAGATTACGCTTGTTAGTCGCACCGATCACACCTGCATTAGAAAAACCGAAGCGCCCGGCGCGTCCGCCGATTTGTTGAACTTCAGCGGTGGTCAACAGCCGTTTTTGTTTGCCATCAAATTTTTCTATTTCATAAAAACAGACGTAATCGGCGGGTAGATTCAGCCCCATTCCAACGGCATCTGTCGCAATACAAATTTCGGTTTCTCCGTTAGCAAAACGATCTGCTTGCTTGCGGCGAACTTCCGGCGGCAAGTTCCCATAGACGACGGAAACGCGCCGTTTGCTTTGTTCTAAGATTGTTTTAAGGTGTAAAACAAGCTGCCTAGAGAAGGCGACTAAAATCGTATGTTCTGGGAGTTTTTCCAATGACCACGCCTCCTCCGCAATTGAAATCGGAGCGAGCCGTTCATGGCGGATGACTTCAAGCGGGATAGTTGCGGCTTGGGCGAGTTGGTCAATTAAACCTTCTGTTGTAGTGGGCGCAATGACGTGAAGTTCTGGCGATTGTGCCTCCATCAAGGCGCGTGTCCATGCCCATCCTCGATCTGCATCAGCTAGCATTTGCGCTTCGTCGATGACGACGCATTCCCCGCTATAGGATGGATTGAACATCTCGATAGTGGCGGCGGTGATGGTTGCGCCGGGAATATCGATGTGTTCCTCACCTGTAAGTAGATTACAGGGTGTCCCGCGTTGATTTAGGCGATCAAAAATTTCAAAAGCCAATAAACGCAGCGGCGCGAGATACCATCCACTGCCTGCCTCTTCTAAGGCAATCAGCGCATCATGGGTTTTGCCGCTGTTGGGTGGCCCGATATGTAATGAAATGAACTGATCGCCGCGTCCTTCATGCGCCCATGCGGGGAATGCTGCCAAAAGACGATTACGAAGTTCGCTGAGTTGTTCGCGTTCTTGGCGACGTGCCTCGCGGATATGCTGTTTTCGTACTTCGCGTTTCGCTCGCCTTTCTTTACGTTGTTCCGCTTTGTGCTCGTGTATGAGTTCGCGGAATTCATGAAAGGTCTTTGGTAAGTCCCACTGACCGCGCAAATCTTGCCATGTTAGCATCCCATTTTTTAGGCCTGCCTTTGCCAGCCCTTTTTTCATTTCCTCATACGTGATGTTACGTGCGAGGATGAGGTCTTCCATTGGGATGCGCTGATAGGCGGTAATTTGCTCTAACCGGATCGTATCTGCTAATGCGCCTTCCACTTCGTAGGCGGGAATCCGCACTTGATTTTCCGGGTCGATAAAACTTACAAGCACGCCTTTTACGATGGCTTGTTCAAGGGTAACTTTTTTGACCCCCAGTCGGTTGAGCGCTTCGTTTAGGGTATAAGAACGCGCAGTTACTTGGCTTTGGAAAGTCTTTATATCACGGCGTGGATTGGGTTTAAAGACTTCTCCACACTGCTCTAACAAGGGCTGCCACAATTCATCTGGAGTAGGAGTTAACAGTGGGTTGGAATTATTCATTTTACTTTGGTCTAATCCATCGGATTTATCAAGCGGAAGCCGTGACCGCGTACTGTGATGATATATTGGTTATCCGGGTCGTGTTCGGCTAATCGGTCACGCAAGCGGCGAATGAGGGCATCAATGGCTTGTTCACTTACGCCTTCTCCCATCACATCGGGCCACACGGCTTCTACGACTTCATCACGGGTGCAGATGTGACCGTTGCGATTATAGAAGAGTTCAATCAAGCGATATTGTGGGAGGCTCAACGGCGGGTCAAGTTCTTCATCGCCGATAAAAACACGTCGCGCTTCTCGGTCAATGCGAAGCCGTCCCCCGATGTGATCGGGTAATTCAAACGGGAGTGGGGCAGTCGCGCCGGAACCAATAAATAGGATTCGTACTGCCAGGGCGATATGAATCTCATCGCCGTCATACAGATCGCGCTTGCCCGTCAATTTTTGTCCGTTCACCCACGTTCCGTTGCGGCTTTCTAAATCTTCGACCTGATAGACACTTTCGGTTCGCACAATGCGGATGTGCTGGCGGGATATCTGGCGTTCTGGAATGACAATAGTACATACATCATCGCGTCCGATAATGGTCTCATCTTCGTTTATTACCCAATGTTGATTGGCGTATTTTCCTTCAATGACGGTAAGAACGGGTTTTTCTGGTCTGCGCTCAGTCATAAAAGCCTTCTTGCCTTTCTTGACGTGTTCTTAAATTCAATTGATTGCTCTATTATAACAGGAATGACTAAACCCGGATTCTATTGGACACTGACGGGTATATCCACCGAATCCGACTCGGTTACACCGACCCATAGACCTTGATCGCCATAGATAGCGACACCTGTACCTACGGCTGAGGCTGTCCCGCTTGTATTGTTCCGATAAAACGCCTTGACGGAGCCAGAGCCTGTGCTGACAATTGATAAATCCGACGGGGCGAACTGATTCGGCTGTATCAGCGCACGATGGACACAGCGCTGGCGCGGTCCGAGCAGGCGAATTTGTGTTTCTGGGTAGCCACCGACATTTTGTGCCGCTGCTGGAACGGGGACATTATTAAAGGCGATCCCCAAACCGCTTTCGCCCGTCCCTGTGCCAATGACAACGCGTTCTGTGGTGACGAGAATGGGTATTGTGCCGATGGTATTATTGGTAACTGTTATCCATACCACCAGTGGCCCATCAATCGCTGCAGGAAAATCGCTGGTTTTGATAGTTAGGCTGATGGGTGGGTTGACTCGGTTGGAGACAGCCCGGCCTAGCAACGATTGATGAATGGCACGTTGATCGCCTGCCCGCAGCCAATCACAGGGTACGCCCTCATAGACAAAGGGAAATTGATCGGAGAGCAGGCGCGGGAGGACATTTGGCCCCGCAAAGACTGCCAATAAAATCAATAAAAAGATACCCGCTATCGCGTTAGGATTTTCGGTACGGCTCACGTAACGCATAAGTTCAAATATGCTCTTTCAGCCAGTGGGCGCAATTTTGAATTAGCACCTCTCCGGTAATCTGTTCTCCATTATGCCATATTATGCCGTTATCGTGTCCCCTAAACCAAGTGAGTTGCCGCCGGATAAAATCATGGGTGGCATTTTTGGTTTCAATAACAGCCTGCTCAAGCGATAAACCATCCAAAAGATGTGCTGCAAGTTGGGCATAACCTAAGCCGCTGAGGGAGGGAAGAGCGCGATTATAGCCTTTGTCTAGTAAAGATTGGACTTCTTGAACGAATCCTTGTGCCATCATTTGATCAACACGGTGGTCTGCGCGTTCATATAAGGTTTGCCGTTCTACCATCAGTCCAAGTTCAAAAATAGCGTAAGGGGGTGGTTTTTTGCGCTGTAATTCGCTAAAGAGCTGACCAGTTTCATAACAGACCTCTAAGGCACGGATGACACGGCGGACGTTATTCGGATGGATTTTTTCTGTGGCTGCCGGATCAATGGCGAGGAGCTTTTGATAAAGGGCTTCTGCACCGTTTAATACTGCGAATGATTCTAACTCGGCGCGTAAAATTTCATTGGGTGGGACTTGAGGGATAGACCAGCCTTCGGTTACAGCCGAGATATACTGCCCTGTACCTCCGACCAACAGCGGGAGACGTTGGCGAGCATGAATGTCATCAATGGCGGTATAAGCCATATGCTGATAACGTGCTAAAGAAAGATTATCGTCCGGCATAACAAAATCTATTAAGTGGTGGACTATTTGTTGACGCTCTTCAAGGGTGGGTTTGGCGGTGCCAATATCCATATAGCGATAGACTTGGCGGCTATCTGCACCGATAATTTCCCCATTCAGTGCTTGGGAGATTTTGATTGCTAAACCTGTCTTCCCAGCGGCGGTTGGTCCCAGAATGACGATGAGAGGCTGCGGTTTTGATTTACCAATCAAGAGCATTCTCCAGATGATCTATCAGAGGATCTCCAGAACGGGGGAGTGCGATGGCAATGACATCAATACGCCATGTGTGATTTTCAAGGTTGTGCGCTTGTAGGTAAAGTTGTGCGCTGGCAATCAACTTGCGCTGTTTGGCGCGATTGACGCTCTCGAAAGAAGCCTCTGTTGTCTCTGCATGACGGGTACGCACTTCGATGAAGATAATGCCTTCATTGCGTCCGGCGATAATATCAATCTCGCCGCGAGGACAGCGCCAATTTGTCGCAATAATGGTATAGTTCTGTTTTTTTAGATATTCGCTTGCCAAGCGTTCACCTTTTTGGCCTGATTGCTGTTTTTGACCCAAAGAAGTTACCCCTATATTGAGATGCAATTGAATTATTATAACTAAATCTTCTATTAATTTGGATTGTCTTTAAGAAAGCAAAAAGGGGCATAAGCCGCCCCTTTGTTCGTTTTTGGTCTGTAGGTGTAGGATCGCTTTCTTAGTCGGAGAGTTTTGGATCAAAGGCATCGCGGAGGCCATCACCGATAATATACAGACAGAGTACTGTAATCATGATGAGCAAGCCGGGAAAAATGACCAAATGCGGGGCAAAACGAATCAGATCGAGGCCGGCGGTGAGCATATTACCCCAGCTTGGTGTCGGCGACTTGACCCCAAAGCCGAGAAAACTTAAGGATGATTCGGTTAAGATGAGTCCAGCAATACCAAGGGCTAACGTAATGACCACTAACGAGAGTAAGTTCGGGACAATATGCAAGAACATGATTCGTAAATCTGATGCCCCGATAGCGCGAGCGGCAACAACATATTCGCGCTCACGCAGCGAAAATGTCTCTCCGCGCACAAGACGTGTTGTACCCGTCCAACCTAAAAAGCCGAGTACCAATACTAGGGTAAATGGGCCGGGTGACAGGACTGAGCTGAGAATAAGCAGTAGATATAACTGAGGAATAGAATTTAAGGTGGTTATAAACCAGATGATTAAGTCATCTACGATGCCGCCGTAATAGCCCGTTACCACGCCTACTGTGACACCAATCACGATAGACAAAATAGCTGCCGAGAAGCCAATTCCTAGCGATACTTGCCCCCCATAGAGTAACCGTGCCAAATGATCGCGTCCGAGTTCGTCTGTCCCCAGCACATGTCCGGGACTGTTAATGGCTGCAAAAGTATTACGCAGCGCAGGTTCTGTATAATCTACTTGCAAGATACTGTTGCTAATAAATGGCGCAAGCACGGCAAGGATAGTCAGTAAAATAATGACCCCAATGGCAATTAGCGTCAGGGTATCGTGCCGCAGACGATAAAGCGCTTTTTGCAGCAGCGATTTACTGCGGAAAGACTTTTCCTTCTCCGTACCGAGTTGTATAACTGGTTGCGTTTGTACACTTGCCATATTGTTTTATCCTTGCCGATTTAAAAGCGGATACGCGGGTCGAAGACGGCGTAAAGCACGTCGGAAATTAAATAAGCAAGAATTGTCAGTAGGGCACCAATGACGACACTTGCCATGACAATCGGGTAATCCTGGGCTGTGACGGCAGTGAGCGTTAAACGACCATAACCGGGCCAAGAGAAGATACGCTCAATGATGACGGAACTCCCAATTAGCCCTACCAATACAGGTCCTAAAAAGGTAGCGACAGGGATCAGCGCATTACGAAGCCCATGTTTAAACCAGACATTGGTGTTACTTAGCCCTTTAGCCCGTGCAGTGCGAATGTAATCGCTCGAAATCGTTTCTAGCATTGCAGCCCGCATATAACGTGACCAACCTGCGATTGCACCGACGATTAGCACCGAAGCGGGCAAAACAAGGTAAGATAATCGCTGATAAATGGGCGGACATCCGCCTCGGATAGGCGCACATCGTCCCCCAGAAGGAAAAAGCCCTAATCCTGGCCCAGCAAGGAAAATAATCAATAAAAATGCCAGCCAAAAATCGGGAACAGCGTTGCCAATCACCGCCAAAATACGGGTAATATTATCGAAAAACCCGCCGCGCCAAATTGCTGCCAACACACCAATCGGGATACCAATCGTGATGCTCACGGTTAGTACGACCATCTGAAGCTCAATTGTCGCTGGTAAAAATTGCCCAATCAGTGTGAGAGGGTCTTGCTTGTATGTAAAAGAACGTCCGAAATCGCCTCGTAGTATGCCATAGCGATCTCCGGGAGGTTCATTGATTCCATCGCCATTCGTGTCGAGGGCAATCAAGAATGAACCATCGGCAATGTCATCTCCATCACTATCCCATCGCATCCAATCGTCACCCAGTAACCACCGCAGATATTGGATGGGTACTGAATCGCTAACACCTAACTTCGCTGCCAGAATTGCGCGCTGCTCTGGTCGTGTCGTTGGATTAAAGCTCAACAGCGAAACAGGGTCTCCCGGCGCAGCAACCATAATGAGAAACGCAATAATAGTGACACCGAAAAATGTGGGTATTGATTGAAGCAAGCGGCGAATAATGAATTTGGTCATGGCGGTAGTACCTATGTCTATAAATTGTTGATAAGGACAATCAGGGAGCAAAATTTTGCTCCCTGACAGACAATCATAGCTTAGAGAAAACGCCAGAGTAACCTCTGATGTTTTCTCCTCAGGACTTTCGCTTACCTCACCCCCCGGCCCCCTCTCCAAGTATTAGAGAGGGGGAGAAAAACGCATCTTGAAGTCCCCTCTCCATGTAATGGGGAGGGGATTTAGGGGTGGGGTAAATGCGTGAGCGAAAGTCCTACTCCTAAAACATTTAGTTATTTTCTTCGAGGTTCGTCCATGCGTCGATGTTCCAAGCCGAACCATAAGGGGTCGGTGCAAAGCTAGTGACGCTGTTTTGGGCAGCAGTCATGACATTACCGACATACAGGTACAAGTAAGGCTGATCTTCGTACAGGATGGTCAATGCTTGTTCATAAAGCGCGGCACGATCTTCCTGCGCGCAACCTGTAACAGTACGTGCTTGTTGAAGTAGATCGTTCAATTCAGGATTGTTGTAGGAAGTGAAGCCGAAACCGGAGGTCGGGACATCAACTTCTGGTGTGTAGAAGGCGCTGACATCAGGATCAACCGGCAGACCAAGGCTCCAGCCGAGGATAATGGCATCGAAGGTCTGGCCTTGTGCCTCATCAACGAGTGTGCCGAATTCAATTGCTTCGTAATTCACATCAACACCAATATCGCCAAGCTGTGCGTCGATGGTTTCGCCAATTTGTTCACGCTGAACGTTACCAGAGTTGGTGTGCAGGATGAAGGTGAAGGGTGAGCCTTCGAAGGTGGGGTCAACCGAGGTATAAGCGCAACCTTGGCAAACCAGGGGGGTGTCATTGTTGTCGTCGTCGTCCACCCAGCCCGCTTCAGCCAACATTTGCTTGGCAAGGTCGGGGTCGAAGGCGTAGGGTTCCAGATCGGGTTGTACCCAAGAAGTCGGGATGGTGTGGGTGTTAATACGGAGACCATTGCCTTGGAGAATGCCTTCGATCATGGCATCGACATCAACAGCATGAGCCAACGCCTGACGGACACGGACATCACCGAAGATGGGGTGCGGTTCTTGTTCGACGGTATCGCCATTTTCATCGAGACCAGGTTGCGGGTTGGCCGGATTCGCCAAGTTATAAGCCATGTACTGGAAGCCAGTTTGGGTGGTTTCGTAAACTTGGAAATCGGCGTTGCCGCGCAATTCGGCTTGGCGGTTGGCGGGAATGCCCATATAGGTCAGCTCACCAGCCAAGAAACGTTCAACGGCAACAGTTGTATCAGGAACAGACAGGTAAATCCATTCGCCCGGAGCGATATAACCCAACTGGGTATCGACATAGCTCTGATCGTCGACCAAGCTGACACGTTCACCGGGGGCAAATTCGATATCTTTGAATGGGCCAAATGTGACAGTAGGAATAGCGCGGGGATCTTCGTCCATAAGGGCGTAGTCCGTGCCATAAAGTTCGCTGAAGATGTGGGCAGGGACGGGTGTGATGTCATTCACATCGCTGAAGGCAATACAATCCGGTTCGCTGAAGGTCACGACGACGGTGTATTCATCCGGGGCTTCGATGCTAACGACCTTGCCGCCTGCCGGGGTGCCGTCTGCTAGGGTCTCGAACACGTAACCACGCGCCGAAGAGGTGAGACCGCTGCGGGTGGCTTCCACTGCCCACAAATAGTCTGCCGAAGTGATGGGGGTGCCGTCATTCCAGAACAGATCTTCACGCAGGGTAATGGTCAAAACGGTGCCGGTTTCATCATATTCCCAGCTCTCCGCCATCGCACCATCAACACCTGGTTCTTCAAGACCGGTTTGTGGGTTGAGGCCGATAATGGCTGGGTAGAGGAACCCATAAACCTGCGAAGATGCAGTGTCTGCGCCGATAATGGGGTTAAAGGAAGCGGGATCACCGCTGCTGTTAGGGGTAATCAGCGTGCCACCTTCGCCGGGTTCAACATCTTCCTGAGCAATCACTGGGATGACCAGCGCGCCGAGGATAATGACGGTCATGAGCATGACCAAGAATGCAAAAATCCTTTTCATTTGTTACTCCTTCTGTCTGTATAAGTAATTACATGGCTTCTTAATGTGTGTGAATTGATATTTGGGGACATCCCACACAAAATACGTTAGACGTATTTGCTTCAACATAACTAAAAACTGAGTGTTCTACAACAATTTAAAACAATTTAAATGGAGGTTAGATTTCATTTAAGTAAGGATGAATCACCAATTATGGGCAGCTTTAATGTATTCATAAGCGTCTGCTAATGTTTTAAATTTTGATTCAGCCTCTTCTTTGGGGAGTTGGCTTACATCGGGATGTACTTCCCGTGCTAACTTGCGAAATGCCGATTTGACGGTTTCACGATCGGCATCTGATTTTACACCAAGTGCTTCATAACAACCATCCAGATAGGTTTTCATCAAGCCGGGGGCATTGGTGGGAGAGTTGGTTTGGCCTGCCCATGTCTGATAGCCACTCCATGTTTGCCAAGTGGTTTTGCCGTTTGTTTGCCGGCGTTCTCGTGTTTGGCGCTCCCGGTTATTTCGATAATCATTGTCTTTCCAAAAATTGGCGGTGTCGAAATCCGCAACCAGCCAATCACCTTTTATCGCGCGAAGCTTTATCGATGCGCGATAGAATCGTAAGCGAGTTAGTGATATCGTAGGGCCATACTGCACATCCCACGCATTCTGACCGTTAATGGGGTCAAAATGCACTTGCATCAATTCCGGCCCGTGTGTGCCTATCCGATAGCCATAAATGCGATCTCCCGTGAGCGCGTGAACTGCCAGTAACCCTTCATCTGGTAAATTGCGTACATGGTCTTTAGGGAGCAGAGAAGCGTCCACCAGATACAAGCTGGCAGTGCCGATGTTGGTGGCATCTTGCAGAAGGCGCTTCATCTGACGAACTTTTATAGGCTCGTGACCGAGATGAACATTAACTTTTACGCCATTCCACGTATAGACAACTAAATCTGGGGAATCGTTAACAACGCTCACTTGAACGTTGACCAATGCGTCTAGTTCAGCTTTTAGCCATTGTTTGATGATCGCTGCCATCGCTTATTTCCTACTATATTCCGCGGCGACCTTGACGGTCTGTAAGTGAATATCCGCAATATCTTCGACATTATCCGCATAACCGCCGCCCATCGCCACTGCAACCGGCAGTCCGAACTGATGTAGTGTGCCAATCACCAAGTCGTCGCGCAATGCCAATCCTTCTTTGCTGATACACAACTTCCCCAGACGATCACCTATGAATGGGTCTGCGCCGGAAATATAAATCGCTAGGTCAGGGTTCGCCATAAAAAGCGCTCTATTTAAGCCTTCTTCTAAGGTTTCCAGATATTCATCATCCTTCACACCGTTAGGCAAGCCAATATCTAAATCACTGGCAAATTTGCGAAACGGAAAGTTTTTCTCGCCGTGAAGAGAGAATGTGAAGATGGTAGGATCGCCTGCCGTAATTTGCGCTGTGCCGTTACCTTGGTGGACATCACAATCAATAACAATAATGCGCCGAGCCAGGTTACGCGATTGCATCTCACGGGCGGCTATTGCGGCATCGTTAAAGACACAAAAACCCTCGCCATGATCGCGGCAGGCATGATGGGTGCCGCCAGCGAGATTTACAGCCGTCCCGTGTGTTAAAGCAGCCAAACATGCGTCAATGGTTGCGCCAGATGCGCGACGGGAACGTTCTACCATTTGCAGCGACCAAGGAAACCCAATCCGGCGGATTTCTTGGATCGTAAGTGCGCCTATTTTTACTTTTTCTAAGTACTCCCAATCATGACAACGCAGAATTTGCTCATCGGTAGCTGCATCTGGAATACACATATCATCCAGGGCAACCAGATTTTCCTCAAGCACACGCTGGCGCAGCAGTGCATACTTTCGCATTGGAAAGCGATGCTCTGGCGGCAGGGGCAAAACAAAATCGTCGCAATAGAATGCTTTCACAAAGACTCGTCCTGAAGGGTTGTTCTATTTGGTTCCGGCGGAAGTTCTGATGAAGTGGCGGAATGTCGCTTAGTCCAACGGCTTAGATGGGGATACAACGCTAAGGGAATGACAAATAAGAAACTAAGCATACTCACGGCGATGAGCAAGCGATCATCTATTTTGGTCAAGGTAGTCCCCAAGAAAACTGTTATCGAAATCGGAAAAATGCCAACAAAGGTTGATACCAGCAGATAATCGCGGTATTTTAAGGGCGATAAGCCAGCGGCATAGTTGATGAAATCATAAAGCCCGGTTAGAAAAAGTCGGGCATAAACCAATGACCAGACTGCACCCGCTTGATGATAAAATTGGTCAATCCGCTGCAATCCCCATTCGCCAACAAACCGCCTCACGACAGGACGACCCAACTTGCGGGCAATCCAAAAGTTGACGCTGCCGCCCAAAACATCGGCTAGGAGTGAATAAAATAAGCCTGCCCAAAGGCCAAATAAGGCACCGGAGGTCATTTGCAATGGCCCACTCGTCAGCGGGGAGATAACCAGCGTACTCATGCGTACAGCGATATATAAAATCGGCGTTAAGGGGCCAGCTTTAGCGATTGCGTGTTGAATACGTTCTATGCCGACGGCTTGCAATGCAACCACGATCACCAAGGTTATAAAAAATAGACTGGCGATGGGCAGAACGAGTGCCAGCCATGATCCTGATTTAGATTCGGGATTGTTCATCTTCAAGTACGAAATCCGCCGCAACTTTGCCGGATAATGTGACCATTGGCACGCCTCCGCCGGGATGGGTCGTCCCACCAACAAAATATAATCCGCGCACGTCGTTGGAGCGATTATGAGGTCGACGAAAGGCTGTCCATTTGCTGTTGGGCGATGGGCCATAAAGCGCTCCGCGCCATGCCCCGGTCATGTCTTCAATATCAAGCGGAGTCAGCATTTTTTCTGTACGTATTTTATCACGGACTTCCAAACCAGCATCGGCTAATTTTGTCAGAATTCGGTCTCGATATTCATGAGCATGACGAACCCAATCATATTGGGGTGAGAGGGCAGGCGCATTGACAAGAATAAACCAGTTTTCACAGCCATCGAGTGCGTGGTCGGGGTCTGTTTTGGAAGTAATAGCAAGATACATCGTCGGGTTATCCGAAGGAATACGCTTGTTGAAAATGGACTCAAATTCAGCACGATAATCGTCGGAAAAGAAAATATTATGATGCGCTAATTGAGGGTAGCGGCCTTCGATTCCTAACATCAAGATAAAACCGGAACAGGATGATTCATAACCGGCGAGGCGAGTTAGATGTTTGGTGATTGTCGGCGATGGTGCAAGCAGATGTTTGTAAATCGTCGTGACATCGACATTGGCGATCACGCTTGTTGTGGCGATGTAGTCTCCGTTTGCTGTCAAAACACCACATACAGCATCCTCTTTTACATCAATTTGCGCGACAGGTGTATCAAAGCAGATTTGTACACCGAGTTCTTGCGCCAGACGTGCCATGCCCTCTGCAATCTTAAAAATGCCGCCTTTGGGGTACCAAACGCCGCTTGTTAATTCCACATGGGCGATGACGTTGAGCGTTGCCGGGGCTTGATAGGGGCTGCCGCCAACATAAGTGGCGAAACGTCCTAAGAGCTGGCGCAGATGCGGTGAACGCACGAAATGCCTAATTGCACCATCCATTGTGCGGAAAGGATCTGCTTTAAGCCAATCTTGAATCGGCACACGGGCGAAACTGGCCGGAGTAGGGGGGCGGTCATAAATAAAGACTGAGCCTGTAATGCGATGAATGCGGGCAGCGTAGGCGAGATAGGCTAGATATCCTTCGACATCACGCGGCTCTAATTTTTCGATTTGGCTTACCATGTCCGAAAGATTGCTGCTTGCATCCAAAATTACCCCATCAGGATAAAAATAGCGCGTCAGCGGCTCAACTGGGCGCAAATCAATGTAATCATCTAATTTCCGCCCGGCACTGGCAAACAACGCTTCAAAAACGTGGCGCATGGTGATGACCGAGGGTCCGGTATCCCATCGAAATCCATTGGCCTCATATTCACTCATCTTTCCGCCGACACGCGCATTTTTTTCGAGAATTATCACTCGTTTGCCAGCGGCGGCAAGGCGAATTGCAGCGCTCAAGCCACCGATTCCTGCGCCAATAATGATTATGGGAGGGGAATTATTCATGATTCAATCACTTGTGTTGGCTTCTTTGAGATAGTTCGGCCTTTCCACTGTGGCCCTCCAAAACGCAAATGCCAATACATAGACTGAAATGCGATCACCGTCATGAGTAAGACAGAAATGGGCATAAACAAGGCATCTAAAACACGTTGATGCGTGAATGATGCGCTCACGGCGCGTATCAAGAGACCAAATAGAATGAGGAGGATTGGTAGCCAAGGCCAGCCGCCTGAATTTGGTATTAAATCCCTAAAAACTAGCCATATCCAAGGGAAAAGAAAAATGACCCAATGAAAAAGTGTCGCCAACAGCAAAAGTGAAATATGCCCACCGTATCCGGCGAGGATGTTTTTCGCATAGCCATTACGTACAGAAGGCCAATTATGATACATACGACATCCAATTAAGCGGTTACCGTCTGCCATACGCAGTTTTAGGCCACGCTGCTTAACTATTCGCGCAAGCGTGACATCTTCCAAAACATTGTCGTAGACGGCAGCATGACCGCCTACAATATCATACGCATCGCGCCGCCACGCCATACATTGACCATTCGCCGCCGCAAAAACGCTCAAGGGTGTGTGATGTGTGCCGATGACGGGCAAATAGCCGATAACGACGACTGCCATCAAAGGCACAACCAAGCGCTCTGCCCAAGTTTGGGTGATTTGTGTAGGCCAAATCGTATAAAGATCGGCATCTGTGCGTTGGATATCCGCCACCAAGGCTGTTAATGCGCCTGTTTCCCAGCGCACATCGGCATCCGTAAAAAGGAAAATATCACCGCAAGCCACGCCTGCTAACTGATGACAGGCCCAATTTTTTCCCATCCAGCGAGGAGGAAGTGATTTGCCTTGCATGACAGTAAAGCGGTTATCGTTTTGTGCGGTTTGACGCGCAATCTCGCCTGTGCCGTCGCTAGAATTGTCATCTAACAAAATCAGCTCGAAATTTCGATAGTCTTGGGCAAGAAGATGTTCAATGGTTTGTGAAATGACCTGTGCTTCGTTACGGGCCGGGATCATCACAGAAACCAAAGGTAGATGCTCGGCAGTGTTCTGATTTACAGATTTAAGATGTGGAAAAGAGAATACATTGGATAGGGTGATCCCCGCGATGACAACCAATGCACTGGTGGTAAATAAAACCATCAACGATAGAATCACAGATTTATTCTTTCACACCCCACAGGGAACGTAATGGGGACTGCATACGAAAAGTTGGCAGATGGGTGAGTTCACTGCGATGTTTACAGACTAATACGAGCATATTCAACAGCCAAATAATGAGCAGGAGATTGCTGGCAGAGGATAACAAGAGGTAAATCAACATCGTCGTGAGTGTAAACATCACCGCCCAGCCGCTGCTTGTGAGGATAAAAGACCAAATTATCAACGCTGTTATACCGACTAAGGGTACAGACCATAAGGTTAACCCAATCCAGATGCCGCCCGTTGTGGCGATGGCTTTCCCCCCTTTAAAATTCAGAAAAGGCGAAAAAGCATGACCTAACACAGGCGCAATCGCAATTAAGGCTAAGGACAATCCCTCAAATTTGAAAATATACGTGGCTAATCCGACAGGGAAAGCCCCTTTGCTAATATCTAAAATAAGTGCTAATCCGCCCCAAGTAAGACCTCCAGCATTCAGCACATTAAACATGCCGGGATTGCCATCCCCATATTTTCGGATGTCTTTACGAAGGCCATATCGACCAATCCACACGGAAAAAGGCAAAGCACCACAAGCGAACGCTAGCGCGACAAATAACAGTGTGTTTATCATGAGCAATGCTCCACAAGTGCCTTCGTTTTTAGGTAACGGCTGACCGCCCACCACAATAAGCTGCCCATCGTCACAAATCCAACCAATGCTGGACCGGGCTGCCCCCAGAAAATGGCTAAGCCAATGCTTTCCAAAATCCACGCGATTCCATAAATAGTGAGCAGCGGCATAGGCTGAAGCTCATAGCGCCAAGGCCGCGCTAAAGTCGTTGCGATGATAGCAGTCAGCATCCATCCGGCGAAATTTGACCAAGGGATGCCAAAATAAACAAGGCTTTGCGGGGCGGGTTTTTCCCATATCCAGAAGCCCCATGCAACCATTTGCGGGTCAAGAAATAAGTCCCAAGCAGTGACTGCTAAGGCGCTGATAAAAACGTAAGCAGCGAGCGTATACACTTTATTTTTAGGAACGACTAAATTGGCAATCACCCACGATGGCGCAAGCATCATAAACCAAGCCAAGGGTATTAAAAGCGGAACCCCGAAGATTTTAGGCTGTAAATATTTCGTGTAGTCATAACCACCAAATGGGAAACCGAGATGAGATCCAAAAAACTCAAACAGCCATGCAACCCCAGCAACCCAACAAAAAACAATTAAGACAGAATAAAGATGCCATCTCAAAAGAACCGCCGACACCGTCGCAAAAAACTGGAGAAACAACGCCAAAGGAACAAGAAAACGAAATATCACATCACCAAAAAACCAATAAAAAATCGGCACAGCAATCATAAGAAGCAACCAACTTAAAATCAAAATAAAACAGACCTTATCGGAAGGGGAGAGATAAGCAAAAAACGCACGTCGCAAAATACAGAAATCTAAACTCATCATGAAGAACCTAACAAAGTCCCCAAATTACCATGAACCTCCAAACCAGCATTCCGGCCTAAGCCCTCAAAAACCAAACTCCCATCTAATCTAAACAAACGAACATAGACAGAGGCTTTTAAAGTCTCATCAACACGTTTGTGCATCTCGGTACGAACAGGAGCAAGCAAAAGACCACCCACCGCACGTTCAGAAGTCATCTCCAGACAATAACGACTATCACGAATAGACCAAACTACACGATCATCGCTAATCTCAAGTTTTTCTATAAAAGCACCCGTATAAGTCGCAAAACGATAAAGATGCCGATGATGATAAAATCCCACTGTAAAACCTCGAAAAGTACGACCAACAGAAGGCACCATAGCAATCGAAGCACTTAAACAAGTCCCCGGCGTATCAAAATGATTCGTCTGCTGCCAGACGTAAGCAGATGGAAATGCTTGACCCCAATCCTTCTCAATATAACCGCGCCCACCATCAAAAATCAACGTTTGACCGTTCACAACCAAAGAACCAGAAATTTGATGATTTAAGCTCACAACCCCATGATAACACTCCATAAATGGCAGCCACCCATAAGGCCCCATCACACCCAAGGAAGTTAACTTTACAGGCCATCGAGCAATATCCTCAAACTTCAATTCCCCATGAAGACTCATCTGCTCATCTTCAATATGAAGTGACAAGAAATCTGCACCAAAGCGCGAATTCCCCAAGCGAACATCAAAAATCTCAGCATCAGCATAAAAGAAAGTTAGTGGAAACTGATGATAAGTCGCATGACCTGTCATTCCATCTAGGACTTGTATAAAAGCATGGCTTTGCGCCGTATCACCTTCAGATACAGAATCAGTGATAAAAATACCGGGAATAATCGCATAACGAGACTGCTCGTCAGCACTAATGACCTTAAAATACCAACCCTCAAAAAAAGGCGCTTTCTTGCCATATCCATGATAAATCTCTGGATGTAGCGCCTCATAAACATAACGTCGCATTAGCAGCACTTTCTAACAAACATTAAAATCAACAGCTACTCTGTCATCGGTACACGTAGAGCATGAACCAAATCAAAGACAAATAAAAGCAAGCCTTGTAAGACAATGCCCATCCCATTACCCCGCGCAAACGCACTTTGCTTACCGCGTGTTCGCGCTAGAATTAGCCCGCCAACCATATATAGCACATCCAGACCCGTATTAATCCACAAAACACGACGAAGATTAACTGCTTCTTTCGTTACAACAGACACTTCAAAAGGATTTTCCAGCTTATCTAAGCGGCGGCGGGTAAAAAGATTACCAAAAAATGCAATCGCTATATTAATTGATGACCAAGCAACTGCTTGCGTACCAACACCTTTCCAAAACCCCTCGTACCGAAGCAGTCGCTGTCCAAGCATCATATTGACAATATTAATCTGAAGTAAGCGAGAAGAAACTTGCCGATTGAATTGCCAAATAGTCATTTTCAAGGAATCATCCTTTAGTGAGAAGTCTTTGTTTAAAGCGGGCGTAGGCAGGCTGAAGAATTTTCGGTAAGCGCTTTTCGCTTTCTGGTGATTGAACTAAGGTCACACCAAATACGAGAAGGACATTCGTCAAAAAGAAAAACAACAATTCTTCCAGCGGCAGATTCTTGATAACATCAACCTTAACCGTATTTTCTGGATTAATGGCCCACGTACCGGAACCAATCGCAAGCGAATCCGACAAGCCTAAGTAGGCAGTTGTTGGCAAAATACTCGCCGCGATCAATGCTCGATTCCGCCACAAAATATCGCCCCCAAAAGCTGTTTGGAACATAATCGGCGGCAGCGCCCAACCTAAAATCAGTCCCAAGTAATCATCTTTTCGCTCACTCACAAGCAATCGTTGCATTGAGGCCAACCATAGTATCCCAAGTGAACCTGATGCAATCATGCGGATAGGAAATGATTTTTTACTATCGATTGGATGTGAATCAGCAGGAATCCGCCGCGCTAGATGGAGCATCCATGAGCCAGTTAAGAGAGATTGCAGGACAAAAAAGGTATATTCCTCAATCGGGACATAACCGAGCCGAATCCCTGTCACTAACTTGGGATCATAAGACCATATTCCGTTAGCGACAAGATAATTATCCCAAGGAGTCGTATAAACCACCGCCACCGCGACATGACCTAACAAAACAGTACTTTCAGGCCAACTGCTTAAAGCCTGCGGTAAAGCGTTATTATGCTGCCGATCCCGCCATGCCAAAAAGCGCAAAACCAACAATGGAATAACGACAAAACGCGCCAAAAAACCAAAATACTTCATCTTACTCAGCCTACCTTCTATTCTGCTTTCGTATCCAAATCGTCAATAATTTGGCGAATTATACTGGCGCTACGATACAATTTTGTATTTTCATCTTCACTTAAGGGAAGCGGAAACATCTCCACAACACCGTCTCCACTAACCAAATGCGGAAGGGCAATCGTCACATCCTTAACACCGACGATCTCTTTAACGGGAGTACAAATCGTGAGGATTGCACGTTGATCATGCAATAGAACATCAACAATACGAGCTAGTGCGCTACCTATACCATAATAGGTAGCCTGTTTCCCTTTAATGATGTGATAAGCTGCATTACGAACACCTTGATCGATTTGTTGCCGCACTGTTTCATCAAGCGTAATTCCTCGTTGGTGACAGAATTCCTTGAGCGGAATACCGGCGACCGTCGCTAGCGACCAAGTTAAAACCTCAGAATCACCATGTTCACCGATCACATAGCCATGAACATGCTGAGGGTCAACGCCCACATAACGACCTAAAAGGGTACGAAAACGAGCTGTATCCAACATGGTACCAGAGCCTATAATTCGGCTTGAGGAAACTCCATGTTCCGCAGCAAAGCGTGCTGTAAGATGTGTCATGACATCAACGGGATTTGTTGCCACAACAAGGATCGCATCAGGCGCAGACAAGAGTATTTGCGGCACAATCTCGGCAAAAATTTTGGCGTTACGTTCCAGAAGTTGAAGACGGGTTTCACCGTCGGCCTTCTGGTTAACCCCGGCGGCGATAATAACAACGCGACTGCCTGCTAAATCAGCATAATCTCCGGCATGAATTTCCAACGGATGAGCAAACGGTACAGCATGATAGATATCATCTGCCTCGGCTTCTGCACGGAGATGATTAGCATCAACCAACACAATCTTGCGTCCGACACCACTCATCACAAGGGCATAAGCAGCCGTTGCGCCGACCATACCACTTCCTACGATACCAATTTTCATTCGCTCCGCCCCTTTTCTTAAATATGGGTAAAAGCCAGCATTAAACTTGATAAGCTTCTTTAATAGGAACGCTCCGGCTGCGCCACCAAATACCCGGTAGACGACGAATTTTACCTTGCGTACTGATATGAGCGCGACGGGTAAAGACATCATAATCATGCGCTTCAATATCGGTAAGAATTGCCCGATATAGATCAGCCGCCGCCGCAATGGCAAAACGTCCATCAGGATCGAGTAAAGGGATACCAGGCCACGATTCATCATAAAGACGGCGGTTACGATCAACTTGGAAGCGCATAAAATCACGCCATCGCTGGTCAACCTTGCCCAGACAAATCGCTTCTTCGTCTACACCGAATGCTGCTAATTCCTCTTGCGGTAAATATAACCTAGCAGAATGCCAATCGTCGGCCACATCTCGCAGGATGTTGGTCGCCTGAAGCGCAACACCTAATTTAACGGCGTAGGGGAGTGCTTGTTCTCCAGCAAAACCGACAATGTGCATCGCCATCAAACCTACCGTCGAGGCAACACCATAGGCATATTCAGCTAAATCGGCAAAGGTCTGATAGCGCGTTTGGGTAAGATCACGGGCAACCCCTTCAATGAGTTGTTCCGCATACCCACGCGGAATATTAAACCGCGCACTCGTATCCGCCCATGCTAAAGCAACTGGATCGTTGGCAGGGGGATGGTTAGACATCACGCGCCGCCGCCAATCATTTAACATCAGTAGACGACTTTCACTAGCCTCTTTACCATCGACAATATCATCAGTAACACGGCAAAAAGCATAAAGCGCCCGTGCTGCCCCTCGTTTATGTTCAGGCAGCAAACCTGATGCCAGATAAAACGTGCGGCTATGGGTGCGGGTGATGATGTCGCACTGCTGATAAGCAGCGGAGAGAATTTTGCTATCTGCATGAATGTTGCTGGCAGGACTTTGGGTTTTTAAGGCTTCTTCAGCCCAAGATAGCAGGCGATATTCCCAAGTATGTGGCGCTTTAAGACTCATTTAATGCTCGCTTTAGCGGGTAACGAAATGTAACATAGAGCCACAATAATTCGTCGAAATTATGATCTTACATCACATAAGACGAGATGAAGAATGAATTAGAAGGCTATTAGAAGGTTGTACAGCTTAATTTAACAGTACTCACAAACAACAGTTTAATGCTCTAATGCTTCCCTTGCACAACGCGAACAAGTGTCGCTATATCAGGATGATCGGCTACGTGTTCGCTGTAGTATGAATAAGCAATTTTGCCCTGTTGATCGACGATAAATGAGCCTGGCATCATGCGCGGATCTCCGATCATTTGGCCTGTCGTATGACCTTTGAAGTAAGCATGTACACCAGCTTTCAAGACATCGAAGCTAACAAACTCCTTCCATGACCCTTGTATCAAGCCATAGGCATCATACGGTTGTGTCGTTTCATGAACAACACAATCAATACTCGGCGCAAGTCTGCCACAATAACGGGTAATGTGCTTAGGTTGTCCCATCGCCACAACCAGCACTTGAATCCCTGCATCGCTTAAAACGTCTTTGTGCTGTTCTAACTGAGAGAGCCATTCCCGACAAAAAAGACAGCCAAAATGCCGAATAAAACTTAGCAGTGTAGGGCGGATTGCCCACAAGTCCTGTAAATGGACAGTCTCATTTGCTGCATTCAACAACGCGAAGTTAGGCGCAATATCACCTATTTTTAACTGACGGGCCATGTTTTATATACTCTGCTTCTGAATTAATTGGTTGCTCACTGGATGGATAAAGAAGCTCAGGATAATCGCTGCGAAGGTGATCCCAGCTACAACAAACGCACTAGACGCAATCAGATCAGTCTCCTGATAACGAATACCAATAAAGCCCAATGCCCATATGATGACGAGTGCATAAGCCATGTCATGGCGGCTAAGCAGCGCTGTAACGCCTAATCCAGCCGAAACGACGAATAAAATTACTGTCCATGCTTCTGCATTATCTCTAAACCCTTCGTGATGCAGGATATAGGTTGTATTCATCATAACAGCCGCCGTTATCCAGCCAAGGTAAACACTAAAAAGGATATGGATGAGCAGCTCATCACGGGGCGAGACACGCGTTTTAGCAATACCCATACGCAAGTAAAGGAGGATAAGCGTACCAAGTAGAAATACAATAGGAAGCACGCTCAAGACAAATTGTTCATAATGAAAGGCAACCAGCCAGCCATTAAATGCAATTGTGCCGACTACGGCGAAAACATTCGCAATTTGGCGCACTCTATCTCGACTGATGATTATTTCTCCTTGTTCAACTCATCACAGCTTAATTTATCCCTTTAAACAGGATCTAAGTCTGTGCTGAGAACCTAATGAACATCAATCAAAAAGAGGCTAAGAATGCTAGAAGATCACGATTGAACTGCTCAATATTTTCTTCCATCGGTAAATGGCCTATCTGGGGATAAGTTATCCACTGTGAATTTGGGAGTAGATCGCGCAGAAGTTGTCCCGCTGTCATCGGCACCCAACTATCATCCTGCCCCCAGATTAACAACACAAGAATGGCATTCTCATCGATTGTGGCTGCAAGCAAATCCAGATCAATTGGTTCATCGGGGGCGCTGAGGATGGCTAAAAATCCTACCTCCCAACCGGATACTTGCAAAATACGCTGATAGCCTAGAGCAACTTCATCGGTCACAATGGCGGGATCATAATAAGCACTAGTGAGAATTTCGACGAAACGCTCCGGCGTAACAAAAGTACGCACAGCCGCCTGCGCTAAAGGTGAATGAGGATCAAGCCCAGCCGCCGCGGAAAATAAGCCACTTAATGCGCTGTTGTTGCTTTGCCCATCGGGTTCGGGAGTATCCTCTGTTGAAGTTGCGGCATCGGCACGTCCACCAAGCGCCCCCGCCACAAACACCAAACCATCTACTCTTTCAGGATAATCAATCGCAAATTGTGCGATTACTGCCCCCCCCGCGCTGTGACCGACGAGTACAGCGGTTTCAATATTCAGTGCATCCATCAAAGCAGAAGTTAAAAGGGCGTATCCCTGCGGCGTAAAGTCTAGGTCAGGGTTTTTATCCGACAACCCATAAGGGGGGCGATCAAAGGCGATAACACGATACCCGGCATCCACCAAAGGATCCATATTGTCGCGCCATGTAAAGGTTGAGCCGCCAAAGCCGTGCAGCAGCATAATTGCCGGGTCATCGGATGATCCGCGCTCGACATAATAAATTTGAGCGTTATCAATCTCAATGAAGTGACCATCGGGATCGGCTAAATCTTGTGGCGTGACTTCTTCCTGCGCTTGAGCCGGTATTACAAGAAGCATCAAGCAAAAGGCAATTAAGATAATAAATTGTTTTTTCATAAATTGTTTTCCTCGATTTTTAAAACTTTAAATGCGGCTAAAGTTCGTTCTCGCGCCATACTATGATCGACCATCGGCGGTGGATAATTTTTTGGTGGCGAGGGCATTTGCCAGGGTACATGAATAAACTTAACGGGGACATCGCGCAGTTCAGGCAGCCAATAGCAAATATAATCGCCTTGAGGGTCAAATTTTTGCGATTGCGAGACCGGATTAAAGATACGGAAATAAGGCTGTGCATCCGTACCGGTGCCAGCCGCCCACTGCCAACCACCATTATTAGCTGCGGGATCACCATCAATCAGCCAATGCATAAAATGGCGTTCACCTTCTTGCCAGTGAATAAACAGGTCTTTCGTCAAAAAACTGGCGACAATCATCCGCGCACGATTCGGCATCCATCCGACTTGACACAACTGGCGCATGGCAGCATCCACGACAGGGTAGCCTGTTTGACCCTCCTGCCATGCTTGCAGTTCATCCGGCGCATAACGCCATTGTAAACCATCATATTGAGGACGGAAATTACCTTTATCTACGTGTGGGAAGTGAACCATAATGTGCATATAAAATTCCCGCCAGATGAGTTCATCTACCCAAGTAGATACAGACTCGCTTGCCTGCTCCGATCCAGCTTGGGCAAAAGCATCACGCGCTGACCAATAGGCTTGACGAGGTGAAAGTATTCCAAAACGGAAATAAGGCGATAAATAGGATGAACCTGCTGGGCGTTTCTCGGCGAAAGGCTGCGCGGTTAAACGGTTTCTTCCTTCACTATAAGCATAAATATCGCGCTCCATAAAGCTGGCGAGATTATGTTGCGCTACATTTTCGCTGGCATCGGGTAAATCAAAGGTATCAGAAAATCCTAACTCGCCAAGTATAGGCAAATCGTGAGCGGCAATATCCTCCAAAGTATGAAAATGATCGCTTCGGATACTAATTTTAGAGATTTCCGGCTTATTATGTTTGCGCCAGTTATTTTTAAAAGGGGTATAAACAGTATAGGGCTTATCTTCAGCGGTCATTACCTTGCCGGGTGGGAGCAACAGCGCATCATCATAGATGTGAACGGGGATTGAATAGGCTTGAATAATCGCCTCATCGCGTTTTACCGCAAACGGTGAATAATCCCGATTAAAGTAAATAGCCGACGCATCCGTTTCCAAAATAAGCTCACGCAGCACATCAAACGGTTTCCCGCGCCTTATGAGCAGTCGAGAGCCATAATGACGCAGATGAGAATCTAGGGCGGCGAGACCCTTGAGCAAAAAGGCCATACGTGCAGCCCCGCTGCGATCACTTTTGAGAATTGCGGGGTCAAAGATAAACAATGGAATCACAGGCGCATCAGTGTAAATAGCAGCATGAAGCGCAAGATTATCACTTAAGCGTAGATCGCGGCGAAACCAGTGAATGACAGGACGAGGAGAGGAAATCATGACGCAGGCTCTTCCCTCATCGAAGGAAGAGAAATATCATCCACAGTCGATACGCGGCTTTTTTGCCCGTACAAAGCCCGTTTTACATCCTCAGCAACACGCATTGCACCCAGCGTGACCCCGGCAGTGGATTGACCCGGAAAGATTGAATCGCCGACTAAGCGTAAATTTGAGATTCCGGTACGCGGCCCACGCATTTTCAATAACGAGGTTTGGGGGAATCCGCCTACCATGCCTAAATGACGCTCGGTATAAAAATTGTACGTGACAGGTGTACCGGGAAGAATCAGAGTCAGGCCGTTTTTAAAGCCGGGAAAAGTTCGATCTATATTTGCGATTATCTTTTCGGTGTAATCTCGCTTTTTTGCATGATATGCCTCCTCGTCACGTTCCAGCAAATCCCACCATTGGCGCACATGGGTATGCGTGGTCACAGTCACGGCACGTTGTCCTTGTGGCGCACGGCTTGTATCCCAAACCGGAGAAAATGAGATAAAGATGCTGCGTGTTTCTCCGAGTGGGCTTTCCATATCCATGATGATTTGATGATGATCGGGTAAATTCTTTGGTAGAGCATCGGCCTTAATCCCTAAATGTAAGACAAAAGCGCCCCAGCCATCACCACGCCGTTTGACCTCACGCCGTAACGAAGAAGGGCTGGCTTGATCTAAAAGCGAGTCTAAATTCCAAGGCGTGAGATTCGCTACTATAAAATCGGCTGGAAAAAATATCTGTGTTTTTGTCCGTCGTCCCTGACTCACATGAACACCTGTAACACGTCCATCAATCACTTCGATTTTTTCCACGCTGTGACGATACAAAATGCTCCCGCCAAGCGCCTCAAGCCGATTAATCAGGGTTTGCGCGACTCCACCAATACCGCCTTCAACATGATAAACACCTTGACGCGCTAAATCGAGCGCCGTCGCGCCATAGAGGGCATTCACGTTGGGTGTGGTCGTCTGTGCTGAAATTAGCAGTTGGGCATCTAAGAAACGGACAAAGGTTTTATTGGTATGAAGGCCATGCCATTTGAGCCAATCATAGACGCTGGCAAAAGCAAACGGAAGTACTTGTAAATCACGCGGGAAATTGAGCAATCCAACTTTAATCAATTGAAAGAGTTCGCGCAGGCTGCGCGGAGGCCAAGGCAACCCTTGCGCCGAGAGCTTCCATGCAATATCTGCAATGCGGCTTTGCTGCTGCCAAAAACGTTCTGTGCCAGGAAACTTAGCAATTACATCCGCATTGTCCTGAGTTAAGGCTACATCCCGATCTGGCAAATGTGTCACCCATGCCGGATCATGAGGATGGACAGGCCAATCAAGATTGAGTTTCTCGCCAGCGACGGCGTGGGGCCCACCTGGCTGAAATCCCCCCACAACGGTTGCACCAGATTCGAATCTAAACCCTTTATGGGTATAAGTGCTGGCGCAGCCGCCGGGGTAGGTTTGGGCTTCTAATACAGTGACCGCATAACCTGCTTGAGCTAATAGTGCGGCTGTTGTCAGTCCACCAATGCCGGAGCCGATGATGATAATTTTTGGGGCGCTAGGTGATGTCATGGACTAAGTTTCGGATAATTAGAATAAATTGAATAGTGTGAATATTCTAACTTGGATAGATGAGCAAGATGTTAAATTTGAAGTCAGCTTATTTTTGGGTTACGACCCTACGGGTACGAAGGTGACGGTAGAAGAACAGAAACCTGAGAGGAAGTCCATCAAACATCAAGCGTGTGAGCAGACCTTGTAAGCCGGATTTGTGGGCGAATGTGACGCGATCAATGAGGGCTACGCCACCGGGGACATTTTCAAAAATATGCTCATGCCGCCAGTAGGCCATTGGGCCACGCAGCATGAGATCGGCAAAAGAAGTGGAAGTTGGGCCGGGTTGATGCTGCGCCAGCCAACGAATTGGTAAGGGACCAAACCACAGGGTGAAATCGATCTCGCCCTCAGTTAAGGAAGTCCGTCCGTCATGATGAAGCTGCATAAAAATCGGCGGTGGAGAGAGTTTAGCAAGGGCTGAGGCGTCTTGATGAAATGCAATCATGCTTTCAAGGGTAGTTTGCATCACGGAACGCTTGGTATATACGTGGGCATTGATGGGTTGTTCCATAGTTATTTCCGTTTCTATTTTCGATCATGAGGTAATAATGATAAATGCGGCATAATGCCTCATAATGATGAGATGAATGGTTTGTGAGACTTAAAACAAATAAGGGATGCCGGTGTGACATCCCTTCGCTAATTCTCTAAAATTTTGCGTTGTACTTAGGGCTGGGTCGCAATAAAGACGAAACGTTCAGAGACAAACCCTTCTTGTCCGTTGAAGTTAATGCAGTACCATCCGTTGGTAAAGCCCAATACCTGATAGCTTTGTGCAGGCGTAATCGCCCCAATGCGTCCAAATGTCGTGGCAGGACCGCTGCGGACACGCAGGCTGGAGACTGCGGAACGCGCATAATTTGGCACCGAATAGGTATCGCGGCAAAACTGACCACTTCCAGCGGCAACAGCGGGTGTTGCTGTAGGTGTTACCGTTGCACGGGTACTGATAAGCGTCAACTGTAAATCAAAATTGCCAGTGGCGGTTGTTCCTGGTTTTCTGCCAGCTTCGATAATGTACGTCCGTGTCGCCGGCAGGGTATAGTTGATGATGGCTGCATTGGTGCTACCGCCGGAATCATCATTTTCTGCCAGAGGTGTTAAACTAGCCTGACCATAGATTGCGAGGAAAGGATCAAGACCACCACTGGTGGCTATCATGGTGATGGAAATCACATCACCCCGTGTGCCGCGAAAGCTATAGATAAAGGGGGAATCGCTGTTGATTGTCCCTGAAATTGTTTGCCCATAGCTGATACTGGTATTTTGGGCTGCAATTGTGAAGGCTCCCAAGAAAATTGCGGAGACTGCAACGAGGATAAAGACACATAATGAACGAACTTTGAATTGCATATCGCTAACTCCTGAACTTATCTTTGATTATTCTCAGCGTACAATAACTCCTTAGCTTGTCAATATAAGCGTAGGGTAATCGTCAGGTTGTCGGTTGCCAGCCGTTGTTTCCGCTTTTATCATAGACTTTCATCCATTTCTGAGCGGCTGTGTACAACCTTGACCTAATCAATATACGACTTGTGAATAATTTTGGATTAAATCTCAATGCACCTAAAACTCAGCAATATACCCCTTTATAAAACGATAGAGAACACGTAAGCATCCCCACACCTAAAAGCGGAGGCTTTTAAAAGCCCTAATGCTTACCCGACTCAGTGCGGCTAAGGTCGCGCTACGTTAGGACTGAAAATATAGGCACTTCGGGATACCTCACCAGTTCCGAACTCTGCGGTGAGCGATTAAAC
>Ga0105048_10000141_pt1 | contig 93841 bp, 63 predicted proteins | sample MAT05_FD_78382 | JGI IMG/M metagenome (GOLD analysis project Ga0105048, IMG submission 78382) | Freshwater microbial communities from Lake Fryxell liftoff mats and glacier meltwater in Antarctica - MAT-05 | ecosystem: Environmental > Aquatic > Freshwater > Ice > Liftoff microbial mat | place...
GGGGATTGAATCATATTTTAGCTTGTCGCATATTTGTTTGGTTCACTGCATTGACGGATTTGTATAGTATCTCCTTTCTTGTTTTCCATCGTGGTTGTTACGCTTTTTTGAGTGTTCATTATCCGCACGATTTCGCTCCAATCGTGCTGGATCCCTTGCAGTTTTAGTTGGTAACGGATGGTAGACACCAGCCAGTAGGCCAATAATCCTAAATGAAGGTGCGCCATCGACGCATCATTGGTTTTGTGAAAGATCGGTCGTAAATCTTCCTGGCTTATTTCCCCCTTTTTCTCAAAAGCCAAATGGGTGGCAATGCCCTTTCCATTGTCAGAAACTCTTATCTCATAGTATTGGTGGACAGAGGAGTATTTTTCTTTTATCCGCCCGATACGTTCCCATACTTTGTCTAGTTTTTTAGTTCCTCCTTTACGGCTAATGCTGTTTTGTATACCACGGAGTCCTTCTTCGAAACGCTGGGCAAATTGGTTATGCATGCTGTTTTCTTTGGCTGCTTTGGCCTGACTCCGCACCCAAAGGTAATTGTCCGTGTCGTTTTCTACCCTGACCTTGAGAAGTTCGATGGACTGTTTTTTCTTGTCGCAGATTTGAACCGGAAGGCTATTTGTATCTGCATGATAATCCTTCAGGTGTGAGCGCGATACACACATGTAATCGTATTTCTCTTTCTTCAGAAAATGGATGTTGGCTTCTGTTGCGCCAGTTGCTCTACTTTTTCATCAATGGGACTGAAAAGTGTTGGCGTCCCTTTAATCAATTCATTCAGACGTTCCAGGAACAGTACTTTATGGTCAAAGTCGGGAAGTTCGGGCAATCGTCCCAAACCCAAAACCATACGTTGACGTGGAAAACCATGCTCATCGCGATAACTTTCGCTCAACCTAAAATGCGTATGGGTCGTCTTTTCTGATTGACAATATTTCCTGATAGACTTGATAAACATGCCGTAAAGATCATATCTAATCAACTAAATTCCACGTGCACCTCTCATTGGCGAGAGGCTTTTACTGAGATTTGAGTTCATTGGTGATTGCCCGGTAATAATTCTTCCAGATGCTGTATGGAATGGTCAGGTATGCGCTTGAGTACATTTTTTAGCCATTGGGTTGGTTCGATGTTGTTGATCTTACAAGTGCCCAGGAAAGAATATATCATTGCGGCCTGCTGTGCGGCTTCATGAGATCCAGCAAATAAATAATTTTTTCTACCTATAGCCACAGGACGGATGCTGTTTTCCACGAGGTTATTGTCTATTTCCCACTCTCCATTATCGATATACCGGATTAACCTTTTCCATAATCCCAGTCCCGTTTTAAATAAGAACTGTTATAAATTATATGGAGCTGAAATATACTTTAATTTTTTAATCTCAATGAATATAAGGGTTCCGTAGTTCTTTGGATTTGTTATTTCACTAACAGTTACTCAATTGGACAAGTCTACTTTTGTAATTCCAAAAAATTACTATTTTTACACTCTATGGTTCTTTGTTAATCTTTGATAAACTCAATCCGGTACGCATATGGCAAACGTGAAACAGCAGCTCCATGAAAAGATTTTGGCATGGAGACCAAGAACAGAAAAACTTCTTAAGGAATATGGTGAAGTTGTAGTGGATAAGGTCACAATCTCACAGATTATAGGTGGGATGCGTGATATAAAAAGTCTTGTTACCGACATTTCATACCTCGACCCTGAAGAAGGTATCCGGTACCGTGGGTACACCTTATCTCAGGTTTTTGAATTGCTTCCAAAGCCAAAAGGTGCGGAAATGCCCTATGTGGAAGGTCTTTACTATTTTTTACTTACTGGGGATATCCCAAATCCTACCGAACTTTCTGAAATCGTTGATGAATTTAATAAACGAAGAATCCTCCCACGATACGTCTATGAAGTGATCGATGCGTTCCCTTGCTGTAGTCATCCAATGACAATATTTTCCACAGCAATCCTTAGCATGTCAAGGGAATCACTCTTCAGCAAAAAATACCATGCCGGTGTAAATAAATTGGATTATTGGGATTCAACATACGAAGATGCGCTTAACCTGCTTGCTAAACTGCCCGAAATTGGTGCGTATATTTACAGAAAACTATACAGAGACGGGAAAAGAATCCAATCTAATCCAAATCTCGACCTTGGTGCTAACTTTGCTCATATGATGGGGATTCCAAAACCCTACGACGAAGTTACCCGAATGAATTTCCTTCTTCATGCTGATCATGAAAGTGGAAACGTTAGTGCTCATACAGGCCACTTGGTTGCCAGCAGCCTTTCTGACGTTTATCTCGCAATCTCTTCAATGATCAATGGTCTTGCAGGCCCCCTCCATGGTCTTGCTAATCAGGAAGTTCTTCGTTGGTTGCAGGATGTTAGTGAGAAAATGGAGGGAAAAGTTCCAACAGTAGATGAAATGAAACAATTCGTCTGGGAAACTCTGAAATCCGGACAGGTTATACCGGGATACGGACATGCGGTTCTCCGTAAAACGGACCCTAGATATACTTTCCAACGCGAATTCTGTCAGAAAAACCTTCCGGATGATATTCTTTTTACTTATACTGATCTCTTGTATAAAGTAGTTCCCGATATCCTTAGAGAACAAGGTAAAGCTAAAAACCCATGGCCTAACGTTGATGCTCAGTCTGGTATCATTCAATGGCATTATGGTATTACCGAATATGATTTTTATACTGTGCTTTTTGGTATTGGAAGAGCCATTGGAATTTGCGCAAACATTGTTTGGGACAGAGCACTTGGCTATTCATTGGAAAGGCCAAAATCAGTCACAACCGAAATGCTTGAGAAAATCGCAATGGGAGTTAAAACCGAGGATTAATTCTCATGGCGTTCTCCTCCCTTTCCGAATTCATTTCTGTTCTTGAAAAGCATGGAGAACTCATTCGTGTAAGCAAATTTGTCGATCCGGTATTAGAGATTTCTGAAATTGCTGATCGGTTTTCTAAATTACCCGACGGTGGCAAAGCACTTTTATTTGAGAATACTGGCACAGAATTTCCTGTCCTAATTAATTCTCTTGGTTCCGAGAAGCGCATGTGCCTTGCTTTGGGGATTAATAATCTTGATGATATTTCCTCTGATATTGCCGCGATTCTTGAACTAATATCAGAACCGAGGCAAACCTGGCTGCAGAAACTAAGTGTACTGCCTTCATTGGCAAAATACGCAAGTTATATGCCAGTAGTTTCAGGTAAAAAAGCTCCTTCGCAGGAGGTTATTGCCCTTAATCCCGACCTTAGCAAATTTCCAGTATTAAAAACCTGGCCATTCGATGGGGGAAGATTCTTTACATTTCCTCTGGTACATACCGTTGATCCTGAAACTGGGACTAGAAATGTTGGGATGTATAGAATGCAGGTTTTCGATAATACAACAACCGGTATGCACTGGCACCGACACAAAACTGGTGCTTCACATTTTGAAAAATATAAAAAAGCCAGACAGCTAATGCCTGTTGCTGTTGCCCTGGGAGGCGATCCTGTCCTTACATACTGTGCTACAGCACCTCTGCCTGATCAGCTTGACGAATATATTTTCGCAGGTTTTCTTAGAAAATCAGCTGTTCAGCTTACGAAATGCATTACTCAGAATATTGACGTTCCGGCCGATGCAGATATAATTATTGAAGGTTATATCGATCCTGCTGAAGAATTCCGTCCTGAAGGTCCTTTTGGCGATCATACTGGTTTTTATTCACTTACAGATAACTACCCTGTTTTTCACATCACTTGTATAACTCATAGGAAAATGGCTGTATTTCCAGCTACTGTAGTTGGTATTCCTCCCATGGAAGACGCATGGATAGCCAAAGCAACTGAGCGCATCTTTCTTTGGCCCATCAAAAAAACTATTGTTCCCGAGCTTACCGATATGAACATTCCTGAATTTGGAGTGGCTCATAATCTAACTATTACCTCAATTGATAAAACTTTTCCTGGGCAGGCAGAGAAAGTTATGAATGCACTCTGGGGTGCCGGACAGATGATGTTCAATAAATTTATGGTTGTTACTGATAATAAGGATATTATTGAGGATTATCACAAAATCCTGATTAAACTCTCAGAACTCGATTTTACCCAACATCTGGTATTTGCAAAAGGACCACTTGACGTACTTGATCATTCTGCCCAAAACATGGGCTTTGGCAGTAAACTGGGAGTTGATCTTACACTAACTTTGCCTGAAGAAGAATCAGTTTATAGCCAGATTAGCCCTGTTAAGCCTTTAAATCATAGTGAACAAAAAGAATCTATCTTAAACTCTGAGTATTCCAAATCACGATTTCCCGGTACACGTATTCTCATCATTAATGCAAATAAGAAGTTTCGCAAATCATTGGAGGGTGATATCCTACAAAGTCTTCATGAATATGGAGCTGATTATCCGAGAATAATTGTGATACTTGATGAGAAAGTTGATATTCAGGATTATCGTTTGGTAAGTTGGGTTGCTCTTAATAATATAGACCCTTTACGAGATTGTTCCTTCCTAAGCTATGATGAAGATCATATTCTTTTGCTTGATGCCACTTCTAAAACCTTTGGAATCAACCAATTCAAGCGGTTTTGGCCAAATGTAATCGTAATGGATAATTTAACTATCGCATCTGTAGATAAAAAATGGACTGAGTTAATTCCGTTCCAATTTATCCCTTCACCCTCCCTCAAATTCAGGGAAATGGTAAATAATCCTGGGGCAACAGTAAATACTTAATTTTTTCCTTCACATTGATCGGCTTTCCTTGATTTGATCGCTACTTTATGTTAATTTAGCACGGTATGAGGATATTTAACATAACCATATCACTTATTATTGTGTTGCATTCCTTTTTTATTAAGGGGATAGCATCTGATGGTAAACTTATAGAGGCTGAGCTGTTTACAATTGAAAGCGGAATGTCGCAGACACGTGTAAACATTAGTTTTTGTGATTCATATGGGTTTTTGTGGATTGGGACAAGTGGTGGACTTAACCGTTATGATGGTTACAGCTTTGAAATATTTAAGCATATTCCATACGATACAATCTCACTTAGCCAGAATTTCATTCGATGTATAACTGAGGATGGCAATTCCAATCTCTGGGTAGGCACAGATTATGGGCTTAACTGCTATAATCGTCAAACTGGAAAATTTACTCAGTTCTTTCATGATCCCAGGTTACCATCCTCAATCAGTGATAATCAGATTCTTTCAGTATACGCTGATAAAAATGGCTATATCTGGTTGAAAACTGAACAGTTTCTTGATAAACTGGATACTAAAGATTTCAGCATTCAGCATTTCAAACATTATGTCAATAGCTTCAATAATAGTCCTGAGATCCAAAACTGTCCAATCCTTGAAGACAAAAACGGACTCATTTGGTTTGGGAGTAATGATGGACTGTTTTCTTTTAACCCCGGGAATGCTGAATTCACGCACTTTTTTAATAAGACCGAGGACATCCAGAGTTTAAGCAGTAATGTGGTTCTTTCAATATATGAAGACAAATTTGGAGTGCTTTGGATAGGAACAAATAGCGGCCTAAATAAATATGATCCAGTTCAAAATAGTTTTATTCGATACCTCTCAGGGCGCGATTTAGCAGCAGGTTCAGATCTAATCCCAATAAATGCTATAACTGATGATCTGAAAGGAAATTTTTGGCTCGCAAGCAATAAAGGAGTTATACTTTTTAATACAAACAACGGCACTTCGCAATATCTCACAGACTTCTTAATTAATAAGTCCTTGTACATGATTGGTCCGATAACAAGTCTTTTAAGAGATAGATCAGGCATTGTCTGGCTGTCAGGCTTTGAAGGACTTTTTAAGATTGACACTAAACCAAAGAAGTTTAAAGTATACAACTCTTCATTTAATAGTTTCCCTTTTCTTTCCGGGGATATGGTTTCCTGCATTTACAAGGAATCTGAAAATCTCATTTGGGTTGGAGTTTGGGACAATGGACTTAATATCCTTAACCGAAATACAGGAGAAAACATTAAATATTCCTCAAATAATCCTGATCGTTCAAAACGCATAAGTAGTAATAAGGTTCGGTGCCTTTTTGAAGATCAGGCAGGAACAATCTGGCTGGGCTCTGTAAACGGCCTGGACATCTTTAATTCTGAAACCAGAACATTCATCCCCTTCGAAAAGAAATACCCATCGGTATCAACAAATATTCTTAACAACAGAAGAATATTTAATATAATTGATGATAAAAAAGGTGATTTATGGATAGGCACAGATAAAGGAGTACTTCGCTTTCAGCAAAAATATAAGCTGCTAACTGGGTATAATAAAATTTACAGGGATAGTATTACCGCAGAAATGGGAATCGTGTTTGCTATAGCCTGTGACAAAGACAATAAAATCTGGATAGGAACAGAAAATGGTCTGATCTGTTACGATTCCGACAAGGACTTTTTTTACAGGTACGAAGAAACGGGAAAGAAAAATGATTTGAGTTCAAGAATAATCTACAGCCTGTTTTTTGATAGTCGTAATACCCTTTGGGTTGGAACTGCCTCAGGTTTAAATAAATATAATCCTAAAGAAGAAAATTTTGAATTATTTACTGAGGCAAATGGACTATCAAACGACCTGATCAACTCAATTCTGGAGGACGATAAATATTGCCTTTGGCTTAGCACAAATAAAGGAATTTCGAAATTTGATATTCAAAAAAATGAATTTACAAATTATGATATAACTGATGGTTTGCAAAGCTATGAATTCAACCATGCAGCGGCTAAAAGAGCCAAAGATGGTGAAATGTTTTTCGGAGGAATCGCCGGTTTTAATTCTTTTTATCCTCAAAAACTTCCCATCAACCCTTATGAACCCCAGATTGTTTTCACATCTTTTGAAATCATAGACAATAAGGGATTTAAATATTTTTATTCAGGGGGGAAGAATATGCTGATGGAGGTCAAACACAATCAATCCTTCCAGGTGAAATTTGCAGCACTCGATTTTACCATGCCTTCAAATAATCATTTCGAATACTCAATGCAGTTAAAAAACAGTGAAGATGCATGGGTGCCAATCAGAAGCCAGAATTCAGTGACTTTTTCAAATTTACCTCCCGGTAAATATACATTAAAGATCAAAGGTTCAAACAATAACGACATTTGGAATAACGACGGGGCTTCTCTTACTATTACTTCAATTGCTCCATTCTGGAGGACACAATTTGCTATATATTTTTATTTTCTACTTTCTGTGTTTTTGATTTATATTTTAATACAGTACAGGACAAAGTCACTAAGAAAATCTAATCGGATTTTACGCGATAAAGACATTGCAGCAAAGGAAATTTCACGGCAAAAAGATTTGTTGAGCCTAAGAAATAAGAATATTGAAGATAGTTTGAATTATGCCCAGAGAATTCAAAAAGCAATGCTCACTACTCCAAAGCAATTCCGTACAATTCTTCCCGATTCATTTATTCTTCATAAACCTAAGGATATTGTAACTGGTGATTTTTACTGGATTTCGGAAATGGATGGAAAGATTTTTATTGCTGCAGCTGATTGCACTGGACATGGTGTGCCAGGAGCATTTATGTCGCTCATCTGTTTTGAATTGTTTAGGAAAATTATTAAAACCGAAAAAATATATAATCCTGCAGATATTTTAAATACTTTGAACAGCAACTTTCAGGAAATTTTTGGAAATGTTGAGGATATTGCAATTAAAGACGGAATGGATCTATCATTCTGCGTCATTGATAAAGCTATGGAAACATTGGAATACTGCGGAGCATTTAATCCACTGTATATTGTCAGGGAAAGTAAGCTAATAGAAATTAAAGGTGATCGTTTTTCTATTGGCGCTGATATTGGAAGTGATTTCCCGCTTAAAATATTTACTAATAATCAATTCCCTCTTAAACATAATGACATGATTTATATGTTTAGTGACGGTTATGCTGATCAGTTTGGCGGACCTGAAGGGAAAAAATATAAGTATTTACGATTCAGGCATTTGCTTCTTAATGTTCATCAGCTTCCACTTGAAAGGCAAAAATCTATTTTGGATGAGAGTATTGAGGAATGGAAAGGGAATTCAGAACAAATAGATGATATTCTAATAATTGGCGTTCGAATCAATCAAAGAAGTAAAGATTAACGTGATTTCTTATTCAATAATACTATCATTTTCTGGATTAGTATATCTACCTGAAATGGCTTGCTGATATAGTCATTCATTCCAACTGCAAGACAATTCTCCCTATCACCTGCTAAAGCATTTGCAGTGATCGCAATTATCGGAGTCTGAATGTTAGAGGTTGATTCTATTTCCCGAATTTTCTTTGTTGCAACTATACCATCCATAACTGGCATCTGAATATCCATCAGAATAAGATCATATTTCGAAGTCCCGAATTTTGCAAGTGCTTCTTTTCCGTTACTGGCAAGGTCAATATTTTTAACCATTCCTTTAAGTGAAAGAATTACAATCTTCTGATTAATCAGATTGTCTTCCACAAGCAAAATATTAGCATCCTTTAAGGTGATTGCCTTTGAATCATCGAAACGGGTTTTTTCCGTAAAATCTTCGAGTCTTCGGGAAAGATCTTTATGAAATCCAAGTATAAAACTATAATAATCAATATTATCCTTGTGTTCGAGAGTCAATAACCCGGAAGAAAATTCAATTAATTTTTTAGTATTTAGGAGATCGGAATCTGAAATATTTGCATATGAAATTTCTGTGTCAGTACCGGGAGTTAATGGCCTTTGCGAAACTTCAAGATTAAAAGATATCTTAATTTCTGATTTTGTCTCTTTCTCTGGAAATACTTTAATCAGCACTTCATTAGTAATCATTTTATTAGAGAATAAAATGCCCTGAAGGAGATTAAGAAATATCTGTTTAAGTTTAATAGGGTCACCTATCAGATAATTCTGAATATTTGGAGAAATATCAAGAATAATTTTTGCTTCTGACTTATTGGAAAAGATGGTTGAAATACTGTTAAGCGTTGGAAGTAGGTTGAAACTAATGAAACTCTCCTTTATTTTAAAAAGCTCCGGTTGAGAGAAATCTACTATTTTATTTACTGCTTCAAGAAGGTTATTTGTTGATGCTCTTAAAGTATCAATAAGCTCTTTTTGATTACTATCCAGACTTGAATTGTAAATTAGATTATTTACAAGAATTATATTGCTTAAGGAAGTACGCAGCTGATGCGACAAATTTGAGATAAATTCATTTTTTTGCTTTAGTGCAAGCTCAGAATTTATCGATTTTTCAAGTAGTTCTTTAACTTCCTTGGTCTTACTATCTTCTACTAGTAGCATAATTAAAATTACCATCAAATAGATGAAAAAGAAGATAACATTAAATAGTATACTTGTGTTAATTGCTACATACTGATTTGGTATGAAGAGGCCTGCAATCAATGAAAAGGCAAGCACAAATGATAGAACAATACCGTTTCTCGAACCCTGAAGTTTTATTGCAACAAAAGGGTAAAACAGTATAAAAATCCAGACTGATGGGATTTTCCCACTAAACCAAAAGATGTATAAAGAAACCGGAATAATAAGAATTAAGAGTACTCTGGAAGAAATGGAAATGTTATTTATGGGTGGGAAGGCTATTCTTGCAGAAAGAGTCAAAACAAGTACCGAAGCAAATACAACTGTTGACGTAATATCATCTTGCAAAAACTGACTTAATCCAAAAATTGAAAGTATTGCCGAAAATAAAAATAAAGATATATTATAGAAAAATACCTGGTCTCTGGTTTTCTCATCACTAATAAATAAACCAGAGCTAAAGAATTTTTTTAAAATTGTAACCAGGTTCATATTAAATGATAATTTTGGAATGAAACTTGCACGAATTTAATTAATTCTGCGACAAGGTAAAAATAGTTTGTGAATTTGAATGCAAATAATTGACTACATATGCTAATATTTCTTATTAATGCGCTTTAAATGGGCGTTATTGTATATTTTAAGAGAATTGAAATTTAATTCGTTCGAGTTTCTTTTTATTAAAAGGCTTAATTGGTACTTTTGACTTCAGTTTTACAATAAATTGGTAAATATTTCAGATTAATTCATGAATAGAATAATCATCATAATACTCTTGTTTCTTACAATATGTCCAGTTGTTATGCCACAAGACATTCCAAAGGGAACAGTTAAATATTCCCCGGAATTCATGTTTAATGATGGGATTTATCTGAGTTTTGATCAGCTCAAAAATAACCGTCCTATACCTGTCGCTCGTCTTGTTTCGCAAAATGATCATAGCAGTCCTGACTTTTACACTAAACTTCTGGAAGAAAAGAAAGTGATTTTCTTTGACGATTTTGGAGTTCAACAAACAGTTGCGGTAGATAAAATTTGGGGATTCAGCAGAAATGGTATTGTTTATGTCCGGATTGGTGATAATTATTCACGGATTACCGTTGTTGGGAGTATCTGCCATTTTGTTGCAAACATTACAACCTACAGTTCACGTTATTATGATCCGTATTCCTACAATCCCTATTATAACAGGTATTCTGCTAATCCCCCTACATCAACTACTACAGAGATGAGGCAATTTCTTTTGGATTTTGAAACCGGAAAAATACTCGAATATGATGTACAAGGAGTGGAAGTCCTTTTGATGAAAGACCCCGAATTATACGATGAATTTGAAGCGCTCGGAAACAAAAAGAAAAAACAAATGAAATTCCTTTATATCAGGAAGTTTAATGATAGAAATCCTTTATATATACCTGTCAATAATTAAATCTATATACTATGAAAAAGCTACTTCTTTTTTTAACGGCAATTCTGTTAATTAATTTTATAAGCGCTCAAGTGGAATATCTTCCAACTAAAGAAGATCTTGGAAAGCTACTCGCCACAAAAACTTATGTTGTGCTTGAAGAAAGTCCTATGTCTGATTTTAATTTTGAAATTAAAGATGTTATTGAAAAAAACTGGACAATAACAAAATACGAATTCATTAAAAATGATGAATTTGAAAAATTATCCTCTAATGAAAAGTGCTCATTTTTATATACTTCACTTGTGAGTTTTGAAAAAGACAAAACTGAATCAAGATATGTTTTTCTACATTTTTCACTAGGTGGTCCGAATCTCACTATTGACGATCTACGGGATATGGTTTCTATCCCTCTTTCTTATTTTGGTACTGATCCTGAAAACTACATTTATAAATTAGGGACTATTATAAGATTTGTTCAAAACCACGTCAATTTAATTAATGAAAAACCTGAATTAATTAGTAATAATATATTTAAGTTTTATAATGATAATGTCAAGGATATTCATACTAAAACTCTCTTTCTGTTGCAAGATGAGTTATCTGCGGATATTAGCACACCAGCAAGAATTAAAGCAATTTATCCATATAAATTTAAAATTGTAACCAGAGAAGAAATAAACCAGGCAATTAAAGATAAGAATGATGAGGTAGTATTCTTGCATAAAGTTGGACCGGAAGGTAAACGCTCTTTGGCTAGATGTTACAAGATTATCATTGGTGCCGCTGATGCGAATTTCTATTATTTCGATTACCATATGGTTTCGGAAAAAAATCCTGATGGACTTCTTGAATCGGATTTGAAGAAAATGGCAAAATAGTAGCTTGCGATAATTTGCTCGTGATTAATATGATTAGTGTATTCCAAAGAATCGCAATTCCTAAATTTAAAAATTTCAGTTAGTCTGAATCATGCATGTTCATGATTATTTGTTTTAATATATAAATGATAAGAATGACAAATACATATGAATTAACTCTTAACAATAGCAATTACTGATGTCCTTTACAAAACCTTCTATCCCTGCAGGAACCAGAGATTTTACTCCTCTGGAAATGGTGCGCAGGAATTTTATCTTTTCAACAATACGTGAAGTATTTAAGCTTTTTGGATTCCAGGCTATAGAAACACCTGCAATGGAAAATCTTTCTACACTCCTCGGTAAATATGGTGAAGAAGGAGATAAACTCCTTTTCAGAATTCTGAATTCAGGTGACTTTTTGTCAAAAACCGACGATAGTTTACTGCAAAGTAAAGATTCAATGAAAGTCGCTAATTCTATATCAGAACGGGGACTTCGATATGATCTTACAGTTCCCTTTGCCCGTTTTGTGGTGCAGCATAGGAATGAAATTAATTTTCCGTTTAAAAGATACCAGATTCAGCCTGTGTGGAGAGCCGACCGTCCGCAGAAGGGGCGTTATCGTGAATTTTACCAGTGTGATGCTGACACCATCGGTAGCAATTCCCTGCTAAATGAAGTGGAACTGATAAAAATTATTGATATGGTATTTTCTCGGCTCCATATCCGGGCAAATATCAAACTTAATAACAGGAAGGTTCTTGCAGGTATTGCAGAGATTATCGGTGAAGCAAATAAAATTAACGATATTACAATTGCCTTGGATAAATTGGATAAAATAGGAGAAGAAAAGGTGATTGAAGAGTTGATCCAGAAAGGGATCAGTAACGCATCGGTTTCAAAGCTAAAACCTTTGTTTGATATGAAAGGTTCTAAAGATGCCAAGATGCAGTTTCTTAGTAATTACCTCGAGGCATCCACAATTGGATGCCTTGGTATTGAGGAACTTAAAACGGTTTTTAGGCTTCTTGAATCCTTTAATATTATTAATGCCATTGAACTAGATTTGACACTTGCCCGTGGACTAAATTACTATACTGGAGCAATTATTGAAGTAAAAGCTTTGGATGTGGAGATTGGTAGTATTTGTGGAGGGGGAAGATACGACGACCTGACAGGTATTTTCGGTATGCCAGGAGTATCAGGTGTTGGCGTTTCTTTTGGTGCAGACCGGATTTACGATGTGATGCTTAGTTTAAACAATTTCCCTGCTGAAGCTGAATCAGGCACCGAGGTATTATTTGTGAATTTCGGCGAAAAAGAAGTAGTAGCTATTTTACCTCTTTTATCAAAAATTCGTGAATGCGGTGTATCAGCTGAAATTTATCCTGATGCTGCGAAATTTCAGAAACAGCTCGGATTTGCCAACACAAACAAAATACCCTTTGTTGCACTTGCCGGTGAACAGGAACTGGAAAAAGGTGTAATAACCCTGAAAAATATGAATTCGGGAACTCAGGAGCAACTTTCATTTGATGTATTTGAAGAAAGGATATTAAGCGAAAGAAGGAATAAATAATTCGTCTTTTCATCAACTACACATGTATCAATACATTGGGCGCAGCTTAAAGTAACTTCTTCAAATATTCGATTGTTGAAACATTGATTTACGATAAGGAAAGAAAAAAAAGCTAAAATCAAAAGATACTAAAATAAATATTGGGGAAATCAAGGAGGTCAAAGATAGTAGCCTTGTTAAATTTGACATTGACATAATACCTTTAAGTAACCCGAAAGAAATGGGAGCCCTTGGAATAGAATCCGTCCTTGAATATAAGAATGAACAAGCGATGTTTCAAGATTCTACATGGCAAGTTTTAAACCTTTTAAACTTAAAATATTTTTGATTAACTAGTTGGCTAAAATATAAAGGTAAGAATGAAAATGAATTTGATAATTATCAATGTACTGATGAGTTTTTTGTTGCGAATGCTTCCATGGTATACACAAATAAAACTAAAGGTTTCTTTAAAGTAAGTGGAGTTGTTAGTGAGAGTTACTATACGGATGAGTTTTGGAATGAATTTATTAATCATCCTTTTTATAAACCTTTTTCACCTGAGATCCTTAAAGAAATGAATAGTAATTTGCATGAGTTAAATAATATCCGGAAGTAAGCAGCACCCAACAAGCGGTAAGCCCAATGCCTGGCTCTTTCTTAATACGACATTTTTTGTATAAATTTAGAAATAAGTAGGCCGAAAATTGAATCGTACAAATGCCGGCACTGGGCCTACCGCCGAGCGATTCTCGTCAAATTTCTATTTTAATTGTTTTAAAAGAATTATAAAATGCCTCATTACATTGACTCTCAAGTTATTAATTTTAAGCAGATTACTAGTATTTTAAATAGTCCATCTAAACTTTTTTTATCTGAAGAGGCTGAAAAGAAAATCATTCGTTGTCGCGAATATCTTGATAGAAGGCTTCAAAGTGGTGAAGAGGTTATCTATGGAATTAATACAGGATTTGGTTCTTTATACAACCGGGTTATCTCAAGAGAAGACTTGGGCAAGCTTCAAAGGAATCTTGTAATGTCACATGCCTGCGGGATTGGAGATGAGGTTCCTCAGAAAGTTGTAAAACTGATGCTTTTTCTGAAAGCACAGTCTTTGTCATACGGAAATTCTGGGGTTCAACTGGGAACGGTTCAACGCCTGCTTGATTTTTATAACGAGGGAGTTATTCCTGTGGTTTATCAATACGGTTCGCTGGGCGCATCAGGTGATTTGGCTCCATTGGCGCATTTAAGTTTGCCATTGATCGGGTTGGGTGAAGTGTATTATCAGGGAAAAAAATACCCATCGGCTGAAATCCTAAGAAAGTTTGGTTGGGATCCTATTGATTTAAAATCAAAGGAAGGGCTGGCTCTTTTGAATGGCACACAATTTATGAGCGCTTATGGCGTAGAACTTTGTTTAAGAGTTTTTAAACTATCTCAGCTATCGGATGTAATCGGCACCCTTTCACTTGAAGCTTTCGATGGAAGAATCGAACCATTTCATGAACTTATTCAGAAAATAAGACCTTATGAAGGGCAGATTAAAACTGCAAAGCGGGTACGTTGGCTATTGAATGACAGCGAACTCATAAACCGCCACAAGCAACATGTACAGGATCCATACTCTTTCAGGTGCATTCCCCAGGTACACGGGGCTTCAAAAGATTCAATAAAATATGTTGCATATGTCTTTCAGCGGGAGATCAATTCGGTTACTGATAATCCAACTATTTTCCCGGAAGAGGATCTGATTATTTCTGCAGGGAATTTCCATGGTCAACCTCTTGCTCTTGCTCTGGATAACCTAGCTATTGCCATGTCGGAACTTGGAAACATTTCAGAACGCAGAACCTATCAGCTCGTAGGTGGACACCGGAATCTTCCTCCTTTCCTGTGCGCCAATCCAGGTCTGAATTCCGGATTTATGATTCCTCAATATACAGCTGCATCGATGGTTAGCCATAATAAACAATTGTCTACACCTAGTTCGGTTGATAGCATTGAATCTTCACAGGGTCAGGAAGATCATGTTAGTATGGGTGCCAATGCTGCGGTTAAGGCATATAAAGTAATGGAAAATCTTGAACGTATTCTGGCTATTGAATTGTACAATGCTGCGCAGGCAATGGATTTTAGAAGACCTGCCCGGACATCATCTTTTCTTGAGAACATTTTGACCCAGTACAGGCAAAAAGTAAAATTTGTTGAGGATGACATTGTTATGTATGAAGATATTAATCGATCTGTTGAATTTCTTCGGGAAGTTGAGATGGAAATGCCAGTAGATGAGGAACAAACTGATCTTGGAGGATAGTATTCTTTAATGGGATTTCATTATGTGCGCTAATCCCAGACATACTTCCATGAGCCATCCTTCATCTTTTTCCAAACAGTGTGGAAAACACCTTGAAAGTTTGAAATTTTTCCTGATGAGTCGGTAAAGCACCACTTGTACTTTCCATAGGTATATGCCAACGTCGCATCATCAGAAATATCAAAATAGTCAGGTGTCCATTCCGCATATGCTTTATTGGAAATTGGATTTAAATAGTAATTTTTGATTGCTTCCCTGCCTGTAATCTATGAATCATTTTCCCTTTTAATAACAGCATCGTCTGCGGCGAATATATAAAATCCTTCAGCCACTCCCTGAGATTTCACAGTCTCCTGAAAATTCCTTTCTACTTGCTTAATTTCAGATTTAATCTCCTCATGATCTATCATTCTGGAGCAGCTGGAAAATGATGGCAGAAACCCCATAATAGCTATAATTAAAATTTGCATTTTCCTTTTCATAAAATTAGTATGTACTATATTAATTCGAAATATTGCTCAAAATCAAGTGTAATTTGGTCTAATTTCAGGTAAAACTACTGTGTTTCATTTCATGATTTTTCTATAATATTATCGTATGAAATTTAACAAATTACATCATTAAAATCAATGCAAAAATGGAAGACAGAAATTTGTTAAGAGAAAAGATTATTTCAATTCTCAGGAAAAAAGGTAGTTTATATCTAGGAGACATTACAAAAGAAATATCCTTGTCTCCACAGTCTGGTTACAAGTATATTGAAGAGCTGATGGAAGAAGGCATAGTGGTTCACCAGCCTAATTCATTAAAGATTAAGCTTGCATAGCAGTTTTGCAATAATATGCAAACTCTAAATCAGATAGTTTTAAAGTTTATGTCGGTCACAAACTAACAGAGGTATCATTTTGTATCAAAAATCTCTGGTTGGTATCTGCTTATTATCTCTGATTTGTTTCAGAATATATATCTTAAACTGATTTTCTGTAACATAAATCATTAATACTTTTTTAGGAGGGAGAATTTCGAGAAACTTCTTATTAAAATTTTCAATCAAAGAGGTTTCTTGTATCTGGAATGAGGCAAATTTGGCCAACGATTCCTGAACCTCCGCATCGGTCATATAGTCTTTATTATCAGCAATATACTGATATAACACCTTTCTATCTCGATTGATTTTATCCTTTCGGTTTGAAAAGTCGTTATAAACCGGCCAAAATCTATCGGCCTCTGCTTGAGTAAGTGCTAATTCCTTTGTAAAGAACGCAACTTTTTCAGCATCAATCTTATCATTTTTACCTGATTTTTGTGCTGATAAATCCCCTGAAAAAATCAAAATCATTGATAAACAGAGATAAATAGATAATATTTTATTAAAGTTTGTCATAATTTCCTTTTTAAAGTTCTTGCATTAATACTTCAATATCAGCATCTTCGAGTATAAGGTAATCAATCATTGCATCAGAGCTGCTATTTTCAGTTTGATTCACAGAATTATTCGTTTCGCTCGTTTCCATATAAGCATCATAGAGCATAGTCTCATCAAGCTCATCGACTGAATAATCAGATAAATCTGCAACCAGACTAATTCCGGAATCTGATTTGCTATTCTGATTACTTACAATAAATTTTATGCCGGTATATGCGACAAACATTAATCCCGCAAATGATGCGGCAATAGTTAAACGTGGAATAAAATTAATCTTTAAAACTTTCTTTTCAGTAGGTCTTTCACTTGCTTTTATTCGTTCCTGTAGCCGTTCAGGAAATGCCTCAAAATAACCTTCCGGAACTTTAAAACTCTGATCGGTTTTAAAATCCTTTAAACTAAAGGTATTTTGTTTATTTGAGGACATATTTCTTTTTTGGTTTGACATATAAAGTTAGAAATGGTTTAATTCTCATTCATATATTTTTCAATTTTTTTTACTGCATGATGGTAAGAAGCTTTAAGTGCTCCAACACTTGTTTTCAGAATTTCTGACATATCTTCATATTTCATCTCATCAAAATACTTCATATTGAAAACTATTTTTTGCTTTTCCGGAAGTGTAAATATTGCTTTTTGAAGTTTGAGTTGGATAGCATCCCCATTAAAATACTCATCAGACTCTAATGTTTCCGATAAATTTTTCTCAACTCCGGACCAGGGTAAAAGGTTTGCTCTTTTTTTCTGTCTAAGGAAGCTTAAAGCTTCATTAGTGGCGATACGGTAAAGCCAGGTAAACAGATTTGAGTCTTCTCTAAAGTTGTCGAGGCCTTTCCATGCTTTAATAAAAGTATTCTGCAGGATATCATCAGTATCTTCATGATTAACAAGGATTTTCCTTATATGCCAGTATAATCTCACCTTATATTCATCAACCAGGATATTAAAAACATAATCCTGTTGATGACCTTTTTTAAAAAGTTCTATGAGCTCCTTTTCAGTGGGTTTGGACATATTCGAATATAGGATACTTTTACCTAAGTATTGAGTCTGTATAGAGCTTAAATTTAAGATTTTGATTCAGCAAAAAGCAATAAAATACTTTTGCGCAAAACTGACTTCTCTATTCACTTCAATCTCATAGTTTCATTTGGATGCAGGAATGTGCAAATGGTTTAATGGCCAGGGGAAATTAATTTGTCTCGACTGTTAAAACTTCGCCAGGCAGGACTTCAAAATTTTTCACTACAGTAAAAGAAGCACTTTTACTTGAGGCCGATCGGAAAACCAATCTGTAAAGGCCTGGTTGCATCAGAATGGCTTGTTGTCTTAATGCCGGATTCAGATTATATACCCATTTCTGATCGTTCCCCGACATAATATAAATGCTTCCAAATCCATTTGCAGTTCCGTTAAATGTTATAACCCCGGGTTGTGGTATTTCTATTGTAGTGGTATGGCTTTCAAGTAGTTCAACTTTTTGAATGATCAAGCGCGGTATAATTGGTATTTCCACATCATATTTCCCAATAAGGTATTTCTCTACTTTTCCGATCTCCTGATTTACCAGAGTCTTCATTTCGCCGCTTTTTCTCATGGTTACAAGAGTCCCGTCATAGGGCTTTCCTTTGGGGGTCTTAAATACCAAATATCCTTGTGGTGCGTTAATTGCAATAATGGTATGTTTACCCGGAGTAATTTGTATGCTATCTTTTTCGATTGATGGGATTGTGTGGACTTTTAACCGATAGGTAACTAGATGATCAATAAATAATGTGTCGGGATTTCCCTTGTGATTTAGTGTATGAACCAGATTGTATTTAATTTTCCCGGAGTACGAATCATAGAAAGTCATATTGACGTTAGTTTCAGTAGGCAGGTTTCTCGCATCCAGAAGGTTCACCTGTGCGGTTGTAGTGTTTAAGACCTGTGAAATCACAACTCCCAGTAATTCTTTAAACGTTTCTTCATTTTGTGCATTAAAATAATAACCAAGGCAATCGAAAGTTTCATGAAATCCGGGATCTAGCCCGATCCCAATAATAAACGGTTTGAGAATTATTCCTTTTTTCTGAAGTTCTATTGAAACAGCGCATGGATCCCCGTCGCATGCTTCAATACCATCAGTTATCAGCAGAATAATATCTCTGCAATTTTCACATTCCGGAAAGTCGCCAGGGGCAAGTGAAAGTGAATGAGCAATAGGAGTTGTTCCTTTAGGAGTAATAAATTTTAATTTCTGTCGAATTCGTGATGCATTTTCAGGTGCAAAAGGCACTTCAAGTCTTGAGTCGCTGCAATCCTGTGGAGGCACCGGACTTTGATGTCCGTAAATTCTCAATGCCATTTCAACATTAGCAACATATTGCAGACTATCCACCATTTCAATGAGAATACTTCTGGCAATGTTTATTTTTGTATCACTTTCCCAGGAGCCCGTCATACTTTGGGAAGCATCAAAAATAAACAAGATTCTTGTTATTATTTTAGCTTTTGGAGGTGCCTGATTTTGATCCTGCGCAAAACTATCTATATGAAAAAGCAGTCCTGCAATAAATACAGGTAAGAATAGAAGCTTTAATCCGATACAATTTTTTCTAAACATTTATCCCTTCTTGAAAGAAGTAAGAAGTAGTCTTACTTTAAGTGAATAAATTTAAGCTTAATTGTCTTTAATTGTTACAGCCACTTTTAGAAGTTTTAAACAGGTTGTTTGTGTCTTAAAAGAAATCAGACAATTGCAAAGAATATGCGAGATTGATGAGATTTTTAGTATGAAGAAAGTCAACTTGAAGTAATAAGCCGATCTCAAACATAACCACTTGAAAGTAATGAAAATAGAGGGATTACACGAATTCAAATTATGAATCTGTGTAATCCCTTTGTATTAAATTATGGTTTGTACTTCTCTACAAAAGCTATAGCTTTTTGCGCTACTTTCTCGGGAGTGAATCCCAATTTTTCATCCAGAATAGTGTATGGAGCTGAAAAACCGAAACTTTCCAAACCAAAAACCATTCCTTTGGTTCCAACTAAACCGGCAAGTGTTACTGGTAGGCCTGCAGAAAGACCAAAAGTTGGAATGTTTGGAGGTAATACTTCACGCTGATAAGCTGGATCCTGGTCGCGGAATAGTCCTTCGGAAATAGCTGAAACGATCTGAATATCCAATCCTTTTTGATCCTTTATGATCTGGGAGGCAGCAACAAGCGTTGCAACCTCTGAACCACTGGCAACAAGGATCAAATCAGGAAGATTGGTTGAGTGAGTTACAATATAAGCGCCTTTTTTGGCTTCAGTAGCGCTGGTAAATCTATCGGCTCCTTTTTCCGTTGGGAGGTTTTTTATATTCTGACGTGATAAGATAAGAGCAGTAGGCGTTTCAGTATTTTCAAGTGCCATTTGCCAGGCTACCGTTGTCTCCGGGGCGTCTGCCGGTCGAAGTACAAGCATGGAACGATCGCCGTGGTGATTTCTTATGTGTTCCATAAGCCTTATCTGAGCTTCCTGCTCAACCGGCTGATGAGTTGGTCCGTCTTCTCCAACTCTGAAAGCATCATGGGTCCATACATATTTTACCGGTAGTTGCATAAGCGCGGCAAGTCGCACTGCAGGTTTCATATAATCGCTGAAGACAAAGAATGTTGCGCAAACCGGGATTACTCCCCCGTGAAGAGCCATACCATTAGCAATTGAAGCCATGGTAAGTTCCGAAACTCCAGCCTGTAGAAAAGATCCTGAAAAATCACCTTTTTTAAAAGCTTTTGTAAATTTTAAGAAACCATCTGTTTTATCTGAGTTGGAAAGGTCGGCAGAGGAAACAATCATATTTTCAACTTTCTGCGCAAATTCGCCTAGAACAGCAGCTGAAGCAGCCCGTGTTGCGATATTTTCCTTTTGCGCAATAGCAGCAAAATCAATTTTTGGATATTCACCGTTCAGAAACTGATCGAGTTTTTCTGCCAACACAGGATTAGCCTTCCTCCAAATAGCTTCATCAGCCTTTTTAAGAGCTGCAGCTTTCTTTTTATTCTCAAGAACTTCTCTATAAAACTCAGCTACCTCGGGGAAAATTTTAAAGGGATCTTTTGGATCTCCACCAAGGTTTTCAATGGATTTTTCGAAGGAAGCTCCAGCTTCACCTAACGGCATCCCATGAGTAGCCGTTTTTCGCTCAAAGCTTTCGCCTGTGGCAGTTACAGCCCCTTTTCCCATTATAGTTTTGCCAATAATAAGGGTGGGTTTTTCCTGTTCGTGGATTGCTACATTTAGTGCTTTTCGGATCTGGGCTTCATTATTTCCATCAATAGTAATTACACTCCATCCCCAAGCCTGGTATTTTGCAGCAGTATCTTCATTACTTACTTCTTCAGTTTTTGTAGAAAGCTGAATGTCGTTTGAATCGTAAAACATGATCAGATTGTTAAGCCCAAGAAACCCTGCCAACCTGCCGGCACCCTGTGAAATTTCTTCTTGCACACCACCATCAGAAATAAATGTAAAGGTTTTATGTGCCATCCATTCACCAAACCGACTAACAAGGAAGCGCTCTGTGATTGCAGCGCCAACGGCCATAGTATGACCCTGACCAAGAGGACCGGAAGTGTTTTCAACTCCCCGTTTTACATCAACTTCAGGATGTCCAGGTGTTGGACTATCCCATTGGCGGAAATTCTTGATATCCTCAAGTGAGTACTTCCCAATAAGAGTAAGAATGGAATATAACATGGGAGACATGTGACCTGGATCCAAAAAGAAACGATCGCGGTGAGCCCATTTCATATCGGAAGGATCGAAATTCAAGTACCCGGAATATAAAATATTTACAAAATCGGCTCCACCCATAGCACCACCGGGATGCCCTGATTTTGCTTTTTCAACCATGGATGCGGCCAGAATTCTGATGTTATCTGCTGCTCTGTTTATTACTGAATCACTCATGTTATTTTAATTTAGAATTTAGAATTTTGCACATTGAGCTTGTCGAATTTAGAATTTTGCACATTGAGCTTGTCGAAATGAGAATTTAAAATTGGCTTAATTCTACCTTCTGCCTTTTGCTAAAAGTCTCCAAAAGTACTATTTTCTCATTAAAAGAACAGATTAATTTTAGAATAAATTGTCTATTTCTGGCATCATTTTTGGTGTTTTTGGAGGGAATTAATGGTGGATATTGGCGATTTTTTTGTTAATGAGGTGAGAGAACGATTCAGTCTGTCTGACAATTTGCTCAAATATATAATCTATGAAAGACGCAATATTTATTTTGGTCCCTGCGTTTTCGTGTTTACAACCTCAATTATGAAGAAACTAAAACTTATTGTTTCGATCCTGCTCATTACAGGCGGTATCGTTTTTTCCCAGACACACACCATAAGCGGTTATATACAGGATGCTGCGACAGGCGAAAAGCTAATTGGAGCCAACGTGTTCAGTCAGAATAATTTAACAGGGACGGTTTCCAATTCATACGGTTTTTTCAGTATTTCATTACCTGCTGGTGAATGCAGCATGTTTTTCAGTTATGTGGGTTACGAAACCGTTGAGTTGGAACTGAAACTGGATAAGGATTATCAGGAAATCATTGAGTTAAAGCCTTCACTTAATCTTGAGGAGGTTGTAGTTACCGCCGATTCGTGGAATAAGACAATCGAATCGACCCAGATGAGTTCTGTGAACATTAATGTAAAGGATATTAAAAACATGCCTGCCTTTCTGGGTGAGGTTGATGTGATAAAAGTTATTCAGTTACTACCGGGTGTGCAGTCCGGAACCGAAGGTGCCAGCGGTTTGTATGTCAGGGGAGGGGGAGCCGATCAAAACCTAATTCTTCTTGATGGAACCCCCGTGTACAATGCATCTCACCTTTTTGGTTTTTTCTCAGTGTTTAACGTGGATGCCATTAATAATATCGAGTTAATCAAGGGTGGATTTCCTGCACGTTACGGTGGACGATTATCTTCTGTTCTGGATATAAGTCTGAAAGAAGGAAATATGAAAGAGTTTAAAGGGAGTGGTTCCTTGGGACTAATATCTTCCAAACTTACTCTGGAAGGACCGATTATTAAGGACAAGACCTCATTTATTGTTTCTGCAAGGAGGACTTATCTGGATTACCTGATACAACCATTTCTCAGATCTTTGGGAGGAATGGGACAGTCATCCTCACAGGGATATTTTTTCTATGACCTGAATGCAAAAATAAATCATAAAATTTCATACAAAGACCGTCTTTACCTGAGTGTTTACAGTGGCAGCGACAAGTTCTACCAAAAGCAGAAACCCTATACATACCTGTATGATGGTAATATCTTCTCAGAGGAATCAAAATCGAGTCTGGGCTGGGGAAACGTTACCTCTGCACTTCGTTGGAATCATCAGTATAATAGTAAGTTATTCAGTAATTACACCCTTACTTACAGCAATTACAGATTTAGTGTAGAAAACTATATGAAAGAAATTGCCGAAACAGATACGGGTACATTTAACCAGATCAATTCTCTCAAATTTTTATCCGGGATTGAGGATTTTACAGCTAAAGTAGATTTCGATTATATTCCGGATCCCAATATTACTTTAGATTTGGAATCAGTAATACCTATCACACTTTTAAACCAGGGGCAACTGTTGTGAAGCTTAAGGATGTTGAACTTGATGATGTTGATACGATAGTTGGAGAAAAAAATATTGCTGCAAATGAAATATCGGCTTATTTTGAAGATGACTATAAGATTTCACAAAATCTGAAAGCAAATCTAGGTCTTCATTATTCGGGATTTCTTGTGAATTCAAAATTCTACAACTCACTTCAGCCGCGTCTGGCATTCAGGTATCTGCTTAGTGAATCACTTTCGCTGAAGACATCCTATTCATTCATGCAGCAATATATCCATCTCTTAACCAATAATAATATTGGTTTGCCCACCGATTTATGGGTTCCGGCAACAGACAGGATACGTCCGCAGAAATCGCACCAGGTAGCCTTTGGAATTTCAAAAGCTTTCAGCGATTCATATAAGCTCACCCTTGAGGGGTATTACAAATCTATGCTTAACCTTATTGAATATAAGGATGGATCGTCCTTTATGGAATCAAATGCAAAATGGGAAGATAAGGTTGAATCGGGCAGGGGCTGGTCATACGGTGGTGAGCTGCTGTTTGAGAAGAAACTTGGAAAGCTCACAGGATGGATTGGTTACACCTATTCGATAACCGAACGACAGTTCCCAACCATAAATGAAGGGGAGGTATTCCCTTATAAATATGACAGGCGACACGATATTTCTGTTGTTACCTCATTTCCACTGAACGAAAAATGGGATTTCTCCGCCAGCTGGGTTTATGGAACTGGTACAGCTCATACCCTTCCAACAGAAAGATATATGGGAAACTCCAGTTTAAGCAATTATTATGGGTATTTTGGTAGTATTGACGTTGGTTATAATCCGTACGATTTGCAGATAGGCGAGTTTAATGGTGAACTTGAGCACATTGATTCCAGAAATTCCATCAGGGCTGCTGATTATCACAGACTCGATATCAGTTTTCAGAGGACAAGGGAAAGAAAATGGGGAGAGGCAAGCTGGACACTTGGTGTTTATAACACATACAACCGTAAAAACCCGTTTTACTATTATATTGGAAGAGATGAAAGGGGAAACAGGGCTCTGCGAAGAGTTAGTTTATTTCCTTTTATTCCTTCTGCAACCTATAGTTTTACATTTTAATAAATATTGGACTATATGGAGATGCTGTTTACAACCCCGGATACCATAACGGAATCATCCACACAGAGTTTTGCTGATTGCCGGTTGAGTAAATATCATCCCTCTAAAAAACTTTTTATGAAAAATTCCATATTTAACTTGTTCATTTTGATTTCGTTGGTGCTTGTTGGATGCGAAACAACAGAAAAAATTGATGATTTCCCCCTTCGTCCATCCAAATTGGTGGTAAACTGCTATTTTAATACCGACAGTACATGGAAATTCCAGGTGAGCAAGAGCTTATCGGTGCTTGATAATGCCGAAATCAAACTGATCAGGAACGCAAACATAAAGCTTTATAAGGAAGGGGAGTTACTTAACACGATATCATCAATTGGCGCGGATGGCTGGTACCGGAGCCCGGAAAATTTCCCGGAGGAAGGCAAGGAATATTCCATTGAAGTGACATCGCCCGATTTTAAGGATGGAATCCAGGCAAAAGATGTTGTACCTGTAAAACCTTCAATTCTTAATGCCGGGATTATTGTCACAGATTCATCTTTCTATGATCACGGTTATTATTATCATTCCTACGGTTATGTGAAAGGCTCCTTCGAAATTACTCTTGCAGACCAGATGAATGTAAGTAATTATTATCAGCTGAAAATTTATTATATGGATTCTGTTTTTAATAACTATACTGAAGAACGCGAATTCTCGCATTTACAAAAGAGTTTAATTTCGATAACCAGTGAGGATATGAATGTCGAGAATTCCAGAGAATATGGGACCTCCCTTCTAATAAATGACTACATGATTGACGGACAGAATTATACTCTTTCAGTAGATTTCAATGATTGGAATGCCATGAGAAAAAAGGAGTACTTAATTGAGCTTACATCCATTACGCGTATTGGGTATCTTTACCGAAAGACTATTGATGAATCCAATAATTCACGAAACGATCCCTTTGCAGAGCCGGTCATGATTTATTCCAATGTTAGTAATGGATTTGGTATTTTCTCGGCCTATTCATCGGGAATTTATTCGTTGGTAGCACCATTCTGACCGAGTCAACATTAATAATTTTTCAGAAATACTTCATTTGTATTTGCAGTTTTTTAAATTCCCTCATTATAAATAACAGGAAAGCCAATGCCTTTTGTCATAATTTCCATAAAGTATTTTTGTAAAAATGATTCGCAAATAAAAATGTACTTTTACAGAAAATATAAATTCTGAATTATGGGTCTTCAATGCGGTATTATTGGCATAACAAACACAGGGAAAACAACTCTTTTTAATTGTCTTTCAAATACAAAAGCCGAATCGAGCAACTTTGCGTTTAGCTCCAATAAATCCAATATTGGTATTGTTAATGTTCCTGACCAAAGGCTTAATGTGCTGAATGATATGGAAAAACCGGCAAAACTTATTCCGGCAACTGTTGAAATCCTCGACATACCAGGACTTACAAAGGGTTCAAGTACTGGAGAAGGGATTGGAAATAAATTCCTTTCGGATATCAGAAATACCGACGCATTGATTCATGTACTTAGATGTTTCGATGACGAAAACCTTGCACATATTGAAGGAAGCGTGAACCCGGTTAGAGACAAAGAAACCGTTGATCTTGAGCTACAGATAAAGGATCTGGAATCGGTGGAAAAGAAAATCCAGAAACTTGAAAGAGCCGCTAAAACTGGTGATAAGGATGCAAAAAGAGGAGTTGAGGTTTTAACAGTTTACAAAGATCATTTCGAAAATTTCCAATCCGCCCGCACTGCTCCTGTTTCCGATGATGATAAAAAATATGTCGATGATCTTTTTCTCCTTACAGCCAAACCCGTTTTATATGTTTGTAATGTGGATGAAAAATCTGCAATAAGCGGTAATAAGTATGTTGAAGCAGTTAAAGAGGCTGTGAAAAGTGAAAATACAGAAGTGCTTGTGATTGCTGCAGGACTTGAAGCGGAAATTTCTGAACTTGAAGAAGAAAATGACCGACTGGCATTCCTGCAGGATGTAGGACTTAAAGAACCCGGTGTAAATAAACTGATACGCTCTGCATATTCACTGCTTAATCTGCAATCATTTTTTACTGTCGGCCCAAAGGAAGTGAGAGCATGGACAATTCGTAAAGGCATGACAGCCCCTCAGGCAGCCGGTGTTATTCACAGTGATCTAGAAAGAGGATTTATCAGAGCTGAGGTAATGAAATACGTTGATTATGTGAGATTAGGTTCCGAACACGCCTGCAAAGAAGCTGGAAAGCTTGGTGTAGAAGGAAAAAACTACATTATTGGAGATGCTGATATTCTGCATATTCGTTTTAATGTTTAGGTAGAACAATTTCACTTCTATCTCAAGTTAAATAATACTTGCCAAAGATTTGTAAATGAGAAGATTTGCTGAAGTATTTTTTCTTTTTTTACTTTTTCTTTCATCAGTGGCAAATTCCCAAAGCCTTCTGAAAGATAAGAAGAATGAATCTATTGATTCGATCCTTTCTACCCGGGGAGAAGCTTACATCGGCATTATCCCATCCGCCCGGAAATCCTTTCAAATTCAATTACCAGAACTTGCACCTGCAAAAGTGACTGATTCACTGATCTATTTCTTCGTGAACAAGGATATGTTTAGTAAAATCCTTGAGACAGGTCTTAATTATCAGGTTTATACCGCACCTTCAATGCTTGGATTCGTTAAAATGGCAACTTCCCTTGATGAAGTGCTGAATGGTCAGGCATATCCCACTTATCAGCAGTATCTTGATCTGATGGAGCGATTCAGTAACAATTATCCTGAACTTTGTAAAATCGATACCATTGGATATTCAATTAATGGAAGGCTGATTCTTGCTGCACGCCTCCATCGTGGTCAGTTTAAGGATGGTGAAAGGCCAGTAGTTTTTTATTCCTCTACCATGCATGGAAATGAAGTAATTGGATACTCACTCATGCTCATGCTCATCAATGATTTTCTTGTTAATTCCGAAAATTCTCCACAGATTTCTTCAATACTCGATGATTTGGAGGTGATCATTAATCCTTTATCAAATCCTGATGGCACTTACTTTCTAAGTGATACCAGTTTTTTTGGAAACAAAAGATCTAATTTAAATAATATTGATCTGAACCGTAATTTTCATGATGTCCGTTCATTGATAAAATACACTTATCTGGGTTTGCAGAAGGAAAACCTGGCAATGGTAAAGTATATGGAGAAAAACAGACCAAATATGTCTGCAAATTTTCATGCCGGTGCAGAAGTATTAAATTATCCATGGGATTCCTGGGATCCCAATGAAAAGGCACTTGCAGATGAAAATTGGTTTATCGAAATCTGCAAAGATTATGTGCAAACTGCCAGATCAACTGACATGTCATATCTTCAACTTTATCCGGAGGGCTATGTTTTTGGCTCTATTTGGTATCGGATTGCAGGTGGAAGACAGGATTTTGTAACTTACAGTTTACATGGAAGAGAAATAACTATTGAGCTTTCTAATGATTTTATTCCTGCAGCATCACAGATACCCGATTTCTGGACAAAAAATCATTTAGCTCTCATAGATTTGATTGAAAAGGCAAGGTTTGGAGTTCATGGCACAATAATAAATAGCGTGTCGGCAAATCCCATGAAAGCTAAGATTGAAATCTCAGGATATGATAAAAACGAATCATATATTTTATCAAACCCAGTAACCGGGAAATTCTTCCGCTACCTGCCTGAAGGCGATTATTCTTTGACGATTACAGCAAGTGGTTACAGGTCTGAAACAATTCGCGTTGAGGTAAATAAAAAAGAAACAACGAATCTGGAAGTCAGGCTTATTCCCATTCATAAGGAAATTCTGGTTAAAACTATCCCCGGGAAAAATGATCTCGAAATTACTTTAAAAGACGATGATTCAGAGGTGTTTACAGCAGATCTTTATGACCTTTCAGGTCGGAAAATTCAGGAAAACATTTTTATAGGAAGTTCAGGGACCGTTAAAGGGTTTAAAGCACATGGGATATATATTTTAAAAGTAAAATCAGAGTACCAACAGATCAGCAGACTAGTATTCTTTCCTTTTCCATAGCGATCCTCAGAAGTCCAAATTGCAGATTTAGTAAGAAAAAAATACAATAATTCTCGCCAAAAAACGCTTTTAGGGTATAAAGATTATATTTGCAGACAATTTCCCCGGAATATTCCGGATTGTTTAATCCTAAAGCACAAAACCCGAATGAGATTTTTATTCAGTATCACCTTTCTGTTGATTTCCATTACTAACATTTTTTCACAGAATCCTTCGGTAGCTTCCGAAAAACCTAAGCTTATCATAGGCATTGTAGTCTCTGAAATGCGCTACGATTATCTTAATCGATACTGGGATAAATTCAGTGCAGGTGGATTCAAAAGGCTTGTTGATGGTGGTACATTTTGTAAAAATGCTCATCACGATTATCTGATTTCAGAGTCAGGAGAGGGATTTGCTACCATTGCAACCGGCGCTTATCCTGATGTTCATGGAATAGTTTCAGATTTCTGGTACGACAGATTACGTGATAAAATAACGAATTGCGTTGCCGATGATAAAGTTTCAACAATTGGCGGAGCCTTTGAGCAAGGAAAGTACTCTCCAAAATCCTTACTGACATCGACTTTATCTGATCAGGCCAGAATAGCAGGTCAGTTTAAACCGAAAGTTTTTTCGATTTCTATGGATCCGAAGGCCGCAGTGCTTTCAGGCGGATACTCTGCCAATGCCGCATACTGGTTTGATACTGAAAAAGGAGGTTGGATAAGCAGTTCATATTATCTCGATAGTCTTCCATCCTGGGTAAGTGATTTTAATTCAAAGTCATTTTCTGAACTTTATCTCCAAAGATTGTGGGAGCCGTTGTTGCCAATTATTTCATATACTGAGAGTCTGGCAGATGATAACAAATACGAAACAGGGTTCTCAGGGAATAAGATTTTTCCCTATGATCTTAACAAAATGAGCATGGTTAAGAAAAATCAGCGTAGCTTTGAGCTTCTGAAATCCACACCATTTGGCAATTCTCTGACAAAGGATTTTGCGATCGCTACAATAGTTAATGAGCAATTAGGAAAAGATAACTACACCGACTGGCTACAAATAGGCTTTCCGGTAACGGCCTACATCGGAGATAGATTTTCATCCAATTCAATTGAAATTGAAGATACTTACCTAAGACTTGACAAAGACATCGAGCATTTTCTCAACTTTATTGATGAACAAGTGGGAATGAAAAATGTCCTGATTTATCTGACGGCTGATAATGCTATATCTGAAGACCCTGCTTTTCTAGCTGATCAGGGATTGCCTGTTGGTTATTTCAACTACAACAGCGCAATGTCGCTTTTAGGTACTTACCTGAATTTAATTTATGGCAAAGGGGATTGGGTTAAGTTCTACTATGCACAACAAATTTATCTCAACCGCGACCTTATTGAGAATTCCAAGATTTCACTGGAGGATTTTCAAAATGTAGTTGCTTCTTTTATGATTCAATTCGAGGGAGTTGCTAATACTTTGACAGCAACTAACCTGATGACAAATAATTATACCCGTGGTTTTTTCGAAAAAATTCAAAATAGCTATAATCAAAAGCGTTCCGGAGATGTTTTAATTCATTTATCCCCAGGCTGGACAGAAAAAGGTACCGATAAACAATATGCATCTTCCTTTCGTTATGATTCACATGTTCCTTTGATTTGGTATGGATGGAAAATCGGAAGATCCAGTATAATTCGACCGGTATCTGTAACGGATATAATGCCTACAATAGCCGTTTTTCTTGACATTCCAAGAAGCGGAAGCCTTGAGGGAAGCCTTATTGAGGAGATGTTTTAGTTTATTGTTCTGGGATCTTGATAAAATTAATATCTGGTTTTATGATAGTAAGCACCTAAATATATTAGAATTGAATTAACATTTTTGTATTTTAGATTGTTTTTTTAACCTGACATTGTAAAATTATGATAAAAAGGTATTCTGGACTTCTCATCTTTACGATATTCTTATTTGCTTCTTCGAGCCTGTATTCTCAAAACAGGTATTGGGTTTTCTTATCGGATAAAACAGGAGTAAGCTTTGATCCATATTCCTATTTTGATCCTTCAGCAATTCAGAAAAGACTTGATAAGCACATTTCTTTGTCACAAACTACCGATTTACCTCTGCGTGCTGATTATCTGGAGGAAATTCAGAAAATAACCGGAAACCTTGGGACTTCAAGCCGTTGGTTTAATGCAGTTTCTGTTCGTGCCGGCAAAAACAACATTGATAAGATTTCAAAATTGCCTTTCGTAGTTGGCATTCAGGAAATTCAAATGGTCTCCTCCACGGCTGAAAAACCCTTTAATTCCGATGTTAGCTGGGAAGATGATCAGTTGAGGGAAGCTCAGATTAATGCTTTGGGAGTTAAGTATTTTGAAGATATGGGAATTGATGGCACGGGAGTGAGAATTGCCATTTTTGATGGTGGTTTTCCCGGAGTGGATACTTCACCGATGTTCCAGCATATTCGCGAATCGGGGAGAATAATTGCTACTTGGGACTTCGTTAAAAACACAGAGTTTGTCTATGATTATTCATCCCACGGAACAAGCGTTCTGACCTGTATTGCAGGAATAATTGATGATAAGAAATTTGGCCTTGCTCCAGGGGCAGAGTTTCTTCTCGCAAGAACAGAAGTTACACGCGAAGTATTTTCTGAAGAAGAAAACTGGCTCGCCGCAGTAGAATGGGCAGATAAAAACGGTGCGGATATTATCAGCAGCTCCCTTGGATATACCTTTAAAAGATATTTTCCAAAACAAATGGATGGAAAATCAACCCTGGTTACCCGATCTGCAAATTTAGCGGCATCAAAAGGGATGCTTGTTATTAATGCTGCTGGAAATGATGGAGATAAGGACTGGGAAGTGATTGGTGCACCCGCAGATGCTGATAGTGTATTAAGTATCGGTGGAGTTTCTCCCGATAATGGATATCATATAAACTTTAGTTCTTATGGTCCGACATTCGATGGCCGGATGAAGCCAAATCTTGTTGCATTTGGAAAAGTTGCTACCTCAAACGATAAAAAAATCAAGCAATCCTTTGGCACTTCCTTCTCAACTCCTTTGGTATCAGGGTTTGCAGCTTGTGTGATGCAGATACATCCTGAATGGGACAATATGGAAACATTCAGACAACTTGAAATGTCGGGGCATCTTTATCCCTATTACGACTATGCCCATGGGTACGGAGTTCCACAAGCATCATATTTCACACTTGGCAAAACAGAAGCAATACCAACCTTTGCATTCGAAGTTTCTGAAGAGTTTCTAAAGATTATAACTGTGGTGGATATAAAAGATGATTCAGATATATGGGAGGATGTAGATACTTCCGGATTTGCTGATCTTCAACCATATTACGATAGTATTTATGCTGACTCTGACGCTGTTGACACTTCATTTTTTAGCGAGGAAGAACTCATTGAAATGCAGACGGCTGCTGAGGAAGCATATTTGCTGGCAGAGGAAGAAGCCGGGAATTTTGATATTCCAGATTCTGTACTTTTAAATATGACTGATGGTGTCGAGGATGTGTCAGAACAGACTGAATGGCAGGAGGATACTTCATGGGTAGAAAATCCGGAAGTTGTTGGCGATGAATCTTGGGTTTCAGATTCAACCTGGTATTCGGCTGATGAGTCTGATTACGATTCAGAACCTGATTGGATAGAACCAAGCACTACCGGGTATCAATTGGATTCAAATTTCTTATATTTCCATATTATCGGTGAGGAATCTCAAAAAATAAAGAGATATGCTCTGGTAAATATGCAGTTTGCTGATGAATACACCATCTCATGGGATGATCTCGAAAATGGAGATACTCTGGTGGTATATTACAAAGGCTACACAAATACCTATCATTACTAGAAAACACAAAAACTAAGAACGAATTGCTTTGTTAAAAGAACTAACTATTAATACAAAATATATGATGAAGTCATTCTTGATTTACCTGATTCTTCCTTTCCTTTATGTAAGTGTGATCGCGCAGGATGTTGTATTGGATAAGAATGTTGACGAGCAGTACACCGATAAGCGTGGTCCTAATATGCGGCAATACGGACATATTTATGAGGGAATTGGAACCTTTATACCATATAATAATATCTCAGGTGCCAAGGCAGAATTAGGGCGTTCAATGGAGTTTACTTTTGGGTACCGATATAAATTAAAACTGCTTTCGTTTTATGCTATTGGATTCGATCTGAGTAATCGCTGGCAGAGGTACGGCATCGAATCTGAGGATGGTGTAGCAGTAGACGTTGCATTAAACCCTCTATCACAGGCTAGTCAGGTTAAAAGATTGAGCCTTGGAGTATCATCACTGGGTGCGGAAGCATATAACAGGATAAATATTGGTAAGCGGGGTAATGTATTAGGTAACTACCTCGATATTGGGATAAAAGGGGAGTGGAACTACACTAGGAAATTGTACATTAAGGAGGAAGCAGCAAGCGGGAGTTATTATGAAACAAGCAGAACGATTCAGAAGAATCTCAATTTCATTGAAAAATTTTCAACGCTGATCACAGCCCGGATTGGAATAAATAAATTTAGTATTTATGGCAATTACCGCTTTTCTGATCTGATTGCTTCCGGTTATTCCACACCTGAATTACCTCCACTTACTGCCGGAGTTCAGCTTGCATTTTAGGAAACGTAAAGAAACCAGTTCGAAGAGTGGTCGCTTATCTTGAAGAACAAAGATCTGCTATAATATCAGGATTTTCTTCAACAGCTGAACCTATAACTATTAGGTCTGCACCGGATGCAAAGATTTTTTCCGCATCTAAAGCGGTGCGAATTCCTCCACCTACAAGAATTGGTAAAGCTGTATTTTTCCTTACATCCTCGATAATTTTTAAAGCAACGCTCTTAGCCGCACCGCTGCCGGCTTCAAGATAAATCAACTTCATTCCAAGCATTTCGCCAGCCAGGGCAGTTGCAACAACTATTTCAGGTTTGTCTGCAGGTATTGGTAAGGTATTACTTATATACTCAACGGAAGTAGTTTTCCCGTTTTCAATAAGGATATAGGCTGTGGGAATTACCTCAATTCCTGATTTTTTCAGACTTAAGGCGGATATAACATGTTGTCCGATAAGATACTCCGGGTTTCTTCCAGATATTAATGAAAGAAACAATATGCCATCTGCTTTGTCTGAAATCTGAATTACATTTCCGGGGAATATCAGCACCGGAATCTGTGTTCTTTGCTTAATAGAAGATATTGTTTCACCTATATTCCCAACCACCAGACTACCTCCCACGAAAATAAAATCAACACCGCTTTCATTACAGTTTTGTATAATTCGCGCAAGGGAATCCGAAGTATTTCTATCGGGATCGATAAGAATAGCAATACTCTTCTTCTTTCTCTCTGATATTCTGTTATATAGTGTCATTATTTGCAGGTCCAGGCGATTGCATATCCATCCATATTCTCATATTGTATCCTGAAATCTTCAATTCCGTGAATATTCAGAACTCTGCCTTTAATTGATCCGTCTTCTTTAGGTTCGAAAGGGAATATTGATAGGTTTTCTTTAAAGTTAATATCCTGTTTATCACATATTTTATACATGGCTTCCTTTGCACACCAGTGAATGTAAAGATGGTATCTTTTCATTTCCGGATCTAATGTTATAAGCTCCTGATGATTAATAAATTTGGAGCTTATAGTACTGATTTTGTGAGACATATATTCAAGATCGATACCAACTCTTTTTGCCTTACTCATCAATATCGATGTCAGATCATGTGAATGCGAAATACTGATATGAAATGTATTTCCCTTAAGAAATGGTTTTCGGAATTCATTGTAAATTATTCTTGAGTCTTTACCCGTCATTTCATTAATCAGAGCTCTTACACTTAACCATTCAATTTTGCGACTTTCATTTTTAAAACCATCCAAGGTTTCAATCTCATCGGGATCCAGATTAAGTCTTGAAAAAAGGGAGTCAAAATCTTCCTTAATTTCCCAGATTCCCAGAAGGCAATCATGAATTTCCTTTTTTACAATTACACCCATTTTCTGATTTTTATTAAAAAAGCGGGGAGCAAATTTACACATTTATTTGTTAACAGATTTCCATTCCAAAGTTTTGATGAAATGCTCAATGTCCTGGCGGACAAATTGAATAACAGGGGCAAGGGAATCCTGATTTGGCTGGGTATTAAAATATAGTGACCCTCTTAAAAAATTTGTACTGCTGTCAGTTACAAAAAATTGTATTGAGGATGCTGCGTTTCCTTTGATATCATAAAATATGCCATAAACTTTCTTCTCAGGAATGTTTATAAGAGTTTCATCGATAGATTCTGCTTTAATAGTGTGCTTGTACACAAGATCACGACTTTCATCGGCATGAACTCCGGGATTCCCATTAATTTTTATATGGGATAGATAAATCCTGCCGGCAAATTGAGGGAATTCAATATTCAGCCATTCGGGCCGCTTTAGGTTTGAATCTCCGGTTATCTTGGCATAAACAGGATACTCAAAGGAATATCCCCTGGAACATTCATAAAACTGATACTTTTTAACAGGAAAATCGATTCTTACATAGTCTTTTTGCTTCGGAGTATATTCCTCTTTGCAGGAAATTACTGAAAGAATCAAAAGAATTATTGAAAGAGCAGACTTAATGGTTTTAAGTGTAAGTCTCATAGGTTTAATTACTTGGTTTTTAGATTTTTATCCAAAGTGAATTTAACTTTTTTGATCCTTCGATTATCTACTGAAAGTATTGTAAAACTGTAATTCTTCAAAAGGATTATTTCGTTAGCAGGGGGTATTTCCCCTTTTACTTCAAGGATTAAACCTGCGAGAGTATCGGCCTCTCCTCTGATAGAATCAAAAAGTTCCTCAGGGAGCTGAACTATTTTAAAAAAGTCGTTTAGAAGGATTTTCCCGTCGAATATATAATTGGAGTCGTCTAACTTAGAAAAGTAGGATTCAATCTCATCAGATTCGTCTGTGATTTCCCCAACAATTTCTTCCAGAACGTCTTCCAATGTTACTATTCCCTCTGTTCCACCATATTCGTCAACAACAATTGCCATGTGGATTTTTTTGTTTAGAAATTCCTGCAGAAGATCTTTAATTTTTTTTGTTTCAGGGATAAAATAACTTGGGCGAATCAGCTTCTGCCAGTTGAAATCATTGGTTTCACTCAGAAATGGTAGGAGATCCTTAACATACAATATTCCTTTTATATTATCGAATGTTTCTGTAAAAACAGGGATCCTGCTGTATCCTGATTCATTAATGATTTCGATAAGTTTCTTAAAATCGGTATCTGAATCAACAGAAACCACGTCAATACGAGGCATCATAATTTCACTCACCTCTATATTTCCAAAATTTACAATACCTAACAGAATTTTCCGGTCTTCAGTTTCTGTACCATCAGTATTCTCAAGCACATGGGAAAGTTCATCGATCGATAAATTGTTGCTGTTAGGAAGGAAATGATGATTAAAGAGAGTGTTAAAACGCAAGAAAGCATAAACCAGAGGAGAGAAAATATTTTGAGCAATTGTAACGTGAAATACAGTGCTCATGCATACGTTTAATGCTCTGTTTCTGACGAATAGCTTTGGAAGTATAACTGAAAAAATCAAAATTATTACTGAAATAGTTAGAATCTGTAAGAGTATTCCTGAAAAATTATGAAGACTAAAAATAGGGTATTGGTTTAAAAGCACAGCCGCAAGGCTTATCACCAGTAAGTTAAAGAATAATCTGCTTACAATATGAGTTGCGATTAACTTTTCAGGATTTACCATGAGACGAAGTACAAGATCAGAACGTTTTTTGTTCATTCCTTCCAGACTTTTCTTTTGCTCAGGGGATATTAAAAAATAGGCACTTTCGGAACCCGAAAACAATGCTGATATTATCAGAAATAAGATGAAAAGGCAAAAAACCACAATTTGCCAGTATGAATGCTGACTTTGGTCAGCAACAGTTGCTAATGCCAGTAAAACCTGATGTGATTCCGATTCCAAAATTTATGATCGTTTAACTGAATTATTAAAAAGGAAGGTCATCAATATCGTTTTGCGACTTTGTAAGGTCACCCATAGATTCGGGCATACTACCTGCACCCTGATTGGTGTCTGGCGCTGAAGGCTCTGATCTGCCTGTTGGCCCCTGAGAGTCGCCTTCTGTCTTTTTGCCAAGCATCTTCATTACATCTCCAATGATCTCGGTAACATATTTTGTGTTATTATCCTGATCGTTATAACTTCTTGTCCTGATTCGACCTTCTATATATAGCTGCGAACCTTTTTTAACATATTTTTCGGCAATTTCAGCCAGACCTTTCCAGAGGACAATATTATGCCATTCAGTATTGGTGATCTTTTCACCTTCTTTGTTTTTATATATTTCACTGGTAGCAAGTGAAAATTTCGAAACAGTATTTCCACCTTCCAGATGTCTTGTTTCCGGGTCTTTTCCAACGTTACCAACTAATATTACTTTATTTACTGACATATATTGTATTTTTTGTTTTAGCCAATAAAGATATGAATAAAATATGTTTTGAGCAATTGTGACGCACTATAAGAGACCTGTTAGACTGATATACCGGTCTATTAGCTTAGGTACCGGATACGCTTCAAATTCATTGATGCTTACTAATTTTCCAGGTAGGAGAGGAGTGTTAATATCCCCTGAAATTCTAATATGACAAAAGCGTGCATTGATATTTCGGTGACTTAATTTATGAATAATATTACCGGAAACTTTTTCAATCTTAAAAGCGCCAGAATCCAAATTCAGGAAATCACACAGCAAGTCTGAACATTCTTCTACAGATTTCATTTCAGAGGTTTCTATTAACGGGAACTCATACAAACCTTCCCAGATATCACCGGAAACCCTTTGCTGCAGACATAGAAAATCCCGCTTTCGAATTATCAGGTATGTAAAAAAGCGGTCAATAGCTTTTGATTTTTTATATTTTAGAGGGAGTTCAGTTACTATATTATCTTTTAATGCCAGACAATTTATATTCAAAGGGCAAGCGATGCAAGTCGGTTTACGTGGAAGACAGATGCTCGCGCCAAGTTCCATCATTGCCTGATTATGAAGACCAGGATTGGCTTTATCGAGGATTTCTTCAGAAAGCTGATTGATTGCTTTTTTTCCTGAACCTGAATTAATTTCGTCTTTAACTGAGAATAATCTCGAAATTACGCGTTTCACATTTCCATCCACCGCTGCTTTTGGCTCATTAAATGCAATGGAAGAAATTGCTGCAGCGGTATATTCACCGATTCCTTTAAGTTTCAAAAGCTCGGAATAGGTTTGCGGAAATATCCCATTTAACTTAAAAGCGATAGTTTTAGCTGTTTCATGAAGGTTTCTTGCCCTTGAATAGTACCCAAGACCTTGCCAGATTTTAAGAACTTCATCTGTTTGAGCTTCTGCAAGAGAAAAAACATCAGGAAATTTCTCTATAAATCGAATGTAATAAGCTGTGCCCTGAGCTACTTTTGTCTGTTGTAGAATTATCTCTGAAAGCCATATCCTGTATGGATCATTAGAGTTTCTCCACGGCAAATCACGCTTCTCTTTATTGTACCAGATATTGAGTTTTTCATGAATTTGCATTGCGCAATGTAGGCTTAAAAAAAATATTCTGATTAAAAATATTAGAATAGTGTTTTATTTATAAATAGAAATAAGCTATATTTGCAGTCCAAAACAAAAAGATAATTGTAATTCATTGATAATTAAAGCATTTAAAAATGACCAAAGCAGATATCGTAAACGAGATTTCTAAAAACACCGGAATCGAAAAGGTAACTGTACAAAAGACAGTTGAAGCTTTTATGGAGACTGTAAAAGATTCTTTAGGTAAGAACAAAAATGTATACCTCAGAGGATTTGGAAGTTTCATCGTTAAGAAAAGGGCAAAGAAAACTGCCAGAAACATTTCCAGGAATACTACCATCATTATTCCAGAACATTGGATTCCTTCTTTCAAACCAGCTAAGACTTTTGTTGGTAAAGTAAAAGTTAATGTAAAAACTAAGTAAAGTATTAAGTCATGCCGAGCGGAAAAAAAAGAAAAAGACATAAGATGGCGACCCACAAACGTAAAAAACGTTTGAGGAAGAACAGACATAAGAAGAAATAAGGCTTTTTTAAGCGAAAGAATTTCAGTTCATTAGACCTAAAGATCCTTATTTGGTTCTTTAGGTTTATCATGTTATAATGTAGCTTTCCTTAGGATTACCTCTAACAGATAATCTGAACCATTGTGAGCAACGAATTGGTAATTGACGCCTCTACCTCAGAAATCGCAATTGCCTTACTAGAGAATAAAAAGCTCCTGGAGCTTAATAAAGAAAAGACAGACACCAAATTTACTGTTGGTGATATCTATCTGGGTAAGGTCAAGAAGATAATGCCGGGGTTGAATGCAGCGTTTGTAGATGTAGGATATGAGAAGGATGCCTTTTTGCATTACCTTGATCTGGGTCCGCAGTTTAGTTCCTTAAACAAGTTTCTGAACATAGCGCTTACTCGAAAAGGGAAGATGATTCCTATTGCTAAGTTTAAGCGTGATCCGGACATTAATAAGGAAGGAAAAATCACCGAAATTCTTAAAGTAGGCCAGACGGTAATTGTACAAATTGCAAAAGAACCGATATCCACAAAAGGCCCTAGGCTGGGATCAGAAATTTCCTTGGCTGGAAGGAATATTGTGCTTATGCCCTTCGCAGATAAAGTTTCTATATCCTCGAAAATCGAACCACAGGAGGAAAAAGATCGATTAAAGAATCTTCTCCATAGCATTAAACCCAAAAATTACGGGGTAATCGTCAGAACTGCAGCTGAAGGAAAAAAGGTTGCTGAACTCGATGGTGAATTGCGCGGACTTGTTGAACGTTGGGAAAATGCATTCGAAAATTTCAAGCCGGGTGTTCCCAGATTGCTGATCGGTGAAATTAACCGGACTTCGGCTATCCTAAGGGATATTCTTAATGGGAATTTTGAAAATATTGTTGTAAACGAGGAGAATATTTACCACGAAATACGCCAGTATATTCAGGAAATTGCACCCGAAAAGAGTAAAATTGTTAAACTGTATCAAAGCGCAGAGCCAATCTTCGATAAGTTTGGTATCGAGCGTCAGATAAAATCCCTCTTTGGTAAAACAGTTTCATTTAAAAGTGGTGCTTATCTGATCATTGAACACACCGAAGCTCTTCATGTTATTGATGTGAATAGCGGAAACCGAAGTAAATCAGATAGCGATCAGGAGAGTAATGCGCTCGATGTAAATCTGGCAGCAGCTGAAGAAATTGCCCGTCAATTGCGACTTCGTGATATGGGTGGTATTATTGTTATCGATTTCATTGACATGCATTCAAATGAGCATAAACAGATGCTCTATGAAAAAATGAAGGAGTTAATGGGGAAAGACAGGGCGAAAAACCATATTCTGCCATTAAGCAAATTCGGACTGATGCAGATAACCCGCCAAAGGGTTAGGCCGGAGATGCATATTGAAACTAATGAATCATGTCCTTCATGTCTTGGTACCGGCAAAGTGGAATCAACACTTCTTTATACCGATACCATAAAACTTCAACTTAAGCTTATCCAGGATAAATATCATCTGAAGCATATTACCCTGCTGACACACCCTTTTATTTCAGCATACCTGAATAAAGGCTTGTTCTCATCAATGCGAAAGGTCTGGAGTAAGGAACTTAATTGCAAAATTGTAGTGAAGCCGAGCTTATCAACCAACTTACTCGAGTTTAAAGTTTTTGATCAAAATGGTGATGAAGTTGATTTCAGTTTTTAAATTCAGTTGTCTTAAGCATTCACTGTAAAGTAATAATTGCCATAGATTTATAAAGTCTGTGGCAATTTTATTTCCTCCCCCAGACATTACTTGATTCGTTAAATTTCATATCCAAGTATGTGAATACTTTATTTTCTATCTTTGCGTTTCAAGATAATTAAGTATCCATTTCAAATCTTCAACAATGCAAAAATTTCACGTCCTCCTGTTAACGGTATTCTTTATTCTTACAAATCAGGTATCTGCACAGTTTGAAAATCCAGTTTCATGGAAATATAAACTTTCTGATTCTGGTGCAGGTAAGCAGGAAATTGTATTTACAGCCATTATTGCTGAGCCCTGGCATGTATACGCTATTAAACTTGCAAAGGAAGGCCCCATTCCTACTACATTTACATTTGAAAAAAACGAATCACTTGAACTTTCCGGTGAATTGAAGGAGCTTACAAAACCCATTGTTAAATACGATCCGGGTTTCCGCTTTGATGTTGGATTGTATGCAAAAAAAGCCTCGTTTAGTCAATTAGTAAGCAACCTTACCGACAAGCCTGTAACCCTGAAAGTAAGTATCGAATTTCAATGCTGCAACGATGAAACCTGTTTGCCACCTTTCGTTCAGGAATTTCAAATCCTAATACCAGCTGGATCTGCCCCAATAATTAGTAAACCTGCTGAAGTATCAAAAACAATAATGGAAACTGTTAAGACTGGATCAGAAGTTGAGAAAGCCCCTGAGGTAATAATATCTGAAGTTGACGATTTACCTGCTGTTTCGACGGAGTTGGAGGTAGATGCAAATAAAAATGTTGAGCAAAACACAATACCCGAACCTAAGAAAAAACAGTCTATGCTACTTTTTTTAGTCATAGCTTTCCTTGCTGGATTGGCAGCCATCGTAACCCCATGCGTTTTCCCGATGATCCCAATGACTATTTCATTTTTTCTGAGAGGGAGTGAAAACAGAGGTCTTGCGATACTCAAAGGACTGGTTTTTGGATTTTCAATGATTTTTGTTTACACAGGAATAGGCGTGCTGGTAAGCCTTACAGGGATGAATGCCGATATTGGTAATATGCTAAGCACTCATTGGATACCAAATACTATCTTTTTTCTGCTTTTTATGGTTTTCGCAGCCTCATTTCTTGGGATGTTTGAACTTGTTTTGCCATCAGGCTTAGTAAATAGCGCAGATAAAAATGCAGATAAAGGCGGAATAGGAGGAGCGTTTTTTATGGGAGTTACAACTGTTCTGGTGTCGTTTTCATGCACAGGACCAATAGTTGGCAGTCTTCTAATTTCCGCTACAGGAGGTGAAGTGCTAAAGCCTGTTTTGGGAATGTTCTTTTTCTCTCTTGCATTCGCATTGCCGTTTACCTTGCTGGCAATTTTTCCTTCTATGATGAAAAATCTCCCCAAATCTGGTGGTTGGTTAAATTCTGTGAAAGTAGTACTGGGTTTTATGGTGCTGGCTTTTGGCATGAAGTTTCTAAGCTCCATGGATCAGTCGTATCACTTGGGAATATTCACGCGGGAAGTTTATCTCGCAATCTGGTTTGTAATTTCCATTTTACTGGGAATGTATCTTTTGGGGAAAATCAAATTCGCTCACGACAGTGATATGCCTTATATATCAGTGCCTCGTTTGCTTCTAGCACTTGTTTCATTTGTATTTGCAGTGTACTTATTTACAGGTATTTTAGGTGCAGACCTTAGAAATATTTCAGCACTTATCCCTCCAAAATCTGCTAGTAGCTTTTCGTTCGGCAACAATAGCAAACAGCCTGAAATTTCTAAGAACCAAAATACCTATTGCGGCCCTGGAAAATATGATGAACTCTTTACGCTTCCTCTGGGATTAAAGGGATACTTCAGCTATGAAGATGGAATGAAATGTGCAAAAACTAAGGGGAAACCAGTATTTCTTGAATTTACGGGACACTTTTGTAGTAATTGCAAGCAAATGGAAAATCAGGTGTGGCCTGATGCTTCAGTTTTAGATCTTCTGAAAAGCGAGTTTGTAATTATTTCCCTCTATACCGATGATAAAACAAAGCTGAATGAGAACGACTGGCTTACTTCAAAAGAGGGTAAAATCCTGAAAACAATAGGGGACATAAATAAAAATTTCGAAATCGAAAACTATAGTACGCTTGCAACTCCCTGGTATGTTTTATTAGATGAAGATGGAAAAATCCTTGTTTCTCCAAGAGGAAAGGATCTTAATATTGAGAGTTTTTCTAAATATTTGAAGTCGGGAATTGACGAATTTACAAGCGGAAAATGAGAAGTGCTGAAGCGACGGTTTAACAATTTTAAGATTTTAAAAAAAAACATACGGTGTTTAAACCCCTCAAGTTTAATGTGGCGAAAAATCAAAAATCAGCGTGTCTAAGTTGTTTTTTTTGAACATCACTAAATATTTCTGGCTCATTACCTTTTTTACTACAATTGAAAATAGGTATCCTAAAATAATGTGATTCTAAGGTGTCATTCTTCGCCGCCTCTGCCTGCGGGTAAATGCAGTGGGATTTAAGAATGTCGATTTCTTTCCTCGATACCCTAAACCCCATCGCCCCGTCATTTAATCGCCAAAACATCAGAACTTCCCAAATTTGAAGGTCATTCCAGCATTCCATCCCTCTAAAACAGAAGGATTTGTGTAATTCCAGTTTATGTCTGAGGTAAACCGGTAACTGACTCCGAAAGCCAGCCTGAAGAATTTCAACAGGTTAAGTTCCAATTCAACGCCTGGTTCAGCAATAAGATAGGCCTGAGTTTCTTCCACGTAAGTATCATAATATTCCCATGAATTATTCGGCTGAAAGCTTGAGGTATACGCTATTCCACCTCCTCCCAGAACTACAGGAAAAGATAAGTGAATAGGCATTTTGGGTAGCAGAATCGGTTCGATTAAGAATCCTCCGTATCCACCGGTAAGGTTTACCACGCGATCTGGAACCACATCCGGACTAAATGAATTGATAAATCCTGTACCTGCAAATCCAAAAGCTAGGCTATGTCCTATGATCCAGGCAGCGCGTCCACTCATGGTCACAGCATCTTTATTATCGATCATGGTATAACCACCGCCAAAAGATCCATAGCCACCGTTTGAACGGTTATTGCTGCCCATTAAGGTGCGAATTTCATCGTTTCCGTTCCTGCGTCCGCTATCACGTTGAGGATCCTGTGAAAATGTGCTAATCGAAATTAACGCAATGATTGAAAGTATTGCTAATTTTTTCATATGTGTATTTGTTTTTGTATTTGTTTATTTTGAAATTGACTTAAAATCGATTTGGTTATAATTGCGTAAAACTGTGTTTCAACTGAAATTTAAAATCTATACTTTACTGCAAATGCTATATCCCATATACTTATTTTGAAAAACTGATAGGCGGAAATCTCGAAAAATGGTTTGTAATCAAGTGCTATGGTGAGTGGGAAAGAACTGAGTCTGTATTCCAAAGCCCCAAATCCATCTATACCAATTACAGGGGAAAACCTTCTTTCGGGATAATAAACTCTGTTGTACATAAATAATTTGTATTCTGAATCATAGAAGAATCCTGCATGGGCTCCATATCCATAAACCATATAAAGATTATCTGAAACGTCGAACAGAGCCTGCTCATGAATCTGGCGTAAGAGTGTAAACTGCAGACCGTACTGCCGAAAACTTAAAAGACCTTCATAAGAAAAATTATCTTCAAGATATTGGCGGTAGGTTATTCCGGAGGTTATTCCGCCGCGGATACCAACTTCCCTTCCACTATATTGGGATTGAGAGGAAAGGCATATTGCTAATAGAATGGGTAAAAATATTTTTTTCATTTAACTTAAATTTTATTATTTCACTTTAAAAATATTTCTGTTTGCAGCTTAGTATTTAATCACTCGTCCGGAACCTGAAATATCCGATACTATTGCAGGATCTCCCTTGTATATCATGTTTCCGCTGCCTTCAATCACTACGTCAAGGTGATCGTTTACAAACGCATAGATATTTCCTGAACCGGCAATTGTTGCTATGCATTTGTCCTGTTCCAGATTGAGAGATCTTATGTTTCCTGATCCCTCAATGGTTAGGTTTGTGTTGACCGAACTACCTGCTAGGGTAATTTCTCCTGATCCTTCAATATTTGCATCAATAAAATTTGCTGTTATTCCTGAAAATTCTATATCGCCGGAACCGGAGAGAACAAGTTTTAACTCATCGGTAGTGACACTATCACAATATATTACACCCGAACCTGACATAGTTAATTGTGAAACATCCGGTGTAATTACATGTACAAAAACAGATTCGCTGCTTTTAATGCAATGATTGTTCTCAGTTTCAATAACCAGTGTTTTTCCCTGAATATAGGTTTCGATATAAGAAAGAAGGTTTTCATCAGCTTCCACGGTTACTCTGGTAATGGGTCCGATGCTTACATCCACTATAAAATCCCCTGAATTCTCAATTTTACTGAAATCTCCAATAACTCTTCTGGCTGAGGTTATACTCCCGTTCCCATCGATACAATTCCAGAATGAATCGGAGCATGAGAATAGTAGCATAAATCCGAAGAGTGTAAAAATTAGTTTTATTCCCGTTTTTTTCATTTGATTAATTTTTAAATTATTAATAGTTGTCAGATTGGCAGCAATAAGTGCTATTTCAGATTCTTTTTGACCAGAGAAATTCCATACCCTGTTTTTAAAAGAGCCTTATTCACTGCACATCGGACTTGTTAAGTTTTATTTTTCTAGAACGCTTATATAACTCTTTTGCAAAGCATTGACCCGTATCTTAGGTAAGTTTTCTCCTGATCCGGTTTTATAACTGGCATGCCACTGGATACTCCCTTCCCGCTCATTCCTGAAATTATACTTGTCTTTGTTTACAGGGAAATTGACACTTGCCCCATCGGGATAGAAAATATCTGCTTCATACTTACTACTTTCTGATAACGTAAGGTTCAGATCAGCATATTCCGAATTCAGGTTAATATTGCAGAATTCTTTTTTGATTTCTGAGAGGGTGAGACTGCCATATTTCAGGGTGCAATCGATGTCGCATAATAGGTTCTCAATCCAGATTTGCGAAAACTCAGAATTACTGTAAAAATTTTCCACCGTATTAATGAAATACTTATCCCGACGACTCATAATTTTTATAAAGTCAGCCCGATCAATATTTACAGTCGAAGATTTGCTGTCAATATCTATCCTCATGGCATCTTTTATTTTTAAATCGGAATATGAAACCGAAAGCTGACCCTCACGCATATCATTAATGATACCACTTCCAAAAGCCAATTCGATTTGAGATTCACCTTCAATACTGTTAATTTTCAGGTCACCATTCGACAGACTGATTTTAAGTTTACCAATCATATCGTCAATGTAGATATCTCCGAATTTATTTACCAGGTTAAGGTTAATTTGAGCTGGGCAATAAACCAGATAGTTTATTTCGATCTGGTTTTGACCTGTTATTATAGCATCAGAGAGGCTCTTTAATTCAGTAAGAATCTGATTACTACTGGTACCGAAATCTGTAAAGGCAGAAATGTAAAATTTCGTAACGGTAAACTTGAAATCTATACTGTTCTTGACCTTTTCAAGACGGGAAAGGTTGTTGGAATATACATTAAGACTGGCGGTTATTCTCACCGAATCTTTATCCCATGGGATAACATGGATCTTACCATACTTATTGTTTATTTCAACTGTTGTTTCCGGTGTTACTTTATAGCTATGGCTAACAGACTTAGTATTAGAAAAAGTTTGTGCCATAGTACCTGCTTGCTCAGCAAACAATGCAACAGCAAAGAGCAGGAAACTAAATATTAATTTTGGGTTGTACATTTTCTTTCTTGTTTTCTTTTTTTATTTCAGCCTGTAAGTCTTCAAGAATGCGGAGTTTAAGCCGGTAGTTCTGAATCATGGCTTCAATAATCTGATCGTTTGCAACATTATCTTTTAAATCGTTTTTGAGGGAAACGTACACACTGTCCAATTCAACCAGGTCAACATTAATGGCTTCACTTATTCCCGGATTGTTTGCGAGAAATGGTTTTACTTCTTCCATTTTGCTGGAAACCAGGTTTGAATAGTAGTTTTCTGCTTCTTTCAGCTCCGGCAACTGCTGGTAGATATCTTTCATTTTGTCTTCAGCAAGTTTGCTGTCTTTTGCTTTATCAACGTAATCATGAAACATATAAGAGAGTCCGAAAATCAGCAAAACTGAGGCCGCTCTATAAAAATACCGCAGAATTAATTTCCCATTTGGCTTATTTTTCCTGTCCGATTCAATTCTATTCCATATACCTTCGGCCTGGGAAGGGCTAAAAGAATCGAACGAATCCCTGTTATCTTCGATGAATTGTTCCAGTTTATCTTTCATGTCATCTGAAGTATTAATTCTTTAATTTTTACTTTAGCTCTCATGTACTGCGTTCTAGAAGTCGACTCACTCACTCCCAGGATAGCCGAAATCTCCTCATGATCATATCCTTCAAGTGCGTATAAACTAAATATGATCCTGTATCCATCCGGTAAACCTGCCATTGCCTGTTTGACCTTTTCCACCTGCAATTTCAGACTTTCGTAATCAACATGTTCCTCATCAGGCACTGTTTCCTGTAACTCAGCTTCAAAATGTAACTCAGGTCTTTTTTTTCGCAAATAATTAATACACTTATTGATAACTATTCTTTTTGCCCAAGAGCCAAACGATGATTCGAATCTAAAACTGTCCAGCTTATTAAAAATTTCAGAAAACGATTCCTGCAGAATATCTTCCGCATCTTCTCTCCTGTTAAGCATACGCATGCATATACTGTACATCGCACGGGAGTAAAGTGAGTAAAGTTCAAATTGGGCCTTCACATTTCCGGATCTGCTAAGCTCAATTATTTCCTTGTGTATTTCCTGATAACCTGAGTTCAATGATGGAATAGTTTTCAAGTATAATGACAACTGTTTTTTTTCAGAGTTGCAAATTTTGATAATAAAATTACATATTTATTGTAAAAAAAGAGACAAAAAGATATAAAGTTCTGTTTTTGAAGCTTTTGAGAAATAGTAAACTTCTTGGATTGTGTATTTAAATTCCAGCCAATTGATAGCAGATCCTAATACAGGGAAAAGAATATTAGATTCATTCGAACATAAGTCGTTTGGCAGGGAAACTATCAGATAAGAATAATTATTTTGATCCCTTACGTGTCATAAGGATTTTCACCAAAGTATAAAGCAGGAAAAATATCCCGAAGAAAGTTGATATCCGTCCAAAATAGTCGCCAAAACGAGCGTAAAAGGTAATTTTATCGTTCGCATTAAGAGTATCTTTTATTGCTGCGCGTTGCCACCAGCCAATTTTTTGCAAAACTTCTCCGCGCTGATTAATAAACGATGATATGCCTGTATTTGCAGATCGAGCGATACTTCTTCTGTTCTCGATTGCCCTGATGCTTGAAAAGCTGTTGTGTTGCACATAACCAGGAGTATCACCCCACCATCCGTCGTTGGTGATTACGAAAATAAACCCTTGTTTCCCGGGAACCAGATAATTACTTACATACTCGCCAAAAATAGATTCGTAACAAATTGGAGTAGCAATGCTCACACTATCTTGTGGTGAGTAGAGGCAAGACCGTTCTTTCTGAGTGCCATGACTTCTGAATGTGCCTCCCAGATTGAGCATAATATTCTCAAGAAATTTCAGAGATTTGGTATATGGCATTTTTTCGACTCCCACCACTAGTTGTGACTTATGGTAGTACTGTATATTCCTGGTGGAATCGATCTGAAATGAGGAGTTAAAACTGTCGTAATAATAATTACGGAATGGCCGGGCACTTTCTGTAATTTCCTCGGGTTTAGTGTATAATTTATAACAAGTGGCTCCGATAATCATTTTTGCTTTTGGATACTCTTTCATAAAGCCTCTTATACTTCTTATACTGGGATTCGATTCGATCTCATCGAGCCATAAATTGTCATTTATAAAGGTTTCAGGGGCTACAATATAATCGGTCTGTAAATCGGTGACTTGCTTAGCTAAGTCCAGCAGAATAATCATTTGCTCATCCGCAGGAATGTCATTAAACTTTTGATATGGATCTATATTTGGCTGGATAACAGCAATATTGTAAGGATTAATTTTTTCCTTATATGTGTAGAAGCGGATAAGTGAAAAGCTAATAGGAATAATTAGAAAGCTAAGAAAAAGAACAATTTCCGTTTTTGATTCTTTTAGTGTTTTCCCACTTTTCCAGGCATCAATAACTTTAAACCAGAAAATATTCATTACCAAAACCCAGAAGGTGCCTCCGGCAGATCCCGTGTATTCGTACCATTGAATCAGCCGGATATCATTTGCAAAACCATTCCCCAAATTAAGCCATGTCCATGAAATTTCTCCGTTTATATAGAGATATTCATAAGCCAGCCAGTAAAAAATAAGTGAAAAATAGCCAAAACCATTGCCGAGTTTCTTGCGAGTAAGGCTAAAAAGAAAGAACACCGTACTCATTAAGGTAGAATTGAGCAAAACGGCAACAATTAAACCGGCAAAGGATGCGTTCTTTATCCACCAGGTTGTAAGAATATTAAAAACTGCAAAACCCAAAAAGGGAATCCAGAAACTTAGTTTCTTTTTATATTTATCGGGATTTTTGTTCAGTTCGTTTTCTACGAAAAGAAGTGGGACCAAAGCCACCAGTAAAAAAATTCCCGACCCCCATGAATACCATGCAGGAGATAGTAATACACCTGAAAGTATTGATAATAGAACTAATTTGCTTTTTGACATCTTATTTTTTTTGCAACAGCAAATTAAACGAAAAAAACAACAAAATTGAAATTCAAGTAATTATAGTTTTATTTGTAAATCAAGATATATTCGTTACCATTTATACAAAATCAGGAGTTAGGAACGATTCTTGTACAATTAAAAAGTATCATACAAAAACTAAATCCGCAATATTTAGTTACTTTGTAATGAGTTCACAACAATAAGGCAGGAATAAATATTGAAACCAAAGAATGGGATTAGAACTATTTTGGAAAGGAATAATTATCGGGTTAATGGTCTCCATTCCACTTGGTCCAATCGGTGTTTTGTGTATCCAGCGTACATTAAATAAAGGAAGAAAATCTGGATTTGTATCTGGCTTGGGAGCTGCGGCTGCAGATACATTTTTTGCCTTGGTCGCTGGTCTTGGTATTTCTATGGTCATTTCCTTTATAAAGGCGCAACATATCTACTTTCAGGTTATCGGAGGAATGATTGTAATGTACCTCGGAATCCATATTTTCTTCACAAACCCTGTGCAACAACTTCGTAATCAACGAATGAGTCAGAATAAATTATCGCAGGATTTTATTTCGGTTTTTCTTTTAACAGTTTCTAACCCCATGGCAATTTTTTTCTTCCTTGCGATGTTCGCTGGAGTAAACCTTGCAGGTGGAGAAATTAAGCTTTTTCATGTCGGATTGATAGTTGCAGGGGTGTTTTTAGGCTCCTCAATTTGGTGGTTTGTCTTAACTACTCTGGTCAATATTTTTCGTCACAGATTCCGGCTTAAAAGTATTTGGTGGATGAACAAAGTAGCCGGAGTTATAATTTTTTTCCTCGGTGTCGCTGCAGTTCTGAGCGTATGGTTCATTAAATAGTTATCCGAAAGGGAGAGTTCATTACAGTTTATTTTTTTCCTCATGGGAATCGGATAAGCCGTTTTTAGTATATTTGGCACTAATTTTACCCTGATTTTTTCCTATGAAGAAATTAATCGAGACTGAAGAATTTATAAAAGCTGCAAAGCTTAATCGATTCGGAGGTGCAGGAACCGCCCGCATATTGATGATCCTCTTAAGAATAAACAAAATCAATAAGCTGTACTCTGAAATATCCCATTTACAAGGGATTGAGTTTATCGACCGACTTATTGATGAACTAAAGATATCTTTCGAAATAAGTGAGGAGGAATTAAACCGAATACCTAAAACCGGAGCGTTTATTTCTGTATCCAATCATCCTTTCGGGGGAATTGACGGTTTACTTCTTGTAAAAGTCCTCGCAATGGCAAGACCTGATATAAAAGTCCTTGCTAATTTCTTAATGCAAAAAGTCGAACCTGTTAAAGATTTTATTCTTCCAGTTAACCCTTTTGAAGATCGCAGGGATCTAAAATCTAGTATTACAGGAATTAAAAGTGCACTTAAGCACTTGCAGGATGGCAATCCTCTTGGAGTTTTTCCTGCCGGGGAAGTATCCAGCTATAATCAAATGTCTATAGGTATCTCCGATATCGAATGGCAGACTTCTGCACTTAAAATGATTAAAAAGGCGCAGGTGCCAATTGTTCCTGTCTATTTTCAGGGAAGTAACAGCCGGATATTTCATCTTTTAGGACTTATCCATCCTAATCTTCGGACTGTCAGACTTCCACATGAGTTGTTTAATAAGAACAGGAAAGTTATTCGCATCAGGATCGGTAACCCGATTAGTGTAAAAGACCAGGAACAGTTTACCGACATTGCCCGTTACGGCCGTTTTTTGAGAGCAAAAACTTATTCCTTAGGCTCTGCTATTGAAGTACAAAAGTTTTTCTACCCAAGTCTTTTTCGCTTGGGGAAAGTTGAGGAAATTATTCCGGCCATTGATCCCCTGAAAATAGAAAATGAAGTTAATTCCCTTCGTGAAAAATACATGCTTTTTGAAAATGGGGAATTTCAGGTTTACTGCTCTCCATCATTCTGTATTCCTTCAATCATGAATGAATTGGGGCGATTGCGTGAAATCACATTCAGACAGATAGGGGAAGGAACCAATCGTTCAATTGATATTGATGAATTCGATCTTTACTATAATCAGCTTTTTATTTGGGATTCCCTTGAGAAAAAAATTGTTGGCGCATATCGGGTAGGAATGGGTAAAGATATCATGCACCAGTATGGTATAAAGGGTTTTTATATACAAAGCCTTTTCAAGATTAATCGTAAAATTTACCACTCGCTTGAAGAGTCCCTTGAATTGGGTCGGTCATTTATAATTTCTGAGTACCAGAAAAAGCCAATGCCTCTGTTTATGCTTTGGAAGGGAATTCTTTATTTTCTTCTAAAACATCCGGATTACCGATATCTTGTAGGCCCGGTAAGCATTAGCAACCGTTTTTCTAATTTTTCCAAGGGGATGATTATAAAATACATAATGGAAAACCATTATAATCCGGAAATCGGAAAATATATCAAACCTCGTACAAAATTTGTTCCTACTCGTTTTCAGGATGTTGATACCGATATTATTATGGAATCATCCAACGACCTTAATAAATTTGATAAATTCATAAAGGATGTTGATACCTCCAATTATACCATACCTGTTTTACTAAAAAAGTACCTTAAACTAAATGGTAAAATTGTAGGGTTTAATATCGATCCAAAATTTAATAATGCTCTCGACGGACTTCTTTTTCTCGACCTGTTCGATGTTCCGATCGAAACCATTTCTTCTTTATCAAAAGAGATTAACGATAACAGCATACTTGAGAGGTTTTCATCTTTGGATGTAAATGAGCAAAAAATCTCTGAGGAAGCATGATAAGTATAAAAAGTTGCCTTTTCATGTCATTGGTTCTGACTGGAATTGATCTAAGCGCTCAAAGCCGGCTGTCGGAAAAGCATATCCATAGAATTCATGAAAAGGCTATAACCATTGACAGTCACACCGATACCCCAATGTCGTTTCTCAATGAGGAATACTCATTCGCCAACATTCATGATTCATATACCCAAAGGTCTAAAGTTGATCTTCCCAGAATGGAAGCCGGCGATCTTGATGGTATATTTCTTGCGGTTTTTGTTGGGCAACAACTTAGAGATGAAAAAGGAAATTTTGCTGCGAAACAGGAAGCATTGGAGGTGTTTGATTCGATTCATGCAAATCTTGACCGGTATTCAAACCGGATAGAATTAGCGCTCGATTCTGATGATATTTACCGAATCAGAAAAAGTGGGAAAAGAGCAATATTTATTGGTCTTGAAAATGGATACCCGATTGGTAAAGAGATTTCGCTTATTGATACTTTTTTTAACAGGGGAGCCCGGTATATCACACTATGTCATACCTCTAACAATGACATCTGCGATTCGTCAACCGACCCAAAAGGATCAGAATTTAACGGAGTATCTGATTTTGGGGCTGAAGTAATCAAAAGAATGAATGAAAAAGGCATCATGATCGATGTTTCTCATGCATCCGACAGTTCGTTTTATGATGTCATAAGACTTTCCAAGGTACCAATCATTGCATCACATTCCTGTTCCCGTGCTATTTGTGATAATCCCCGTAATATGAGCGACGCTATGCTAAAAGCGCTGGCCGATAACGGTGGAGTTATTCAAATGTGTATTTTAAGTGCTTACGTGAAAACCCCTGTTCCACAACCTGAAAGGGATTCTGCAAAAGCAGAAGTAAGAATGAAATACGGGGATTATTATTCACTTGATGCTGCAGGCAGAAAAATTTTCCTCGAAGCCTGGTATGAAGTAGATCAAGATTTTCCGGCTGTTCTCGCAAGTGTTTCGGATGTTGTTGATCATATTGATCATATTGTTCAGGTAGCAGGAATAGACCATGTAGGCATCGGAACTGATTTTGACGGTGGAGGAGGAGTAGAGGGATGTTTCGATGTGAGTGAAATACAAAACATCACTGCCGAGCTACTTAGAAGGGGATACAATTCAAAAGAGATTGAGAAAATCTGGGGTGGAAATCTGCTTAAGGTGTTTGCCGAGGTTGAGAAATACTAATTGTCCCTTAAATCAGATATTGAAGCCCTTATTGCTTTTTTGGAACAAAATCCTTTGCCGGGCGATTCTTTAGGCAAAGACTGTTACAAGGTGCGAATGGCCATCACTTCCAAACTCAAGTTGTAGGGTATAGTCTTAACTAAAACCTTGTTACATCAATTATCAAATCATCTTTCGGTACTTGTGTTACAATGTCGTTGACTTAAGAAATTTTCTGATTCTAAAAAATGCCCCACCCCAACCTCCCGAACTCGGGAGGTTGGGGTGGGGCTGATTTTTGAAGATTTCGGACACCTTTAAGTAAACGACATTGAATTGTGTAATCAAATTTGTTGAAGTACATCCTAAGGTAATTAATATGAGAATTACAGTTATTAGTGTTTTTTATTTTTCATAACCTTAATCATTGACCCTGATAATGTTGCGTTTGCGTTCGTTTTAACAATTAGTTAAAATCGTAAACTGTGCAGGATAATGGCGGTACATCTGTACTTATACCAGTAACCGCACTCAAATCAGTACTGCTACTTTGCAGGTAACTTACACTTTGCGACCACTCATCGATCATTGATGGTTGGTATACCCATCTGGTATTGTTAGCGGGATTGCCAATAAAGTCGGGAATACTAAGGGAAACAGTTTGTATGCTTTTAGATTTATTGAGAATGAAAACTGACATTCGGGAGAAATCAAGCGAATGACTTATCGTAATTTCTACTTGATTGTTGTTTAGCTTTGTTTTCTTGTCTATAATTGGGTACAAGTGTTCGGTCAAAAGCTGCAACGTAACACCTACAGGCGAAAGGGAGGTTTCATCCGCACCGGAAAAAACATTATACGTATTTTCCAGACCGCCATGGTACCAAGTTACCCAATTCATTGTTCCAATCACATTTGCATAGCTACCATACTGAAGGAGCAATTGTATATTGTGCAAGCCTTTCCAGATACTATTGTTTTTTGGATTTGCAGGAGCATATGTGCAAAGCGAAGATATCTCTGTTACAATTACCTTGGATGGAATGCTCTGATCATTCAGATTGTTGCGTGCAGCTAAAAATCGCTCAACCATAATTTCAGTGCTGCCATTCCAATTGAGCATATCCTTGTTTAAAAAGTCAGAATAGTTCTGCATGGTAGAATATTGGTGTATAACTGCGAAACCCATATTTTGTTTGATCTTTGGCAGAAGTGATTCCCAACGACTGGTATTCCAAAAAGTATTGGCACCACATTCAATGGTCGGATCTACTGATTTTAGAAGCGGAACCAACTCGTTGAACACTTCAGCATACGTTGCTGCGCTTGTATTATCGGGATCAAGGTCGTCTTCGTTGCCAATTTCCCAGTATTTTACACCATATCCTTTGGTTATATTAGCATATGTAACAAAAGCTTTGTGCGCTTCATATAATTCATTTCGTGTCATTTTGGGGTTGGGCGTGGACGAATAGGCAGCATATACAGGAAGAAGAACAACTGGTTCGGCACCATTGGCTTTGCATAGAGTAATGAATTCATCAAAGTCAAGTGCTGGAGTATAATCCCAGCCACTCATGTTATTAGCCATCTGATTTGTTAGCTCTCCATTTCGTTTATAGGTAGTATTCTTTACGGAGGCTGTTCCTTTAGGTGGGTTGGCGGCATCGAATACAATTGTGCTGCCAAGGTAATATCGCATAAAATGAGGTTTGAAATTCTGAAATGATGAAATCCCAAGATTTGCATCGCTAAAAGAACTGGTGCTCACACCAATGAGATTACTGCCGTGTTCATGATTTACAAAAATGTATTCGAGAGTAATTTTAATTGTTTTGGCATTGGGTATTGCCCCATTTTCACCTATAGCGGTTAATGTTACATTATAGTCACCACCCTTTATGTAATCGTGTTGTGGTGACTTTACATCCGAAAAAGGAGTTCCATCGCCAAAATCCCATAAATAAGTGATAGCATAGATTGAGGTATTGGTAAATTGCACTGAACGAGCTGATTCATCAACCAACTTATATGTAAAAGAAGCTGATGGGTCAGGGGTTTTAGGTTCATCTTTTTTGCACGATGGCATACCTATGAATAATAAAAGCATTATGATAACAATAGAATATTCTACTTTTTTTAAAGACTTTTGAATCAACATAAGCAGTTCTGATTAGTAATTGTAAATCAATGTCGTTTACTTAAGAAATTTTCTGATTCTAAAAAATGCCCCATCGCAACCTCCCCGGACACCCTTAAGTAAACGACATTGAATTGTAAATAGTGATTTAGTGATATGCATAATGAGATTTGATATACAATTGGCTTAACAAGCCACATCTAAATAATACGAAGGCTGGAAAATAGTTTCAATTGTGTTTGCAGTTTAAATTGCTACTTTACGGGAAATGGTTTCCCTGATAATTCAATTTCAGTCCCGATAACATTTTTATTTTTCAAAGCTATTTCATCAGGTTGTTTCCCTCCCACCGAAAGTGAATACCTACCAGGATAAACCATTTTTTTCATGTTTTTATCTATGATAGCAAACTGCTGGTTCTTAATTTGAAAGGAAATCTTTTTTGTTTCCCCAGGATTCAATGATACTCGCTTAAATCCAATCAAAGAGCGGATGGCGGTTGTTTCGCCTTCAATAGCATCTGAAATATAAAGCTGAACTACTTCTTCGCCGGCAACTTTTCCGGTATTGCTAACATCTACAGTTATAAGCAAACTATCGGAAGTTAGCAAAGGTGAAGGAGCTTTGATGTTCGAATAAGCAAAAGTGGTATAACTTAAACCATAGCCAAATTCGTACAGCGGTGTGCCATGGAAATAGCGGTAAGTGCGCCCTTCCATCTCGTAGTTTTTAAATTCGGGAATGTCGTTAATTGATTTATAAAAAGTAACCGGTAAACGACCGGAAGGATTAAAATCGCCGAAAAGCAAGCGTGTCAATGCTGTTCCTGTGGACTCGCCCGGATAAAATGCCTGAACAATTGCTGATAGGTTTTCATTTTCCCAGTTCAGAGCTACCGCGCTTCCTGACATATTTATATAAATAATCGGCTTTCCGGTTGCCTTTAATTCTTTCAGTAAATCTTCCTGGATTTTTGGCAGGTTGAGATGGGTTCTGTCGCCACCGGCAAATCCATCAGTTTCAATTTTCATTTCTTCACCTTCGAGATTGGATGAAATGCCACCACAGAAAACGATAACATCCGCTTTAGCAGCAGCATCAAGTGCTTCTTTGTGGTAATCGCGCGAAGTATTTACCCAGGATACGGTAGCAAATTGTTGCTGATGGTTGCTTGCCCACATATATTCTACAACTCGCAGTATTGCTTCAAACTTATATTGTTTGCCTTTCTCCAGAAGGATAGGGTTAAAGGAGGTCGGATTGCCATCAATTTTAACCTGTAGATTGCTGGTAAAAATATAGTTGCCTGTTTTTTCAGGAACCAGAAGCCCAGTCCATTTTACACCGAATGATTCATCAACCACATGATTTATAGGTGATTCAACCCAATAGAAGTCAATGTTTTTATCAATCCGGGATATTTCCGGAACACTTGCCAAAGCTGTATCCTGAAAATATTCGCCTTTCAGCCCTTGTATAATTTTTCCGTTTTCGGAATGGTAGAAATTGTTTTCTCCTATAAGTTCAAAATCAGTAAAAACACCGGGAACAATTGCACAGCCAGGAGTATAAAATACGTTTTTATCGCCCAATCTTGCCTTCAAGGCCTTGAGTGGTGTTGTCGGATTTATTGGATCGCCGTTATAATTACCGATTAGGATTGTCGGGTTATTGGCATTAGGGCCTATAAGTGCCAGCTTTTTAACGTTTTTAAGAGGAAGGATCCCATCATTTTTCAATAGCACCAACGACTTTTCAGCCATCTGCTGCGACAATTGAAGGTGTTCAGGTGAGCCTACCACTGACATTGGTATCTGGGCATAAGGCACCATATTGTCAGGATCGAACATGCCAAGCTCGAAGCGAGCTTTGAATAATCGTTTAATTGATGCATTGATATCACTTTCGTTAATGACTCCATTTGCTATTGCTTCATCAAGGTGATCTTTTACAAATGCTTCATTCACTTCACAATTGAGATCGGTACCGCTCGAAATTGCCCAACCCCAGGCCTGGCTGGGCGTTTCGACTACATGATGGCCCATTTTACTATAAAAATCTGTAATAGCTCCGCAATCGGAAACAACGTATCCATTAAATCCAAACTCATTGCGTAAGATGTTATTCAACAAAATATCTGAACCGCAGCAGGGTTTGTCGCGGAAACGATTGTAAGCGCACATGATGGATTGTACATTGGCCTCCTTAATCGTTGCCTCAAAAGCCGGCAGATATGTCTCGTACAAATCGCGGTCGTTCACATAAATATTATCGGTGTGACGGCTGGGTTCAGGTCCGCTGTGTACGGCATAATGTTTTGAAGTGGCGATTACTTTCAGATAGTTGGGATCATTTCCCTGAAGTCCATTAATAAAATTAACAGCCATGCGGGATGTGAGATACGGATCTTCGCCGTATGTTTCCTGTCCACGACCCCATCTCGGATCGCGGAAAATATTAATATTAGGCGACCAGAATGTTAGCCCCATGTAGATAGATCGGGCGTTACCACGGACAAACTCATGGTGTTTTGCCCTGGCTTCGTCTGAAATGGCGTTGCCAACCTGTAGCATTAAATCCTGGTCGAATGTTGCTGCCATGCCTATAGCCTGCGGAAAAACAGTTGCTTTTCCGGCACGGGCCACACCATGAAGGCATTCGTTCCACCAGTTATAGGCGGGAACACCAAGCCTTTCGATTGCAGGAGCCTGATTAAAAAGCTGGAAAACTTTTTCCTGAAGTGTCATTTGCGAAACCAGGTCGTCGACTCTTTGATCAACTGGAAGTTTTGGATCCTGAAAAAGAAATTTATACTGCTGCTGACTCATTGCAGGCTTGCCTGCCAAAATTAAGCAAAAAAGTAGAAGTGCCGTGATTTTCATAAATGCAGTTGTTTTTGTTGCCTACTATGTTATTGTTTTTCAACAATCTGATCAATTATACTGAATAACTTCGGACTGGCTTTTCCTTCATCAACCAGCTTTCGCCAGATGGAATAAACAGCCACATTCCATCCCATGTTTGGTTTCCAGGGTTCACTTGTGATTGTATTTAAGCATTCATAAGTGGTTGCCCCGGCTTCAAAATCGAGAGAGACTCTCCAGATAAGTTCATCCTCTGCTTCTGGAATGCCATGAAGGTATGCGCAAATCAGAAATAAATTGTCGTACAAGAAGTAAGACCCGCCTTTGAAATATCTGCCATCGGGCATTTTTTCGCGATTTACCTGTGAAGTGTAGTTTTCGACATTATACATGGCAGCCGGTAAATAATTGCCATCGGGCAGGCTCACGACTTTGAATCCATATTTCGTTTTTGAGTATTTAACTAATCTGTCATAATGCTGCCTTACTGTATTATCGTCGAGTAATTTACGATCGAAATAAATCTGGGCAAGCAAATCAGGAACCAGAGGGTCGGGACCCATTATTTTGTTTTTCTTCCGGCTGATGGGGTAAAAGCCAAAATCTGTATTAAACATATTTTTATACTCCTGAATAGCTTTTGCAGGATCAGATTTTACTCTCAGACCCATTTCCTTTGCCGCAGTAAGAACCAATGCGAACAGTCCCTGATTGAAGCTGATTACATCAACTTTATCGAATGCTATTACATCACCCCAATACTGAAAATCCAAACGGCCATCCTTTTCCGTATAGCTGTAGAAACAGTTTCCCCTTGCCCTGGATTCGATAGCATCAAGGTAGGCCTGTACTTTAGGCAGATCAACCTGTTTCCCTTCTTTAAATGAACGGTAAGCCCAGATTACAGCCATAAGTGGATATTCGGCATAGGTATTTACTTCAGCAAGTTCGTTTTTGATACATTCTGTTGACCAGTCTGGATCCAGCATAGTCGAAATCCAGAAAGCATCACGGCAATACTGTATATTCCCGTATTCAACTGAAGGAACAACCCAGTATTTGCTTTTACCGGTTTCATTTACGCGGAGATTCATGTAAGCAGTTGTATATGATAAAGAACCGAAATAATCGCTCACTCTGCCTCCTGAAAAATGTTTTGCTGTTAACTGGTTAACATCTTTCCGTAGACCTTTGAAATCTTTAGCCTGACTCTTAAAAATAATACCATCAAAGCTATATGGATTATTTTTTGATAGAGGATGATAATATGACATGATTTTCCCTGGTGCCATTACCTGAGTTTTGTCGGTGTTGTAGTCCAGTTTCAATGCTTCTGAAGTATCGGGTTTAAGGCCGGGAGTTTCACCATTATCGCCTGATGACAATTCAATTACCTGTCGCAGAGTATAATAAGCCTGACTTGTAAAATTGTTGTAAAGTGCAGGACTTCCATTCAGTGCTACAATAAAACTATTATTATTTTTTAGCGCAACCATAGGAACAGCCTGTTTGGCGATACCTTCCGAAACCCAGGCATTCACATCGTGAGGGCTCTGACGAAAAATTTCAGGGCTTTTTACTTCGCCGTTGAAATTATAAGGAATGCTCGTAGTATCATAGCAGCATTTTAGTGAGAAGTACATTTCCTTTCCTGCGCTTTTGGTTGATGCAACTGCTTTAAAAACTGTGTATTTTTCTTTTGGCTCCAAGGTAAAAACAACATGAATGCCTTCAACTGTTTTTTGAAAAGTTAAAGGCTTGTCTATATCATTAAAAGTAAGCAGTTCAATATCTTCTTTGCCGGCTTGTTTTATTACAACCGACCAGGTCGGAACTTTGCTATTTATGAGTGAACATCCTGTTATAATTAAAATAACAAGTGCAAATAGAGAAAAAAATCTTTTCATTTTTCAGATTGGTTGTTTATTTTCCTTCTTCCATAAATTTCATAATACCCATCAGGGCTCCCCAATGATAATAAGGGGCACAGTTCAATTGATCTTTGCGATTTGTAACGCCTTTGCCCGAGTTGATGTTTTCGAAAACGGCCCCGTGTTTTTGCCAGGCTTCGATAAAGAGGTTATATGACTTTTCGGCTAAATCATTGGCAGCTTTATTATCGTAATCGCGTAACCCCAGGTAAACAAGGAAATTCATTGGCCCCCAGATAGCCCCACGCCAGTAATTGTTGTTGTATGCCTCATCATTAAATGCACATGAAGGCAGCAAATAGTCGCTATAAAATTCTTTAGAATTGTAGAAATGTTCGGTTACCATTCTTTTGGCTTGCTCTTTAGTTGGGATACCTGCCATCATGGGATAAAACATAGTTGGACTCAAACATTGACTGAAGCCAGATTTATCCAGAAATTTATTGAGATAGATGCCTGATTTTTCATCCCAGAGATTTTGAGTTATGAGTTTGTATTGACTGGCACGAGCTAATAGTTCTTTTTCATCCTCAGTTTTGCCTAAGGTTGCAGCAATTTTTGCAAGACTAATACAATCCGAAACATACATACTGTTTAACCCTACATCGGCAATATTGTAAACGGAGTTTTCACCGATATCTTTCATTTCAGCCTCATCATACATCGGGGAGTTGTCGAGGCCTGATTCCCATGCAGCCATCTGATGGCCATAACCTTTTGAGCAACCCCAGGTTAGGAATGTACTATTTACCCGGTTTTTCACCCACCACCGGTTCCAGCTGAGTAATTCGTTATAAACTTCTTCAAGAAACCATTTTTCATGGTATTTTTCATAAATCATGCGGCAAATCATACTCCCTACAGGTGGCTGTGAGATACCAGTAGCTACCATGCCAGGCATTTGCCACTGACCGACATAACCTTGCTCATTAATTCCTGTAGTAATGGCAATTGCATTGCTGTAGGCAAGTTCTTTGTTATCGAGAGCAAACAGGTACGAAGCAAAATATGTATCCCATTCAAAAAGCACATATCCCTGCCAGGCTTCGTTCCAGCTACGTGATACAGGAGTAATAACCCTGTTTTTTTCAGCGTCAAAAATTGTATTCCAGCCCAAAACTGATTGAATGGCTCTGAAGCCTTCTGCTAGTTCGCCATACTTCTCTGAATAGGAAAAGTATTCTTTTTGCGCATTTTCAACAATTGACTTTAATTCAACAATTGACTTTTCCTTACCGGTATAAAAACCGATAGCTGAATCCCCTTTAAAAGCCATATATGGGGAAGTATATGCCTGATAGGATTCAAAGTTATCACGTGTCGATCTGATAACATATTCATTGTCAGTGAATGAAGCTGTAATTATTTTGCCCATTCGTTTAATGTTACCTTCCCGGTTCCACATCATCCCACATTCGAGTTCGATGGAGTAGTGAATATTAGGAGAATGGATAACTGGTGTTACCAGAATTACAATATCCTTTCCTTTGGATGCCGATTGCACCCTGATGGTATTACCTTTCCAGTTTTGGATGATAAGTTCGGTGTACGATCCATCAAAAGTATGAGCTACCGGACGAACCAGTTCTGAAGTATCGATAATTAATTCATTGATAAAGAAGTCGGGATCGCCTGGTGTCCCTATAAAAGACTGACGCAGGTTCAGTTTCATAACAAGCCCTTCAGGCAATAATACGTGGGAAAGCATACTTCCATAACTCCATGTATTCCAACCCTTACAAAGTTGTTTCTGAAGCGCAATATAGTTAGTGCTTTGCGAAAATGTGCTTTGAAAAAGCAATGTCAACAAAACAGCAAAAACAAATTTTTTCATTTTTTCAAATAATGAGAATTAGAATTTTAAGGGAATGTCCTTGTCATTGATTACATCCTGTTCATACATTGTCAGTATATCCTCAACAAATTTGAAACAGGTGCTTAAAGTGACAGAGTGATTTTTAAAATTAAGGGGAACAGCTTATGCTATTCCCCTCCCTCAATCAAATGAATGTCAAATTAAAGGTTTCACAGCAGTAACTTTTCAGGAGCATAAACGATTCATAATGTCTAAAGCTCTGATTATTCCGCTGATTTATTATTCCATTATAAAGGGAATCACTGCCATTATTCAACTGCATTTATAACCAGTTTATCAATGGCTATTCCATTTCCAAAGGTTGACGCCCCTCCCTTACCAACTTTAATTGCCAGATAATAAGTGCCAGCTGCTGTTACAGCAAATTTGCCGGTAGAATTACATAAATTGGTAACGAAAATATCATATTTCATTGGTCCGTCCATTGCTGGCACAATCACATTCCAACCAGTCCAGGAGCCATAATACCAGCCAGTTACGCGTGCCAAGTTGTAGCCGTCATTTAGCGTTGGTTGAGTGGTATTAACTATGAACTCAAACCATTCATTTTTCATATTAGTTGAGTTTGCAGATGAGTCCTCTCCAGCATGTTTGGTAAGAAAAGAAATCTGATAGTTACCAACTTCCATTGCGCCCAAACTTTGGTAGAAGATAGTTCCCTCTTCAAATGGGTTTGCAGGCGCAGTATTGGTCGGGAAAATATACAAGCTACCTCCTGTGCCTAGGGTAGGCTTATATGCCGTATAACCAAACTGGTATTTAACGTTTGTGTAATTATCGTCTGCATCTTTCTGACCAGAGGTTAAAACGGTCCAAGCAGAAGCATCAGCGGTCTCAAAATTACCACCGGTAACATAGTTTTTAGGCAATGGGATGTCAACGCTTACGGTTTTTACTGAAGGTGTTGATCCTAATGCACCAGCAACTGTTAAAGCAACCTCGTAAACTCCACCTGTGGCATAGATGTGAATAGGTGAATCTTCAGTTGAAACGGCAGTTCCATCTCCAAAATCCCATGAGTACACTTCTGCATCTTTTGAAGTGTTTGTAAAAGTTACTTTTTTAGCAGCTCCATCAATTACATAGGTGAAATCAGCAACTGGCTGAACAATAGGATCATCCTTTTTGCAGGATGCAGATACAATCAACAATGCTCCGATTAGAAGCGCAAAATTAAATTTTGTTGTTTTCATAATGAATTGGTTTTTGTTTTAATTGATTGAAATAAGGATTAATTAGTAATAGAATAATGTTTGTATTTCATTGATTTACTTTACTTTAATTTATTAAAATTCCCAGCGGCCAATATCAGGGGCAGAACCTTTATAAGGAATTCCAACATCAACTCCTTTATCGACGGCAGTACTTTGTTCGGAGAAAACCTTATAATAAGTGTCCCATTTATCACCTGAGAACTGAAAGTCTGGATTCTGTGAAAGATTGTCTGTTTGTGAAATCATTGTTCCTGATATTATCCAATCAGGGTTTACTACATTGAATTTCAGATTATTAATAAATGTTAACTGGTGTGCTGACGACTCAACATCTGCAACCTTAATTCCAAGAAATGCATTGTTTTTTGCAACAACATCCAGTATTCGATTACCTTTTATTTTTATGCCCCTTCGAAATGAATCAAATACATTGTTATAGATCCTAATGTTCTTGAAATCCCAGTTACGGCTATTGTCGATGTAAATAGCGGGTGATCCTGCCCAGTTGTCGTTAAGGATAGAATTGTAAAAAATATTATTTCTGATTGTAATATTTTCCCTTCCCATATCCCAAATGGCGATTCCAATACCTTTGTTTTCAAAATACGAATCATATACTTCGACCTTGGGAGCACCAATTTCAACCGCCTCTTTCCCGCTGATACCGTCCTGATCAATCATTTTAATATCATGAACTCTCATATTTTTAACCAAGGACTGATCAGCGAACATTTCGGGATGATTTACAATGGAAAGCCAGGTGTTGCAGGTAATATTGAAGATTTCGTTTCCGGAGCCAACGTTCCAGAGTTCAATGGAAATATCTTCTCCCCATTTTTGATCTGATTCGTTAACCGCGATATTGCAATCATGAATTTTTACATTTTTGAAATACCCGTCATATATAAACTTGATGCCATATCCCTCGTTATCATTGATGGTAATGTTATATATTTCTGCTCCATCAAGCTGGGCAATATTTAGGTTGCCAAGAGTTTCGTCTGCAAGGTCTTTACCCGAATTCGTAAATGTGCATTCGTATATTTTTATGTTAGTCATGTAAAATCCAGGGTATGCGTACCAGATTTTATTGCCAGGAGCAAATACAGCGCCACGCTGTGCAAGATTCATAAATGAGACATTGTGCATGGTCACATTGTTTCTATTTTCGACCCAAACTCCGGTTTTAAGTGATTTACTATTCCCATCAATTGTAAATCCGCTAATACTCTGGTTTCCATTTGCCGGAACAATCACTGCACTATTGGGATTACGGAACAATTCATTGTGCGGTGATACAAGCTGAATAAGGCTGCCATCATACCAAAGCTTGTAATCTTTATCACCTGTATTAATAGATGAAGGTATTCTTACTCCTTTTGAACTGAGGATGGTAAGGTTTTCGCCAGCGCCTTTAATGTTAACACCTATTGGAATGATTGAAGGTTCTGTTTCTTCAAAAGTACCCTCGCTTAGAAAAATAGTATCGTTTTCACCACCAGGTACCATAGTTGCTGCATATGCGAGGGTTTTGAAAGATTTAATTGACGTTCCGTTTCCAGGGTTATCTATGCCATTAGGCGATACATAGTATCCGGTAATTCCCGGCGATGGATCAGGGGGCAACGCTCTAGTGCGAAAATAAATTCCGGAATTTGTTGCAATTGTGTTTCCTGAGGAATTTTCAGCAATAACTTTCCAATAAAATCTGGTATTGGCCGGTAGTTCTGTAACAGTCTGATAGTTCGTTGCAGTTAAACCAGATATATCTATTTGTGGGTTAGCAAAGTTTTCATCCTGTGAAACAACCAATTTATATTGTGTTGCATTGGTAGAAGCTCCCCATGAAAATGAAGGTATAAAAGAAACATTGATTTCATTGGTTGATGGAACCGCCTGAACGAAAGTGCTTGCAGCTGGCATATCCGGATTATCATTCTTACATGATATACATTGTAATATCATGCAAAACAGTAAGCAGTTAGTCATCAGGTTATTTCGTTTCATTTTGACTTAATTGTAGCCAGTTAGCCTTAAAGGCCTTCGTTATAAATTATTTCTCTTTCAGGAATTGCCCAAATAAAGACATCACTGGTATATGGGTCTGTGCCAGGACCACGCTCACCTCTGGATATGTCAATTTTTAATCCACGTAAATAATCGATCCGATCGCCTTCGCTGAACAACTCAATAAGGCGCTCATCATTAATCATTTGCTCTGTTACGGTTGCTGACGTTACTTCCTCATAAGGACCGCCCACACTTACATCCCAGGCACGTTTGCGAACTTCATTAAGATCAGAAGCTGCTCCAGATATATCTCCATTTCTAAAACGGCAGATTGATCTTGTAAGGCAAACTTCGGCCAACCTGATAAGCGGAACATTGGTATTCATCAGGCCAGTTCCTCTATAATATTTGTTACACCAAAGTGTAGTAATGTTGGTTATTGCTGACCTACTATCCACATCCTGCTCTGGCTTGGACATTCCAACAGGATAGCGTACAGCAAAAAGTTGCTGAAAACGTTTGTCTGTTCGTGCAGCAATATTAAATGTAGTGTCAGTTAAAGGATCATTCATCCATCCTATCCTTTTAATAACGCTTTCGGCCAAATGGGTTTCGGCCCAGCTGCAAAGGTGATTTTCCCAGGTGTTATTTAACTCGCTTAAATGTTGAGGCGATGGGAGAGTGTTGTCATAATAAGGTGCATAAAATATAACCTCCTTGGCTCGGCCAAGTGAACTCTTATTGAATGCTTCTATCGGATCTTCAGTCAGATCGAAATCCCCGTTATTATGATCAATGATATAATCGCATTCTGTCTGGGCATTCTGATAATCACCCATCAGGAAGTAGGTGCGCATGAGCATTGCTGAGGCTGCAAAGCGTGTGGCCCTTACTTGGTATGAGGGATTATGCTTACCAGTAATATACTTTTCGGGTAGCATTTCTTTTGCTTTCAAAAAATCGGAAAGAATAAGGTCGAACACCTCCTGTGTATTACCAATCTTCGGATTTTTTGCTTCTTCGATTGACTTGGCATAAGTTGTTGGCATAGGAATGCCTCCAGTTGCATTATCGCCTCCGGGAACATATGCGTGTCCAAAGGTTGTTTGTAATAGAAAATAAGAATATGCTCTTATAAAGTGTATTTCGCCAATAATGCGGTTTACATTATTCTCAATATTTTCAGTGCTTTCCGTTGGATAAGGGTTTCCATTATTGTTATCAACAAACTCAAGTGCGTTGTTTGCTGTAGCTATTGGCCGATAAAGAAGTAAAATGTTTTTATCCGTATAGGTATTAAATTCATCGGTTTTCCGCCAATATCCATACGTAGCATCGCTTACCCAGTTTACGTCGTCGCCCATACTTACTTTAACTATCGACCAATTAACCCAGGGGATATTCCATTGGTCGCCTCCCCATAATCCTGCGTATAAGGCTATTGGAACGCGTTCGAGTTCATCAACAGTGCTCCATGGGTTCTGTGGAGGTCTGTCAAGTTCGAAGTACTTTTCACAACCGGAACTAAAAAGAATGAGGCTGAGTAGAGTAATAAATATAGTTTTTTTCATTGTTCTTGTTGTTAAAACTTAACGTCAACACCTAAAATGATTGATTTTAACTGGGGGATAGCAGAAGAATAATATATCAATCCTGCTCCTTCAGGGTCAAACCCCGGATATTTTGTAAGTGTAAAAAAGTTTGTAGCAGTCATATAAACCCGGAAAGCCTGTATTTTTATTTGGTTTAGTATAGTAGGCTTTATTGTATAACCTATTTGCAAATTTCGCAACCTGATAAAATCGCCTTTATAGAGTTCTCGGTTGTGAAATACGTAGGAATCCCCGAAATCGGCATTTGCCGTACCACCAACAATGAATGTTCCTCGGGCAACAAGCTTGGGATATTTGGTAATATCGCCAACATTTTTCCATGAGTTATCATACAACTCACTTAACACAACCCTCGTTTCGCTCGGCACTGCGGCCATCTGTCTATCATAGTCAAGTATGTAATTACCACCTGAAAATGCAATCAGAAAACTTAAGTCAAATCCTTTATATTGAAATGTATTGGTTAAACCACCATAATATTTTGGATCAGTTGAGCTACCTTGATAAAAACGGTTTGCTGAAATATTTGTGCGGGTTGCAAGGATGAGGCTGTCTTTTCCTGACATATCCTTCAATCTCTCAGTTGCGCCTGTTTCGTCGTATTTATTCTTATCGAGGGCATAAATCATTGGAATTCCGGTAGCGCGATTAACTCCTGCCCAATCGGCAACAAACCATTCGTTACGCTGTGATCCCGTTCTTGATACGTTCGTAGTGCTTATTATTCCCTTTCCACTCTGATCTGCTGCGGATGTAATGCTTTTAATGTTGTTATTATTGAAAGAGACATTAAAATCCGTGCTCCATTTAAAATCATTTCTGGCTATGTTTACAGAATGCAATTCAAGTTCCACTCCCGAATTCACCATATTGCCCACATTGCCCCATATACTATTGGTTGCCAAATCATACACACCCCTATCGAAAGCCAGGTCCTGCGACCCCACTCCAGCCGAAACAGGTACCGGCGTCGTAAGCAACATACCGTAAACCAAACGGTGATAATATGCGAGCGAGCCATTGATTTTGTTTTGCATCAATCCGAAATCAATGCCCAGGTCGGTGCTTTTTGTTGTTTCCCAGGTAAGATTAGCTGCTTGAAGGTTAACAGGTACTGTACCGTTTATTCCTAGTATATCTTTGCTGCCGTAGGGAGAGATTCCATTGTAATTTATTACATCAAGTTTTGATGGAACATCCTGATTTCCATTTTCGCCATAGCTTCCCCTGAGTTTAACAAAGTTTCCCTCACCAAGAAATGAAGCGAAATTTTCCTCCGTAATGATCCAGCCTGCTGAAAATGCTAAAAATGTACCCCAACGATTTTCAGCTGTGAAGGTCGAGGATCCATCCTCACGTGCACTAATCCCAAAAAGATATCGGTCTTTATATTTGTAATTCGCGCGACCAAAGTAACCTGCAAGATAGCGTTCACCATTTTTGCCACCAGACAAAGAATTCAATACATTAGGGGTTCCCAGTTCCTGATACTTACCAATCAGACCTTCGCCACTCATTCTTCTGCTATATTGACCTGTGCGTGTCCCTTCAGCACCTGCGACAATTGTAAAGGAATGTTCTTTAATTTTCTTATCATAGGTACTGTAAAGATTAAAATTATATCCCTTATAAGTAATCGCTTCTTCTGTTGCTCTTGAAGATGGTTTCTGAGCTCCATTAAGCCAGATATCGCGGCTTTGCCATTCGGCAAGGTTACTTTGTATTATATCCGTACTAAGTTCAGTGCGTACTGAAAGACCTTTTACCTTTATAAAATCATAGTTAACTGATAATACTGCAAGTCCGCGCAACTGGCCAACATTATTATATGTATTTTCTGAATCGGTCATTGCAGCAGGATTAGCTCCTGTATATGCGTTGAAATATTGATTTGGATTGTCAGGATTATTTACCGGAAACCATGGAAGTGCATATGTTACAACATTAGTAATTCCATAACTTCTTTGATCATTATCGGAGGATGAAAAGTTCAGTTTTGCCTCAATTGTCAGGTTTGGGCGGGGATTAATTGTAACATTCGAACGAAGGGAGACTCTCTGAAGATCGTTATTCAGCAGCACACCCTTGTCTTTCCTATAGTTTCCTGACAGATAAAAAGAACCTTTTTCGAATCCCTGAGAACTTGAAAGATTATATTCTGAAAACGTTCCAGTACGGAAAGTCTTATCGTACCAATTGGTATTGATCTGTTCAGCCTGTTCGCGCATTATCCTCGTATATGCCTGCGGAGAAAAACGGTAATAATCATTCATGGTGAATGGGGATCCTGTTGAATTCATGTAAGCTTTATCCATTACCTTAAACCATTCAGTTGTATTCACATATCCTATATCTTCAGGTGTGCGTGTCAGGTTTGAATATCCGGTTGAATAATTAAAAGTGACTGAACCGCCTCCCGTTTTACCACTTTTTGTTGTTACTATGATTACTCCGTTTGAAGCTCTCGACCCATAAATAGCAAGTGCTGCTGCATCTTTTAAAACCTGTATGCTTTCAATATCATTTGGGTTAATAAGCGACATTGGGTTAAGGTTTGAGGCGCCTAATCCGATTGGACTGCTGTAAACCGGCATTCCATCAATGATCCAAAGCGGGTCGGTACTTGAATTGATTGAGTTTGCACCTCTGATTTTGATTATAGCTGCTGCTCCCGGCGTTCCACCCTGCGATTGAACCGAAACACCAGCAGCAAGTCCCTGAAGACCAGCATCGAAAGTGGTCATCGTTTTCGATTTCATTTCAGTCATATTAATTGAGGAAATCGAACCAATAATATCTCTCTTTTTTTGCATACCGTAACCAATCACCACCAATTCATCCAGATTTTCAGTAGACACTGCCAAAGAAATATTAAGATAATCTGCACCATATGCTGAAACTATTTTTTTCTCATACCCAATCATTGATATTTCAAATATTGCGGTGGCAGGATTCTGAACCGCGAAGGAAAAATTCCCGTCAACATCAGTTATTGATCCATTTACGGTTCCTTTTACCAAAACAGTGGCTCCAACTATAGGAGACTTATCATCAGCATCGGTTACTGAGCCTTTAATAGTTTTCTTCTCTGAATTTTCAGGCGTCTGAGTTTTTTTTGTGATGGCAATTACCTCATCCATTATTTTGTAGGTAAGGTCGCTATTTTTCAAAATGACGTTAAGCAGCTCATCTATTGAAAGTTTTGATTCATTTATATTGAATTTCTGTGCCTGATTTGATATTTCATCATTATAAAAAAACAAGTATTTGGTTTTCTTTTCTATAGCTTTAAAAATCTGTGAATAAGTAGCATTATCTATTTTTAGCGAAATTTTATCATTATTCTGAGCTAATAAATAGAAGGGGTTCGCAAGCAAAATGCTTAAAATTGCTAGAATTTGTAAACTGAACTGGTAACGAAATATTTTAGTTTTCAGTTGTTTGTTTCCCATGATGGTTAAGCTTTATTCTGTTAGTTTCGATTACTTCTTTTTTTTGGCTTAATTGTAATAATATCTTCTGCACTTGAAATGCGGTTTACTGATATTTCAACCGGGGCAATTAGTTCTATTATCCTCAATATCTGTTCAAGTGGTTTGTTCTTTAAAATTGTACCTGTGAAACTCAGCTTTTTTAATTCTTCGTTAGGAATGTCAATTTTGACTGAGTAAATTCTTTCAAGTTTTGTAGCTATATTTTCCAGCTTTTCCTTTTCAAAAGAATAGTATCCGTCTTTCCAAGAGGTGTAATACTCGGTATTTACATTACTGATACTATATGATTTGTTGGCTGAATTATAGAGAAAAAGTTGACCTGGTTCCAGTATTTTGAGTTCCCTATTATTGTTATCAAGCAAAGTTACTTTCCCTTCAATTAGGGCAGTCTCACTGATTTTGTCCCCTGTGTATGCTGAAACATTAAAGCTTGTACCAAGTACTTTAATACTGTAGTTTTCGGTGTGAACAACGAATGGAGACTTCGCATCTTCGGTTACAGTGAAAAATGCTTCGCCCGAAATGGTAACTTCCCTGTTTTTTGACGAGAAAGTAGTCGGATATTTTATATTAGTAAGTGAATTTAGCCATACTTTAGTTCCATCGGGTAATGAAATCTGAGCAGTCTGGCCCGATTGGGTTGTAACTTCAGACCACTTATTATCACTTGACCTATTTATTGACGATGGAATAACTACTCTGACTACAAAAAAGGTAATAAATACAACAGCGGCATATTTCAAAACTGAGGTAAGCATCCGCATGCGAACGGTTCGTTGCTGATTCGAAATTTTTCCTAACAGAAGGCTCAATTCTTTTTTTGTTTTTTGATTTTCTTCAGCCGTTTTGCCTGTGAGAGCCATAAGGTTTTTTAATCTGTAGAACTCTTCACGATTTTCATCTGAACTGTTAATCCATTCCAATATCATAGGCTTTTGGTCAGCATTGGCTTTCCCTGTTATAAAGTCTATTATTTCACTTTCTTTCATCTTTTTTCCTTTCTTTATATGAAACAACTAAATCCACCTCAACCCTATATGGCGAAGTGAATAATTTTAAAAATAAATCTTTTGAATTAATTATGAGCGATAAAACAGCCTATAAAAAGGGGATTCCTAAAAAGAATAACAAGGAAAGGTAATCCTTAAGCTCAGAGCGGAAGATTTTAAGAGCACGGGTTATATTAGCTTCCACTGCTTTGACTGAGATATTCAATTTTGATGCAATTTCGGCATTGCTCATATTTTTGAAACGGCTCATCATGAATACCTCCTTGCATTGAGGGGTAAGCAATTGAATAGTTTTATCTATAATTGCCTGCACTCTTTCAAAGTCGTACAAATCAAAATCCAGGCTTCTTAAAGCCCCGTAATTCAGTTCCAACTCAAGGCTGTCTTTTATTACTTTTTGGTGATATTTTGCCTCTACTCTCTGATGCTTCAGATAATTGAGACAACTATTGCGGGTAATGGTATATAAGTATGCAACTATAAAGGTATTATCACTCAACTTCTTCTTGTTTTCCCATAATTGAAGAAATGCATCCTGAACTATGTTTGCCGCAATGTCTTTATCAATAACGTAAGTTTTAGCAAAATATGAAAGCCTTGAATTATAAATATAAAAGATCCGGGTAAAGGCGCTTTTATCTCCATCCTTCAACTTTTCAAGCAAATTGTCAGTTTCTGATTCCATACATCTGCCTGTTTTTAATTAAATTCAATATACCAAAAATACATAATAATCGAATCAATAATTGCAAGCATCTTAAATGTTACTTCCGAAATCATAAGCTAAGCGAGGGTTCTTCTTATTTTGATGCGCCAAGTTTATTCTATTATGTAGTTTAAAATGATATAGGGCAATGTAGTCAATTAATCCCCGTAGGGGGTAAATTTCAATAACCGTGGGTGAAAACCCACGGCATAAATATACTCGGAATCTCAGCCCTGATAGGGGCTGAACTGTTTACAGTAAATACCGTTCATCAATTTTTATTTCATATATTTCAGCAACATGTGGGTTTACCTTCGGTGAGCCCTTCGGGGTTTATCCGACCACTGAAATAAATTATATACGGATAAAATCCAACATGAAAAATAAATAGTTAGTTTGATAGCACATCAAAATAAGAATTTCCCAATAATTATTAAGTCAAAAAAACCATCCTATATTTTGTCTTTAACTTATTGTTTTCGGATTTAAGGAAATTGTTTAATAAAGCAATTCTAATTTTTTCGCGTTTTAGAAAGTTAGGTGGTGAAACAAAAAAATCGCAAAACCATGCTTGCCAAAAATGAAACAGAAATTTCGGAAAAACTTTCAAATGGATTTTCTTTTAAGGGAGATTAGTGAACTCCGTTTGTAATATAAAAAAAGCCCGGTTAAAAAAACCAGGCTATCTCTAGCTTACTTGAGCTAAACAAATTATTATTTCAGGGCTACCCCTTAAACCTCTTCGAAACCTCTGCCCAGTTTACAACATTCCAGAATGCTGCAATATAATCGGGACGACGATTCTGATAATGTAGGTAATACGCGTGCTCCCACACATCCAATCCTAATACCGGCAGACCTTTAACTTCTGAAACATCCATCAAAGGATTATCCTGATTTGGACTTGAACATATCTGCAGCTCGCCTTTTGAATTCTTAACGAGCCATGCCCAACCTGATCCGAAACGTGTTGCTGCAGCTGTGTTGAATTTTTCTTTGAAGCTATCAAAAGAACCAAAAGCTTTATTTATCGCATCTGCCAGATCTCCTGTAGGAAGCCCGCCACCATTGGGCTTCATAACTGTCCAGAATAGGTTGTGATTATATATCCCACCGGAATTGTTTCGTACTGCCGGGGCAACTTTTGATGCTTCAGACAGAATTGCTTCTAAAGATTTGTTTTCCAACTCAGTGTCTTTTATAGCATTATTAAGATTATTAATATATGCTGCATGATGCTTGGTATAATGAATTTCCATTGTTCTTGCGTCAATATATGGCTCAAGTGCATCGAATGCATACGGTAATTTTGGGAGTTCAAATGACATTTTTGTAAAGTTTAATATTGTTGTTTAGAATTATTCTTAATAAACAAGGCAAAAGTGAAATTGTTTAACTTCTGAGAAGTAAAAGAAACTTTTATCTTTTTTTTAAAATACTTGTGTTATATAATAGGTTGTAATAATGTTTCAAACATCATAAAAAGCAATACATTTAAGCCGTGTAAATACTAATAATTCAAGTAGTTAAATAAAACTGATAAAAGTCATGTCTACAGGATTTTTCAAAGTACCAGTCGCTGAAAATGAAGAGATTGTAAATTATGCCCCGGGGACGATTGAAAGGACTCGTTTGAAGCAAACTATCGCCGAAATGAATTCTACACTCGTTGATGCTCCCATGATTATCGACGGAAAGGAAGTTCGTACAGAAAACAAGATTGCTATTCGCCCTCCCCATAATCACAAGCATATTCTTGGTTATTATCACAGGGGAGATGGTTCTCATGTGCAAATGGCTATTCGGGCTGCCCTGGCGGCCAAACGAAACTGGGCTGAACTGCCATGGGAAAACCGGGCGTCAATATTTCTGAAAGCAGCATCCTTGCTTGCAGGGAAATATCGTTCCCAAATCAATGCTGCAACGATGATAGGTCAGTCGAAAAATGCTTTTCAGGCAGAAATCGATTCGGCATGTGAGTTAATTGATTTTTATCGCTTCAATGTTCAGTTCCTTACCGAAATATATTCCCAGCAACCTCAGTCGGCTCCTCTTACATGGAATCGCCTTGAACACAGGCCTCTGGAAGGTTTTGTTTTTGCTCTTACTCCATTTAATTTCACTTCAATTGCCGGCAACTTGCCTACTGCACCTGCATTGATGGGAAATACAGTTGTCTGGAAACCATCAAATACTCAGATTTATTCTGCAAGAATAATTATGGATGTGCTTATGGAAGCAGGACTACCAGATGGTGTGATCAATCTTGTTTTTGTATCAGGACCAGTGGCCGGAAAGGAAATATTTACTCACCGTGATTTCGCAGGAATTCATTATACTGGCTCTACTGAAGTATTTCAAAGTATTTGGAAGACAATCGGGGAAAACATGCACAACTATAAATCCTATCCTCGTATTGTTGGAGAAACAGGGGGAAAAGATTTTGTAATTGCTCACAATAGCGCAAATATTGAGCAATTGGCTACTGCACTTGTACGGGGAGCCTTTGAATACCAGGGTCAGAAGTGCTCTGCTGTTTCAAGAGCCTATATTCCTTCATCTCTCTGGCCTGCCCTGAAAGAAAAAATGGGGCAATTCCTCTCGGAAATTAAAATGGGTGAACCTGAAGATTTTCGTAACTTCTTTAATGCAGTGATTGATGAGGCTTCTTTCGATAAGCTAGAGTCATTCATTAAAAATGCAAAAAACGCAAAAGATGCAGAAGTGATTTTTGGCGGTGGATGCGATAAATCAAAAGGTTATTTTATTGAACCTACCGTTATTCTAGCTTCTAATCCTCACTATATTACAATGGAAGAAGAACTTTTTGGTCCGGTACTTTCTCTTTATGTTTATGAGGATGATAAATACGAGGAAACACTTGATATACTCGATAACACCTCCATTTATGCTCTAACCGGAGCTGTATTTTCAAAAGACAGATATGCTATTGAACTTGCAACAAAGAAGCTTCAGAATGCAGCGGGTAATTTTTATATCAACGATAAGCCTACTGGCGCTGTTGTAGGTCAGCAGCCCTTTGGCGGTGCACGCGGTTCAGGGACAAATGATAAAGCAGGTTCCGTAATCAATCTGCTTCGATGGGTTCAACCTCGCACAATTAAGGAGAACTTCCGCCCGCCAACCGATTTTAAGTATATGTTTATGCAAGAGGAGTAATTCAAATATTTCTCTGTGGTACTCTGTGTAACTGAATAAAAAAAATAATTTCACAGAGTTACACAGAGTTAAAACCTATTTAGACAGAGTAGCTTAAAAAAGTTTGTTAATAAATTCAAAGCAGGCCGGGAATAATCCCCTGCTTTTTTATTTAGTTTTGCTTCATGAACACCATTATTACCATTATTAAAGCCTTATGGGCAAAAGCACAACCCTATCTCAGAAATAAATACCTTCTGACGATTGCTCTTATTTTCGTTTGGCTGACATTTTTCGACCGAAACAATTTTATAAACAGGGTACGTTTGGTTCGTGAAGTTCATCAGTTAAATAACGACTGCGAATATTACAAGGAAAAAATTGTAAATGATTCCGCAAGGCTCGTTGAATTGCATAGTAGTCCTGAGATGCTCGAAAAATATGCCCGGGAGCAATACCTTATGAAAAAGGACAATGAAGAAATATTTGTAATTGTTAATCGTTAGAATCCCTGATCTTTCTCTCTAAAAATTAGTAGTAACTCCTTTTCACTCATTCCGGATTCAAAACTCATGTACGTCTTTTTCATTATTGCCTCCGCACACTTACTCACAGGGAGATCGGGATAAATATTCCGTGCAAATCTTGCAAATTTCAAAATACGGAACATATTGAAATATCTGTAAAATCGTTTGATAAAAGCAGACAGACTACCTGAGTTTTCATGAATAAGTTTTAATTCTTTAGTGAAATCAAGGTCTTTAAGAAAACTCTTCAGACAATCTGGAAACATTGAAAAATCGGGTTCTGTAGCGTTCGATAAATTATTATAAAAGTTAGGAATGCCAGTAAATAGTTCTTTGAGCATCTCAAAAATTTCGGGATGGTATGAACAGAGTCCTTTGCCACTTTCCAGAATCTGCACAACTGCTTTTCCTGTGCCAAAAGGAACGCGAAGAGAAGGTCGGGGAGAGGGAACTACTGTCGTTTTCAGAAGATCTGAAAAATTCCCGAGATCAAAGAATTTCTGTAGAAAGTAAAAATCTTCCCCGGCTTGTCGGGCATTCATGCCACCCTGTTGGCAATAGCTCGAAGCTTTTATCGCAAATGCAGATCCCATGGTATAAAATGCATTGGGGAAACCTGTGTACCTTACCGAATGCAGGTAATAGCGCATGTGAAGCTCGTATTGTGTAATAGCGCTATAGACCGTTTGAGGATATTCATTTCCCTCAAGCGGATGCTCAAAGTATAAGGAACATCCATCTGCTAAAGGGTTCTGGATGAAATGATCTTCAATAGCGGTGAGGTAATTTTTAGCACATTTTGTATCTGCGTCAAATGAAATAATTATTCCATTCTTCTGTTCTGCGTTGTTAAATCTTCGTATAGCTTCATCCATTCCTGTTTTACGGGCAAAGCCAACGCCTGCTTTTTTTCGGGGGATACCTGAGGCTTCCACCACATGGAGCTTAAATTTATCGGATGAACGCTTCTTCGCCAAATCCCATGCGAAAGCAATGATATCCTTACTGAGAGTAATATTTTCACTACTCTCATCATCAGGCCAGTTAACCAAAACAATAATTTCTACAGGGGCGGAGGGGGGAGTGGCATTAAAAAGAGAAACCAGACTTTCATTAAGACTGGTTTCAAGGTATGCCGGAATTACTATAATATATTTTAAACCTTTTTCAGGTGCTGACTGTATCAGAGAGTCACCTGCTGCGTGTTTTTTAAGATAAGTCTGGAAAAGTTCCAACTCAGCTTATTTTTTTGGAGTAGCTTTTTCAGCAAGATATTTCTGATTTATACCGGTCAGAATATCATTTGTGATATCGAATGATCTGTCCATATATATCAGATTACCCCCAAAAGCATAGCTAAATACGAATTTAATGTTTTTACCTGCAGTGTATTCTTTCAGGTATTCCATTATATAATCAATAACCTTCCGATTACTGACAATACCTTCTTCCTGAAGTTGCTGTGTATATGTTGTGTTCAGATTTTCAAGTTGCATCTGATCATTTGCGAGTTGCTGGTTCTGTTGTTCAGCTTCTGCACGTGTTAAAAGCCCTTTGTTTACTTTGGCCTGAAGATCAGTAACATTTTTTTCAAAAGATTTATATTTAGCGCCGAATGTACCTTCCAGCTCTTTCTGTTTCTTAACCAGAACTGTTTGAAGATCTTTATACATCTCCATCTGAACCAGCATTGTATCAATGTTTATATATGCGATGGTTGCATCAGTGACGGGAGCAGCAGCTGTGATTCCTTCAGCATCTGCTTTTACAGTAGCTTTAGTGTTTTGGTTGAAATGTAAAAAATACAGAATCCCAATTGCAATTGATAGTACAATGATCAGAATCGTGTTTAATTGCTTCATTTTAGTAAAAGGTTTGAAATAAATTTGTGCAAAGATAGTTTTTGCAGGCTAAGATCACAATAAAATAGAAGAAATTTGAAACTTGGATAGAAGCTAACTAGAATTCTAACAAGTCTAAAACTCTGGACAAGGAATCATGTGACGCTTCTTCTTATTGCGGGAAGTCTTGAATTCATAGATTAAAGAAATTTCATGAGCGCCACCTGTGCTTGAAAGTAATCGGGAAATAGTGAAGTCATATGAATAACCAACACTGAATTCTTCAACTTTATAGCCTACAAGAAAAGATATTGCATCACCCACTCTTTCGTTGTTGATGACGGGAATACCTCTGTACCACAAACCCAGCATAAGTGGAGATTTAAACCAATATAATCCAAGATCTAACTGTGAAATCTGATCCTGGGTTTTAAATAAAAATGCTATTGAGAGTGATTCATCTATCGGATTTAAAAGCCTTCCTTTTCTAATAACCTGAGTTCCCCCGAATACAGATACTTTAATTGGCACAGTAGGATCATTCCCGTATAATGAATTTTTTGGTTTGAGAAGGTGGTCAACGGATAGTCCAGCCCAAATCTTATCTGAATAAAAAAGAGCGGAAGTTGAAAAATCCACATCACCTTTGGTCTCTAAACCAGGCCGCTGCTCTGTTGTAGAGGTATTTCCACCAACTGAAATCTGATCATTCCAGAGAAGTTTATCAAAATCAAGGCCGGTTTGTGTATAAATGAAACTTGCTCCTGGCCTGACGTGCCACCAATTATTGATCTGAATATCGTATGAATACTGAAGTCCGAAATTTGTAGTGCTTAATTTCCCTGAACCGGCAACATCTCGGAGTATTAAAACACCAATACCTGAATTAAAGTTTGAAAAGAAGTGGTCATAAGCAAAAGCGTAACTTACAAAAGTACCGGGTAAACTTGGCCACTGATTGCGGTATGTCATTGAAATTCTGTCTTGCTGAACTGCTCCTGCAAACGAGGGGGCAAGATATAACTTATTGGCGTAGAACTGAGTGAACTGCGGATCCTGACCTAATATATAGAATGATGAGAAAACTAAAAACAATATTATGACTAGATATTTCTTCACAGTTACAAGGTTAAGGTCTTTTATAATACAGTATGTCAGACCATTATAAATGGCTTGAAATTAAGCTGATTACGGCTGTCTTTCAAATAAAGTTATTAACAGCTAAGTAAAATAAAAGTTTTATAAATTTAAACGATATTGTTGAATATTGGTTACACATACAGCGTATTATTACGTTAAGCCGCCCATTACTTTGAGTAATACAACTATAACCCTGACAAAACCTTTGAAAATTGCGGGTTTTTAGCTGGTTATAACTTTATTTGCCTTAGTATAAAAGCTATTTATTGTTTCGAAATGCCGATGAAAATTCTTTTTTGGGCAAATTGACTGTGGGAATAATAAAATGCCAAAACCTTTGCAATGCTCTGTGGTCCTCTGTGACTACTCTGTGGTACTCTGTGTAACTGAATAAATAATTTCACAGAGTTGCACAGAGCAGTCACAGAGGTTTTTATGTGTTACCTGGATCTTACCAGACACAAAACTTTAGTAAAGCAACGTAACGTCACCGGCTTCCGAGAAATTTTTCTTATTAGTATATTTCCCGGTAACCTTCCAGATATAAACGCCCTGTTTAGCAAGCTCTCCGTTGATGTATCCATTCCATCCGATAGTAATATCATCTGTGGAAAATATCTGTTCACCCCATCTGTTGTAGATGTACAGGTGGTATTCAAGAACAGACTCGACTACACCGGGGAAGAAGATTTTGTTTACTGTGTTCGGATCGTTTTTATCCCATTTCGGATCGATTGGTCCACTTGGATCCGGACGGAACACATTCGGGAAAACAAACTTACCAGCAGGTCTTACTAGAACTGCGTTTTCTCTGATTAATGTATCCGAACAATTTGGATTCCAGCCAATGAGTGTTACATCTTTCCAGCCTTTTGAATGATATACATGAACCGGCTCAAAATCGGTAGAAGTATTATCCATCATTTCAGCATTTGTGTCTTCATCGTAATCTCCAAAATTCCAGGAATAATTGGTGGCATAGCCCGAGAGATTAAAGAATTTCACAGGTTTGTCATTAATATATACAGAATCAGGAGTGTAACTGAAATTAAGGATAGGAGTTGCAAACACCTCAAGCATTCCAGAAGCTGTCGATGAACCTCCCGGTCCGGTAACAGTAAGCCTAATCGGGAATGTTCCAGCGTCAAAATATGTGTACGATGGATCCTTCTTGGTAGAAATGCTGCCATCTCCAAACTCCCAACGATATGTAGTTCCCCATGAAGATGTATTTTCAAACTGTATTTCGAGAGGTGTACATCCTGAAACCGGCAAAGTAAATGCTGCAATAGGAGGTATTGGATTAATGATTACAGTTTGTGAAATACTGTCAGAGCAATTACCCATCGAAACCGTTTGAACAATTTTATAGGTACCTGCAAGATCATAGGTATGAACCGGACTATCAAGTGTACTTGAATTTCCATCTCCAAAAGTATAATTGAAGGTCCATGGCCCTGGGATTACCAGACTTGTAATAGTTACAGTAGCATCCGGATAAGTTTGAATAATCGGTGCCACAGTGAAATTAGGCGTTGGTAATGGGAATACCTCAATAGTATCGGTAATAATTGCCTTACATCCATAGAAGGAAGTTGTCTGAAGACTTACTCCATACTTTACGATAGCATTTGTAGGATTGTTAAATTGATGCAAAATAGTGTATCCACCGGCTACCTGCTGACCGTCACCAAAATCCCACTCATAGCTTGCAGCTCCCGGCTGAGTAATCATTGTAGCAATTATTGGCTGACAAGCACTTTTTGGTGTGATTGTGAATGTCGGATCAACCTTCGGATAAATGGTTATATACTGATTGGTTGTCGCTTTACATCCTTTTGCTGAGAAAGCGGTAAGTTCAACTTTATAGTATTTAACCAAACCTGAAGGATCGATATTTTCAAAACCATGTGAAGTATCAACAGCAGTAACAATCGGAGATCCATCATCGAAGTTCCATTCATAATTGGTTGCTCGGGTTGAAGCATTCGTAAAATCAACAATTAAAAATCCGCATGATGGCAATGCATTCGAACTAAACTGGGCATTGGGCATATCATTGGTTATGGTAACCGACTGGCTTGTTTTACAAGTCTTGTTGTCCGTAACCGTGTATGTCAGGCTATATGTTCCATTGATAATTGTCTTAAATTCTGTTTGTGCAGTATTAAAGGAATTCAAAGGAGAAATATCTCCAGTCCAACTATGTGATGTGTATGTACCAGAACCACCAGTAGGATTACCATTCAGAGTAAGTGGTGTTCCTCCGCAAACTAACGGGAATAAACCTGTCCCGGTAATATTTACCAGAGGATTTGCATCAACTGTCAGTTTTGCCGAATTAGAACTGATCGCTGTACAAGCACTGCTCACATTGACCCTGTATAGATTATTGTTAAAACTAACAGGTCCATTCTGAACTGTGAGTGTAGTGGTTGTTGTTCCTGAGTAATTTGCATCATCAGCAATATCATTCCATGTGCCTCCATTATTTCCAGATACCTGCCATTGATAGCTTAGATTTGGCCCAATTGCGTTAGCCATGAAGCTTACAAACCCATTCTCGCAAATTATTGCAGGCTGAGGATGTAACAAAATGACTGGATTAGAATTAACTAACAGAGTTGCAACATCTGACGGATCAGGCGGTGCGCAGCTTCCACTGACAATTACTTTATATTTATAGCCATTGTAAATGGTTTCAGCATCGCTAATTGTAAGGTTAGCTGTATTTGCACCGGTATAAGTGGTGTCGTTGCTGACATTACTAAATATACCAGCAGGGCTAACCTGCCACTGATAGGTAAGATCCGAGCCTTCTGCAACAGCAGATAGTGTGGTAGTACCATTTTCACAAATTGTTACATCTGCAGGACTTGTAGTTACCAGCGGGCTTGTTTTAACGGTAAGTACTGCTTCACTGGAAACAACCGGAATACCGCATAATCCTTGTGTCCAAACTCTGTAACGGTTTGTGCTCATCGCTCTGCCAATATTGAAAATGCTGAGAGAGTTGGTTTTCGAGCCAATGTAAGATGAAGTGTCTTCCAGAACAACAAACAGACCGCCTGAATTTTCTTCCCACCAATAGCTTATTCCTGCACCTACAACAGATACTGTAAATGTAACTGAAGTTCCTTCACATTTAATCTGTGAAACAGGCTGAACGGATATTTCAGGACCAGTATTTACACTTAACACAGCAAATGCAGATGGTGAAGCAGGGTTACAGGTTCCTGATACAACAACCCTGTATTTGTAGTTATTAAATCTTCGTGCAGGTTTCAGAACATTTAATGTTGCTGAAGTAGTTCCGCTATAAAGCGTTGCTGTATCGGCAAGATCCCTGAAATTCGATCCGTCATTCATATCCACCTGCCACTGGTAATCAAGTGCAGTACCTGTTGCAGTAACCTTGAAATGAGCAGGAAGATTTTCACAGACCGTTGTGTCGCGTGGATTAACCGTCACTTTCGGAGCTGTATTTACCGTTAAAGTGGCAGGTAGTGAAGTGGCAGTAGGAGTGCAGGTTCCGGAAATTACGGCCCTGAACTGATGACTTGTCATTCCTGAATTTACGTTGAACACATTCAACAAACTACTTGTAGCACCAAGGTAATTACCACCATTCATGATTGGCGACCAGGTGGTTCCATTAAATTCTTGCCACTGATATGTTGGTGAGGTTGTTAAACCTGCATTAACAGTAAATATTGCATTCGCGGTTTCACAAACGGTGACGGCAACAGGATTTACTGTTACTTCAGGTCTTTCATTTATTGTAAGAATGACCTGAGCAGTATTCACCTTACGTGAACAAACGTCTGTAATAACTGCCCTGTATTTAGTACCATTCAATGCACTAATCGGAGTATTTATAGTTAGTGTTGAAGTCGAAGAGTTGTTATAAGTCGGGTTATCAGTGATATTACCAAAAACCCCAGCTGTTTCCAGTTGCCATTTGTAAGTTACACCTACACCTGTAGCGGTTGTAGTAAATGAAGTAGTTATTCCTTCGCAGACAATAGCGTTCACAGGTTGTAAAGTTACTAGAATATCAGGTTGAATGATGATTTTAGCAATGCCAGTTAAATTGGCTGTTGGAGCAGTTGATACGCAACCCTTGGCATCCGTAACAGAAACCAGCGAGTATTCAGTATAAACCGAAGGATTAACATTGATATTGGCATTACTGATATACCCTACCTGATTTGCAACTCCATTGTTAATGGCAACGGTATAAGGAGAAGTTCCCACTGAAATATTTACTTTCAAAGGTGTATTTGATGCCGGACAAATTGTTGCATCTCCGCTGATAACCGCAACCGGTAAAGGATTAACAGTTACGCTTACAATATTACTATACACTGGCAGACATGAACCAGAGTTCACTCTTCTTCGATAGAATGTAGTAGCTGCAATACCTGAAGGAGGATTATAGCTGGAGAGGTTTGCCCCTGGAATGTCAGCATAAACACCTGCAATGGCATTTGAACTTTCCCATTGATACAGATAGAAACCCGGACCATTAGTTGGTGGTGTTACCTCATTAAGCGTCAATGGATCTCCGAGGTAACATACTTGCTGAGGACCGTTGATTGATCCCGGCAACAACAAAGCAGGTTGGGTTATCACGATCGTATCCTGATCGGAACAACCGTTGGCATCGGTTACCTTAAGTGCAACAATTCCTGCAGCGCCCAAACTGAAACTTTGTGAAGTAGCAGAACTTGAAACAATCGTTGCTAATGAAGTATTTGCAATAACTACAAAATTGAATGGCCCTGTACCTCCTGATACTGAGAAGCTACCTGTTGCAGAATTATCTCCAAAACATGGTAATACAACGTTTGCCGATTTACTCTGACTTAAAACAGCAGGCTGAATAAGTATTACAGAGCCTGTAACAGAACATCCGTTAATATCTGTAACAGTTACATTATAGGTTCCTGCAATAAGTCCTATGTTATCTTCAGCAACTGAAGTATAAGTAGACGGGCCAGTCCAGCTATATGTAAATGGAGCTTCTCCACCGCTAACTGTCATATCAATCTGTCCGTTTGAATTACCGAAGCAACTGATATCATAACCACCAGCATATTTAAGGGTTGTAAAGCTTAAAGCGAGTGGTGGCTGTACAGTTATTGTTACTGATGACTGGATGGTACATCCGTTAAAATCTGTAACGGTAACTGTATAAGTTGTCGTAGCCGCCGGTTTTGCAATCGGGTTCTTCACATTTGTGTAATTAAGCCCGAGAACAGGTGCCCAACTGTAAGTATAACCACCTGATGGGAATTCCTCACCACCGGTTGTTGTTACATCTAGAGTAGATACAGATGTTGCACAAGTACTGATTATTAGGTCAGAAGCGCTTGCAAGTGCATTAAGTACTGGAGCTACATTTACAGTAACCGAAGCTGTTGACTGGCAATTATTTGCATCAGTAATCGTTACAGTGTACGTTGTGGTAACGCCTGGCTTAGCAACAGGGTTGGCAATAGTTGCATTGCTCAGAGTGGCAGCGTTATTCCATGAATATATGTAGGCTGCCTCACCACCCGAAACTGTTGAGTTTAGTTGTGAAACTGAGGTCGGACAAGTGCTGATTAAGGCATCACTTGCTGATGCAGTTACTGCAAGAGGATCGGCTACAGTAACTGTTACGTTGGCAGTTGTCTGACAACCATTTAAATCGGTTACAGTAACAGTATAGGTAGTTGTTATAGCAGGTTTAGCAAGTGGAGTTTTAATAATTGGATTATTAAGACTTGCTGCTGGTATCCAACTGTAAGTGTATCCGGGTTCACCACCGCTTGCAATAACATCAAGAGTTGATTTTGATGTAGGACAAGTACCGATAAGCGGATCGGATGCATTGGCAACTGCAGATAGCGCAGGAGCTACATTTACGGTAACTGAGGAAACTGCCGTACAGTTATTCTGATCAGTTATGGTAACAGTATAGGTTGTTGTTGAAGTTGGTTTTGCAACCGGATTGGCAATATTTGTAAAATCCAGTCCAGTAGAGGGCGACCAACTGTACAAGTAACCACCAACAGGCATTTCACCACCAGCCGGTGTTGCAAGCAAATTCGATTTTGATGTTGCACAGGTACTAATCAGCAGATCACTGGCTGAAGCGACAACAGTAAGTACAGGAGCAACAGTTACAGTTATTGGCGAATTAGTGGTACAACCATTAACATCGGTTACAGTAACCGTGTATGTTGTAGTTACCGCAGGTTTTGCAATCGGATTTTTCAATGTTGCATCGCTAAGACCTAAAGCAGGTGCCCATAGGTAAGTGTATCCGGCTTCTCCGCCGCCAACAGTAACATCAAGGTTGGATGTTGATGTCGGACAAGTACCAATAATCAGGTCACTTGCTGATGCAGTTGCAGTAAGGGCAGGAAGAACAGTAACAGTTACAGGAGCAGTTGTCTGACAACCATTGTTATCAATAATCTGAACTGTAAATGTTGTAGTTACCAAAGGTTTAGCAACAGGGTTCTTCAGGCTGGCTGCCGAAACTAAGCTTGCAGCATTATTCCATAAGTAAGTGTATGCGGTTTCTCCCCCGATAACATTTACATCCAAAGTTGTAGTAGAAGTAGGACAAGTACCGATATTATAGTCACTTGCAATAGCTGTTGCAGCAAGATCAGGCTGTACAATAACTGTTACATTGGAGGAAGCAGTACATCCATTGGCATCAGTAACAGTAACTGTGTACGTGGTTGTTACTGCAGGTTTCGCAACAGGGTTGATGATTAAAGGATTAGTTAATCCTGAAACAGGCAACCAGCTGTAGGTATAAGGCCCTTCACCTCCGGCAGCTACTGCACTTAGATTTGCTTTTGAAGAAGGACAAGTTCCAATGTTTGAATCACTTGTGCTTGCAACAACACTTAAGATTGGATTTACAGTAACCAAAACTGGTGAAGTTGTTGTACATCCATTTGCATCTGTAACTGTAACCGTGTAAGTGCTAGTGGCAGAAGGTTTGGCAACTGGAGTTTTAATAAACGGGTTACTCAATCCAAGTACTGGCGCCCAGCTATAAGTGTAATTAGCTTCACCACCGGTAACTGTAACATCAAGATTAGCCAGAGAAGAAGGACATGCACCAATTATGTTATCACTAGTAGTTGCTGTTGCAGCTAAAATAGGCTGAACAGTTATTGTGATACTTCCTATTACAGTGCAATTATTTACATCAGTAGCAGTAAGCGTATACGTAGTTGTTGCCAACGGTTTTGCAACAGGGTTTTGAATTGCAGCATTATCTAAGCCTGCAATTGGTAACCAGCTATAAGTATACACCGGCTCTCCACCAGAAACAACAGCATTCAGAGTACTTGTTGAACCACCACAAGTACTTATAATCGGGTCACTTGCTGATAATGTTACACTCAATGCAGGCTGAACAATTATTGTAATATTACCTGAAGCGGAGCATCCGTTGGCGTCAACAACAGTAAGAGTGTAAGTTGTTGTAACAGCAGGTTTGGCAACCGGATTAGGAATGTTAATAGCAGAAAGTCCTGCAACAGGTGCCCAGCTATAAGTATATCCGGCTTCGCCACCTGTAACCACAGAGGTAATATTTGCAACAGACGGGCCACAACTCGATAGGGTATAATCGTCAGCTGTAGAGGAAACGCCTAATACAGGCTGGACGGTTATCGTAACAGAAGAGGTAGTTGTACATCCGTTAGCATCTGTAACCGTTACTGTATACAAGGTTGTCAAGGCAGGTTTTGCAACCGGATTCTTAATAAATGAATCGTCCAATCCTGTTGATGGCAACCATTTGTAAGTATATGCAGCTTCACCACCCACAACATTAACATTCAATGTCGAAACAGAAGTCGGACATGTGCTGATAATCAAATCGGATGCCGAGGCTACCGCTGTTAATGCGGGAGCAACAGTTACAAGAACCGGAGCAGTGGTTGTACAGCCATTGCCATCGGTAATTGTTGCAGTATACGTCGTTGTAGCTGCAGGTTTTGCAACCGGGCTCGAGATGGTAGCATTTGTAAGGGTAGCTGCATTATTCCAAAGGTAGGTATATGGAGTTTCTCCCCCGAGAACTGCCAGACTAAGCTGTGCATCGGATATTGGGCATGTGCCTATCAGAGCATCATCAGTTGAAGCAGTTGCAGACAATATTACCGCTACGTTGATTGTAATATTTGATGTTGCAATACATCCGTTTGCATCGGTTACAGTTACAGTGTACGTTGTTGTAAGTGCCGGCTGAGCTACCGGTGTTTTAATATTTGTTGCACTTAAACCAAGAACAGGTGCCCAACTGTAGGTGTAAACGCCGGCGCCAAAATCTTCGCCTCCGCTTACATTTACATTAAGATTTGCATGGGAACAAGTTCCGATATTGTTATCATCAGTAACAGCTACTGCAGTAAGCACAGCCTTAACAGTTATCAAAATACTCGAAGTTTTTGAACATCCGTTAGCATCAGTAACAGTTAAGATATAATTGGTTGTGCTTGAAGGTGTCGCAACAGGATTAAGGATGTTGGCAGCACTTAGTCCCGCTGCAGGTGACCAGCTATAGATATAGCCACCGCCACCGAGTTGAACTCCCCCGGTAATAGTACCACCTAGAGTAGCTGAGCTGCATGTTCCGATAATTGCATCGGTAGTTGTTGCAGTTACAGCAAGCGCAACCGGTTGGGTTAAAGTATTGTTACCAGTAACCGTGCAAGCATTGGCATCGGTGATGAGGGCAGTATAGGCTCCGGCCGTAAGTGCATTCTGATTAGATGCACCCGCAACAATTCCACTGCCACCTACTGTTGACCATGCATAAACGTAAGGCGAAACACCTCCGGTTACGCTGAGTCCAATTGTACCTGTATTTGCTCCATTGCAATTGATATTGTGACTTCCTTCGATACTTGTTGAAATCACAGAACTTAGACTTAAGGCTGTAGGTTGAGTAATGGTAATCGTAGATTGAACTTCGCAACCATTAGCATCTCTGACTTTTACAACAATTGCTCCGGCTCCTGCACTTGTAAAGCTTACGCTGCTTGCAAGTGGAACATTGATGGTTCCGCCGGTATTATTGCTAATTGTTGAGAATGTATAAGGGGAAGTACCGCCGCTTGCAGTAAAACTGCCTACACCCGTTGTTGCTCCGTTGCATAACAGGCTAATGTTTCCTGAATTAGCAAGTTGAAGTACTGTCGGTTGAGTAATGGTTAGTGTTGCAGTAGTTGAACATGTATTTGGATCTGTAACCGTGAGGTTATATATACCAGCTTTTAATCCTGTGATATCTTCACTTCCTGAAACATATCCATCCGGACCGGTCCATGCAAATGTTAGAGGTATAGTGCCAACAGGGACAAGAGCGATGGCTCCTGTGTTATCTCCGTTGCAAAGAAGATTGGTTCCTGTTAATGTAAGGGCCGGTGGAATATTTACCGTAATTACTGCTGAACCGGATAATAAACCTGTACATGAATTATTATCGGTTAAGGCTGTTAGTATATAAGTCTTTGTTGCCAATGGACTAACAGTAAATGTATAAGTCCCGGCTGGGAAAGCTACAACGTTCACGGGTGTAACTCCATCAGTATAAGTAAAGTTGTATGGAGCTGTACCAGTAAGTGAAATAGTGATTGTGGTGCTATTCCCTTTGCAAATAGCAGTTGTTCCGCTTATTGCAGCAGTTGGTTTCGGGAAATAACTAACGGTAGCATTTCCTGTACCTGTGTTTACACATGATTTGGAGTCAGTAAGGCTGGTAATAGTATAAGTCCCTTGGGTATTAACCGTTAATGTATGAGGAGATACAGGTGCAGCAATCGATGCCTGATCAATACCATTAATTGCATGAACAAAGGTCCATGGGCCGTTTCCTGTAAATGCAATATTTAGAGGACGGGTACCTTCCTGACAAATTGTACCACCATTGCTTATGGTTGCTGTAGGTAAGGCTGTAACCGTTACCAATAGTGGAGTGTGATTTGTAACACATCCTGCGGCATTGGTTTCCTTGACGCTGATATTCCCGCTAAATGTGCTGAAGCTAACAGTTACCGAATTAGCTGTTGGATCACCAATAAGCGCTGCTCCGGCAGGTAATATCCATGCATATACAGAACCGGCATGTGCAGGCACACTGTATATGGACGATGAGTTTGAGCAAACATCATTATCTCCTGTAATAACTGAAACTGTTGGTGGATCGTAAACCTGAACCGGATATAATGCAGGTGGACCGGCACATGTGAGGCTATTGGTTTCAAATACTGATATACTACCAGATCCGCCAACAAGTGCAGCATTTATAATGATAGCATTAGTGCTGAAATCAAATGTTTTTGTTCCAATTGCAACTGGAACGGTCCAGGTAAATGACGAACCTCCTACTGGCGGAACTGAATATACAATATTCGTTTCGCCCCGACAAAGTTTATCGCGACCTGAAACAACAGGAATAGCAGGCTCAGGATTTACAGTGATGACAACATCCCTTGAAGTTCCAAGGCATCCGAAAGATGATGTAGGCACTATCGAATAGGTTGCAGTTATTGGTACCAGACTGGTATTTACAAGAATGTCGGTTATATGTTTTTTGAGTAACGGATCAGCAGTTACATTAAGTCCGGCACTTCCCTGTATAGAACCATTTGACATTACGGGTGCATTCCAGCTATACAAAGTTCCCGCTGGAGTATTTGCCGGAACAAGAACAATTTCCTTGTTAACAGCAACATTTGAACATACAGTTTTTACTTGTCCAGGCAAAATTACCGGCTCAGGTCTTATTGTAACTATTACATCAACCGGGGCTCCGATACAAGTTACACCAAACAAAGGCACTACCCTATAGGTTACAGTTTTATTAACGCCTGTCTGATTTATAAACTTATGATTCTTTAGATAATCAAAAGCAACATTATTGGCAGGCACTGCTGTATTGGCTCCATTTGCAGCTAATCCACCTGAAACTGTAATTGCAGTAATATTATAACCTGTAGGAATAACACTTAATGGCGCTTGCTTAAGTTCCAGAAGTGTTTCAATTCCGCTGCATGCAGCACGGTTAAGACCTGGATCAAGTACCGGCTCTGAACCTATTGTTACAATAATATTTTTGTTCACTCCGGCACAACCATTATATACCGGGGTAATGGTATAGGTTGACGAAAGAGCCAAACCACTGGCATTTACAAATGCGTCTGTCATATTGAGTGATGAGGCTACCACTCTGGCTGTACCACCTGTTAATAATGGGTCATTTATTGGTAATGGCCATGTGAACAGTACACCATCTCCCGGATTTGTGAAATTATCAAGCAGTATCTTATGATTAAGCGCATTTCCCGAACAAACCGAAGCTGATTGAACTGAGATTACAGGCTCAGGTTTGATATTCACAACAACATTTTGAGTATTGCTGCAAGTATTTGCCAACAAGGTATATTGATAAGTAACCGCGATTGTTCCGGATGAAAGATTCCGAAGTGTTTCAGATGGATTGATTGCCCCCGATGTCGGGCCAATGGGTGTAATACCAGCTATACTTGCCCTGCTCCATGAGAATGTGGTACCGCCAGTTGCACTTGCAGGTGCATAACTGAATAAGACATTACTACAGATGGTAGGAGGGGTGAGAGTGGTAGATAAAATCGGAGTTGGGTTAACCGTAATGGTAAAAGTTTTAGTAGAACCTGTGCAGCCAACTCCGTTTGTATAAAGTGGAGTCACAACAATAGTAGCTATAACAGGCGCTGTTCCTGCATTTACTGCTGTAAATGAAGCGATATCACCTGTTCCGCTTGCTCCAAGACCAATGGTAGCATTGCTGTTTGTCCATGAATATGTTGTTGCACCACCGGTATTGGTGGTTCCGAAAGCTACAGCTGAAGTGCCTGTATTATTACAAAGAATTTGATTTGCAGGCTGATTAACCTGTGCAGAGGGATTTACTGTAACAACCAGATTAAACGGAGTACCTGCACACACTCCAATAGTAGGAGTTATCACATAGGTGACGTTTACCGGTGCTGTAGTTGTATTATTGAGTGATTCATTGATACTTGCTATTGCGCCACTACCAATGGCATTTGAAATTCCAACAACCACGGCACGCGTCCATGCAAATGTAACGCCGGCAGTGGAAGATGCAGCAGTATATCCAAGTGGAGTAGCATTACAAACTGTCTTTGCTGCCGCACTGATAATAACTGCGGTTGGGTTAACCGTAACAACCAGGTTAAATGGAGTTCCTGGGCAAACGCCTATACTCGGAGTGATCACATAGGTAACATTAACCGGTGCAGAGGAAGTATTATCAAGATTTTCATTGATAGCTGACGTAGCACCGCTTCCGATAGGATTAGCGATTCCCAAAACCAGGGCGCGTGTCCATGCAAATGTAGCACCAGCCGTTGATGATGTTGCTGTATATGCGGTAGAAGCATTATCGCAGATCGTTTTAGTTGCTGCGCTGGTAATAACTGGAGTTGGGTTAACTGTAACAACCAGATTAAATGGAGTACCCGGGCATACTCCCAAAGTAGGAGTTATCACGTAGGTAACGTTTATTGGTGCAGCGGTGGTATTATCAAGTGATTCATTGATACTTGAAGTAGCCCCGCTTCCAATGGCGTTTGCAATACCAATAACTACAGCACGTGTCCATGCAAAAGTTACGCCACCAGTGGAGGAAGTGGCAGTATATCCAAGCGGACTATTATCGCAAACAGTCTGTGCAGCTGCACTGGTAATAACTGGTGTATGGTTAACCGTAACAACCAGATTAAATGCAGTTCCCGGGCAAGCGCCTATACTCGGTGTGATCACATAGGTAACATTAACCGGAGCAGAGGTAGTATTATCAAGGTTTTCATTGATAGCCAAAGTAGCCCCGCTTCCGATAGGATTAATAATTCCCACAACCACGGCGCGTGTCCATACAAATGTAGCACCAGCCGTTGATGATGTTGCAGTATATGCGGTAGAAGCATTATTGCAGATCGTTTTAGTTGCTGCACTGTTAATAACCGGAGTTGGGTTAACCGTAACTACCAGATTAAATGGAGTACCCGGGCATACTCCCAAAGTAGGAGTTATCACGTAGGTAACGTTAATTGGAGCAGTTGTGTTATTATCAAGGGATTCATTGATAGCCGAAGTAGCCCCGCTTCCGATAGGATTAGCAATTCCCGCAACAACGGCTCTTGTCCATGCAAAAGTTACGCCACCAGTGGAGGAAGTGGCAGTATATCCCAAAGGACTATTATCGCATACTGTCTGTGTAGCCGCACTGTTAATTACCGGAGTTGGGTTAACCGTAACTACCAGATTAAATGGAGTACCCGGGCATACTCCAAAAGAAGGAGTTATCACGTAGGTAACGTTAATTGGAGCAGTTGTGTTATTATCAAGTGATTCATTGATAGCCGAAGTAGCCCCGCTTCCGATAGGATTAGCAATTCCCGCAACAACGGCTCTTGTCCATGCAAAAGTTACCCCAGCCGTGGATGAAGTGGCAGTATATCCAAGCAAACTATTATCGCAAACAGTCTGTGCAGCAGCACTGGTAATCACTGCGGTCGGATTAACGCTTACTAAAAGATTAAACGGTGTTCCTGCGCATCCCCCAATACTTGGAGTAATTACATAGGTTACATTAACCGGAGCAGTTGAGGTATTATCAAGATTCTCATTAATAGCAGAGGTAGCACCACTGCCAATTAGGTTAGCAATTCCCGCAACAACGGCTCTTGTCCATGCAAATGAAGCACCTGCTGTTGAAGAAGTTGCTGTATATGCGGTAGATGCATTGTCGCAAATGGTTTTAGCTGCCGCACTGGTAATAACTGCTGTTGGGTTAACAATCACAGTACGCGTGATTGCTGCACCAGGACAAGCTGTTGCTCCGGGACCTTTGGGAGTTATTGTATAATCAACCGAAACAGAAGAGGTGAAATCATGCTCCAACTGACGTGCCAGTGTCTCAGTTCCATTTCCGTCTCCATCTGTTATACTTCCTACAACTGGATTTTTTCCTACAGTCCAGGCGTAGCCTACAGCTGGAGCAGCTACAAAAGTGTAATCAAAAATTGTATTATTAACGGTCGAATTTAAAATAATTGAACCTGAGGCATTGTTACATATTGTTTGTGAAGCAGGTGTAGTTGAGGTCAGACTTGGTATTGGCTTAATGCTGATGGTTTTCGATGCCGGATATCCACCAACCATAAGGTTGCTACAATTGTCGGTAACTGATGTAATGGTATACGTGTAATCTCCTACCGCAAGGGTTCCGAGGCCAATATCATCGCCTGAATTGTAGTTGTTAAATGTTCCATAACCAGTAATAATCAGGGTATAAGGAGGCGTTCCGCTGGTAATCACAGATTTTAGTGTACTTGCTGATGCAAGATGACAAATATCAGGACTTACTGTTAATGTAGCAGATGAAGGTTTTGTACCTATTAGTACAACTAAATTATCAATTGCTGAATTACACGGCCCTGCTGGGTCATTTGTACTAATTGTCAATGTAACAGTTTGAGCAAGAATATCAACCGCACTTGGTGTATAAACTGTATTTAATAATGAAGCATTCGCAAAAGTTCCTGTTCCGGAAGTGGTCCAGGTTGAGGCGGTAGCACTTCCTCCTCTTGTTGCAGCTAAAGTGACTGTTCCAATGGCACAAATTGTTTGATCTGCACCGGCGTTTACAGTTGCAGCCGGGCTAATGGTAACCACCATAAAATCGGTTACGAAGCTGCAGGGGCCTGCAGGATCATTAGTTGTAAGAGTAAGGTTAACAGTTCCGGCAGTAATCTCTGCTGCACTGGGGGTGTAAGTTGTATTTACCAAAGAGGCATCTGCAAAAACTCCTGTTCCAGAGCTTGTCCAGGTAGAGGAAGTTGCACCGCCCCCTCGTGAACCAGCTAAGGGTACCACAGGCGATGAAGAA
>Ga0105048_10000142_pt1 | contig 93234 bp, 77 predicted proteins | sample MAT05_FD_78382 | JGI IMG/M metagenome (GOLD analysis project Ga0105048, IMG submission 78382) | Freshwater microbial communities from Lake Fryxell liftoff mats and glacier meltwater in Antarctica - MAT-05 | ecosystem: Environmental > Aquatic > Freshwater > Ice > Liftoff microbial mat | place...
CAACAACTCGCCTTTAATATGAACTACACTGCCATTGGGCGATAGCGGCGCTATATAATACATATCCGGTTTGGACAATCGATTGTCTTTAATTTCTAGGCTGTTGATATCTGCATTTATGTTGCCCAAATCCCCGTCTCCATCTTCGTACGAAAAAGTGATTTTCAATGAATCTTTAAACTGTTTTACACTTAAGGGTTCTATTTTCACCAAACGAATCACAGGAATGGGATCGCCAACACTGGTTTGGGTAATTTTGGTGCACCCCCCGAAAGTGAAAATAATAAAACATGAAATCAGTATAGTTGGATTCATTATTCTCATTAAAGTATTTTAAGGGCAAAATATTTCTTTAAAAAGAACATACTGTTTACATTGGGTATATTGTAATTGGCATTTGTACCATCGTTACAGCTTATTTTAAACCATATTACGTCGTTGGTTTTATAACCCGCTGTGCTGAAAGTGTAATTCCATCCATAAACTGTATTTGCATCGTACAATCCGGCAGTGGTTTTGTTGCCAGTTACCAAGTTTTGTTCATTGGCAAGGCTATAATTACTTGGATCAGAACTCCAATTGATTTTCATATCGGTAAGCGCAGATTGGGCTGTGACATCGTCTGACAAAGCAAACCAAAACTGAACGGAAGTGCCTGCGGATGCATAAAGTGGCTCATATTTTCCTCCCCTAGGCAGCAGTGATGCGCCGGCATAGGCAACTACCCCCATAATTTGGGGTGGAAAGTTTACGCTAGGCGGCGGATTGCCGTTAAAATCCTTGGCACCGTCGTTTATCCATTTTTTAATATTTGCCAAATGTTCGTCTTTTTTGGCTGGAAAATCGCTGCCAGGGTCTAAAACGAGAGGCATAATGCCAGAATTGCCGCCCAAATTCACCGTCATTCTGTACAAAATATTACTTGCATCTGCATTTCCAGGAACAACCCTTGCAGCAAGCGGATTCGTAGGGTCGTTTTTAATGGGTTTAATATTTACCAGCGTATTGTAAGTGCTCTGAACGGTTCTAAAATCTGGTTCAAAAGTACCATCATGGCAGCCGCTATTGGCACAAGTAGGTTGAAAAAGGTTTTTATGCAAACCCTCTATGCTACTGGGGGAAAAAGCCGAATCTTTGTTACCAGAATTGTCCTTTACAATCACTACTTTATCATACGGATTGTCAATTTTATCCTGGCTGGCCTTTTTGCAAGCAAAAAGCGTAAAAACCAAGGCTGTAGTGATATGGAAATAATGGCTTTTCATTACATTCTTTGGTAAAGCGATTTTGCCATAGGATCTATATATGGACTGGCCATAACATCGTCGTAAATTCCAAAAATATCTGCTATAGTAGGAACAATGTCTGTAAGACGGCCCACCTTGTTGGATTCGCTGCCTATACTTAAATTGGGCACGTTTTTGCCAACCATGGTTCCCCAAACGCGCATGGCATTTGCATCGCTGTGGTCGAATGCATACCAATCGTTTTCATCTAAAATAGGATTCGGAACTAAGTTTCTACCACACTCAGGTGCCACTATCATAATGGTTTTACCACTCATTTCTGGAATGCTGTTTTGTATATAATTCCACAGCCAGCCTATGGCATGGTCGGCCCGGTGCAATGAACGCAAATAGCCTGTAAAATTGCTATGGCAACCGTCTACAGCGCCAAGATTTAAGGTTAAAAATTTAGGTTTGAAATAACGCAACACCTCGGCAGCATAAGAAACATTTACGGCATCGCCATTGTCTGTAACAGGCGGTGCTACTATTTGTCCACTGGTTTGGCGTTGAAAAATACTGCGAATAAATTCTTTGATTTGGGTTCTTTCTTCTTCGGTATTTTTAATGGAACTCATTTTATCCGCTGGCAAGCCAAAAGATTCATCCAAAAAATTCTTCATAAAATACATTGGTGAAAGTTCTGCAGTGCTGTAAGGCTTAGCATTGGCAAGTATTTCTCTGCCTACACCGCTAAAAGTATATGGTGCCACCAGCATGTTGCCGCCGTATTGTAAACCGTAATCTGGATTGTTGCTGCTGTTTAAAAGCGGGTAGGAGTTGCCCAGCGTGTTGCAAATAAACCAACAATCTGTAGCTTTAAAGCCAGCATGTTTTCTTAGGTATTCAAATATGGTAGGGTATTTGGGTCTCACTTTTAATCCCTGCGAGTAGCCTGGATTGCCGGTGATTAATGAATTTAAACCCACAAAATGGCCCGCACTTGCAGCTTGCATTTCCTTAAATACAGTGCCAGTTTCTTCAAAAGAAGAGCTTAGAATGCGGGGAATGGGTTCACTTCCCCTGGTACCAGCGGCAGGGTCGGTGCCAAATACAATTTTCTTACTAGGAAAGCCGCCTTTAAAAAGATTGGGCATAATGTTGCCAGCGGCCCCAGAAACACCTTGACTGTCGTCGAGGTATCTACCCATCACACTTTCTTGCTGCCGCACACCCCCAGCAAACATTACGTTTATCACATATTCTGCTTTTGCAGAATTTGTGCGGGCAAACAACCTTCCCGACGGCAGTATGTAAGGCAAAATAACACCACCTGCGGCGGTTGCTCCTGCTTTCTTAAAAAAGTCTTTTCTGTTCATAGGTTTTAATAATATTGGTACTCATCGGCGGTAGAAAAGGATGTATAAACAAGTTCAACAGTTATCGAAGGATTGTTGTTGATGTAGTTTCTAAAAAAGGTTTTTTCACCTTCAGATGGATATCTGAGAAAGAAGCGTTTGTAGCTGCTTTCTATAAAGCTGTCCACGTTTGATCGCATAACTGTATTGGGTGGTATTTTTAGTCCAGTGGTATTGAAGTAATTGCTCAAAACCAACTCTGTAGCCACATTTCTATCGCCTATGCTAAATAGAATATTTTGCGTTTTGTACAATTGCGAAGGGGAAATGGGGGTTTGGTACAAATTTGTATACAAAATGGATATGTATTCTGCATCCGATTTGCGTTTGGTTTTCTTGGCTTTGTCTTCATAAAGCACTTGTTTATTCACCCCAAAAACTACTTGTTTTTCTTTTTTACAACCTACAAAAATTGTAAAAAGCAATAAAGCGATTAAGGTATTGTTAACGTATAAATTGCGCATATTCATCAGATCTTAGTATGGCTAGTTGAACTTTTTCTAGATTTTTGGTAGCTGCATAATTTGTGTAAAGATTGATAACCTCTTGGGTTGTTGCCGGGCGTTGCATTAAAACATAATACATCCATCGAATTTGCGCTTCATAAAATTCCGTACTTTTGGTCAAAGCTTCACAATACTCGGATTTGTTAGATGCCCATTGGCCAAAAAAAACACGTGCATTGTTTTTATCAATGATATCGTAAGACCGAGTGAATTCGTCTTTAGAAGGAAACCGTGAAAGGATATCGTTAAAAGTGGCATTTACAAAATTAAAACTGCCCATATTAATGTCGTCATAAATGCTGTTGTTGAGCATGGATGCGCACATTTCGGCATAACTGATAAGCCGATGACGGAATAGCCATTTGCTTTTTAATATTTTGCGGTAGTTTTCTTGGGAGGCTTTATTTGAGTATACCGTTATGCTATCGCCTTCGAGTCGCGCAATGGTAATGCCAAATTCAAGAATGCCAATGCTTCCGCCAATCTCATCGTCGGTTGCACCTTCCAAAAAACGTGCTTTGCTAAGATCGTAGATTCGCTGGTAATAAGCATGTCTGTAGCTGGAGTCGCCAACATGGTAAACTGTGTCTTCCATCAACTGCCGTATCAAAGTATCCCTGCTGGCAAAACTCAATTTATACTTTTTTAAGTAATCGGTTCTGTGAATCCTTTCTGTATCCGTAGCTTCGCGACCTGTTAAATCAATGAAAAGACGGTTTACGTAATTCTCGATTTTAATGGTAGGGATCGAGTTATAATTGGGCGGATTGTTCCCACCAACGGAAACTTCTTCTGTTTTCTTGCAAGAAGAAATGGCCAAAAATGAGCATAAAATGCAGAAAAACCAACCTGTACGCATAGGCTTTGATTTGCAAGTATAAGCAATTATATGCATATATGTATTATTTTGACACCTTCTGCGCCAAATAGTTGCAGCAATATTATCCAAGTTTGTCAAGGTCAAACTTTTTTATCTCATTTTGCACAATGCTACCAAAAGAACATCAGCCGGATAGGGGAGTGCGCATAGGATGTAAGGCTTTTTGAAACTGGATTGGGCAACTTAGTTCCAACCGTAACATAAAAAAACTTTAAAACTGACTTGCTTTGATAAACGAATCCAACTCTGGTATATTGATGCGAGCCTCGTTTATTTCTGATTTATTGCCTTCCCACCATTTTTTGCCTTTAAAAATAAAAATGATATGATGGCCAATGTCAAATACAGTTTTCATATCATGGCTATTGATTACAGTTACAATTTTAAATTCTTCGGTTATATCTTGCAGCAGTTCATCAATCAATCTGCTAGAAATTGGATCCAAGCCAGAATTGGGTTCATCGCAAAAAAGGTATTTTGTACTTAAAGCAATTGCACGGGCAATACCCACGCGTTTTTTCATACCACCACTTATTTCTGCGGGGTATTTATCATTCACATTTTCCAAATTTACCCTTTTCAAACAAAAATTTATCCGATCTAACCTTTCTTCTTTGGACATATTGGTGAACATGGTTAAAGGAAATTCCACATTCTCCTGAACTGTTAGTGAATCAAACAATGCTGTGCCTTGAAAAAGCATGCCTATTTCCCTTCTTACTTCTTTTACTTTTTCGTAGGGCAAATGCACAAAATCTCTACCATCATAATTAATACAACCAATTTCAGGTTTCAAAAGACCCACCATGCATTTTAATAAAACACTTTTTCCGCCACCACTTGCCCCTATGATTAGATTCGGTTTGCCTGGATGAAATTCAGCACTAATATTAAAAAGTACTTGCCTTTCGCCAAAAGTTTTATTTACATTCAACAATTCAATCATAGCCTTTACAACATTAATTTGGCAATGATAAAATCAGAAAAAAGAATCAAAACACAAGCCCTGGTTACAGCCCTAGTTCCCGCTTCACCAACTTCCAAGGCTCCACCTGCTGTAAAATATCCCTCGTAGGTGCTTACAGTGGTAATAATAAATGCGAACACAATGGATTTTACCATTGAAACAGTAAGGGTAAAAAGTTTAAAGGTTTCCCGCGCCCCTTGTATAAATTCATTGGTAGGCACTATGTTTGTCATTTTTGCAGCAATCATTCCACCTGTAATCATTAAGGCATTGGCTATAATAATAAGGAAAGGAATCATAATTAACCCGGCTATTAATTTTGGCAATCCTAAAAATCCAACAGAATTAATTCCCATTACTTCTAAAGCATCTATTTGCTCAGTAACCCTCATATTACCTACTTCTGAGGCTATGTTGGCACCCACTTTCCCGGCCAAAACCAAACAGGTGATTGTAGGTGCTAACTCTAACAAAGAGCTGTCAGACACAATCATGCCAATGGTTTTGAGTGGAATCCATGGCGATACTAGCTGATATGCTGTTTGTACAGTGGTTACTGCACCCACAAAAACGGAAATAACTGCCACAATACCTACAGATCCTACACCAATATTGTTCATTTCGTGCAATACCTTTTGAAAAAAAACCTTGGTTTTTTCTGGACTTGAGAACATGTCTCGCATAAAAAGCAGATACCTGCCGAGTTCAAAAAACATATGATTTTAAGGGTGTAAAAATAGCGCCTTCGTTTCAATTTTATTCCATTGGAACCATTTAATCGCAATAAAAATATTAAAAATAGAACAATAGAAAGTGTTTGAGCCGCATTCAACGTGCTTATTGGGGAATGATTTGTTGCATGTTGAGGAATTGTGGAATCGATTTTTTACAAAACCATTAAAAAACTGTAATTTCGCCCACGTTTAATATGAAGGCAAATATCAAATTATCAGTATTACTTTTTGCGCTTTTGTCTGTTGGCATTGCGTTTTCACAACCAAGAAATACCGCAACTAGAGCTGCAAAAGCAGCCCCAGCTAAGGAAATTGCACCTGCCGTACAAATTTATTTCGACCTAAATAAGGCTGTAGTTAAAAAATCGGAGCAAGCTAAATTGGAGAAATTGATAGAAGATTTGAAGTCTAAGAAGCAATATAAAGTGCTGCTTACTGGCCATACAGATAGTTTAGGCAGCAATGCCTATAACGAAGAGTTGTCGCAGACTAGGGTAGACAATGTTTATGACTTTCTTATAGAAATAGGCATAGATACATCTGTAATAGAAAAACACTACTATGGAGCTTCAAAACCGCGGGAAAGCAATGAAGATGAAGAAAAGAGATCTAAAAATCGCAGGGTTGAAATTACCATTATTGAAAAGCCAAAGCCCATTGAAAAACCAAAACCCATCGCAAAAGACACTTGCACGCATGATACCACAGTTTTTATTGGTGCAGGCATGTCGGTTACTTTAAATGTGTGCGAATACCAAAAAATATGCAAAGGCAAAGGGGCAGAATGCTTCAAGGTGGATCGCAAAACTTCTATTGAAGAAATTTTTGAAAGTGGGGTACCTTTAAAAACCCAAAAAGGCGAAGGATTCAATTGGGCTGGTGTATTTGACATAACTATACCTGGAGATAGCTGCTTAAAAAAGGGAGGAACATACAGTTTCACCTTAGATTTAGAAACATATAAAAAAGCAAAGTTAAATGCTTACGTGGATAAAAATGGTTATTTGGACCTAGACAAGACCACCAAAATTAGAATCACAAAAACAAAAACTGAAGTAAAAATTACCGTGCCAATTAAATGCAGCGGTATTAAAGTAATAGCCGGTTCTGTGGGCAAGGGAAAAGTGGCCAAGTTTAAAGACAAAACTGGAACCATAGAGCAGCTTTATGTAGTTTCAGAATCGCCAAACACCATATTGCCTTGTGTTAAAAAGGGCAATTTTTGGTACCTAAATTACAGCAGTATTGCAGAACCTAAATTGTATGTAATGCTTAAAAATGGTGATTCTATGATTCAGAACATCGATTTAAACAAAGTACGCAAGACCAAGAAAAAAGGCGAATTGCGTAAGAAATACAAAATCAAAGCCAAACATCTTATAGCGTAATTCGATTTTAGCTATTTATGCAACTTACCAACCGTTCGAAACAGGTAGTGAATAAAAAAATGACGTTCATGGAACGCATTTATTTGCCTGCGATTATTAAAGGCATGGGAATTACTTTGAGGCACTTTTTTATGAAAAAAGTATCCTTAAATTACCCAGAAGTGAAGCGTCAGTTTGCACCCGTATACCGTGGACAACATGTTTTAAAACGCGACGAAGATGGGAAGGAAAGATGCACAGCATGTGGCCTTTGCGCAGTTGCCTGCCCTGCTGAAGCCATAACCATGGTTGCTGCAGAAAGAACCAAAGATGAAGAAAACCTTTATAGGGAAGAAAAATATGCCGCTGTCTATGAAATTAACATGTTGCGCTGTATTTTTTGTGGCTTATGTGAAGAGGCATGCCCCAAAGAAGCGATCTTTTTAACCGATAGAACTGTGAATCCAGAAAACGATAGAAAAAGCTTTATTTACGGCAAAGACAAATTGGTTGAACCCTTGAATGAAAGAATTGATATTTCGGCAAGGCAAGTTTGGACTTTGAACCAGGAGGTAAACCCATGATGTCCTTTTTACCCAATATTAATTGGCCTTTTGCCATATTGAGTTTCTTAACCATCTTTTGTGCATTGTACGTGGTTATGAGCACAAATCCAGTGCACAGCGTCATTTATTTAATACTTACTTTTTTTTGTATTTCTGCACATTACGTTTTGCTCAATGCCCAGTTTTTGGCTGTAGTAAACTTAATTGTATATGCCGGAGCTATCATGGTTTTATTCTTGTTTGTAATTATGCTACTTAACCTCAATAGAGAAAGTGAACCCTTAAAGCCCAAAAGCTGGTTTATAGTGGCGGCCATTCCCTCGGGCATGCTTTTGCTGGTATTGGTTGCTGCCCTCAAAGAGAGTATGGACCATGTAGTTAAGAATCCAGTGGAAAACGCTGGTTTGGTAAAAACATTGGGCAAAGCACTATTTACCGAATATTTGGTGCCCTTTGAATTAAGCGGCATTCTGTTTCTATCCGCCATGGTGGGTGCAGTATTGTTAGGTAAAAGAGACAAACACAATGAAGGAGGGGAGGTTACAGTATGATGGGCACATTGTTAGCTGCAACTGCCAACGATATTGAAATCAGTGGCTATATCTATTTAAGTTGCGTTTTGTTTTGTATTGGACTTTTTGGGGTTTTGTTTCGCAGAAATGCAATTATATTGTTAATGTGTATAGAATTGATGTTGAATGCAGTGAACCTACTTTTCGTTGCTCTTTCATCCTACATGGGAGATACCAATGGCCAGTTGATGGTGTTTTTTATTATGGTAGTTGCTGCTGCAGAAACCGCGGTTGGTTTGGCAATCTTGGTTATGTATTATAGAAATACGCGCACTACCGATGTAAGTTTCTTAGACAAATTAAAAGGATAATGCACAACTTGTTTTTAATCATATTAATTCCATTGATTGGATTTGCAGTAACTGGTGTTTTGGGCAAATATTTACCCAAAATGGTTACAGGATGGATTGCATCTTTGGCCATTTTAGTATCCTTTATTCTGTCTGTTGGTGTTTTTAACCAATTGCGACTGAACCCAACGGGCATTCATCAATCCCTTTTTACTTTTTTAAGTGTAGGAAACATTCATATCGAATTTTCATTATTGGCAGACAGATTAACCGCCATAATGATGCTCGTTATCACAGGAATAGGATTTCTTATCCATGTTTATTCTATCGCTTATATGAAAGAAGATGCAGGGTTTTATAAATTCTTTGCGTATTTAAATTTGTTCATTTTCAACATGCTTGTTTTGGTAATGGGCAGTAATTTTTTAATGCTTTTCTTTGGTTGGGAAGGCGTGGGGCTTTGTTCTTATTTGTTGATTGGGTTTTGGTACGAAAACCCCGACTTTGGCAAAGCGGCGCGCAAAGCTTTTGTTATGAACCGCATTGGAGACCTTGGACTTCTTATAGGTTTGTTCCTTATTCTTGCAGAATTTGGTTCGCTAGAATACGCTGTGGTGTTCGACAAAATTTCAAACCATCAATTTGATGGCACCATGATTACGGCCATAGCCATTCTGCTATTTGTAGGTGCTATGGGAAAAAGTGCGCAAATTCCATTGTATACTTGGTTGCCAGATGCAATGGCTGGACCCACGCCCGTTTCCGCCTTAATACACGCTGCAACTATGGTTACTGCTGGTATTTATTTGGTGGTTCGCTGCCATGTCATTTACGATATTGCACCCATTGCACAACATTTGATTCTATATATTGGCCTAACTACTTCCATCCTAGCAGCTTTGATAGGCCTCAAGCAAAACGACATAAAAAAGGTACTTGCCTATTCTACTGTATCTCAACTGGGTTTAATGTTTGTTGCACTTGGGGTTGGGGCCTATTCAGCGGCTATGTTTCACCTAGTCACCCATGCATTTTTTAAGGCTTTGCTGTTTTTAGGTTCAGGCAGCGTTATACATGGTATGCATCACGAGCAAGACATTCGCAAAATGGGTGGATTGCGCAAATACATGCCTATTACATATTGGACATTTTTACTAGGCACTTTGGCCATTTGTGGAGCTCCATTCTTTTCAGGTTTCTTTTCGAAAGACGAAATTTTGGCCGATGTATTCAAACACGATATAATAATATGGGCTTTATGCCTTGGCAGCGCCGCATTAACTTGTGTATATATGCTCCGCGTATTTATGGTTACATTTTTAGGGAGCTTTAGAGGCACAGAAGAACAGAAACATCATTTGCACGAGTCGCCACTGCTTATCACCCTTCCTTTGGTAATATTAGCTATCCTTGCGGTTTTGGGAGGAATACTAAATTTACCTCCGGTTTTTGGGGCATCCATGGCCAATGGTTTGAAAAACTGGCTTGAACCTATTTTTGACCATTTGCACGGAGAACATGATGGGTTAAGCACAACCACACAAATAATTTTAGCATCTACTACCATTGTAGTGCTTATTTTGGCATTTATATACACCCGCAGTAAATACGTGGTAAAAAATATAGTACCAGAAACAGACGCTGAAATGGCAGGCGCAGGTAAAGTATTGGCCAATAAATTTTATGTAGACGAAATTTACGATGCGACCTTTGTAGAACCTATAAATTTATCGGGCAATTTGCTCTATTCTCATGTAGACCGGAAATGGATCGATGGATTGGCAAACGGCGTAGGAAAAGGCATAAATTGGTGCAGCAATTTGCTGGGTAAAATACAAAATGGAAATATTGAATATTACCTGCTATACATGGCTTGCGCTATTATTCTTATCGTGGCGCTAAGTCAATTTCAGTCCATAGGTTTTTTCTTTGGGTCATTTTTAAATGGCGGGGGCGGCAAATAAATTATAAGGAGGCAAATATTTTGGAACTCATACTCATACCAATAATTACAGGCATTGTAGCAGCCTTTTCCGGCAAAACATCGCGTTGGGTTGCCATGCTTGGTTCAATTGCAACCTTGGCAATCCTCGCTGTAAAACTCTCCCATTTCAATGCAGATGGCAGCTTCAATTTTATTTTTGATAAACCTTGGTTTTCAAATGCGATTCATTTTAAAACAGGTATTGACGGCATTACCATGGTTATGTTGTTGCTCACAAACATTCTATCTCCCTTAATTTTACTAGTGGCGGCCAATAAAAACAATGCAGATAAAATTGCACTTTGTGCTCTTATTGTAGGCATGCAAGGCGCTTTAAACGGGGTATTTATGGCAATGGATGGCTTAATGTTCTATATTTTTTGGGAACTTGCCCTTATTCCGGTTTATTTTATTGGCGCATTATGGGGCGAAGGCGATCGATTTAAAATCACCCTTAAATTCTTCATCTACACATTTGTAGGTTCCCTGGCAATGCTCGCTTCGATGATATTCTTGTTCTCTAAAACTCCAGATTTTGGTAGTTTCGATTACCAAGCATTATTGAATGTGCAACTCACTAGAATGGAAGCCATATGGGTGGGAGCCGGGTTGCTTCTTGCATTTGCTGTAAAAATACCCTTAATGCCATTTCACAGTTGGCAGCCAGATACATACACTACCGCACCCACCTCTGGCACTATGCTTTTAAGCGGTATCATGCTTAAAATGGGCATTTATGGCCTCATTCGTTGGTTTTTCCCACTGGTACCTGAAGCGTATGATGTTTTTGTGCCCATTGTTATTGCGGCCAGTGTAATAGGTGTTTTATACGGTGCCATTATTGCCATTAGGCAAAACGACATGAAGCGGCTCATTGCTTTTTCATCCTTATCACACGTGGGTCTTATTGCTGCCGGTATAGCTACTTTAAGTTTAGAAGGATTGAACGGAGCCGTATTACAAATGTTCAACCACGGTATAAATGTGGTTGGTTTATTTTTGGCGGTAGAGGTGATACAAAGTAGGGCGGGAACTAGAGATTTGACACAATTGGGTGGCATAGCCAAACAAGCACCGCTATTTGGTGTTGCATTCTTGGTTTTGGTTTTGGGAACGGCGGCTGTACCTTTTACAAACGGTTTTCCGGGTGAATTGTTGTTGCTTAAATCTATATTTACAAAAAGCGCAGTTTGGGGAATCCTAGCGGGTTTAACCATTATTCTGTGTGCCGTTTATATGCTGCGTATGTATCAATTTAGCATGTTTGGCAAACCTGCCAATGGCATTTATTTGTTTCCAGATTTGAATTGGAATGAAAAAATAGTGTTTGCTGTTTTGGTTGTTTTGGTGATTGCGGTAGGTGTTTTTCCGCAGTGGATTTTAGAATTAAGTGGACCCAGTATTAAAAAAACATTGGATGTTTTGGCTAACTCAATAGGAGAGATCGCATGAAATCGTTACTGATAATATTTATAGGTGCAATTGCAGTATTGTTTGCTGGGTTGGGAAAGAAAGAAGGCCGCAATTTGCCATTGGTATTGCTCACACTTGCCGCAGCGTTGGGCGCATTGATTTGGGATATCACTTCCAAAACCCAATGGAGTTTTGAAATTGAGTATGTTTCTATGAACATGTTGGTTTTCGACTATGTGGCACTCGCATTCGAGGGCATTTTAATCATAGCCTCACTATGGATTTTTGGTTTGTTTAACCAGAAAGAAACGGTAGGGGCCGATTTGCAAGGTTTATTGCTATTTAGTTTGTGCGGTGGCATTATTCTTACTGCATTTACCAACCTGGTTATGCTTTTCTTAGGCTTGGAAATACTTTCTATTCCTTTGTACGTATTGGCTGGTAGTCGCAAACAAGATTTGAAAGGCAATGAAGCCGCCATTAAATACTTTTTAATGGGTGCTTTTTCCACTGTATTTTTTCTTTTTGGCTGTGCCCTTGTTTATGGCGCCACGGGTGTGTTGGATATTGAAAGTATACGCAGGTCTACTTCTATGTTTGAGCATATGGGAGCCATGCCATCTATGGCATCGGTGGGTATTATTTTTATCTTAATTGGGTTGTGCTTTAAAGTGGCTGCAGTACCTTTTCATTTTTGGAGCCCAGATGTATATGAAGGTAGCCCAAACCGTGCTACTGTTTTTATGGCAGTGGTGGTTAAAATTGCCGCATTTGCTGCTTTCTTTCGCATGTTTAGCATTGGTTTTCAGTTTGCAACCGCAACCTGGATGACAACTTTATGTGTCATTGCTGCCGTTACTATTATAGTAGGTAATGTACTTGCCTTAAAACAAACAAATGTAAAAAGAACCTTGGCTTACAGCTCAGTTGCGCATGCTGGCTACATGCTTTTGGCCATTCTAGCACAACCTGAAAATGGGGTATGGGCTTTGTTGCTTTACAGTGTTGCATATGCAGCTGGAAGCACTACTATTTTTTACCTTTTTAATAAAGTGAGTGCCAATGGTGATGAAAGTTTTGAAGCATTTAACAACTTTGGCAAGAACAACAAATTGGCTGGCATTGCATTGGCTATTGCCATGTTCTCACTGGCTGGTATACCTATAACCGCAGGATTTGCGGGTAAATACAGTTTGTTTACTGCAGCATTTGCCGACCATAAATGGGTGGTAATTGTAGCCTTGGTAGGTTCCGCCATTAGCATTGGGTATTATTTTAGAATATTTAAAAATGCATTTTTCTCTCATAATATTGAGATTGAGGGCGTGAAAATTGAAAGCAATTGGCTGGAGAAAATCATATTGGCCATGCTCATTTTGGTTATTCTTACATTGGGTATCGCACCTTCTTTAATTACCAAATTTCAATTTGTAAGCATATGAAATTATTCTTTTTAAAATACATTTTCACCGCATTTTTAATATTCACCGCATTTGGCGCTTGTAAGTATTAAGATGGACTGTTTAAGCAGGGGTGAAGCATTCAAATGAAATTTCCTAAAATAGGATAGGGACCGTTTGCTAGTTTCTCACATTCATTGCACTACAGCCGTTAAATTATTTCTGAATTTTATCTTTGTCATCTAGCGATCGAACAAGGCAGTGAATATTGATTTTATAGTGGAATTTTTATTTCTGATTTAATTTAAGTCTAAATGCATTTTCTCCATACCAGCCATTCTTTGGCTCAATAAAAAATATTCCTTTACCTAAGTCAAAATCAATTTCACAATAACAATCGCCTTCTATTAAAATATTGTTATTTACATCTATAGAAATGTCATTACCTATGTCATCGCGATCACCTCCAATTTGAAATGCCCAAAGAAATATGCCGTCCGTATTTAATTTTGTAATAAAAACGTCCTTAAATTTTCCATAATTACTCTGCGTAGTAAGTTTAAATTTCCCATTTTCTGGATCAAAATCAACAATTTTACTGAAAAAGCCGGTGATATATATATTGCCTTTGGCATCTAAAGCTAAGGAGTTACCTTTATCTTCTGCGCGACCTCCAATCCTTTTTGCCCAAATAAAATTTCCGTTCACATCTAGTTTCGAAATAAAGATGTCTGAATTGCCTTTTGAGGCTAAAAAGGATTTTTCCTTGCTTGGATTAAAATCACATTTGCCGTAAAATATCCGGTAGTGTATGCGTTTCCCAAAGCATCTGCGACTATGGAATGATCCTGATCTGATGCAACAGCGAACCAGTTTTTTGCCCAAAGAAAATTACCCGATGCATCTAATTTTAAAACAAACATATCTGAATTAGAATACCCCTTATTTTTTGTTGAAGTGAGATTAGAAGTCTCTTCCCCTGTATCAAAATCTACTGTTCCGCTAAAATGACCTAAAGTATAAATATTACCAGAGGCATCCAGGGTAATTGAATTTCCGTAAACCAATGAACTTTAACCGTCAATTGTTTTTGCCCATAAAAAATCAACATCGGAGTCAAGTTTCAAAATAAAGGCGGTATTGTTTCCTTTGCAAAAATAGTTGAATGAATCTGGGCCTGGATCAAAATCTATTGATCTAGCAAAACTCCCAATTATATAAAGATTACCTAATTTATCAATTGCGATGGATTCGGGATCAGCAATTCCTGGCCTTCCTATTTTTTTAGCCCAGATAGAAACACCTGAGGAACTAACTTTCCTAATGAACATAACCGGGAATCTCGTTGAACCGCCATATAATATAAGTTTACCAGTTGAATCAAGATACATACTACCATATACGCGTCCTGTTGTATATACATTCCCTGAACCATCGGTCACCGAAGATTCACTATAATGGCGACATTCACTAATTTCTTTAACGGATTCAAATTTAGCAGTTTGTGCATTTACTAAATATGCAATAAGGCAGCATAGCAAAAGAGTTGTTTTTTTCATAAAGGGTAATTTGGTTAAATTCTGAAATTTATTCTTTGTAAACCTAAAACAAATATCGCGGATTGAAACTTGATTATTGCAAAAAGCCTACCTATTCAAATGCATGAAAGAAAAGATTGTACCTACCCATTAATCCATAATATTCGGAATTTCAGAAAATTTAATATTATTGCACCTATGAAAAGACGGAAAATATTGCTTGAGCTGTATTTGCTTTTTTTCAAAACACGCAAGCCCAAATAGGCTTTTCTTTGGGTCTTTATTTTTGGATACCCAATTTTGGGCTAAAATGGGACAGTGGTGCCCACATATTTCGAACACAACACTGCACTTTTTAAAATTATATTAAAGTATATTTTACATACCTAAACGTATTTCCAACAATCACTTATCCTATTTTACTTCAACCACGCTGTCTACAAAATAGCGGGTTTCGCCACGCCAAAGGAAACGAACCAACTTTTCGTGGTAGTGCAATCTCACTTCGTGTTTCTTTGCCATGGCATCTTCTATCTGTTGCAATACGTTTTTGTCGCTTTTGTCTACACTAAAATCCCAATATTTACTGGAAAGGCCCGATGCTTCATCTGGCGTGATGGTACCCAAATAGATTTGGCCTTCGTAGGTTTTAAATACATATCCTTTTTGGCTAAATTTCATAATTTTACCCGCCCTAAAACCGTTACTGTAGTTGAAAAAATACCCAATTACCATATACAAGGCAATACCCAATATACCAAATATAGCAATTCTTCTCAACCATTTCTTAAATCCAGATCTTTTGGATGGAGGACCTATTCCATCGTTGCTTTTCAATTCTTTATTTTCCATATTTAAATTCCTTCGTTTCGCAATTCTTGTTTTCCTTTTTCGAGCAAATCCCTTGTTTCATCGTCAATAACAGGATAATCTAGCCCCATAGATTTTAACGTTTCGTAGACTATGCTGCAAACCGATAAATTTCGGAGCCAGTTTTTATCGCTGGGTATTACAAACCAGGGCGCATAGCTGGTAGCTGTGTTTATAATGGTTTGTTCGTATGCATTTTGGTATTCGTCCCACAATTTGCGTTCCTGTAAATCGTAATAAGAAAATTTCCAATTTTTTTCGGGCGCTTCAATTCTTTCTAAAAACCTTTCTTTCTGCACATCTTTAGATACATTTAGAAAGAATTTGAGTATGATGGTTCCATTCTCTACTAGGCTTTTTTCGAAATTGCGTATGGTTTCGAACCGTTGTTGCCAAAAATGCTCGTTGATGTTTTTAACCGATTTAATATGTGGCAATTTTTGGCCCAGTATATATTCTGGATGCACACGCGTTACCAATACTTCTTCGTAATAACTGCGGTTAAATATGCCAATGTTGCCGCGCGCTGGCAATTCTTTATAGCATCGCCATAAAAAATCATGGTCAATTTCTAAATGCGTTGGTTTTTTAAATGATACCACTTGGCAACCTTGCGGATTTACACCTGTCATTACCGATTTTATAGTGCCGTCTTTGCCCGCTGCATCTATGGCCTGAAATACCAATAACAAACTAAACTTGTCTTGAGCATACAGTTTATCCTGCCACTCAGCCAATTTGGCTTTTATTTTTTCAAACTCTGTTTTGCCTTTTTCTTTGTTTAATCCGTCAGTGTAATTGGTATCGTAGTTTTTAAGTTTAAACTTCTTTCCATCGTACACTGCAATATTTTGATCCTGTATAAATGATTTCATGGATTAATATTTTTCAAAAATAGAGCCCAATGCGGTAAACCAATGCACCAAATGGATTAATTGCTTGAAATTCTGGATTTTGGGCGTATCCAATCATAAACCAGCTACTGCCTCCATTCATAAAGCCAATGCCATATATTGGCGAAGCAACTGTTTTGCGCTGCAAATTGCTGCTTGGAACTACCCCGTTAAGCAATCTGTACTCTGCATGCAAAAAAAACTGTTGGGCAATAATCAGTCTGGCAAAAGCATGCCCCCCGTAGTACCCGCGGGTGGTATTGCCCGTTAAAAAACTGCCATGCACGCCAGCCCCGAGTAGTATGGGTTTGGCTACTTTTACTCCCACAAATGGCGACAATTCCGCATATATGCCACCGTTGCCACCGTTAAACATAAACTCTAGGCCCAACAAACTGTTGTCTTTTAATTTGTCAAACATGGGTTTCCCGTTTGTATTGCCTGTTGAATCTTTTGCTTCAGGGGCATCATCAGTGTATTGTGCAGTGCACTCATTTGCAAAATTTAGACAAACTATTAACAGTATGGCAACATTTTTTAACATATCCTACTTCGGGTTTGTTTACCCGCAATTATACAGCTAAAATTGTACCGCGATTTAAACCCATGTCTAAAATTCACAATTTTTCAGCAGGACCTTCTATACTTGCAGAAAGTGCTTTCGAAAAAAGCATTGCCGATATTAAAAACTTTGCAGGAACTGGACTCAGTATTCTTGAAATTTCACACAGATCTAAACAATTTGAAGCGGTAATGGAAGAAACCCGTCAGTTGGTAAAAAAGCTGCTCGGCTTGCCAGACAATTATGATATTCTTTTTCTGGGAGGTGGCGCCAGTACCCAGTTTTTTCAAATTCCACAAAACTTTTTATGTACTTCTGCAGCATACACCAAAACTGGTACTTGGGCCAGCAACGCCATTAAAGAAGCCAAAGCTTACGGCGAAGTATTGGTGGTGGGGAACAGCGAGGATAAAAACTACTCCTATATTCCAAAAGGTTACGAAATCCCAGAGAATGCCGACTACTTTCACTGCACCAGCAACAACACCATTTTTGGCACACAAATGAAAGCGTTTCCCGAATCTCCAATTCCAGTTTTTTGCGATATGAGTTCCGATATTTTTAGCCGAGAAATTGAAGCCAGTAAATTTGACATTATATATGCCGGTGCCCAAAAAAATATGGGCCCTGCTGGTGTTACATTGGTTATAGTGAATAAGGATATCTATAGTCGACGGTCTGATAGGCATATACCCACCATGTTGGATTACAAAAACCACGGAGAAAAGGAAAGTATGTACAATACACCTCCAGTTTTTCCTATTTTGGTGTCTAAATACAACTTAGAATGGGTGGCAGAAAACGGAGGTTGTGAAGGTATGGAAGCAAGAAACAACGAAAAAGCACAATGTTTATACAATGCGGTAGACCGCAGTAAATACTTTATAGGCACCACTGCTGTGGAAGATAGAAGCAACATGAATGCTTGTTTTGTTTTTCAACAAGCGGATCCAGTCCTTGAGGCAAAATTTGAGGCAGCGTGCAAAGAAGCTGGAATAAGCGGTATTACAGGCCACAGAAGTGTAGGCGGTTACAGGGCGAGCATGTACAATGCTTTGCCGCTAGAAAGTGTGCAAGCACTGGTAAATGTAATGGAATCTTTTGTTTAATTTATATAATTTAGGATTATGAGAGTATTGGCCAATGATGGCATAGATGCAGCAGGGAAAGCAATTTTAGAAGCTGCCGGTTTTGAGGTAATAACCGATAAAATTCCGCAAAATGAGTTACCGGCAAGAATAGCAGAATTTGATGTAATTGTTGTGCGCAGTGCTACAAAAGTAACCGCTGAAATTATGGATTGTGGCAAGTTGAAATTAATTGCAAGGGCAGGTGTAGGACTGGATAACATTGACCTTAAACATGCTGGTTTGTTAAATATTCCAGTAGTAAACACACCCAATGCCAGTTCACGCAGTGTAGCTGAGTTGGTTTTTGCCCACATGTTTTCCATTTGCCGAATGTTGCATTACACCAACCGTGAAATGCCACTGAATGGGGCTGCAAATTTTAACAACCTTAAAAAAGTAGCTTCTGCAGGTTCTGAGCTTGCAGATAAAAAATTGGGAATCATTGGTTTTGGTAGAATAGGACAAGAAGTCGCTAAAATGGCCATAGGCTTAGGTATGGAAGTGATTATTTACGACTATAAAAAGCGAGATTACGAATTAACAATAACCTTTAACAAGCACTATCACTTAAATAATTTTGTGGTCAATTTAACAGTTCAGCCATTGGATGATCTTTTAGCGCAATCTGATTTTGTGACTATCCATATCCCAGGTAGCGACGAATTTATAGACAAATCCATATTCAATAAAATGAAAATAGGTGCCGTTTTGATCAACTGCGCTAGGGGTGGCATAGTCAATGAAAAAGACTTAGAAGAAGCCTTGAAATCGGGACAATTGGCTTATGCTGGCATAGATGTATTTGAAAGTGAACCTCCCATTAATACATCCATATTAGAATTGCCCAATGTATCGTTAAGTCCACATATAGGTGCCAGTACCACTGAAGCCCAAGAACGGGTGGGGGTGGAACTTGCCCAAAGAATTATATCCTTCTTTTAACCCAAACCTTGATACGAATCTATCCTTTTTCAGCCCTTTATCCCACTTCTGAATTTGCATCCCAAGTCGCAACCCGCGTTTTGGGATCCGAAACAGATGAAGAAATTAAGTTGTATTTTGAACAAAATCCTTTTTCTTTCCTACATATTATACAACCGCATGTGCACTTTGCGGAGCCAAAATCTGAAAATGAAATGCATTTTGGTTTTGCAAAAAATTACTTTAACCAATTGCAAGAGCAAAAGGTGTTGGTACAAGATGAAGACGCATCCATTTATATTTACAGACAAACCTTAGCGGATGGCTATAGTTTTACCGGTTTAATTGCCGGTATTTCTGCTATTGATTATTTGGATGGAAGTGTTAAAAAACATGAATATACGATTTCAGAGAAAGAAAATTATATGGCCAAACACCTCTTGCACACAGGTGTAGTAGCAGAGCCAGTGCTGCTTTCATGCCCAGAAATTGGACTCATTGAACATTGGATTGGCGAAAATTTGCCAGAAACACCGCTTTATAGTTTCAAAACAGACAATGGAAGTAATCATACATTGTGGAAAGTAAAGAATGAGTCGGCTATAGAAGAAATATGTAAACTCATGAAGGACAGCGATTCATTGTATATTGCCGATGGACATCACCGTATCGCTGCAACAACTGACTATTTGGCCCAAATGCACAATGAGCACAATTGGAAGTCAAACCAGATGTTCTTTATGGGGTTGATTATTCCAGAGCAAGAATTGCGTATTAACTCGTTTCATCGTTTGGTTACCAATATATCCGATGCAGAAATTAGCGCAATGCTAATTGCCATTCAAGACACATTTGACGTGGAAAAAATAAACGAGCAAACTTTTGTACCGAAAAATAAAGGCGAATTTGGACTTTGCACCCGTCAGGGTTGGTATCGGTTGTCGTTTAAATATCCGTCGGACTATGGTTCGCCTTCGCAAAATTTAGATGTAAGTCGATTGGAAAAATATATTTTTAGCCGAGTATTAAAAATACATGATTCCAAAGCGGATCCTAGGCTGCAATTTGTGAGAGGAGATATGCCGGCCCGAGATTTAGAAACCTTAGTGCATGCTGGCAGTATTGATTTGGCTTTCCTTGTTTTCCCCAATACGATGCTAGAAATTAAAGAAGTAGCAGATGCCGATGAAACTATGCCACCCAAAAGTACGTGGATTAAACCCAAATTGCTTACTGGCATGATAGTGTTGCGATTTACGGAATAAATTTTCTTTTGCAATCAAATTGCAAATGCGTATTATTAAAAAAGGAAAAGTAAATTTACAATTACAGTGCTTTTGGTACTTGGCTTTACCGCCGCCTCTGTGCTCTACGGGTGCAAACGATTTCAGAATGGCCCCAATTTTAGTGTTTTAAGCATCAATGCCAGATTGGTGAACGATTGGGAAAATGTAAAATCTTTTATGGATGGCAAAGAAGATGCTTTAGATGCTGATGATCTTGACGATACTTGGAAATTTAACAAAAACGCCGATTTTGACATTGCAGATCCGGGGGGCTCACCCTCAACGGGTACATGGAAATTAGACGACAGCAAAAAACACATACTTATAACCCCAACTGGGCATGTAAATCTGTATCTTTTGAGACACTTAGGCTTACCAAAAAAGAACTTTGGATAAAAGCTTCAGATATAGGGGGTAATTCTGAAGACCATTTTGAGCCCAGGTAAATAGGACGCAACAGTATAAAGAGAAACATGCCCCCTCGGCGTGTTTTTTTTTGCATGTAACAGAACCCGTTTGAGGCAGAGCCACTTGCTAGGGAATCTGCGAATTCATTCTTGGTAGTGTGCAATCCTTCCTAAAACTTCCACCAAGCAAATCACAACATAAGTTTGTTTGACCTCTCCTCTGATGGAGTTGGGCGGGCCCATATAAATACGCAATATTTGGGTTACTTCATTTTTACCAATGAAAAATTGGGGCGTAAATAGAGGAATTTTGAGAAGAGACTTTACAACGGGTTGTAATGGTTTTTGAAAAACAATGGGTTAAACTTCAAAGAGAAGGGCGGGCTTTTGCCGCAATCAATAAGCCAAAAAAGAATCAACCAATATAGTGTTAAAAAATAAATTAACTTATACAATATGAGGTAGTTAAAGCATATAATATAAAGTAATTATTGATGTATTTATTTGCATCCAATATCTGCCAAATTGGCAAAATTGCCAAATCTCTAACTGGATAGTTTACACATGTAAACTATCCATGTTTACAAATGTAAATCTTTATCTTTACATTTGTAAACATGGATATAAGTCAACGTTTTCTAGCGGTTATGCGACATTCGAAGCTCAATAATGGAGATTTTGCCCTTAAAATAGGGGCAAGCCAAGGTGCCATTTCACACATTAACTCTGGCAGGAACAAACCCAGTTTGGATATGATGATTTCCATATTGGCACATTACCCTGAAGTGAGTGCCGAATGGTTTATACGAGGAAAAGGGGAGATGATTCAACCCAACAAAGTGGCTGATATAAAAACAGATTTACTTAAATTATTAGAAGAGATAAAGTTAGTTAATACTATGAATTACAATAGTATGGGTGGAAGAATCGAAATTCTGGAAAACAAATTAAAGGCCTAAAAGAGGTCTTGACATTAAAACATGCTCAATTGTTTTTTGTCTTTTTGTTTGCCTATTAAATCGTCAAAAGCGCGTTTAAAATTCGCCAACTTGTCTTGATTGACACTGTAAATAGTTGCAGTTTTATAACTACTTCCATCAATAAGTCCCACACTTTTAAGACGATAGAGGTGCTGTGAAACGGTACTTTGAGAATAAGGGAGTTGCTCCACCAGCATTTTGCAGGTTTGATGGTTGTTTTCCATCAAACTTCTTAGAATGGCAATACGGCCTGGGTGCCCTATTACTTTTGCAGTATTGGCCAAGGCTATTGTTTTGTCGTCAAATGCTGAAGTTATTTGCTTCATAATAGAAATGCGATAATACTACACCCACAGTGATTGACAATGAACTAAAACAAATGGTTATACTCTATTTTTCTACATTCATCGCCTTTTTGCGTTATTCTCTTTTGTATTTCCACCGTCTATGGCTCCAAAGCCAATATGCAGGATCCTCTACAATATCCCTTTCGGTAGCACGGGCAATCATTTCCGTTATTTCTCCTTCCTTTGTTTCCTTCGGTTGTTCGCAAAGCAATATCATTTCTGCAGTGTAAAATCCTCTTTTCACTTTGCGCACTTGCAGGTAATAAACACATTGATCCATTTTGCGGGCTATCTTTTCGCTGCCCATCATAAAACAAGTGTCTTGGTTTAGAAAAGTAGTCCAATAGGCATTTTTGCCATTGGCTGGATTTTGGTCACCTATAAACGCTGTGGCAGTAATCAAATTGGCATTCTCTGTCATTACCCTAAGTGTTTTTTCCATAGGAAAAGTTTGTGTACCATATCGACTACGTATCTTATAAAACCAACTATCCCAGCTAGCATTGCTTAAGGTTTTATATACCGATTGGGCGTGGTGTGGAGCTGATAGTTGGGCCACAGTGCAAACCCATTCCCAGTTTCCGCAATGACTCATAACCACAATACAACTGCGTTTATCGGCATACAACGATTCGAATATTTCTGGATTTGTTAATGCCAAGCGCTGCAATAAACTCGATTTTGAGATTGTCATTCCCTTAATGGTTTCAAGGATTAAATCTGCCAAGTGTTTATAAAATGCTTTTTCAATGTATTTTCTTTCAGAATTTGATTTTAAGGGAAAGGAATTTTGTAAATTGGCACGCACGATTGCTTTGCGGTAGCCAATAACATTATATAGCAAAAAACAAATAAAGTTACTAAAAAGGTAAAGAATGGGAAATGGCAAAATGGAAATAAGCCATAGCAAAGGATAAACGGTAAGTCTAAATAGGATAGACATTATTTAAAATACCGAAAATCTTGGCCAGCTTTAATCACCAGCAGCGCTTCGTACATTAAATCTATGCAACTTTGTATATCATTCTCGTGTACCATTTCAACTGTGGTATGCATATATTTTAATGGCAAAGAAATAAGGGCAGAAGCTACGCCATGCGCGCTATAGGCAAAACTATCGGTATCAGTGCCAGTACTGCGGCTCACGGCTGCACGTTGAAAATCTATTTTTTTCTTTTTTGCCGTGTCCACCAACAATTGTAAGAGGTTGTTTTGCACTGCTGGTCCCCATGTTAATACAGCGCCTTGGCCACATTTACAATCGCCTTGTTTCTTTTTGTTGTATAAAGGAGAACAAGTGTCGTGGGTTACATCGGTAACTATTGCCACGTCTGGGGCTAATTTTCGGCTAATCATTTCCGCACCGCGTAAGCCTATTTCTTCTTGCACGCTATTTACGATAAATAGGGTATAGGGCAGTTTTTTCTTATTTTCTTTCAGCTTCCGTGCCACTTCGGCAATCATAAAACCACCCATTCGGTTGTCTAATGCCCTGCCAACCACATATTTTTCATTCAGCCACATGGTTTCATCCACAAAAACGGCCACAGAGCCTACAAAAACGCCCATTTTTTCAACTTCTTCTTTGGAAGAGCAGCCCAAATCTATGAACACGATGTCTTGCTTGGTTTCGGGGTCTTTTTCTGGACGGGTATGAACGGCAGGCCAACCAAAAATGCCTTTCACAATGCCTTTTTCGCCATAAATGTTAACCCGCATGCTTGGTGCAATTTGGAAATCAGAACCACCATTGCGAATTACATATATATACCCATCATCTGTAATATAGTTTACAAACCAAGAAATTTCATCGGCATGGGCTTCAATAACCACTTTGTACTTTTGTCCTGGATTGACAACACCAACGGCGGTGCCATAAGTATCTACAATGGTTTCATCAATATAAGGTTTCAAATAATCGAGCCACAATTTTTGGCCGCTGGATTCAAAACCGGTTGGAGAAGCGTTGTTTAAATATTTTTCTAAAAACTTTTTCGATTCTTTACGCATCTGGCAAAGATACTATGAAAAGAGATTGACAATGGCGCGGAGGCTCAATTTGTTCATTTAATAAAATGTTATATAATTTACATTATGTTAAGTTGATTGTTTAAAAAGAAACCGAATGTAGATATTCGGTTTCTTTTATACTCCTCTTTTAGTTTTGTGTTTTGGCCAATTCTAAAGCTTTAATCATGGCATCATGTCGATCTGCTTCTGCTTGGTTCCCCATTTCTAAAGCTACATTTTTTAATGTTTTGTGCAATCCGATCAATTCGTCGGCCGAATATCCTTGGGTATTTTCAGCGGCAACCTCTAGATATTTGGTAGCCAATTTGTACAAGTCTTGCAATTCTGCATCAGCCGCTTTTCGCGCTGCGCCAGAAGCTACCATTTTTTTATCACGCAACTGGCTGCCAATGTGCAACAATAGCAATCTACCCAAATTGTTGTTGGCATCGTAATTTAATTCTTCCAACTCTATGGCCATTTTATAATCTGCAATAGCCTTGTCATATTCCTTATTCTGCTCATTTAGCACCCCCCTGGAATAGTACCAACTCGATTGTGGATTGGTTTCAATTTGCTTGGTCAGATCTTCCATTAGCCTGTCTACCCGGTTAATGGATACAAAATAATTAATCAACAACTGAAAAATCATTTTATTATCTGGTGCGCGGGTTATGGCTTCCCTAATCACTTTTTCGGCTAGTGCAGTGTCTTTATTTTCCAAGTAGGTTTTGCTCAAAGCCTCAATTACTAGCGGAGAAACACTTCCCTCATTGGCCAACTGTTGCAGAATCTCAATTTTTAATTTCACATCTGTGCAGTTGTAAGCGGCCAATGCCATTTTATCGGAAATAACCTTTTTGGTTACATCTTGTTTCTCAAGGTTATTTAAGGTGGCTGTATCTAACTTTTCTAACAAAAACAAACTTATTTTGTAATAATCTATGGCTTTTGCGTAATTTTTATTTCCTAAAGCCGTGTAGGACTCATTGTAGCAGGCTATAAAACTACTAGGCATTTCTGATACAGCATCTTCTTTGTCAACTTTCTTGGCAGTTGCACTTTTTAAAAATTGCATCATAGAAAAACCAGCAATGTATCCCGATTCTGCCTTGAAAGCCCGCAAAAAAGTATCGTTGTTCGCATTGATGCGAGAATACACCATAGATCTTACAAGCCACATTTTTGCATTTTCTTTGGCTCCTTCCATGTTGTAAGCTTTATCAATATCGTCTTTTGCTTCGCCAATACTGCCAGCATCGTTGCTATAACGCACTAGGTTATAGGCACTGTTTACATACTTGCCGATTTGTCCCTTGGCACTTAAAGTGAGTCCCACAAAGGCAAAAGCCAAAATTGCAGATCGTTTTATATTATTCATCGTTATTTGTGATATCTTCTTCGTTTTCGTCGTCTTCCTCTTCTTCAGCATCGTCTAAATCTTCTTCAGTTTCATCTGCTTCAATTTCATCGATTGCATTTGGGTCAGTTAAGTCAACAATGATAGAATCTCCATCTCCATCTACTGGCAGCCCCTCTCCTGTCAATTCACTCTCCTCTTCTTCCTCCTTAGGAACTTTGGTTATGCCTGCAATTTCATCGTTGCCCTTAATGTTTATGAGTCTTACGCCTTGTGTAGCGCGGCCCATTACCCTAAGTTTTTCGGCAGCCATGCGTATGGTCATTCCGCTTTTATTAATGATCATTAAGCCATCTTCATCGGTCACAGAAAGCAAACCCACTAGATTCCCGGTTTTCTCTGTAACGTTTATGGTTTTTACACCTTTTCCGCCACGGCCGGTAATCCTGTAATCTTCCAGGTCTGTTCTTTTTCCGTATCCTTTATCGCTTAACACAAGTATTGTAGTATCCTTATCTTCAGGATTTACACAAACCATGCCAATCACTTCATCCTTATCACTCTCTAACCTTACACCCCTTACTCCTGCTGCAGTTCTTCCCATTGGCCGTACTTTAATTTCGGAAAAACGAATTGCCTTACCACTCTTTTTGGCAATCAAAACTTCGCTTTTTCCGTCGGTAAGGCAAGCTTGTACCAACTCATCTCCTTCCCTCACCGTAATTGCGTTAATACCGTTAGACCTAGGTCTGGAATATTGTTCTAGCAAGGTTTTCTTCACTATTCCTTTTTTGGTAACCATTATAATGCTGTTAGAATGCAGCGTTTCTGGGTCAGACAAACTGGTAACATTTAAGAATGCACGAATTTTATCTTCAGATGGAATATTGATCAGGTTTTGGATAGGACGCCCTTTGGTTACCTTACCGCCTTCTGGTATTTCGTACACTTTAAGCCAAAAACAACGGCCCAATTCTGTAAACAAAAGCAAATAATTGTGGGCATGGGCCATAAATAGGTGCTCCACAAAATCGGTGTCTCTGTGCGATACCCCACGCAATCCACGTCCACCGCGATTTTGCTCACGGTATTCATTCAACTGGGTGCGTTTTATATAGCCTAAGTGTGAAATGGTTACAACCACTTCTTCGTTTGGAATAAGGTCTTCAATGTTTATTTCACCCGCATTAAATTCAATGCGTGTGCGGCGCTTATCCCCAAATTTTTCTTTTACTTCAAGCAACTCATCTTTTATAATTTGCATTTGCAAGCCTTCATCTGCAAGTATGCTTTGGAAATATTCAATTTCCTTCATAATCTCGTTATACTCGGCCCTAATTTTATCTCTTTCAAGACCGGTTAGGCGCTGTAATCGCATATCCAATATTGCTTTGGCTTGGATATCAGAGAGGCCAAATCGGGTTATCAACCCTGCTTTGGCTTCATCAGGATTTACGCTGGCTCGAATCATTTGGATGACTTCATCCAAATTGTCGATGGCAATCAACAATCCTTCTAAAATATGAATGCGTTTGCGCGCTTCTTCTAATAAATACTGGGTTCTACGAATTATAATTTCATGCCTATGGTTTACAAAATGTTTAATTAGGTCTTTTAAATTCAACATTTCTGGTTTGCCATTTACCAAGGCAATATTGTTTACAGAAAAACTGCTTTGCAAAGGTGTAAATTTGTACAATTGATTTAATACCACGTTCGGCATGCAGTCGCGTTTCAATTCAAATACGATGCGCATGCCTTGTCTTCCACTCTCATCGCGCACAGCGGAAATACCATCAATTACTTTTTCACCAATTAAATCTACACATTTAATGATGATTTGTGATGGGGTTACTTGGTATGGAACTTCGGTAACAATAATCATTTCCTTGCCAGTGGCTGTGGTTTCAAATTCTGCTTTGCCGCGCATCATTACACGTCCACGACCGGTTTCAAAAGCATCTTTTACACCTTCTACTCCATAAATAACACCTCCAGTAGGGAAATCTGGACCTTTAACAAATTGCATTAATTCTGCAATGCTTATATCTTTATTTTCTATATAAGCAATGGTTCCTTCGCATACTTCTGTAAGGTTGTGTGGCGCCATGTTGGTAGCCATTCCCACTGCTATGCCCGAAGCTCCGTTCACCAACAACATGGGTATTTTTGCTGGCAATACAGATGGCTCTTCTAAACTTTCGTCAAAATTGGGTCTAAAATCAACGGTATTTTTATCAATATCCGCCATCATTTCTTCGGCAATTTTTCGCATTCTTGCTTCGGTATAACGCATTGCTGCTGGTGGATCTCCATCGATAGAACCAAAGTTTCCTTGTCCATCTACCATAGGATAACGCAAACTCCAAGGTTGCGCCATACGAACCATTGCATCGTATACGCTGCTGTCTCCGTGTGGGTGGTACTTACCTAACACCTCCCCTACAATTCTGGCAGATTTTTTATGGGCCCTGTTTGATGCAAGTCCAAGATCCATCATACCATACAATACCCGTCGGTGAACGGGTTTAAGTCCGTCCCGCACATCGGGCAATGCTCTAGAAACAATTACCGACATCGAATAATCGATGTACGCGGTTTTCATTTCATCTTCAATGTTAATTGGAATGATTCTTTGTGTTATTTCGTTGTTGTCGTCCATGCGTAATTTTAATGGTGCAATTTACAACCAATTGCCCAACCTGATTGCATGTTTTCTAACATTTTATGCCCAATAAGGTGGCTTTTTTTCACATATATATATACCCTTACCCTTTTAAAGGTAAATGGCTTGTTTTGCGCTTTCTATTTCAAAAAAAAAGGCCCCTATTTGGGACCCTTTTCTTTAAGTTTAAAATTACTCTTATTTGTAATTCTTATCGTGTTTTGTTTTTTTAGAAGCTTTTATAATTTTGTATTTAGATGTTCCATCCGCCTTGAGCACTTGAATTTTTCCGTAACCCAACTCACTCAATCTTTTTTCCAACAACAACATATCTCCACTAACAACAACAATCACTTGGTCGGTTTTTAGGTTGTTTTTAGCCAATTTGTTTAAATCATCTATAGTGATGGCATTTAAAATTGTCATTTGTTGCTGCGAGTAATCCTCTGGAAGGTTTCTCAATGCCAAATTCATAATAAAACCTGATTTTTGAAATTGGGATTCGTACTCCAATGCCTCACTTGCCAAAATAGCTTGTTTGGTAAAATCAAACTCTTCCTTATTCAATCCATTGTTTCTATAAGTTTCCAAAACAGTCATAATTTCTTTAATCGCACTGTCTGTAGCCCTTGCTTTTATGCCTGCGCTTACCGTATAGGTTCCTGGTAAATCTTTGTAGCTTGCACTATATCCGCTGCGAATACCATAGGTCCAACCTTTGTCTTCGCGAATATTTAAATTTAAACGACTGTTAAAATTTCCACCCAAAGCAAAGTTCATTATGTTGCTTTTGAAGAATTCGCCTGCCATATCATAAGGCAATGCTCTAAAGCCTAATATAATATCGCTTTGCTCTGCATCGTCATAATTTACTCCAAAAATTTGTGCAGTACCGTATTGAGGAAAGCCAACGGGTTTTACAATAGCAATGTCTTTGGATCCCCATTTCTCTAAAAATGCCAACTTTTTATAGATTTCATCCGATTTAAATGGACTTACTACAACCACTTTGGTAACATTGGGTACAAAATAATTGTTGTAATAGGCTTTGCAATCGTCCAAACTTATTTTTTCCATGTCCGATGCTAAAATAGATTTGCCAAATGCAGTATTCCCCCACATTAACTGGCGCCAAACATTGCGACTTCCAGTGCCACGGCTGCGCAAACTATTGGTTGCATTTTGCTTGGCATCTTTTTTCATTTTCTTAAATTCTTTGGCATCCCAGCGAGGTTTAAACATTACTTCTTCTAGCAACACCAGAGCTGCATCTAATTTGTCTTGTGGGCAATACAATGAAATGCTAGTAGAGGTACTTCCGCCACCTATAGATATACTTGCACCCAATTTCTCCAATTCATTTTCCAAATCTTTGGGGGTTTTAAGCGCCGTTCCTTCATTCATCATTGCAGACATAAAGCTTGATGTACCTATTGGAGAAGTTTTACCATCCAAAAGACTGCCACCTTCCATATTCATGGTAATAGAAACCATAGGCGTTTCTGTAAACTCAGTACCTAGAATTTCAAGTTTATTGGCCAATGTTTTTCTAAAAATACTTGGGGTTTTAAAAGCTACAGGTGCTCCTGGAGTGGGCTTAACACCTCTGTCGAAATTGTCTGTGGATGGGTTGTACCTTAAGTTCAAATATTCTGCCTCGGCCACTGCATTTTTGTAGGTTGCATTTGGGTTGTAACTCACATATTTTAGAGCTTTGATTTGATCTTTTGATAAATCATCCGCCGGTGGATCTATAACTATGGTCGAACTGAATTTGCCTTTAATGTATTTTTTGTAAACACGCATTATATCTTCGCGGGTTACATTTGCATAACGATTGGCATCGTCTTGCAAATTCATAGACGTGCCATCTTTCTTTTTCAAATCGAACAAATACCAATAGGTACTTAAAAGACTGGCTTTATAGCTTACGGATTCTAAATTGCTGCCATAAGAACTTAATATATTTTGTTTGGCTCTTGACAAATCTTCATCGTTAAAATTTACCCATTCAAAAGAATCAATGGTTTGCTGCATCATGTTTTGCAGTTTTTTCATGTCAGACCATGGATAACCAGCCAAGGTAAAAGTAAAATCACCTGCAAGTTCATGGTTTACCCCGCCCATAGGGTTGTTGGTGCAACTTGCTTGCAGAGCCCAAGGGTCTTCCATATCCTGGAATTTTTTGTACATCGGCGAATTTCGGGTACCCCCAAGCAAATACGACAATAAATCCAGCGGAGCTTCATCATCATGCCCTACTGGTACTCCAATAAAAGATGTTTGAACAACAGGAACATAAGCGTTCACATCGGTAAAACCTTTAATTTTATTTTCTGTCAATACTACTTGCTTTACTTTTTGTTTTCTCACTTCTGGGCAGCGGTTTAGGCTTCCGTAGTATTTTTCTACCCATTTCACCACCTCAGCCGTATTTACATCGCCAGAAACAATAACACAAGCATTGTTTGGTCCGTACCAGCGCAGAAAAAAGTTTTTAAGGTCGTTGCTATCTACCCTATCCAAATCATCTACAAAACCAATAGTAGACCATGCATATGGATGGTCTGTAGGGAAAAGATTTTGTTCTTTTACCTCTTGCATAAAACCATAAGGACCAGATTGGCCTTGGTCTTTTTCATTTTTCACTGTTGCGCGTTGTACCTCAAATTTCTTTTTGGTAAATGCCTCTAAAAAGCAACCCATGCGGTCGGCTTCCATCCACAAGGCAGTTTCCGTGAAATTACTAGGAAAAGTTTCTATATAAACCGTACGGTCGCGGGTGGTATTTCCGTTTACATCACCACCGTATTGTTTTATAAGTTTAAAATGTTCCTCATCGGCTACGTGTTTAGAACCCTGAAACAACATGTGTTCAAAAAAGTGGGCAAATCCAGATTTTCCAGGAAGCTCCCTGGCGGAACCAACGTGGTAAGTAACGTTTATATGCGTTACCGGATCGCTATGGTCTTCACTCACCAAAAGGGTTAATCCATTGGGCAATTGATACCTAGAGTAAGGTATTATTAAACGCCCATTTTGGGTTTCTACTTTTTCCACCAATGTGGCTTGCGAACTGGCATATAGACTCATTAGGCCTATGCACATAGAAAGAAGGAAATGTTTTTTCATGCGTTATTAACGAATGTGCAAAAATAGAAGGATTGGCCAATAATGAGACTATTCTTTGATAAAATTGACAAAAAGAAGGATAAAAGTTAAAAATAACACGCAACCCTATGTACTTAAAGCACGTCTGATATATTATCCGTAAATTTGCACTTTTTTGAAAGTATCCAAATCCATATCATTCTTTATTCTTTTGTGTCTTGCATTGGGTAGTCATTTTTTATCTGCCCAGTCTAGCCGCAATTTGTATGGCAGAGAATTTTGGGTAACCTTCACAGAAAATAATTATCCGGATACTTTTAATCACCTTATTGTTACCCCCATGGTGCGCGATACTATCAAAATTTACAATCCTAGGATAAACCAATCGGCTAGTTTTCCGGTAAAACCAGGCCAACAGAATATCATTCGGCTGCCCAAAACTTCTTTGTTGTTTTGGTATAGTCCTTTTTCTGCCTTCCCTGTAAATACTGGTGTAAAGGTGACCAGCAAAATGGGTGAATTTGCGCTGCAAGCTGTAAATACCATTACTTTTAGCACCGATGTTACTGCTGTAATTCCAGCCCACGTTTTGGGCAATGCACGCGAATATATGGTGCATACCTCCGCTGGCAAGTACGATAAACAAAGCCAGGCCGCAGTAATAGCTATGGATACAGGTACCACCACGGTAGAGTTTACTGCAGGTTGCGACCTTACAGGGCTCGGTGGAAAGGGTACTGTGTTTACGCGGCAATTGTTATATGGCCAAGTTTTTGTTTTGCAGGCTTTGGATACGCAGAACCTTACTGGAACTTACATTCGAGTAATAAATAGTTGTAAACGAATAGCCCTCTTTTCTGGGGCAAAATGTGCACGGTTGCCCGATGAAGCAATCTGCACTGGTTGCGATGTGCTTTTTGAACAACAATATCCTACTTGGGCCATGGGCACAACCTATTTAATTCCACCAGTACCTGGCAACCAATCATGGTTTAACAGCATGGCGGCATTGTTCAACAATACCAATATTACCATTAATGGAGTATCTCAGCCCACTTTAAACAAAGGAGAATGGATTAACAAATCTTTTACTGGACCGGCTCTGGTGCAGGCAGATAAGCCTATTTCTTGCATGCAATTGCTAAAAAGCGGTGGTTGCAATGGTGCCATTAACCCCACTGGCGACCCTTCCCTATTAAGTATTCCACCACTTGGGTCTGAAACGGGAATTGCAGGAACATCGGTATATAGGAATACAAATTATACAGGTTATTTGGTGCTCATATCTCATACCCTAAATGCACCAAATATCAAAATAAACGGAGTGGGCATTTTGCCCAGTAATTTTCAAAAGTTTAGCGTTGGTGCTCAATATTTATGGCATTATACGCAGTTTATTACTTACAACCAAACTTGGAAAATTACCGCAGATTCTGGATTTTTTGCTTACCAATATGGAATGGGAAATGCTGAAAGTTATGCAACCTGCATTGGCGCATCATTCCCCAGTAAAAAGGCAGATTTTAGCTTTAGCCCTTCGCCCATTTGCAATCCCAATGAGCCTATAACTTTTACGGCAAAAGGAGACAGTTTGGGTCAGTTTACTTGGTTTTTTGGCGATGGAAACAGTGCTTCTGGAACCCAAGTAAACCACGTTTATGGAAAAACGGGTTATTTTAATGCCAGTATTGTTAATCCCACTTCGGGGGGCTGCACAGATTCTATAGTATTGATTATAAAAGTGCAGGCTGGCCCACCCAAACAATTGCAAAAAGACACCCAACCATGCCTAGGCACTGTGTTGCGCATAGAATTACCTTTAAATAACAGTTACAAATACCTCTGGGAAAATGGAAATACTTCATTTTTTCAATCTGTACCTAGCAACCGTGTGGTAATATTAAAAACCAGCGATACGCTGGGTTGTACTACTACAGATACACTTACCGTTAAATATAGAAATTGCAATGACTTTGATTTGCGGCTGGCGAATGTTTTCACACCAAATGCGGATGGATTTAACGATGAATGGAAAGTGATTTTTAAAGCCTACAAAAGCGTAGATGTTAAAATATATAACCGCTGGGGTGTATTAATGTATGGCTATCAGTTGCCTGGAAAAGACCATTGGAATGGAATGGTAAATAACCAATTTGTAGAATGCCCAGAAGGTGTATATTTTTATAGATTGGTAACTACCGAACCCGGAGGAAAAACAGAAGATTACAATGGCAGCATTCAGTTGATAAGGTAATGCTATTGTCATTTTCTTGTAAGTTTTATTTGCAATTTAAAGGATAAAAGCCTTTTTTATTTGGTTTGCAGAAATGAAAGAATAGTATATTTTTTCTTTCATTTATCTAAGGCACTATGCATTTGCCGCAATCCATATTTTATTTTTTACGATTTCATCGTAAAAACTAGACTATTTTAAAATTGTCAGTAAATTGTCATTTGAAAAAGAGGGATGTGTCACATTTCATCGTTTATTTTAATATTTGTTGGAACATATAATTAATATGCGTAGAAACTTACTTAGAATTTTATTTGTCCTTGCTAGTTGTAGCATTGTTTATTTTTCGAAAACCAATGCAAGTGGACCAGGCGCTGGATATACGAATGCACCCAGTGAAAACAATTGTACCGGTTGTCATACCGGAAGTTTACAAACTTCCGGTACAAAGTGGGGAAACATTCAATTAACTGATAATTTTACGGGAAGTGGATATATTCCTGACTCGACTTATACTTTAAAATTAAAGTACAAGGAAACAGGAAAGTCTAAGTGGGGATACCAAATTACCGCACTGGATGGCACTGGCACTCCAGCTGGGACATTTTCAACCCCCGACACAAGGTCTCAGGTTTATTCAGCATCGGTAAGCGGAAAAACACGGTCATATTTAGGACATACTGGATCTGGGAATTCATCCAACGACACCATAGAGTATAAAATAACATGGAAAGCACCCTCATCCAATGTGGGCCTTATAACTTATTATGTAACTTTAAACCAAGCGGATGGCGGTGGTGGAACAAACAGCGATGTTATTTATGCAAAAACGTTTACGGCATCGGCATCTAGCTTGCTTCCAACAGCCAAAGTGAAAATTAAAGATTCTGTATTTTGTTCCACACAACAATTGACTTTTGATCCAGTTTTAACCAATTCACCTTCAAAGTTCGAATGGCAATTTCCAGGAACTTCACCTTCCACTAGTACTAGCCAATCGCCAAAGATTTCTTATACCAATACAGGATCGTACAAAGCCATTTTGCGGGTAAAAAACGGCAAAGGTTATTCATTTTACGATACACTCACATTTACCGTAGTCCAAGGTGCTTCTTCTCCATTGATAAGCCCTAGTGGTACAGGCAATTTGTGCAAAGGAGATACACTTTCTATAAGAACAACACAACCCACAACTGGACATACTTATTTGTGGAATACTGGCCAAACTACTTCTGCCATAAAAATTACGGATTCGGGCAATTATTTTGTTACCGTAAAAAACACAAACAAATGTTTTAAATCTTCAAGTATTACCAATGTAGTTTGGAAAACAAAACCATCTATTACCCTGATAAAATCTTTCAGTGGCGATACCGTTTGCTCTAATTATCCATTTACAGCGGCACCACTCATCACTACAGCACCCGCAGATAGCTTTAGTTTTATTTCCGCCAAGGGACCTTTTAGTAAAACAGATACCATTCAGCGCATGTTGGCATCGGGTTCTGCTACCTATAACGCATGGGCTAAAAATACTTTTGGTTGTATAAGTGCCAAATCATCTATTACCATAAAAGCAAAACAACCCAGTGCAGCGCCAGTTGTTGTTGCTACTAATATTAGCTACACCTCCATCCGTTTTGCTTGGTCCAATATTGCCTTAGCTTTATCTTATAGAATATCTTTAGATACGGGAAAAACTTGGCTAACCCCTACTCTGGGAGATACTGGCCATTATTACGATCTTGGGGGCCTTATAGGCAACACCTCTTTAAAAGCACAAGTGATAGCTTTAACCTCCGGGCATTGCACACAGTCCTTAACTGGTGAAAAAACAGCAACTACTTTAACTTGTTCGCCTATTCCTTTTACAGCAGTTCCTTTAAATATTTCTGTTTGTAAAAATGGTACTACACAAATAATATTAAATGGGTTAAAAGGACTAAAAATTGGCGTAAAAATAGATGGGATTTTTAAAGGAACAGATACAATGCAAACTATAACTGTAAAGGGTACCAAAAACTTTCTGGTGTCCGTTATAGATTCTGCCGGTGTAATATGCGGTTATACAAACAAGCAGGTTTTGATAAAAGAAGACACAGTTAAAACTCCTACGACAAATTTGGGAACTGTAAGTCAATTTTGTACACCCAATAGCACGGCTGCGCAAGCAGTCATTGTTACCAAGGGTGCAAATTTAGACTCGGTAGCATTTGTTTTAAACAATGCTATAGTAGCCGTAAAAACCACCACTACCCATAGTTATATTGTAAAAAACAACGACTCTATCTGGGTTTTGGGTAAAAATGTTCGTGGCTGTTTAGGCATACCTAGCAATTTAACTAAAATTTTGGTAAACCCTGCTCCCACCGCAAGTTTTATAAAAACAGATATACCCCATGGCAACAAATTTAAGGCAGCGCAAACCGGCGGAATCCATACTTGGAAATTGGATACATTTTCAATGCGCAGCGGCGATTCAAATACATTCGATTTATTTAAACAAAGCAACAAGCTGGTTAAAATGGTACATACTATTACAGCCAATGGTTGCACATCCAAAGATTCTTTGGAATTTACAGTAACCAATTTTGTAGATCTGAAAACAACATCTACTTCGCTATTGAACATTTACCCAAACCCGGCTAACGATAGGTTAAACATTGTTATGGGTATGCATAATATTTCTGCAAAAATTGAATTTTACAACACCACAGGGCAACTTTTGCAAAGCAATATATTGCGAAATGGAAACAATAGCATTAAAATTCTAATGTTACCAGCAGGCATAATTCATTACAAAATTGTATCCACTTTAAATACGACTACCGGTAGCATCGTCATAGAAAGGTAATGGAGGGTTTCCGTTTCTTTTGACATAGTAAAAAGGTCCGCATCAAACCAGCGGGCCTTTTTTTAGGTTTGTAATAGCTGGAAAAATACCCTAAACCCATATAAATTGTTTTATGAAATCTTAACCCATTAAGGAATTATGCATTGGCATCATTTAAAACTGTTTTTTTTAAGAAATCGCCTTTCAATGTGTCAGTTTTCATTATTCTTTTCTAATGACACTGGCATGACAATTAAATATTAGAACGAACGTTCATGTTAACATGAACCAAAATTACTTCCTAATCTATTTATTATTAATCAATTCTTTTTCTCAAGCACAAACCCGCACAGTAGGTGTTGTTAAGTATGACAAAAGCCAATACGATGGCTACTGCTTATATGCTCCCAACGGAACCAAAAAAACATTTTTAATAGACAAATGTGGCAGAAAAGTAAATGAGTGGAACAGCGATTTTTCGCCAGGCTTATCTGTGCATTTATCGCCAGATGCCAAATTGTATCGCAGCGGTGTTTATGGCAGCTTTGGATTCGGTGGAGGAGTAGGCGGCGTTTTAGAAAAATACAATTGGGATGGAGACTTGCTGTGGCAATACAAATGTGCAGATAGCAACCAAAGTTTTCACCACGATTTTAAAGTACTTCCCTCGGGCAATATTTTAGCCATAGTATGGGAAAAGCATAGCATAAAAGACGCAATAGACAATGGCCGAGATCCCGCGAATACCAAATATGATATATGGAGTGAACGCATTGATGAATTGGAACCAATTGGCAAAGATTCTGCAAAAATTGTTTGGCAATGGCGTGTTTGGGACCATATGGTACAAAATGTGGATTCCACCAAACTGAACTATGGCAATGTAGCAAACCATAGAGAATTGTTTGACATTAACTTCTCCAATGGCAACAACAATAAAAACGGACAAGATTGGCTTCATTTTAACAGCATTGACTACAACGAGCAGTTAGATCAAATATTAATTAGTTGTCATTCGCTAGATGAAATCTATATCATAGACCATTCAACAAGCACAGAACAGGCCTCTTCTCACTCTCTTGGGCGGGTAAATTTGGGTGGCGACATTCTATACCGCTGGGGAAACTCACCGTCGTACCAAACTGGCTCTTCTGCAAACCACCGTTTATTTCGTTCCCACCATGCCACTTGGATACCACAAGGACAAGTTTTGGCAGGTAACATTCTTATATTTAACAATGGATTAAATCGTCCAGGGGGCAACTACTCTAGTATAGATATTATAGTACCACCCTTAAACCCAAACGGAAGTTATACAATCACACCTGGATCACCCTATTTGCCCGATTCTCAAAATGTAGTTTACAAAGCGCCCAAAAAGAACGAATTCTTTTCCATGTTTATGGGCGGTGTTTATCCAATAAAGGATGGCAGGTATTTAGTAACCAATGCAATGACAGGTACTTTTTTTGAAGTTGCCAAAAACGATACCAACATAAAATGGAAGTACATAAATCCATTAACTCCAGGGGGCAATACAAATCAGTATGCCAAGGTTGCTACTAACAGTGTTTTTAGAATGGAGTTTTATCCCCCAAATTATTCGGCTTTTTTTGGGAAAACATTAACCTCGGGCGATGAAATAGAAAGCAAGCCAGATACGGTCAAGCTTTGCGATAAACCTTTACCTCCATTTTATTCAATATTTAAAATTAACAAACAAAATACAATTACCGGGGTTGCAGATTCATTGGGCACCAAATGTAGGCTTTCGGGTACAGTTCAATCGGTAAATTTAGCCACCGGCAATGTAGAATTTATCATCGCGGACAAAACAGGATCTATAAGGGTTTATCATGCCTCTAAGAATTTTGGCAAAATTGTAAATGCCGGAGACAGTTTCATGGTTCAAGGAGCAGTGCTTCAAGACAAAGGTTGGTGCACTTTAGGCAATTTAGATACGATGGTAAAATTGGGTTCTAGCAAAAAGACTATTAAAGCCACGGCAGCGTTGCCATTGGAAGAAAAACAAGAATCCACTTTGATTAAATTTGCCAAAGTAAAACTAAAAACACCGAGTACTTGGCCCACCGTGGCTTTGACAAAAAACCAGAAAAAGACATTGGCGGTAATAGATGCAGCGGGGAAAATAGATTCTCTACGTATCTACGAAGCCACCGATATTGATGGAACTCCTGCCCCCATTGGTTATTTTGATGTTCAAGGCTTTGTAGGCCAGGCCGACAATACCAATCCCTTTTTGAGCAATTATTTTCTTATTCCTTCAAAATTATCCGATTTTACAACCACTGTTTATGCCAGTATTGAATTCAAAAGTGCGGTGGATACCGCAAACAACAGTCAAGATTCATTTTTTGCCTTGGCTTATCAAACCGCAAAAATAGATGGCATTTCCTTCGAAGTTGGTATCAAAGGTGGCACAGCTATTCTCAACCAAGATTTTTTCTATGCCTCTTCCCTCTTTCAGTTTGGTGGGCAAACAGATACTTTAAAAATTGGATTTAAACGAAATACAATTCCCACTTTTACAGGCAATCGCAGCATTGTGTTAGCCATTCGCAATCCCATGGGACCTGCATTTGTTGGTAATGATTCTACCGTTACCATTTGGCTTAAAGGCAAAACAGAAAATACAAACTCTCTCGCTTTATTTGATAAAAACAACTTGCAAATTTTCCCCAATCCTTCGGAGGGTTGCTTTACTGTGCGTTTGCAAACTAAAATTGCCTCCATTGCTATTGTGGATTTAGCAGGAAAAAATGTTCCATTTACAAGCCTGGATAATGAAGGAAGCAAGTCCATACAAATAGAAAAAGCTGGATTGTATATCGTTAAAATTACCAGCGATAAAAACCAAGTTTATCAGCAACGCCTAGTGGTGGTAAATCACTAAATATAATTTCTAAAGCAATCTCATATTTTGGGTTCTATTTTTAACTTTGTTTGTTAAGTTTGTAGCATGATTCGTAAAACACTATTTCCCCTTGCATCCTTTGCGGGTGTTGTTGCTTTTTTATTGGTACAATGCGGCAAAAAGGACGGTGCAAATGGTGAAGGCAAAATATTTGAACGCTTAGAATCGAGTGTTACAGGTATTAATTTTGTAAATACAATTCCAGAAACAGATAGCATAAACCAACGCACATACCATTACTTATACAACGGCGCTGGTGTTGCTGCCGGCGATATAAACAACGATGGATTAGTGGACTTGGCTTTTTCTGCCAATGAAAAACCCGCTAAATTGTATTTGAACAAAGGCGATTTTAAATTTGAAGACATAACAGATAAATGTGGCTTTAAAACCAGCGGTTGGATGAGTGGTATTACTATGGCCGACGTGAATAACGATGGCTTTTTGGATATTTATGTTTGCAGAAGTGGTCCCGAAAAAAGCAAATCTGCCAAAACAAATTTCTTATTCATCAACAACAAAAATGGGACATTTACAGAAAAAGCTGCAGAATGGGGGGTAAATGATGGTGGAAATGCTACTTGCGCCACTTTTTTAGATTATGATTTAGATGGTGATTTGGACCTATATCTTGGCAACCATGCCGACAAATATTTTGCCCAGATAAGCACCAAATGGTCGCGCACATTAAACATGGACTACAACAACCAACAGCATTTGTTTAGAAACGATGGAAGCAAATTTAGCGATGTGTCTGAAGCGGCTGGAGTAAAAGCCATGGGATATTGCCTCAGTGCTATGCCAGGCGATTTTAACAGAGACGGTAAGCCTGACTTATATATATGCAACGATTATCAAGTGCCCGATTACTATTATATAAACAACGGAGACGGTACCTTTACAGAAAGCTCTAGTAAGTATTTTAAACACACCAGCACCAACAGTATGGGAAGCGATGCATGCGATTACAACCGCGATGGATGGCTTGATTTGATGACTGTGGATATGCTTACCGAAGACCCGCGCAGGTTTATACAAATGGGTGGCCCAAAAGATTTCGATAATTTTATGACTGCATTGCACAATGGTTATGGTCACCAATATATGCACAACACCTTGCAGACAAACCAAAATGGCTATTTTTCAGATTTGGCTTACCTAAATGGTGTGGCGAGAACAGATTGGAGTTGGAGTCCCCTTTTTGCCGATTTTGACAACGATGGTTTAACCGATATTTTTATTTCCAACGGTTATTACAGAGATGTTACAAACCTAGATTACGTCCTTTACGAAGATCGCAAACTAAAACAAAAAAACCAATATGTAACCAAGGAGGAAACCATTGGAAAATTACCCTATGAAAAATTGCAAAACTATGCCTACCGCAACCGCGGCGATTACCAGTTTCAAAACACCACCGCCGACTGGGGATTGGACGAACCTACCCTATCTACAGGTAGTGCCTATGCCGACTTAAATAACGACGGTAGAATGGATTTGGTGCTTTGTAACCAAGCAGACCCAGTTTTCATCTATAAAAATATAGGTACGCAAGGCAATTACTTGGATGTGAAGTTAAAAGGCGGCAAGAAAAACAACACTTTTGGCATTGGAGCTAAATTATTTGCAACCAACGACAGTGGAACACAAATCTACGAAATGCAACAAACCCATGGTTACCAAAGCTCTAGTCAGCCCATGGTGCATATAGGATTGGGTAAAACAGAGAAGTTGAATAAACTGGTTTTGGTTTGGCCCAATGGGGAATTTGAAGAATTAAAAGACATAAAATCGAATCAAACTTTAGTTTTGAATGAAGCCAAAGCTGCTGGTAAATACGATTACGAAAACAAATCTGAATTTACATTAGAGGAAATTACAAGCCAAACTGGCTTGGATTTCAAACACCAAGAAGCGGATAACCCAGATTTTAAGAGAGAACCCTTGTTGCCTCACAGATACACACAACAAGGGCCAGGTGCTGCTTCCGGCGATGTAAATGGTGATGGTCTATCAGATATTTTAATAACAAATGCGCGGGAAAGCAGCGGTTGCAAGTTGTATTTGCAAAATGCGGAAGGAAAGTTCAATTTAAATACATCACAACCTTGGCAATCCTTGAATGTAGATGTATTGGGTTGCCTCATATTTGATGCAGACAATGACAATGACAATGACATTTATTTGGTATCGGGTGGCAGTGAATACGCTTGGCCAAATAAAAACTACAATCACCACCTATACAAAAACGATGGCAAAGGCAATTACACAGACAATAGCGGCGCCCTGCCCGATGTGAATTGCAGTGGAAGTTGCATTACAGCTGGAGACATTGATGCAGATGGCGATTTGGATTTGTTTGTTGCGGGTAGAATTTTGCCTGGCTCCTATCCAGAATTTCCGAATCGTTGTTATTTACTTAGAAATGATGAAGGCACATTTATTGACATAACAGCCACGTGGGCTCCTATTTTAAACAAATGCCCAATGATATGCGCTGCAGTTTTTGCTGATTATAACAACGACAACAAATTAGATTTGGTGCTCGCCGGTGAGTGGCTTACTGTATCTTTTCTTGCCAATACTGGCAGTAAATTTACCGATGCTACTTCTACCATGAATACCAGCAACCTTTCTGGCTGGTACAACAGTTTGTTGCCCATAGATATTGACAACGATGGCGATCTAGATTTTATTTGTGGAAATAAGGGCCTAAACAGTTTTATCAAAGCCACACAAGAAAATGCAATCAAATTGTATTGGACAGATTTAGACAAAAATGGAAGCATAGATATGTGGATGACCTATTCAAAAAACGCCAAAGAATATCCCTTGTACCAACTGGATGAAATGGCTATGAGTTACCCTGGTTATATGCGCAAAAAATTCACCACTTACAAAGACATGGCGGACAAAACCGCACCAGAAGTTTTTGGCGAAGAAAATATGAAAAAGAACAACTTAACTGCACATACTTTTGCCAGTTTGGTATTGTTAAACAACAGCGGCTCTTTTCAAATTTTCGAATTGCCAAGGCTTGCGCAAGCAGGCCCTATCTTCGGTATGGTTTCAGCAGATATTAACGGAGATGGTATTTTGGATGTTTTAGGAACAGGCAATTCCGATGCCCCCCGCGTAACCCATGGCAGAGATGATGCCTTTAATGGGTTTTTGTTAATGGGTTCTGGCAACAACCTTTTTTATAAAAGTGGCATAACCAGTGGCTTTTATGTACCCGGCGATGCCAAATCATTGGTTACAATTAATTTAAAAAACCGCGGTTTGGGAATCCTAGCTATGGAAAACAACGGACCGGCAAGACTTTTTACACCCAAACACAAACTCCGGTTTATTCCCGCTGGCGTTTCAGATATTAAAGCCCTGGTTTCTTTGAAAAATGGAAAAGTAAGAAACGAATGTATGACCTATGGAAGCGGTTATTTAAGTGCAAGCCAGCCTGGCGTTTGGGCCGATGATAATGTTGTTAGCGTGGAATTTGTAGACAGCAGGGGCAAAAAACGCACTGTTAAATAATTTATAGGTTATTGACAATTCCTTTCCCAGGTTTTGTAACACGCATCCAAGTTTGGCGTTCTATGGAAAACCAAACTTTATGATAAGCATTTTAAAAACAAAGGGGATACAATGGTTGATTTTATTCTCGTTCCTCTTGCCTTCTGGCGTTTTTGCCCAAAGTAAATTTTTGAACGCACAGTTGTTTTTTGAAAAAGACAAATTTGTTCTGAATGCCCAGTAAGTATGTTGCAGCATATCTGCGACACGGTAAAAACCTTCCAAAAATTCCGAATTGTATTGACTGGTAATGCAGATTAGGATGCCGACAGTTTATACAACCAAACCCTAAGCAAAAACAGGGTAATTGCGGTTGCAGATTTTCTAAAACTATGCAGCATACCCTACGCTTCCTTGAAATTGCTTTGGTTTGGCGAAGAAAAACCCATAAATACCGATGTCACCGAACAAGGCAAATCGTTAAACCGTAGGGTTGATATTAAGTTGGAATATGTAGAAAGGATAATGCTTGATTCTAACATGGGCATTGCTTACCCTGCTTACATTTGCCTCAAAAGAAAATTACCCCAACAATTTACAATTGACCCAGATAGAGATACATTTCTAATTGCGGATGGCGGCAGCATTATACATATTAAGGCAAACACATTTAATGCAAGAAATGAGGTTACAATACAATTTAAAGAAGCATTTACCATTGAAGACATGTTTCTCGAAAATTTGAATACGCTTGGTGCCAATGGAGAAATTCTTCAAAGTGCCGGCATGTATTGGTTAAATGCCTTGGACAATGGTAAGTCCATACAACCGGCGCTGCCAGTAATAGTAATGGTGCCCACCGAAAATATGGACCAAGAAATGCAAGGATACAGCGCCTCTACCCCAGATTGCGATTCAACTATAAAATGGGATCTTTTAAATGATGGATTGAATTTGCCCCTTTTACCCATGTTGCCAGACCAATTTTACAGTTGTCCATTTGTATGCGGTAAACCGACAAATTGTTCCTGCAATTTTTTCTTTTGTCGCATTGGTAGATTGGGCAAAGTTATAGGCGGTATTTTTTAAAACGGAAAACCATTTCAGAAATCGGGTGGAACGCATTGGAATTCGCATTTGCAATAAAGAAACCCGCATTGGAAGCAAACTTTCCGCAAAAAGGCAAAACGATATTAGAAAACAAATTGCCACCCTCCAGTCGAGGCTTACTCTGGTAAAAAACAGATGGGTCGCCTTTTATGCAAAGAAATACAACATCGCTGAAGCAGCCTCTGAAGTGCAATTTTTTTCTAAAAATATACATGATATTTACAACGACAATTGCAATGCCTTACGAGATTCACTTCAAAAGTATGGCGTTGACAATTACCCAGATTTAATGATGAAAATCTATGAACCTTTGGTGAAAAAATACAAAATTAAATCTTACGATGAATTGTTGGTTTTTATTGCAAAATATAAAGCGCAAAGAAGCCAACAAGCATCTGAAAAAATCAAAGCGGAATCTGACAAAAAATTTCTAAATAAAAATTTAAATTTAGATGCTGTTGCCTATTACATGACAAACACACAGCGACTTGGTTGGTACAATTGCGACCATCCCGTGGACAAACGCGAGCAGAAAAGCATTGTTGTTTTTAACGAAGCAACAGAAAATACCACGGCTTATTTTGTAGACCCACAATTAAAAGTATTGATTCCCATTTCTGTTTCTGGTAAGGATTTTAAAATGAAAATACCGGGAAACAAAGCCTTTAAAATTGTGGTGATTAAAGTAATACAAGGGGTATTGTATATGGGTGTTTCTAGCTTGGGTCAAAAAGAAAAAGAGATCAGGGTAGCGGTGCATAAGAAAACCCATGAACAATTTTTGGAATTAATTAATAGATTAAGCAGGGGTTTTGACTAAATTGCAAATTCAATGATTTTTAAAGCCACTCTGTTAGGACTGCATTTTTTTTCCTGTATGTGTATATTCGGCCAAAAAATTGACAATACTGCGCTTTTTAGAGATGCCCAGTGCTCTAAGTTTTTTAGATTTCACTACGAAAACGATTATTTTTCAGCCACCGACTATTACTATACACAGGGTTATAATTTTGAATTAATTCATCCAATTTTCAAAAAAAATCCATTGTCAAAAATACTTATTCAACCTAAAAAATGGGAGAATCGATATGGTTTGTGTTTTGAGAATTACGGCTTCACCCCTACCAGCATTAGGCACCCTGAGATTATTTATAACGACCGGCCTTTTGCGGCCTGTATTTTATTCAAATCATTTGCCATTTCCACAGATACAACAAATCAGATTAGAATTACTTCGGTTTTTACCACCGGCATGATAGGACCCATTGCCCAAGGTAAGGAAATTCAAACTGCCATACACCGCTGGATTCGCGGCACCAAACCACAGGGCTGGCAAAATCAAATTAAAAATGATGTAGCTGTAAATTACGCTATAGGTATAGACAAATTTATTTATGCATACCGCAATTTTTTTTCACTGTATGCCAATGCAAAAATCAATATTGGTAGCCTGTATAATAATGCCCAAACGGGTTTTACATTTTTACTCGGAAAACACAATGCACCTATGAAAAAAGCCAAAGCTGGCCGCCGCTTTCAGCTCTATGGTTATGGACAGGGTTACACCCAGTATGTGGCATATGATGCTACTTTGGCGGGTGGTTTTTTTGCCAAAAACAATCCATATACCATTGAAAATAAAAACACTAACAGCATTGTTTATCAAATTAATGCAGGCTTAGTTTTTCAATACAAAAAACTACAATTAGAATATAGTCAAACTTATATTTCCAGAGAGTTTAAACCCGGTGTTTTCCACCGCTGGGGGGGCATACGAATTGGAGTTTTATTGTAATCCTATTGCCAAAAGCTAAAATGCATGCTCTAGAAATTCGATAAAAATTGGGGGTTATTAAGCAAGATCAAAAAATCCCATTCAACGGAGGGGCGTCAGCCCAGAATGGGCTGTCGGGTGGCATACCACCCATTAGATTATTGCCTACCTAGAACGAAAAACCTACAAGTGTTAACAAAATGCAGCTATCTTGATTGCAATTGGTCTGCTTGCCAAATTTCATTTTAAATAAAAACGGTTCAAATTAACCCTGCCATCAAGAATCCGTTGTATAAGCCTTGGTTTGCCGCTAATCTTTTGGTGGGCTTAAACATAACTTAAGGCATAAAACCAATGGTAATTTGTTCCAATACTTTCAATGTTTTTAATTAAATATTTTAAACTTTTTAAATGTTTTGCCTTGGCGCAGCAACCATGCGTGGTAAGTGCTGGGTATATCGTGGGTCCAATGGGGAATTGTAATGGTGATCAATATACGGTCTAAATGTGAAAATATGCCTACCACTATGGCCATTTTCAAAAAGAAGCCTCCTACCCCAAACCCTATCATGGAAGTAAATGCGGCTAACAAACAGATGCCCCAAAACTTGGATAAATAGGCATGACAGCAAGTTTCTTTACCGAACCGAATAAAACTTACAATGTAGCAAGATGCTTCGGTAGCAAAAACAATGATAATAGGAATGCTAAGCGGTCGAATAATTTCAGGATGCAGTGCCCAAGATGTCCAACCAGCCGAAACCCAAAACAACATATCTACTTGGCTGTCTATTCTGCGCATTCTGGTACCTGCTATGCCAGAATTGCGAGCCAAAATGCCATCCAATATATCTGAAATCAAACCCAAATAAAGCAAGAGTACAATCCAACCCGAATATTCTACCCCACCTTTATATGCCAGTAAAAGCATAGTGGGGGCGCATAATAGGCGGAAAAGAATTAGTGCATAGGGTATATTTAAGTATTCTCTCATTCTAATTGGGTATGGTTAAGTTTTCAAACATAAACCTTTTATAGTTGCAAAACTTAATATAATCTGCACAGATGTGTTCCAATTTTTGCTGTGCATCAATATCCAAACTGTGGTTTAAATAACGCATAAAGCTGCCTGGTGGCACAAAATACACTATCGGTACATCCATTACCCCGTCTTCGCTTACTTCTTCATAAAGCACATTAAGTTTCATCATTTGCACGTGTAAAGCTTTGGCAAATGCTTCTTTGTTCTCTGGAAAATTACTGCATTCTACAATCCACTCATACCTTGGTTTTTCACCATTCGCTGGTATATTGCCAGAGCAAATGTATTCGTGTAGGGTTACGTTTTGCTTTTTGCACACTGCATCTATACAAGCATCAGCATCACCTATGGTTACATGCTCTGCCACAAGGGATAAGGTTCTACCCACCCTGCCGGTTACGACAAATTTCCAGGGATGGGTTTGAATGAATTTTACGGTATCGCCCAAAACATAGCTCCAAAGGCCCGAATTGGTGGTTAAAAGCAAGGCATATTCTGTATTGGTTTCAGTTTCTTCAATACCAATTCTTTCCGCATTCTCTTTGTTTACATCTGCAATTTTTACAAACTCGTAAAACACACCGTTAGAAGGCATAAAAGACATACCAGGCTCATTCAATGTATCTTTAAATCCAATAAATCCTTCCGAACTGGGAAAAGTTTCCAAATGGTCGAAGTGTTTTCCCATTTTCTCTCTCACGATTTGCTCATAAGGCTTATAGCTCATACCACTGGTAACCAGCAATGAAAAATTTGGGAATATTTTTTCAAAATCCAAATCATTTTGCAACTGCAGTTGGTTCAAAAATAATTGCAACCAGGGTGGGAAAGCTACTATGCCACGCAAATCTTTTTTGTTCGCCAATGCCTCTTTTACCATAAAATCTATCCGATCCCCAAAGTTTTCAATTTCATAAATTCCTCCGCTAGGTAGATTGTATTTTTTCATCCAATTGGGAATGGTTTCGGCCATCAATGCTGAAACCAAACGGGCTTTATATTTGCCAAATTGGACAAAAGAAGGCCTTGCCGAAAAAAACAACATGGGCCCCTTTAATTGGTTCAATTTGTTGTATTTCATGGAATAATTGGCCATGGCGGTGAGTCTACCCATTTTTTGACTTTTAAGCCCTTCGGTAGAAATAGGAATAAACTTTTTACCTGATAAGGTGCCCGATGTTGCCGCAAAGTATTTTGGAACGCCAGGCCACAAAATATCGGCTTGCCCCTGCCCCATTTTTTCTATACTTGCAGCCAAATGATTGTAGTGTTGAAGGGGTACATTGTTTTTATAATCATTGTAGTTTTTGATAAAACCAAAACTGTGTTTTTTTCCAAATTCAGTATCTTTGGCTGTATACAACAATTGTTTTAGTTGATTTTTTTGTTCTTCTACAATCAATCCCATTTTCTTTACATGCCTCCGGTATACTGTATTCGCAACCGGGGGGTATATAAAGGTTCTTAAACTCATGGTTTTTTAAATGGTGTTCACATACCCTTTGGTGCCGTCTTGATAAATGATCGTCTCTGAGATTGTATCTCCGTCAATCGTTAAATTTAAATACGTATTTAACAATCGTTTATTTTGAAATTGACTAGGATTTGACAACGGTTTATTAGGCAACCAAGCAATTTTTTTTCCCAATTCTGCTTCCAATTCATAGCCTTTACCATAAGGCAATGCACCATTTCCTATGCATCGAAATTTGGTTTTTACATCTCCCAAAACAGTAGAATTAAATACCATTGCATTGTGTATGTGGCCATAATACCAAAGATCGGGCATAGAATTTCCCATTATTTTAACAACATCGTCCCATAAATCAAATTTCTCATTACCCGTCGATGAAACGGGTCCATGGTGGGTTATCAATGCAATTTTTCCTGCATGTCCTGCAATTTTTTCTTTCATAAATGCAATTTGATCAGGATCCGTAATTCTGCCTTCAGAGCAAAAAAACACATTGCTAAAATAACTTGTATCTAAGCCTAAAAACAACCAATTGTTTACTTTAAAACTGTAGTAACTTGTATTATTTTGGGCTTTAAAAGCATCATCTTTCAGGGTAACTTCAAAATAACCACTGTCGCCACTATACAGGTCATGGTTTCCGTTCATATTGTACGATGCTATTTTACCAGGCGTCCATGTCTTTAAAAATCCATTTTTTGCTTCTTTTGTGGTACCAGAATAATAAATATCACCCAAGTGAATATGCACACTACCTTGGTTTTCGGCCATTTGCATTTGAATCAATTCTGCCGGACAATGGGGTTGGTTATCGTCTTTCCATGCTCCCGTTCCAAAATCTCCCACAATATTTATCGAGACAGGTGAAGTACTGCTGTAATCAGCATAGGTTGGCGTAGTATGGAATTTGCTTAATTTTTTAATACCCAAATGCACTTCAATGTAATTTTTAATCACTTCCAGCCACTTTAAATCAAACAATTCAAACTTGCGAAATGAAATAAACATACCAGATCCTGATGTAATTTCTGCACCATATATTTCTTTTTTCCAAGCCGCTAAAGTTTCAGGTGTAACTTTACTTGCAGGCATGCCGAATAGTTTAAAAACAACCTTCACCACAAAAATTGTATCGTAGTTTAGCCAGTGTAAAACCAAACCAAGTTCTGCACTGCCTGATAATTTTTTTTCAGCAACTTTTTGTTCCATAAAATCAATGATTTGGGCTTCGCTTTCTACCAGCATATTCCAAATATTTTTACTTGAATTTAGCGAGTTGTTGCCAGAGTATTTCTCCTTTTGGAAAATCCGAATTGCAATAAAATTCCACAAATAGGTCAAACCAGTAGTGATATTTTTAAACATATTCATTTTTTTACTTTAAAAAGAATTAGGCAGTATAGCAAACATTTCCATTTCGCCTTTGTTTTTTACATGATAATTTCCTCTGGCGACACATTTAAAATCATCTTTTATGAGCCCATGCATGGCTTTGCTCATATTTATAGTTCCAACCTCTGCAGCGGTTTCCATACGCGAGGCAATATTTACAGTATCTCCCCAAATATCGTATGCAAACTTAATTTTACCCACCACACCAGAAACGGCAGGACCTGCATGTATTCCTATTCTTATTTGAAAACCAGGGGTATCTATATTCTTGTTTTTAAAACGGTGACCTTTGATAAATTCCAAAATTTCTAAAGAAGCCAATACCATTTTTTTTGCAGAGCCTTTGCCTTCATGCGGCACTCCAGCTGCACACATATAAGCATCGCCAATGGTTTTTATTTTCTCCAACCCGTGTTTTCCAATAATTGCATCAAAAGCAGAAAAACACGCATCAATTTCTTCTACCAGTTCAGTAGGTCCCATTTGTTCGGCTATATGGGTAAATGATTTGATATCTGAAAACATGATAATTGCATTGGGATGAAACCGTGGTGCAGACTTCCCTGTTGTTTTCAATTCTTCTGCGGTTTCTGCTGGCAAAATATTGCGCAACAAATCGTCCGATCGTAATTTTTCTGTTTCAATCAATTGACGTTGAAATTCAATTTCATTTTTTTGCGCATTGATGGCTCTTGTCCTTTCTTCCACCTTTAATTCCAAAGTTTCAAATAACAATGAATTGTTCAACGAAACTGCAATTTGACCCGTAAGAAGTTGCAAAATTCTGCTTCTTTCATGCATAAAAGCACCTTTGATCAATTCATTTTCTAACCAAATTATGCCAATCACATTTCCCCTATCTGCAACGGGCAATATCATAAGCGATTGAACGTTTGGGTTGTCTTCCCTATAAGGAGCAAGCCAACCCGCATCTTCTTGCATATTGTTTACCAATAAAACTTCTTTACTTCTAATGGCATAATTGGCCAAATTTTCTGGCAAAACAGAATTGCCAGCCAATGGCATGTTATGGTATTTAAAATACCCATTGTCTGCTGTGCCGGCTTCTGCTTCAACAAACCAATTTTCGTTTTTATGCAATAAAAAATAACCCTTGGTTGCACCCGCATTTTCAATAACAACAGCCATCAATCGCTTTACCATATTGGAAAGTACAATTTCACTGGCAATGGCTTTTGAAGCTTTTGCTAGTGCCAATAAATCTACATTTTCTTGCTGACCAGATTCTTTTAATGAGGGCTTATAAGAGTTCGATGCAGATGCTTCTGAAGAAATTAGAATGTCATGATACTTTGATTGTAATTTTTTTACTTTATTTACTGCACCCCATTTTGTGTAGGCTTTTAAAGTGCGCACAGCGTATCCTTCGGCTGCAACGGTCATATTGTTTCGCATTAAAAAAGAGGTTGCCTTTTCAAGCGCTAGAGCTTCGTCAAAAATATTTTGTGCCAAGCGTGCAGAATTTATTGCTGTATTAAATAATTCTATTGTATCTGCAGTATTTCCAGTATCTTCAGCAAAACAAGCCAATGCCAGTTCATACCTGTGTTTGTGATTTATTGGCTGTAAATCACTCCATTTTTTCAAGGTTTTTATATGTTTGAGTATTGTTTTTTTACCTTTCGTGTTGCCATTAATTCTTTCATAATCCAATAAAAAAAGAGATTCATAAAATACAAATGACAGATAAATAATAGTGCCAGGGAACGCCAGTGGATTTTGTTTTGTAAGGTTAAGAAAATGGTTTGCCTTTTCCATATTTTCCGCGAGGTGATAAAAATAAATGAAATTGCAAAAATCAAAATAACCGTTTGCAGGAAGATCATTCAGATCTTTGGGAAATTTATCATTGAATAGTGCTACATTCATAAAACTTCCGTCATACTGTTCTTGATTTTCATTCGGTCGAAAATAATGATAAGCAAGTTGATAAAAAATGGAAGCTTTGTAATACGGACTGTATTGCTTCATGTCCAATAAATTACCACTTTCTAAGTTCCAATTATTTTCAATACTTTGCAATGGAATACCTGCAAAAAACGCGGTGGGTATATATATTAGATAGCCTAAGGATGCATTGAACAAATCGCCAGTGTCACTTCGGGTTTCAAAACCTTCCAATAAATAAGCCGCACTGTCTTTCCATCCATTTTTCCAATGGTGAATATAAATGCCATATGTGGTTATAAATTTGGTTTTTTCTACGAACAATTGTTTGGTATCCATCAAAATTTTACATGTATCCCCAATGGCAATTCCTTTTTTAACACTATTTAAAAAGGCTTCTTGTATTACACCAAAACCTAAAAACGCAACAGGACTTTGGCTACAAATGCCGTACTTTAATGAAGTATTAATTAAATGAAAAATTAAATCTGCCAATAAATCGGGCTTTAAATCAAATACCCAAGGACCTATGTGCGCCATAATATCCATGGCGGCTATGGCTTTTTCATCTTCCATTTTTGGCAAATCAAGAATTCGCTTTCTTCCTTTTTCTCCAGTCAATTTATTAGATAATTGTATAATATTTAATATGGCCGCAAATTTTGACGGCTTTTCAGGCATTTTTACGCCCAATAAATTCAATATTTCAAAAGCCTCTTTTAAATGATCTACTTTAGAACCTGGCTTTGCTGGGAAAAGGACGCGTGCTTTTAATAGTGTGATTCGATCGGTTTCACTTTTAAACTTTGAATCCAAGATAGCACCATATCTGTTAAAGGCGTCAAAGTCTGGGCTCAATGTTGCCAATTCGATGCCGTTGTTGTATAAACTTAGTGTTAACTCATAATCTGAATTCCATTGGTTTTCTGGGCATAATTTTATGGCATGATCGGCCAAAAACAAAGCTTGTGAAAAAGCAGATTTTCTTTTTAAAACTGCACTCGCCTTCGAAGAAATAAGCATCATAGTTTCTATTTCTTCTGGCGATGTAATAACAGAACTTGCTTGACTACTTTGGTTGGCTACTTCTACCAACAAATCATCATTCAAGCTTTTCCAATCCGCAGTTTTTAGAAATGATTGAGCCATTAACCAATGCCTCCAAGCCTTATCAGCGCCAGTTAACTGGTTATAAAATACTTCCCAAATGCTTTGGTGTACAAACTCAAATTCATATTGATTAAGATCTGGCTTTTCTGATATCTTCAAGAAATCCAATCGTTTCTTTACCGAAACAACAAAGCCTTTTTGTATACAATTTTGTAATATTGCTACAACCTCATCCAACTCCCGGCCAGTACCCAATACCAATTTATCCAATGAAAATCTGAGACCCAAAAAAGATGCAGATATTAATAGTTCCTTCCAATAAATATCCAAACTCTCAATCCGCGTTTTAATTATTCCGGCTGTCTTATCCGTAACCACCAAGTTTTCTAATTTGATATTATCCAATTCCCACTTTTTATCCTCCCCAAAATACAATGCACGTTTTTCTTTCAGTAAGATAACCCATTCTTTAATTAATTGAGGATTTCCATCACACTTATTAAACAAAATATTGGCTAACTTTTCAAAATCCATGAATTTAGGATAGAAACTTTGAAAAAGATATTCTTCTATTTGGGGTAGCGTAAATCCAGCCAATTTGATTGTGTCGAATATTTTATTTTCCAGTGTTTCCGGCATTAAATCCATAGTGCGGCCCGCTACAATTAACATCAAATTGTCTAAACCTGCAGCCATAAACAAATTTTCTAATAATATTAAAGACGCCCTATCGGCCCATTGTATATTGTCAATGCACAATACAATCGCTTTTTTATCTTCAGCCAATATTTTAATAAAATCAATTAAAACCAAATTTAGCCTTATTGTAAAGTTTCCTTTATCTTGCGCATCTTCTGGATCAGGCAATCCTGTAATAATTGAAATTTCCTCACTCACTGCCGTTAAAAGCTTGGCAGCTGGTCCCATTCTTTCCTTAAATTTGTTGCGTATCATATCCAATTCGGCTTCAGAAAAGGTATAAATTTGTTGTAGCCAATAATGGATCATTTGCCCAAATGGAGAATAAATCTTGTCACTGTTTTTTTGGTCAAATTTTCCATATAAGTAAACTGCTTTTTCAGCATTTACAAAATTTCCAAAACTATGCAACAATGTAGTTGTACCCACCCCGCTATCACCTTGCACCGCCAATAAGGTTTTGCCATTTCCAATTGTATTTAAATAAGCATTGGATAAAATATTCTTTTCATTCTGCCTAAATAGCGTTTTGGAAGGAAATCGAATGCTGGCTCGGGTGTAATCCTTAGACAAAGCAAATTGTGGGTTAGAATTTCCGTTTTCAAATTCCGTTTTGAATTGTATTAAATCCCGCAAAAAAGCATCTAACGATTGATACCGATCATCTGGATCCTTGTTTAAAAGGGTCATAACCATGTCGTTCAAAAGTGGGGGAATATCAGATTGTAATTGGGTTAAACTTGCCGCTTGAACAGCCAAATGGGCATGGACAATCTCTGCAGTGTCTTTTCCAATAAAAGGCAATCGTTCCGTTAGCAAATAATAAAAAACAACTCCCAATGAATACAAATCTGCGCGTTTGTCAATTCGTCGGTTTATTCTACCCGATTGCTCAGGCGACATAAATGAAAGGGAAAATCCGCGGGCATTATTGTTTTGTTGCAATTGCTCATCGTTTTGACCCAATTTTACCGCATTTTCAAAGTCAATTATTGTGCAATTTTTACCTGAATTTGATACTAATATGTTCTGTAAACTTAAATCTAAATGTAGAATATCTAAATTGTGCAAAGCAATAAGCGGTGCGAGTATTTGAACCATTAAATCTATCTTTTGGGCTTGGGGTAATTTGTTTTTTGACAGAAATAAATCCAACATTTCCCCATCACAATATTCTAAAACCAAAGCTAGGCGTCCATCCATTTGTGCTTTTTCTATGGATTTTCGAATTCCTGGTACTGATATGTCTTTCAGAAGTAAAAATTCGTTGTCAATTCTGCTTATTTCATAGTCAGTTGGGTATTCAGAATTGAGGATTTTAAGCACAACGGGTCCATCTGCGTTTTCAGATTTATAAACCCTGCTCTGCGAGGATTGAAAGATTAATGCAGCGGATTCTATGGAGTATTGGGTTTGATTCATAATTCGTATTCACTCCATATTTAGACAGAAACCAATTGTGGTTTTTTATACAATACTACATAGGCAATATTTAGAATAGATGCCATAATTGCCAAACATACAGCAAAATAATCGCCGCTTTTTTCTAAAATAACAAAAGCAGCAATCAACGCATTTGCAATGGTTATCATCCAGGCTACAGAATATGAAAAGTAGGATTTTACCGGACTTAAAATATAGTTTCGCATGTAGATCACCGCCATGATTACTGTAATTACATAGGCACTCCTAGTATCCGCTGTGGAAACAGAACTGCCAACTGCTTCTAAACTTTTAACATAAGTATAAAACATAGCTACCCAAGCGAAGAATGAGATAAATAATAAGGGTTTAAAGTATTTGGTCCAAGTTGGGTTTTGAATTTGTTTGTTTCCAAAGCGGATTAAATTGTAAAAAATAAACAAATCGATGCCAAACCAAACCCTAACACCCCATAAATAATAAATACTCAAAGAATCGTTTAAACAAAAGCCCCAAACAAATTCCCAAGCCAAATTGGCGGCACCAGCCATGTATGGCATTTCAACATATTTGTTTTTGAATGACTTGTAAGCAATAACGCCGTAGGCTATTAACCATAAAAGCATCCCTACAGATATGACTATCAGCTCTGTAACGGTGTGATCTGAGACATTTTGTACAAAGAGTAAATTATCATTCATAGCCATGCAATTACGTACTTTTTACCATTTTTTTCAAATATTCCTTTACTTTCATATCCCTTTTGGCATAAAATGATCTGCCAAAAGCATTTTCAATAGAATAGAAGGTCAAAAATTATTCTAAAATACGCACATACAATTCTTCCACCTTTTTTCTGGCCCACGGGGTTTTTCGCAGAAAGGTTAAGCTACTTTTTACCGTTGGATTGTTGTTAAAACAGTTGATTTGAATGATAGACCCCAATTCCTCCCACCCAAAGTGTGAAACAAGTTCTTTTACAATAAATTCTAAGGTTTTTCCGTGCAATGGATCGTTCGACATCTAAATATTATTTAAGATTGCAAATTGGTTTGTCTCTTTTAAGCCCTAATTACTTATACTTTCTATCCGCCAATTGACTAAATATTTTGCGGATGCTATGGATTTATAAACAGGCTTAATTTCCGGTGCAATATTAAACCTTTATCAATCATATTGTTTCATATTGTCTCAAAGATCATTCGCCGAAAACGACAATTTAGTCGTTTGCATTCGGATGAATACGATTCGTATTTCAACCCAAAAGCAATACAGGTATAGCAAAACTTAAGCATATGGGAGAAATAATTATATTACAATCTTATTCTAAGGTTTTGGAATTGACATACAAATTATGGATCCTCAAAATCATATATCCAAAAAGCACGGCACACACAATTAATGCGTTATTAACCAAGCCATCCACAGAAAAGGATAATTTTATTAAAATAGTTGAAATTACAAAACCAGAGTTCCGAATGATTTTATGAAAGCTATCAGAATAAAAAAAAGAAAATAAAAGCAATATAACGTCTATGATGATTAAGAGCATAAAGAAATCCTCGAAAAATATGTTGTTAATATTTTTAAAACTGGTAATATTGTCCCAATGGTCTTGTACAGAAACAACAATCCACTTGCTAAAAGAGATTAAGGCTAGCACACCCAACACTGGAACTAAGACCATGGCAATGCTTTTTTTAAATTTTATAAACCTTTCTATCTTATCTTTTCCTTCAAATAATTCAAAAGTATCTTCACCCCCATGTTTTTCCATTTTTTGATAAAACAAATGAATTAAATAGAACAAAATCAAGGTAGTTAAAACATCGTAAGTGAATTGTAAATCGTTTTCTAATTTGAACCATTGGGTTGTCATTTCAATGTTGCCTATGTCTTTGAAAATTCTACGAATTACGATTAGTGTAATAATTTCATATTGCTTACCTATGTAGCTTGAGATAGATCTCGGTAAGTAAAAAACAAGCAGAAATACTTCGTATACAAGAATGAAAGAAAAGGGAGTGTATACTGCAGAGATGGGACTTTTTGTAAGTTTGGAGGAAATATGAATTATATCTTCACCCACAAGAAAAATTACAAGCAAATGCAGCACAAAACTCACAATGGCAATGACTATAATAACACGTTCTAGACGTTCCCTAAACTCTTCCGACAGAAAATTATTCAATATTTTCTTCATTTTTAACAGAATTGTATAAAACAGTTTACCTTTAAAAATATTCATTTTAATTTTAGCTTTGCATAAAATAGATGCATACTAAAAGCATGTGGAATGCTTAAACAAGACAAAAGAATGAAAAATATACCTATATGGTTGGCGCCAGAAAAAAGGGCAACGCTTAAAAGAACCAATGCACCAGCAATGCTAAAAGGTAGTGACTTTAACCATAATCGAGAGGATGATTCGTTTAATCCTACCAATAGGTGACGCCAACCGTACATACTGTGCTGGCCAATAAAGTAAATGCCAAATGAAACCAGCAAGGGCAAAAAACTGCTTAACAAAAGATAAGTGAAAGTAAAGAGTATTTGTTTTGATTTATATACCACGGCCAAAGTAATTGCACAAACAATGCAGAATAATTACAGCGACAATAGCTGTAGGTCTGTCATTTTTTTCAAAATGTTTGTAGAGTACAAATTTGGAATTTGTCCAAGTATCCAGGTCAATTCTTTCCTATGAAAAAAGAGAATAATTGTTAAAACCACAATGCCCCATAAAAGTGATTGCCACCCTTTCCTTATGCCCCATTCATTAAAATCTGCTTGGCCAAAATGCCATGCTGAATATGCCACAAAAACAATTAATGCTAAATCCGAAAAAAGCAACCAAACCACACCAAATAGCGCACTTTTGAGCAAATAATGAGTCACGAAATGAAACAGTTTGTTTTTATTGCCAATATTGTTTTGTGTAAGATGATCCAATGCGCCATGAGAAAGGCCTATTGTTAAGAAACCAATACCCAATATGCTCCAAGAAATACTTTCTAAATGGACAGTGGTTAGAACTAAAGTGCTAAGGGTAAAAATAAAGGGAAATACCAATATCGGTAAATTTGCAAAACGTTGCAGTGTCTTTGAAATGGCCGTTTTATTCACAGTCAAGGACATAGAACGGCAAGTGATATAATGAATTTACCAGTGAAAAAACTTAGCGCAACCAAATGAAATAAACAATGGCAAATGCCATTAACCACAGAATAAAAATTGATTTTGTTTGGCATAAAAATAATTGCTGTTTCTTTCATTTTTTGTAGGTTTGGCAAATACAATAAAAAAAGGGATGGTATTTTAACTTCAATACCACCCCTCTCAAATTTAATTTTTATTAATCTTCAGAATTTCTGCTAAGAGCATAAATTACCAAACCAAAACCAATTTTGTTGATGGCATCGGCAATGTTGTAAACAATATCCATAGCATGGCTAGCAGCGGCAGGATCGCTAACAAGTGTAATGCCGAATATGCCACCTGGGGTTCCCAAGATGTAACCCAAAGGATAAATAGCCCAACCCACAAGAACGAACCAACCAAGTATACGTGTTGCTTTTGCAACTTGTGTACCAGCAGTTTGAGCCAATTTGGCAACTTCGCCAAACCATACCAAGTAGGCAATGTAGAAATAGGCAGCGCCAGAAACTACACCCCAAAGTACACTGTGGCTTCTATCCAATGTTTCTCCTATGTAACCTGTGATTAACATAACCAATGATGCGAAAATCAATTTCCACAGCAAGCCAATTTTTGCACCAGCTTTTTTGGTAATGAGATAGAATTCAACGCACATTAAAGGCACTGTTAGAATCCAGTCTACATAACGGAAGAATGTGGGTGAATCTCCTGTTTCAAGATTGTAACCCCGCATATAGTAATAATGCACCGCTGCAATAAATGTAATTAAACCTGAGACCAAAACTGACGTTCTCCATTTTGGAGATGTATTGTTTAGCTCAAAAAAGAAAAATACTGATGCGGCCATCATGGCCATCGTTCCAATGAAGAACGTGAATGCAACGTAGTTGTCGCTAGCAATTTTTAAATGTTCCATGTTTTTTTTATTTGGTTTTAGTTTGTTTTATTATAAATTAGATTGGGTAGCACTATTTATATAGCAATACCCTTTGATTGGCCAAAATTGGCCTCGCACTCTAGTAGAGTGCCCGAGAATAAAGAGTATACCCATAGATCCTAAACATTCAATTTTGGTTTGGTTTACCATTTTTCAATTCGTTTGATGGGGCGAATTTATAGTGGAATATATATGTTTTGTTCTTTTTGTTTAATTTAATGGCCACACAAGTTAAACAAAATGTAAATAATTCAATATTTATCTCTGATAACATATTGAATATTAACTATATAAGTAGTCTTATTTTTGACGCTTTACCAACATTGTCTCAATGGATGTTTTCTGTTCAATGGCAATACCCAGACAAAAAGTAGAACCCATGTTGGCCCATAAGTAAAAAAACACCCCCGCCTTAATGTGACTTTTGAAACTACCAAAATTTTTAAGGAATTATAATTCCGTTTCCTTTGTGTTGACCATTTTCAAGATCAACTAATCCCTAAAATAAGGTTTTATCGTATTCCATTTCCCATTTGTTCTCATGAACAGACAAGGAACATACAAAAAAATCATCTTTTGTATAAGGTGTAATATCTGCTCCAGCATAAATTTCAATTGACCCATTATAATCGAAAATGTTGGTGGTATTGATATTTATATTTTTGGTTATTGAATGTGTAAAAGCCATTGACCAGCAGTGGCTGCTACCTATTATAGGTGAGGCAAGATTCCCCAAAGTTGAATTGTCTTTTGAATGGCAACCGTATTGCATTCTTGATTAAAGACAATCGTAGGATCTGTATTGCCAAAAACACAAACATAAAGCAGTCCGCCAGAAGGCTTTCCAAACAAGCGGTTTATGAATGGATAATGTTCTGGTTTGAGAAGCATCCCATGTTGCGCTTTATCGCTTTTATCTATGAAATACTTAAAAATGTTCCGAAATTGGCAAAGATGAATATTTGTGTATTCTTCAGCAATTTTACCACCTCCATTTTCGCCATAGCAAACATTCTGATTGAATTGTTCAACATTACCCTGGGTAAAATCTGCAAACCTCTTTGGCGCATCAAAAGCGACGTTGTTTTCTATCAATTCCAGCATGAATGGTGCGTTTCACAAATCACTCTGAAAACGAATTTTCCAAATTTTGCATTAAAAACAATGGGTGCTATCGAATTTAAATAATTACCCTGCCTTGTGTAATATTCGCAACCAGAGAGCTTAACTTGCTTCGGAAATGTATCTTTGCTGCTGTATTTTACTTTTCAAGGAACTAAACCATTTTTGCTTTTACTTTTTTTACAAGCAACGGTTATAAGAATTATTGACAAAACCAGCCAAACAAGGAACTTAATATTTCTTCCACACATCAAAGTTAAAATAAAAATTAAAAATGGATTGCAACTTGAATCACGTTTGTCTCCTATAGCTTTTTTTCTCCAGCAATGGGTTGATTTCACCTAGTGATACCTGCGCTGAAACCCGCAAATTTTCCATTAAATGTCAATTCAATGGTGCTTTTTTCAATATTGTAGACTTTTTAAAAAAAATCTCAAGTCAAATATTTGAAATATTGAAATAAATAGTTACTTTTGCAGTTCGTATAAAGACTATGGGAGTTACAAGATTAAAACGCAAAGAAGCAAAAATTCGCAGTCGCATGAACCGCCGCGTGCAAACCATCAAACGTTTGCGCAGCATTGTTACCATCGCTTCCCCTTACAAGGAAGAATCTGGTATTATACTAGAAGACAAAGATTAATTGAAAGAAAGCATTTATACAAACACACCCAGAAGGTGTGTTTTTTGTTTATATACTAATTTACCGCTTCATTTAAAATTTTGCAACAAACAAGCATTTTTTGCATTAAAATAGGGGAGCATTAAATTGATGGTGCGATATTTGAAATTGAAAACAGTATGAAAAAAGTGATATTACTGGCAGTATTGGCAGGGTTGTTCGTAGGGGCAAATGCACAACCCAAAGGTGAAGGTGCCGAAAAGGACAAAGGCAAAAAGGCGCAAGCAGGCCCTGGAAATCCTAAAATTAGCAAAGAGGAAAAAAAGCATGGTGAACGCGTAACCAAAAGTAAAAAAACGGGCAAAGCATGTTCTTCGAGAGATACTATGTACTGCGCTGGCAAACCCTATTGCATGGCAAAAGAAGTGACCCATAATCTTATAGGAGCCGTTACGTCTTATAGTTTTTCATCCTTAAAGTCATCCAAAGAAAATGTAAAAGTTACTTTAGAATCCGTTAGTTCTGGCGCTAATGCTGTCTATTATTGGGTTTGGGTGCAAGGTGAAACCCGTTTTGAAACCGAGCAGAAAGAAAGCCCGTTGGATTTAATATGCTACTACTACGTTTATAAAGATACCAATTTCAACATAAAAAACTTTACATCCTTAATAGCCAATAAAGCAAAAATCATATCGGGATACAATGGTGGCCCAGCTCAAAAGCCAAAAAACGATGAAGCGAACAACAGAAATAGAAACGACAAATTGGTTTTTACTGGCAGAGACATTCGCCAGTCTAGCGTATTGATTGGCCATATTGAAAGTGCAAACAACACTACAAGTGGAAATATTGTTACAACATACACCGTTTACAATGCAGAGGGCAGCATAGTTGCAACAGCTGTAAATCATGGGATGAACGACCATGTGTGGAACATAATAACTGCAAATGACAAGCGCAACCATGTGGTAACTGCATCTTTGCTGCACGACCAAGATGAAATTGTTAAATACCTGGTAAACCTGCTGTATCTATAAATAATAAAAGATTTTTTGGAAAGGCTGCTTTTAAAAGGTGGCCTTTTTTGTTTTATAGCCTGACAACCTCACTTGTCCAAGAATTGGAAATATTATTATCTTTGCGATTATATGAAACGTCTAGTACTTCCAGTTTTATTCATTTTTGCTGCATGTGGTTCTAAAAAGGAACAACATGGTAAAATTGTACTTAATCAAAATATTCTTTCAGAATGCAATACAGCCATTCAAAATGCGGTAGTAGTAGATCATGTGCCAGCCCCCGTAGGCAGTAGACGTTATTATTACGCCAGCGCAGCAGCTTATGAGAGCTTGGTACCTTTCCATCCCGGATACACCAGTTTAGCGGGCCAATTCCATGGACTTTCAGCAGCACCCAAAGCTGACACAAGCAAAGACTACTGCTTGGATTTGGTTTCAATGCGGGCACATACTTTTGTTTCTAACAAATTGGTGTACAAAGAAGATTCAATCCAATCTTTCCTCGATCGCAAAATGGCATACTACAAAAACGCCCTTTCCGAGGATATGTTTAACAATTCTGTAAAGTATGGAGATTCAGTAGGTGCGCACATTGCCAAATGGGCTGCAAAAGACAGTTTTGCCCAGTATAGGGGTAAGGATTTTTATATAGTTAAAAAAGATGCAGGCAAATGGCAACCGACATCACCAGAATTTGCCGATGCAATTGAGCCTAATTGGGGGCATATTAGAACTTCGGTAGTGCCTAATGCCAATTTTACCAAAATTCCTACACCCATTGCCTATTCTTTGGATAGAAATTCGGAATTCTACAAAATAAACAAACAGGTTTACGATGCAGTAAAGAACATAGACAGCAACAAAATGTTGATTACAAAATATTGGGACGACAACCCAAATACTGTTGAACATCTAGGGCATGTAACCATCAATGTGCTAAAGGTATCCCCCGCTGGGCATTGGCTGGGTATGTTCAGCACAGTTGCACGCCAGAAGAAATATACGCTTATTCAATCTGCCGAAGGATTTGCAAGTCTAAGCGCTGCTATTTTTGATGCATTTATTGTGTGCTGGAATGTGAAATACCAAACCGAATACTTAAGGCCGGAAACATCGATCCGCAAGTTGTTCGATTCTTCATGGTCCTCTCTCATACAAACACCTCCATTTCCTGAGTATCCTAGCGGGCATAGCGTTGTTTCTTCTGCGGCAGCCACTGTGCTTACATCGTATTTTGGCGACTTTGAATTTACCGATAGTGCTGAGTTTGAATTTGGACTCGGAACGCGACATTTTAAAAGCTTTAAAGCCGCAAGAGATGAGGCTTGCATCAGCCGCAACTATGGTGGACTGCACTTTATGGAAGCCATTGAAAATGGAATACTATTGGGCAATGCCGTAGGTGACTACCATTTGAATCATTTAAAAACCCGTCCTTAAAAAGCAATATATCTTACCCTTTTTTCACACCTATCTTTTTTTTTAATACTTCGGTTTTGCAGGAGTCGGTCATTAATGGATAACTCGTTTTATTGTTTGCTTTTTTTGAACTGCGAAAATGTAACAACAAGTGAATATAATTTGGCTTTTTTATAAAATGAATGACCAAGAGCCAAAGCTTTTGTTTAAACTTACTTTCTTTTAATTGGAAGTATTCCTTTCTTTTTTATTTTTTATTAGGATATTTCATTTTTATTGTGCTAAATTTGAATAACGGAGGTATCTATGAACAAAACTGAAACCATGGCAGTGGTGGGTTTGGCATTACTCGCATCGCTTGCAGGATGCAGTAAAAAAACAAACACTACAGAAATAAACGTTGGCTTAACGTCAACTTCATCTTCTTACGAGGCTGTAAATGTCCAGATTAAAGAAGTTTGGATAAAAGTAACCAAAGAAAATACCGGATGGTTTTTCCTTAAAACCGAAGCCAACGCTTTAGATTTAAATACTTTATCTACTGGTGTGGAGTCCATATTGGCAAAAGGTTCCATTCCTATTTCAGAAATAAGGGAGGTGCGTTTTATTTTGGGAAATAGCAACACTTTGGTAAAGCAAGGAGTCAGCTACCCTTTAGCAATTGCATCTGCCTTGGAAGGAAACGCAATAAGTCTTCGCATTCAACGGCCTTTGAATAAGGAAAATGAGAAGGTTATTTTCAGCATGGATGTAAAAGCTTCAATCAGCAATCCATCGAACAATGAATACGTGCTGAATCCAGTAATTCGCTTAAAATAATCAACCCAAATTCTCAATTTGCTTCTGTAAATTGAGAATTTTTTGTTCTGCATCTGCTTGCTTTTGCTTTTCTTTGTTAACTACATCGGTTTGGGCATTGGCAACAAATTTCTCATTGTTCAGCTTGGCGTTTACCGATTTCAAGAAACCCATTAAATAATGAATTTCATCATTTAACCTGGTTTTTTCAACAACTGGATCTATAGCTTCCGATTGCAAAACTACAAAAACTTCAGAATTTCCAGCCATTGCAGAAACCGCAGGACTAGGTACTTTCCCATTTATCGTAAGATTACAATTGGCTAGCTTTTCTACAAACGCTTTGTATTGCTCAAAAGAATTTCCTTGGGTTTGAATCGTTACTTCTAATTTCTCTTTGGGTGCTATGTTTCGCGCATTTCGTATGTTCCGAATTTCCGTTACCGCAAGCAAGGGTTCATCTGATGCCGCTGAAACCAAATCTGATTTTGGATAATCACTCAGTATACAAGGCTTTTCTGGATTGCCTTCAAACAAAGCATGGTGCAACTCCTCCGTAATAAATGGCATAAATGGGTGAAGCATCTTCAAAAGTGAATCAAAATATGCTGTGGTTTTGTTCAACGTAATCTTATTCGCAGCTTCACCATAAGGAGGCTTTATTGCTTCCAAATAAATGCTGCAAAAGTCGTCCCATACCAATTTGTAAATATCCATTAGCGCCTCATTAAGTTTAAACTCGTCAAACTTTTTCGTAGCTTGAAAAATGGCTTCGTTCAACCGTCCTTCAAACCATTTAATAGCTTGTATTTCATTGGCCCTCTGCGCTTCCTCTGCCGACACTTTCCATCCAGAAATAAGTCTGTAAGCATTCCAAAGTTTATTGCAAAAATTGCGTCCTTGTTCAATCTGGCTTTCGTCAAACAATATATCATTGCCGGCAGGTGAGCACAATAAAATGCCCATTCGCACAGCATCAGCTCCAAATTTGTTGATCAAATCCACTGGATCTGGACTATTACCCAATTGTTTGCTCATTTTACGGCGCTGCTTATCCCGCACAATGCCGGTGAAATAAACATTTTTAAACGGCAATTCCTTTTTATACTCATACCCTGCCATTACCATTCTGGCCACCCAAAAGAAAATAATGTCTGGTGCAGTAACCAAATCTTGGGTGGGATAATAATACTGAATGTCTTTGTTCTGCGGGTCTTCAAAGCCATTAAATACGCTTATAGGCCACAACCAGCTACTAAACCAAGTATCTAAAACATCTTCATCTTGCTTTAAATCGGAAGCCGCTGTGGGTAAACCTCTATCGCTAAATTGCATTGAAGCAAGATCTGCAGTTTTGGCCACCTCAAAACTTCCATCTGCCGCATACCATGCCGGTATGCGCTGACCCCACCACAATTGGCGACTGATGTTCCAATCTTTGATATGGGTCATCCAGTGGTTGTAAGTGTTTTTATACTTTGCTGGATAGAACTTAATTTCATCGTTCATTACCGATGAAAGTACTTCTGGGTTCTTTTGCATAAATTTCTTCATGTCCATAAACCATTGGGTACTTATGCGAGGTTCTACCACCGCGTTGGTTCTTTCACTAAACCCTACATTGTGCGCGTAATTATCCGTTTTAATTAACAAATTCGCCTTTTCTAGGTCCACAATCCAGCCTTTTCTAGCTTCGAATCTGTCTTTGCCCACAAATAAAATTCCCGCGTCAGATATGCTTCCATCTTCGTTTAACGTATCTATGACCGGTAAATTGTATTTCAGCCCTATTTCATAATCATGGATATCGTGGGCAGGTGTAACTTTTAAAACACCTGTTCCAAATTCAATGTCTATATAATCGTCTGTAATGACAGGTACACTTCTATTTATTAGTGGAACAATTACGTTTTTGCCCACCAAGTGTTGGTATCTCTCATCTTTTGGATTAACGCAAACAGCCACATCACCCGCAATGGTCTCTGGCCTTGCAGTCGCAACAGCCAAAAACTCATTTGGGCTACCTTCTACTTTGTATTTAATATAATAAAGTTGATCTTGTACTTCTCTGAAAATAACTTCTTCATCGCTGAGTGTAGTGCGGCCCAATGGATCCCAGTTAACCATTCTGGTACCGCGATAAACCAATTTTTTGCGGTACAAATCTATAAAAACATCTATTACAGCATTGTATAAAGCTGGTTCCAGCGTGAAACGTGTTCTTTCCCAATCGCAACTTGCCCCCAGTTTTTTTAATTGATCCAGAATAATTCCACCATATTTTTCTTTCCATTCCCATGCATATTCTAAAAATGCTTCCCGGCTTAGATCCTTTTTTTGGATGCCTTTATCTGCCAGCATTTTCACCACTTTTGCCTCTGTGGCAATACTTGCGTGGTCGGTACCTGGTACCCAACAAGCATTTTTACCCAGCATTCTGGCCCTGCGGATTAAAACATCCTGAATGGTGTTGTTAAGCATATGCCCCATGTGCAATACCCCTGTAACATTAGGCGGTGGAATTACAATGGAAAAGGGCTCTCTTTCATCGGGTTCAGAGTGAAAATATCCTTTTTCCATCCAATAGGCATACCATTTGGATTCTATGTTTTGGGGGTCGTATTTGGGGGCAATGTCCATAAAACTGCGAATTTACTGCTTTTTTTGCCGCGAAAAAGTGCGCGATTTACACAATTTGTGCGCTGCCTATTTTTAAATGCCCACACAATTTAAAATTCTACCGTAAAAATTGCAAAAAAGCTTATCTAGCCAAACCATTTTGTAATACTTCTGTCATACTTAACAATTATGTCACATTCATTCTGTAAAAAGCTGATATTCGTTTTCTTTTTGTATGAACAAACTGCTGCTCATCTTTTTCTTAGGTTGTAGTTTTGGCTTAATGGCTGCAAATCCAACCGTGCAGGCCAGCAATGTTCTTTTGGTAAATAGAACTTGTAGATCCGCAGCAATACATTGGACCACAGGGAACGGCCAGTATTCACTGGTTACTTGCAGGCCTCATTGGCAACCAAAAAATGACCCTATCGATGGCCAAGTATTTTTCGTAAATTCGTTTTATGGAAAGGGTTCATCGGGTGGCGATGAGAACTATGGTGTATTTTTCGGTACAGATAGCAATGTTAATATTAGTGGGCTTCTAGAAGATAGCGTTTATATCATTCAGGTTTATGCGGTAAATGCACCACCCTTTCAATATTTTTCGGGTAACCCACCCACATTAAAAGTTCAGACTTATAAATTATCATTTAGCATTTCTGCGATAGTTGAAAATGCATGCAGGGGTAAAAACAAAGTAAATTTTAAGTTAAACGCCAAAGGTCCCCCAGAATTAAACCACTATTTATGGTTGTTTCCAGATTCAGTTTTTTCTAGCCAAAACCAAATGGAAAGGCATTTTAAAAGATCGGGTTTTGTTACGGTATCGGCAAAATTATTACCCGATTACGGTTGTAAAGAACAAAAATCTTCCAAAACTATTTATATCATTCCTGGCATAAATTATGCTTCCATTTTGGCCCAAAATGCAGCATGTATTCTTCAAAAAGTAATTCTCAAGGATACCATCGATTTTGATCTGGTTTCTGGCGCCGGTTATACGCGAAAATGGATTGTGCCATCGGGCGATAGTTTTAAAACATCTAAAATTATTCAAACTTTTTCAAAGCCCGGTTTATATACATTTAAAGAAATTATTTATTCTAATTTTAACAATGGTTTTACCGGTTGTAGCGATACATTTAGTTCAGTTGTTCGCATATACGACAATCCAAAATTAAAATTAAATGGCGATACGTGTATTTCTGACTTTGAACCCTTAAAATGGGTAGCGCCTCTTGGTTTTTTGCACTACAATTGGCAAGAAAAAAGCCAACTTCCATTTTACTTTTTGCAGCAACCCGGTTGGATAAAATTGACAGTTACTGACTCTAATGCTTGCATGGCCACCGATTCCGTTTTTGTTCCCAAATGCAATGAACCCGTTTATTTGAAATGGCAAAACCTAGCGAACTTTGAAAATAATTATAGCGCATTTCCCAATCCCGCCAATCAAAATTTGTATATACAAACGAATGTATTGGATTTTGAAGTATTTTTATTCAATACGAGTGGCACACTTGTCTATAATGGATTCAATAAGCATACTATTCCACTTGCGAATTTGAAAGATGGAGTCTATGCATTGACAATAAAGGGAAAACAAGGCTTTTTTTCAAACCAAATCCATATTTTACACTAATTCAGCAATCCATACTTGTATATACAATGGAATGCCTTATTTATTTTTGGCATTGGATTTATTTAAAAACCAATTTATCCGTAAACTCACGCCAGTTGTGCGGTGTGTAGGATAATAAATATTGTTACTTATCCATTTAAATGGTTTTTGATGACAAACGTCAATCATTAAATCAAATGGCAAATGGGCGGTGGTGAGGTAGTGAAAAGGGATTTTAATGCCAAAACCAAATGTGAACCCTTTTAAATAGGGGTAATTTAAAATCAACGGGTCGCTTGTACTGCCCTGTCTGCGTTCAAACCTATACCCGGCTCTTAGAAACAATACTTTAAAAACGGAGATTTCGGTTCCTAAATTATAGCCCCAACGTAAGGCTGGATTTTGACCATCTTTCTGACTAAGAATTAAACCGTTAAAGAATTTTACATATTGCCCTTGTAAGAGCCAATCTATGGTTCTGCTATCTTTAGGAATCATTGCAGATTTGCCATAAACCACATTGCCAATATCCTTAGAAACAAAATAGGCAAAACCCAAACGAATCAATCCATAAATAGAATTGGTGTCTTTTATCCCTTTAAAATGATAATAGGTATTTGCAGAATTGATATTTGAAATGCTGGCGCCAAGTCGGATGGTAGATTCTTTCATTTTGGTCTGTTTGGGATTCAACAAATTTTTGTTCCAAAGTGCCCCTATGTCTGCAATAAAACTATGAAACAGCCCAGCGCTGTCTACATGGTTATCGAAGAGAGTTCCATTCACACCAAAACTCAAATTTGAATTTACTTTATACACCAAATTCAGTAGGTGGTTATTTTCTCGAATAAAATTGGGTTGAATGCTCTGATTTCCCTTTTTAAAACCCAGAATAGTATTAAAAATGCGGGCCCTATATTCATGATAACTTGCAAACCATTTTTTATGCAATCTAAAGCCAACCCCAATAAAAGTTAAATCTGCTCTTTTATCTATAAAAATTGGCGAAGAGCTAGAGAATTCGACCAAAAGCGGATTTTGAGAAACACCAAGAGAAGCCGCATTCATGCGGGTTTCTTGCACGGTTCCACCGTTTGCCACACCTGCATAACCCATTGCCTCTGCCCTAGTGCTTGCCGGTTGCCTTGTTTGGGTATAAAAATAATCGTCATAGGTAACATATTGCGCCTTTGCGAAATGGCTTAAGAATTCAAAAATGAGGATTGCATAAAATTTATTTTCCATTTTCCACCTCCTTGTTCACGAATTTATAGGTAAGCAACAATGCCGCCCAGCTATTAATTTGGGCACCTTCATATCTTAAACCCAGGTCCCAAGTTTTATTTAATTTGAATCCCACGCCGGCCCTGTAAGCAAATCGATGAAGTAAGAACGGTTTGCCACTCTGAAAAAAGAGAGAAGAACTATATTCACCTTGGTCGCGGATCATTCCAGCTGCAAAATCAAAATAACAATTGCTTTTAGGTGAAAATTTTACACCCAATGTATATGGAATTACATGACCCGCTTTGCTGTCTGTTTTTTTTCTTTGAATAACAAATATACCCGTTCCAAAACCTACGCTTAGTTTTGGTGTTAAAGTGTACCACAACTGGTATTGCAAGCCAAACCCAGGCTTGGAACTCAGCGCAAGGCTGCCTAGAGGTACAAAAAAAGTGGGAATAATACCCATTTTAAAATTTTCCAAATTGACTCCCCGATTTATGGGTTTACTGGACTCCTTGGGCTTTAAGGAAGTTGTAGTTTTTTCATTAGAATTTATGGTTTTTTTGCTAGCGGAAGCGGGTTTCTGGCCCAGCAGAATTTGGGTTTGAAAAATACAGCAAACCCACAATAAGATTTGTTTTGCAATGTTCATGGCAATACAAATGTAATTAAATTTTGAAAAATTTTTTAAAAAAAAGGTCACCCACTGGGCGACCTTTAAAATTATTTATTATTTTGAAAATTACACACCCACATCGTGGTTTGCAGATTCTTCAATGTAAGGGTGGTTTACCGCAATAAGGCCACGTTTTGTTAGTGCCACCAAAACCCAATAAACGAAAATGCCACCTAGCAATAACATTGTGCCAATTTCTAACATGTCCATGTGCATTCCTGTTCCGTAAACACCGGGTATAACCATTAGCCAAACGTCGTTATAATGTCCAGCCAACATCAGTGCACCAGCAATAGCCAATACCCATCTGTTTCTTTTCGCGTTTCGCATCATCAACACCAAAAATGGAGTGATAAAGTTCAATATTAAATTAACAAAGAAGTAGAATTTATAATTTTCATAGCGAATTTGGAAATAGGCCATTTCTTCAGGAAAGTGTGCATACCAGATCAACAAATATTGGCTTAACCAAATGTAGGCCCAGAAAATAGAGAAGGCAAACATAAATTTACCTAAATCATGGACATGTTCGTCAGATACTATTTTCAAATACCCTTCTGACTTTAGGTAAATTACAAATAGACAAATAATGGTTAAAGCCGAAACCCAACCTGTTGCGAAATTATATACACCAAAAATTGTACTGTACCAATGGGCATCAATACTCATAATAAATAACCAAGCTACCACTGAAATAGTAAAACCATAGATTACTGAAAAACCAGCACTCCAACGGATGGATTTTTTAAAGAAGAACAAAGTTCCTTTTTCTGCAGTGTCTTCTTGTATAGATAGTTTGCGCAATTTCATGCCCAACAATACCCAGATTACAACCAAAACTGCTGGGAATATAACCAACATATTGCCATTCAAAAACCATGCTTTGCCTGCCAAAACGCGGTCGTAACCTGGATCTTTAGCACCTAAGTGTAAATGTTCGTAATGTACCCAATGGTAAATATTGTCCTTTTGAAATAAAACAACCACGAATAGCAAAACAAAAGCCACAGGTATAAAAGTACTAATAGCTTCGGGTACCCTTTTTATTGCTGCACTCCAACCCGCATTGGCAATGTATTGCACAGCAATAAAAAACAAGGCTGCGAGGCAAATGATTAATAGAAAATAAGCAGCCATCATAACAGCTGTCCATATTCTTAGGGTCCAAGGTTTTCCTTGAGAATGAAATTCAGTTCTAGGACCAAACTTTTCATTTTCTTGATTTCCTTCTGCTTCGTGCGCTTCATGTCCGCCAGCATTTGCTTCAGCAATTGCCTCGTGCGATTCAGATTTTTTTTCGTGTGTCGATGTTTCGGTTTTGGTGGGTTCAGCTTCATGCCCACCAGCGGATGTTTTATCCATGGTAGCTAAGCCAGCGCCAGCCAAAATGATACCTAAAACAATCATTAAAATGGCAAACTTTTTGGCTTTTGCCGGTATTTGGAATTGTTCCTGTACGATTTCTATGTGATGTCCGTGTGCCATTGTTCCTTATTTCTTAGTATTTACAGGTTCAACATTAGTTGTAGAATCCGCTTTTGCAAAAGTGTTCACACCTACGCCAGCCAATTCTTTTACATACTTAATTACCCTCCAGCGATCCATAGGATTTAAAACATAAGCATGGCTGCCCATGTTGTTTTTGCCATAGGTTAGCGTATGGTAAATTTGTCCTACTGCCAAGTTTTTGATATAGTCATCTTGGTAATTGGCCCAAACGGGCTTGCCCAATCTACCAGGTTTAAAAACTTCACCATCATTGCCACCATTTATTCCATGGCATGGGGTGCAATAAATGCCATAAAGGTATTTGCCCCTATTGTCCTTATCTTCAAAAGTTGAAGGGAATTTATACCCTTTTGCCGCTTCATAGCCTTCGCCTGTGTTTTCATAGGGATAGTAAAAATCTTCTTTACCCAATGCCACGGTTCCAGAAACTGGAAGACGCATGTTCATGCCATAAGCATTTATTTGATTGCTGTCGCCTTGGCTATAAGGCTCATATCCTTTTGAATATGCCATATCTGGCGCATACTCTATACCCGGATTATTACCTCGACTGTTGCAAGCGAAAAGCACTGCGGTGAAAGTCACTAATCCTAAAATTCTATTGGTAAGAGCCGTCATTAAAATATACTTCATAGCACAGTTTGTACGCCTCCAGTGCGCTGACGAAGTTCAGTAGCTCCGTTCTTTTTCATAATATCAAATACTTTTTGAGAATCGACGTTCTCTGCAGACTCTACGCAGATAATCATCAAATCATCGGTTTGGCGCAGGTCTAACAACTCAGGTTTAATTCCGTGCATTAGTCTACTTCTAAAGAAAAAGAAGAAACCCATGCCAAATGCAGTACAAAGCACCGTACTTTCAAACAACACTGGCATCCAACTTGGGGTAATTACCCGCAGTGGCTTGTTTCCAATATTCATAGGCCAATCGTGCACATACATGTACCAAATCATTAAAAAAGCCAAAGAAAAACCTGCCAAACCGCATAAAAATGCAGCAATGGACAACCAACTTCTTCTGGCGTTAATAATTCTATCCAAGCCATGCACTGGATAAGGTGTATACACTTCCTGAATGGGAACACCTTCGTGCACCAATTCTGTGGTTGCAGCAACCATCATATCTTCGTCTTCATAAACACCTAACAACAGTGTGTTTCTATTTCGAAGGCTTAAATTTTTATCGATAATGCCCATAAATGGTATTTTCCTTTAATTAAATATTATTCGCGGTTACGTAAAATTGCTTTGATCTCTGACATGTTTATCACAGGCAAAAATTTAGCAAACAAGAAGAAACAGGTAAAGAAGATACCGAAGGTACCTAAAAACAAACCTACTTCCGTTAACGATCCAGAGTACATTACCCAACTGCTTGGCAAGTAATCGCGGTGCAATGAGGTAACGATAATTACAAATCGTTCGAACCACATACCTACGTTTACCACAATACTCATCATAAAAATGAACCAAGGTGTAGTGCGTGCCCACTTGAACCAAAATACTTGTGGAGATGCCAAATTACAAAACATCATACTCCAATAAGCCCACCAATAGGGTCCGAAAGCACGGTTATGGAATGCATATTGTTCATATTCAACCATAGAATATTGGGCAATAAAGAATTCTGTTAGATATGCAATACCTACCAAAGTTCCAGTAAGCATGATGATTTTGGTCATAGCTTCTAAGTGTCCAATGGTAATATAATTTTCATAATTCATTACTTTCCTAGCCACAACGAGCAATGTGGCTACCATTCCAAAACCGGAAAAGATAGCACCTGCAACGAAATAGGGAGGGAAAATGGTTGTATGCCAACCGGGTACTACGGAAGTAGCAAAATCTGTAGATACAATGGTATGCACTGAAAGCACGAGTGGCGTACTTAAACCAGCAAGAACAAGGGAAACCAACTCATAACGGGCCCAAGTGCGCGTTCCACCTGTCCAACCCATAGAGAAAAAGCCATACCAAAATTTTTCGTATTTGCCTTTTACTTTATCGCGAATGGTGGCAATATCCGGAATTAAACCAATGTACCAGAACAATAAGGAAACACTGAAATAAGTAGAAATGGCAAATACGTCCCAAAGCAAGGGTGAGTTAAAGTTAACCCATAAAGAGCCGAAAGCATTTGGCAAAGGCAATACCCAATAAGCCAACCACACACGACCCATGTGAAACACTGGGAACATAGCTGCACAGATTACTGCAAAAATGGTCATTGCTTCTGCAGAACGGTTAATACTCATCCTCCATTTCTGGCGGAAAAGCAGCAGAATTGCTGAAATCAATGTACCAGCGTGACCGATACCCACCCAGAATACGAAGTTGGTAATATCCCAACCCCACATTACAGATTTGTTAATGTTCCAAACGCCAATTCCAGTCCACAATGTCCAAAAAAGGCTTACAACAAAAATTCCTAAGAAAATAACGGATAGAGTAAAGCCAATAGTCCAAGACTTGCTGGGCTTGTTTAAAATCGGTCTTGAAATGTCTCTGGTTACATCAGCGGCAGTTTTGCCTCCGGTTACCAGGCGTTCCCTTATAAGTGAATCGTGTATCATCTGTTTACTTTATTGGGTTTAAACTGTCTCAGTATTGCGAATTTTAGTCATATATGTGATAGAAGATTGTACGTTTATTTCATCCAACACACGGAACCCTCTTTCATTTTTGTAAAGTTTGCTAATCTCACTATTCGGGTTGTGCAAATCACCAAAAACAATAGCATTTGCAGGACAAGCGCGCTGACAAGCGGTTTCTACCACCACTTCTGAAGTGGTTTTTCCATCGCGTTTTGCTTTTAGCTTGCCTTCTTGTATGCGTTGCACACAGAAAGAACATTTTTCCATCACACCCCGAGTTCTAACTGTAACATCCGGATTGATAACCATTTTACCCAATGGGTTGTTAAAATGGAAATCAAATTTGTCATTGTCGCTATAGCGGAACCAGTTGAAGCGACGCACTTTATATGGGCAATTGTTGCCACAATATTTAGTTCCAATACAACGGTTATAGGTCATTTGGTTTAATCCTTCGCTGCTGTGGGTGGTTGCCAATACTGGGCAAACTGCTTCGCACGGCGCTTGCGCACAATGCTGACATAGCATGGGTTGGTGAATCACTTTTACATTTTCCCAATGTGCATATTCGCCATTTTCGCCTTGCTTTTTATCGGCAGATGCAATTTCTGTTTCCCTTGTAATGAAATTGCCTTCAACGGATTTATCTGTGTTAGAAAAAGCATAATAACGGTCTAAACGAATCCAATGCATTTCGCGTCTCAATCGAATTTCTTCGCGACCCACAACTGGCACATTGTTTTCTATAGAGCAACTAACCACACAAGCTGAACAACCCGTGCATGCATTTAGGTCAATGGCCATAGCCCAACGGTGGTTGGGTGAGCCATCTTTTAGGTATTCTTGTTTTTCGTAAATGGTAAATACTTCAGTAGGCGATTTGTCGTTGCCCGCTTTTTTATTCTTTTTCCATTCCCCATAGGTAGACTCACGCACCAAATCACGACCTTCTATGCTATGATGCGTTTGGGTCTGCGCCAAATGGTAGGTTTCATCCCCTTTGGAAATTTCTACATTTGAAATGGTATAATTGCGATTCCCACCTGTAGAAGAAATCATAGGATAGGCATTAAAACCAATGGTATCAAATCCCAAATCTTTACTTCCACCCACTTTACCTGCCGCGGTTCTGCCATAACCTAAAGACAAAGCAACTGTATTGTTCGCTTGGCCTGGTTGAATGAGCACAGGAACATTGGTTAGAGATACATTGCCGGCTTTTACGTTGACAGTATCTCGTTCTTCCAAATTCAATTTGGCAGCAAGCGATTTTGGAACCGAAACATAGTTGTCCCAACATACTTTTGTTACAGGATCTGGCAATTCGTGCAACCAAGGATTGTTGCCATGGGAACCATCGCCAACACCCACAGATGTGTATAACACCATATCTATGCCATCACCTTTACCTGTAGCACTTACATAATCTGCCAATAAGGAAACATCACCTGCGTAGGAAGGTGCTTTTTCAGATTCAACAGATATGGTATGCACACCATTGTGCAGGCATTTGTTAAATTCTGTTTCTATATCTCCTTTTAAACGGGTTGCCCATTTGGATTTTAAGTAGCTGTAATAAAGATCGGTTTTAAATTTCTGCGCAAGGATACCTTTGTTTGCCATTGCATCTTTCTCTAATACGGGCAATGAAGCTGCCCAAGTCAACAATGAAAGTTGGGCTTGACGCGTATTGAATACATTGCTAATGGTTGGTTGGGTAAACTGGTATAAACCGGCTTTTGGTTCAGAATCACCCCAGCTTTCTAGGTAGTGATGGTCTGGACAAACGTAAGTACAAAGGCTTGCTGTTTCATCTTTAGATTGAGAAAAAGAGATGCTTAATTTTGTCTTTTTGATGGCGGTTTCCCACGCTTCTTTGTTGCTATTGTAAACCGGATTGGTGTTGTAGAAAATAACTGCACCCACTTTACCGGCATTCAAATCCGCCAATGAAGCTTCCAGCTTAGAATCAACACCTTTGTACTGATTGCTATTGGCAATGATATCTATTGTTTTGCCATAGTTCTCAAGCAACATGTTAATACCATTTACCAAATTTTGAACCTCGGTAAGATTACTATTGCTAATTACCAAAGATTTTCCTTTTGCGGCCCACAAAGAATCGCCTGCTTTTTGAATAGAATTGCCCGCCAATTCTCCCATTTTTACAATTGGAATTTGCTTGGTTCCTGCTTTATTGGCAATGTGATTGTACAACGAAGCCAAGTACAAAGCCTGTTTGCTCGCCTTCATTGGAAAACGATAATCGGCATTGGTACCCGTAATGCTTAAGTTGCTTTCAAACTGAATGTGCAACGACATTGGTTTTTCAGCCGTAGGAATGCGATTGCTGCTATAAGCCTTAGTGAACTCCACAGGAGAAAGCCAAGAGCCTAGGAAATCTGCTCCAAAACTTACGATAACCTCTGCTTTTTCGAAATTATAGGAAGGTATAACCGCTTTGTTGAAATCCTTTTCATTGGCACTTATCATACCGCTAAAAGAAACCGCATCGTACATTACATGTTCTGTATTGGTAAATTTGGTTTTAAAATCTGCAATGGCGCTTAGCGTGGCAGGACTATTGATGGAATCAGATACGATTAATATTTCTTTTCCAGATTGGGCTATTTCCGTCAAGGATTTGGTAATTTCCTCATCTAATTTTGTCCAATCTGTAACCTCAGCCCCATTTTTCAATGGATTAGCGAGACGATTTGTATCATACAAAGAAAGAATACCAGCTTGACCAGCGGCGCAGGTGCCCCCTTTAGAAATGGGAGAACGCGGGTTGCCATCTACTTTTATGGGCCTGCCCTCTCGCACTTTTACCTCCACGCCACAGCCTGCATTGCAAGAACCGCATGTTGAAGAATAATAATTTGCAACACCAGGAGTTACCTCCTCTGGCTTCACAAGATAAGGGATGGCGTGTCTTATTTTTGTTTGGTGACAAGCAGCTAATGCAACTGCCGTAACGCTGAATCCAAAATATTTAAGAAAATCGCGGCGATTGGAATTGAGTTCAAATCCATCTTCAGACAGCACTTCATCCAGAGGAAGTGCTTCTGCAAATTCATGTTTTTGGGAAGCAAGAAATTTTGGATCTCTAGTGAGCTCTTCTTCGCCTTTCCAGTACTTTATCGAATTGGACATGTTAGTTTTTTAAAATTTATTTAATAGTGACATTTAGAACACTCAATACCGCCATTCATTGCAGGTGTTATTTTCACTTTGCCATCTGCACCAAAGTAGGCGCTTTTGGAACCATTTTTTGAAAGATCTGCTTTTGCTTTTTCATGCAACGCTTTGTAATAGTTGTTGTTTGCTGCATCTATGCCTGTATTTCTGTGGCAATCTATACACCAACCCATCTGCAACGTACTCCACTGCTGCACAACTTGCATTTTCTCTATAGGTCCATGGCATGTTTGGCAGGTTAGTTTACCTACCTTTACGTGTTGACTGTGATTGAAATAGGCGTGGTCGGGCAAATTGTGTATACGCACCCATTTAATTGGCTTTGGGTTTGGCCCATATTGCTCGGCACCCGTTTTTTCTGGATTGTAGTCTAAAGCTTTGTAAATTTTAGCAATTTCAGGAGAAATTTCATCTCCTTCAGCAGTAGAGGCTTTCTGCACGCCCTTGTGGCAATTCATACATATATTTAAAGATGGTATGGTGGCAGATTTGCTCACCTCAACTCCAACGTGACAGTATTTGCAATCAATTTTTAAAGTACCAGCGTGCAATTTGTGCGAGTATGCAATAGGCTGCGTAGGTGCATAACCTTTTTGCACACCAATTTCATTCTTTGCCCAAGGATACCAAAAGGTTACAAATATTCCCCCAAAAATAGCAATAGAAAACAATAAAACTACCACAGGATTCATAGATTTTAAGGCTCCTGGTAAAATACGGGTGTACCAAGCTTCGTTTGAAACTTTAATTGGAAAATCTTCGGGGGCTCTTTCTGTGGCAAGTTTGCGTAAAGTGCCTTTAACCTTAGATAAGATGAGTAAAACAACAATAAATACGCCTATAAGTGTAAACAATACATAAGTGCCATTGTCTGAAGTTGGAGCTTTAGGATCACCAGTAACTATTGTTGATTTAGGTTCTGGTGGTTTTGGCAAATCCAAATAGGCAACAATACTTGCAACCTGCTCTGGTGCGATGTTTTCAAAAATATTCATGGCAGCACCACCATACTCTTTGTAAAGAGCATTGGCATCTGCATCGCCACTTTTTCTAAGGGCTTCGTTATTGCGAATCCATTTTACCAGCCATTCCGGACTGCGCCTAGAACCTACGCCACGCAGCGCAGGGCCTACAACTTTTTTGTCTAAAGCATGGCAACTTCCGCAGTTGTTGGCTTCAAACAGTTTCTTTCCTTCTTCAGCATTGGTTTTTTCGGCGGCGTAGGTACTCAGCGTGAATGACAGAATTGCAGCGAGTGCCAGTGACCTAAATTGTCTTATCATATTAAAATGGAAGGTTTTTTTAGCGCTGCAAATATAGACTTTGGTTTGTGCCACTTTCTAATTTTTGTTCACACAAATTTCAATTTGAAATCATTCTAAATAACAAATCTATATTATTGATATTTAGGTTTTTAATTTTAACCATATGAAAAGATTTAAACGTTTTTATTTATTGTCAAATCGAATATACGTCGATTAAAAACGTCACCTTTGCGGAATGATTTACGGAAAAATTGTAGCTGTAGTTATGCCAGCGTACAACGCCGGTAAAACGTTAGAGAAAACGTATAGAGAAATACCGCGAGACTTGGTTGATATGGTTATTTTGGTAGATGATTCGAGTAGCGATGATACTTCTATTGTCGCGCAAAATTTAGGCATTGAACATATAATACGGCACGACCACAACAAAGGCTATGGCGGCAACCAAAAAACCTGCTACAACCATGCACTGGCTATGAAAGCTGATATTGTGGTAATGTTGCACCCCGATTACCAATATACTCCTTTATTAATTAGGAGCATGGTAGGCATTATAGCCGAAGGATTATATCCTGTAGTTTTTGGGAGCAGAATCTTGGGAAAAGGGAGCTTAAAAGGAGGAATGCCTTTATACAAATACTTCTTTAACAGATGTTTAACCCTTTTTGAAAATGTTTTATTAAATGAGAAATTGAGTGAATATCATACAGGATATCGCGCATATAGTTCTGGGGTTTTGAGAAAAATAAATTTTTACGCCAATTCAGATGATTTTGTATTTGACAATGAAATCATAGCCCAAATTTTTATGGCCAATTTTGAAATTTGCGAAATCACTTGCCCTACCAAATATTTTGATGAGGCGAGCAGTATAAACTTTTCTCGAAGTGTTAAATACGGTTTGGGAGTATTGCGCGTAAGTTTGCAATACCGATTGCACAAATGGGGATTGGCGAAGGTGGCTTACTTGTCAAATAAAGAATAGAACACATTTCATGCGTTAGATGCGATCTTGATCTTACCGCCTTACATACAACTTATTCTTTACCTTATCATCCGCCAGTTGTTTTTCAAACTCTAGGTAACAAGCCAATGCCAACTGGGAATAGTTTTGGGCTTCGCTGGGAAAATAGTGGGCAGTGGTATGCCAAAGTTTATGAATCAATGCGTTTTCTTGGTAAGAGTTTGGCACAATATTCATAGCACTTTTTACCCCATAAGGACCAGCATTGTAACAATGCATTACCAAAAGTTTAAACCACAGCGCATTTACATCCACCCTAAAACCCAATTCGTTGCACCAGCGTTTGGCCAATGGAATAAAGGTTTCTTTGAACAGCATCGCCGAAACATAGGCACTGCGTTCAAAATTTTCGCGTTCATCTACATATTTATCTATGCGCAATCCATATTTGGTTGCATTGAACGACATGATTTGAAAATGCCCATATGCACCGGCAATGGATTTTTGCTTGTTGTTACCCGGACTTTCTATAAGCAAAACAGTTTGGGCATAAAATGGGTCAACCCCAAGGCTATCAAAAATGTGCATGCCGCGGCCTATTTGGGTTTGTACAGGTTTAAAATTGTAAAACCATTTGCGACCAGAGGTAAACATAACCCTGCTGCCGGTAGGAAGATTGAATTCTGTGCGCAATTCTTCTCTGAGGAGCTCTAGTTTGCCCCGTGCTTCTAAACTATCAATAGTTCGTTTTGGAAAATTTCTAAGTAATTTGCGTGTTGCATAATAGTTGGCGGTGGAACTGTCTTTATCCAAAGATACAATCCGCCTCCAAAATTTTATTTCGGGCATTGTATCCCACCCTTCGTTGCAAATGGTCGGAATTTGCAACCAAGAAACCGTGGCTTCATTGTCGGAGCCAACTGCTGCGGGTTTTATAGCTTTAGACATTGGCGTTTTGTTGCGATTTACCGCACCAAAAAACAGTGCCATTGTGGGTGCCAAAACAAGAATTCCTATAAACATTTTTTTCATAACTGGCATTTTTATATTTATTAACGTGGATTGGTGCTTATTTCTTTTGTGGAACAATTTTTTTCTAAATAATCGGCAGCTCTTTTTTCACCTAGCATTTTGCTTTTCATCCAATCCGAGCAGGCCAAATCGCCTTTTCCAAGATTTAAACGCGCCACTCCCCTTCCCAGATATGCATAGGCAGGGTTTTCGGCTTTAGCAAGGATAGACCGCGTAAGAATACCTTCGGCTTCGGCATATTTGTTCAATTGCAACAAACAATGGCCATAGTCTGCCAACAAACTTGCATTTATAGAATCTTTTAACAGTAAATTCTTATACAAAGTCGCAGCATCTTCAAATCGTTTTAAATAAAAATAATTATCTGCTTTCAATTTCAAGGCTTCAGGAAAACCAGGTTGGCGCAAAGAAAACAAATTAATATCATTTACGCTGCCTTGGTAATTGCCCAAGTAATTGCGAACGTAAGCCCTGTTTAAATATATGTCATTTGCATCCTCATTGGCTTGTAATATTTTTGAATACAGATCCTCAGCAAAAGTATATTGCTTGTTTAAAATATAAATTTCTGCGATTCGCAATTGGTAAGGCAATTTTGCATCTTCAAATTGCATCAGCGTATTCAAATCTTCAATTGCAATTTTATATTCTTTCATTTCAACAGCTAGGTCTGCGCGGGCAGATTTGGCTTCTAAATCTGTGGGATTGCGTTTGATATATTCTGTAATATCCGACAAAGCAAATTGAAAATTAAGGGTAAAACGGTTGGCAAAATGACGGTTGAAATATGCATCGGTATTGCTGCTATCAATGAGTATGGCTTTGTTAAAATCTACAAGGGCCAAATTGTATTTTTTAGAATTCATATACGAATTGCCCCTGTTATAGTAAATTTCTGAGGCTGTAGGATCTAATTTGATTGCATCCGTAAAAGTTAAAATGGCTTGTGAATATTGGCGCATGCTGTCGTATTCCAAACCCCTAGCCACCAGCGATTCCACCGTTTGTGCCGAACACAGTTTAGCCAAAGTGAATAAACATATTAAAAGTATTTGCTTCAAATTGAAATGAAATACAGCCATTATTACAATATTTGCAAATCTTTGACCAAATTTGAAATTTCACATTAAAAAGATTTTAACACTATGAAAATAACATTTTATGGCGCTGCCAAGCGTGTAACGGGTTCTAAGCACATGGTAACCACAGACAATGATGAGACCATTCTGCTGGATTGCGGCATGTTTCAAGGCGAAGGTGAAGCTGGTGACGCGCTAAACCGCAACTTTCATTTTAATCCCGTAGACCTGAATTATGTGGTAATTTCCCACGCCCACATAGACCATATTGGGTTGTTGCCAAAACTAGTGAAAGATGGTTTTACCGGCCCAATTTACGCCAATAGCGCAACTGTGGATTTGTGCAGGCTAATGCTGAGTGATAGCGCGCATATACAAGAGTCTGACTTGGAAAGGATAAACAAACGTCGCGAAGAAAAAGGCAAGCAACTTATAGAAGCACTGTATACTATGGAGGACGTTGAACAGGTTATGAAACAAATGTCCACCGTTTCTAATGAAAATTCGTTTGTTGTAGGTAAAAACACCGAAGTCCTATTAACATCCAATGCTCATATTTTGGGAAGCACTTCCATCAATTTAAAACTCATTAGAACAAATGGGGAAGCCGTGCATTTGACTTTTTCTGGCGATATTGGAAGGCCAGATGATGATATATTGGTTGGTCCAGATTCATTTCCGCAAGCAGATTATATCATTTGTGAAAGCACCTATGGTGATAGACTGCATTCTGCCAAAACAGATAGCGAAGCCCAATTGTTAGAGGTGGTAGACAGAACCTGTGTTAAAAACCGGGGTAAAATTATCATTCCCGCTTTCTCCGTAGGCAGAACACAAGAAATCGTGTATTCGCTAGATCAGCTTATGCACAATAAGAAACTGCCGCCAATTACCGTTTATGTAGACAGCCCATTAAGCGTAAAGGCCACTGCGATAATGAATGCACATCGCGAAGAGTTTAATCCAGAAATATTGGATTATATTACCAAAGATGGTGATGCATTCGATTTTCCTGGATTGAAATACATTTCTAAAGTGGAAGATTCTAAAAAAATCAACGACAGCAAAGAACCTTGTATTATTATTAGTGCCAGTGGCATGGCAGAAGCCGGAAGAATAAAACACCATTTAGCCAACAATATAGGGGATGCTAACAATACAATCTTGATTGTAGGTTATGCCACGCCTTTTAGCTTAGCAGGGCATTTGAGGGAAGGCGCACCTACTGTACGAATATTTGGAAAAGATTATGTAGTTAAAGCGAATGTTGAAATTATGGACAATTTCAGTGCCCATGGCGATTGGAAAGAAATGCTGCAATATCTAAGCTGCCAGGACAAGAAAAAGGTAAAAGAAATATTCTTAGTTCACGGCAATGAATTATCACTACCCGCATGGAAAAATAGGCTTTTGGCAGAAGGATATCCGAAGGTGAGTATTGCGGAAATGCTGGGTAGCGTTGAATTGTAATTGGGTGGTTTTAAATTAAACAATGGATAAAAAAAACAAACTCTTTTTGATACTTGGTTTTTTCTTTGTTACCAACGCAATCATTGCAGAATTTATTGGTGTCAAAATTTTTTCGTTGGAGGAAAGTTTAGGATTTTCTCCCGTAAATTGGCATTTTTTTGGCGCCGATAGGTCTTTTACACTCACTTCAGGTGTAATCTTATGGCCAATTGTATTTATAATGACCGATTTGATCAATGAATATTATGGAAAAAAAGGGGTTCAAAAATTGAGCTATTTAACGGTAATTATGCTGGTTTATGCATTTGCTATGGCTTTTTTAGCGATGAAAAGCACTCCCGCAACATGGTGGGTTACAAGTCAAGCAGGCAAAGGCGTAGCAGATTATGGCAAAGCATTTAACAGTGTTTTTGGGCAGGGTTTAAGCATTATTTTAGGTTCCTTGGTTGCATTTTTAATTGGCCAACTTATAGATGCATTTATTTTTACAAAACTGAAGAAAAAAACGGGACATAATTTGGTATGGGTAAGAGCCACAGGCAGCACATTGGTATCCCAGTTGATTGACAGTTTTGTGGTGTTGTACGTTGCCTTTTACATAGGCGGAAACTGGACCATGGAACAAATCATTGGTGTGGGCATTATGAATTATATTTACAAAGTAGCCATGGCATTTGTACTCATACCGTTGCTGTATTTTGTTCACAACATTATAGACAAATATTTAGGAAAAGAATTGAGCAAAGAAATGATTGGCGGCGCAATGGAAGATGCATAAAATCCAATGTGAATTGGCAGTTTGATTCTGTTTAATTTATATCGTAGTTTAAATTGAAACCATACAATGTTTTAATTTTACAGGCAATTCGAATGTGTGCGTCATTTTAGGTTAAGGATTATAAAATCTGCAATCAAACCCTATATGGTCATTTGTTTTAGCATTGCTACATTAATTAGCCAACGATTGCGTTTCAAGTATCAAAAAGATTATAAAATCAATTGATAGTAAAAACCTGTAAGAATGATTAAATGGCTGTTGATATCACCTTAATGCACCAGAAAGTCCGAAAAAAAAGCATTTGAATTTACAAATGCTTTTTTTGAAAATGAACTTTGCTTAATATTATTCAGTCAATTTTACCTTAATGGCATTTAAACCTTTTTTGCCCATTTCGGTTTCAAAAGAAACTTTGTTGTCTTCTTTAATCGGTGTCTCAAGGCCGTTTATATGTACAAAAATACTTTCTCCATTGTTTATATCCTTGATAAAACCGTATCCTTTTTCATCGTTGAAAAAAGTTACAATACCGGTTCTAACCACATTTACCATAACTATGTCTTCTTGTCTGGCAATACCAATGCGGATGTCTTCCATTTTATGAATTACAACTTCATTTGGATCTGGAGGAGTGTCAGAAATATTTCCATTTGAATCTACATAAGCATACATTTCTTCTAAGCTTTTGCCTTTGTCGGAGTTGGATTTGCGTTCTTCTTTTTTCTGCTCTTTATCCTTCTTCTTCTTGAGACGTTTTTTTTCTTTTTCTTTTTTGTTAAATGTTTCTTGCGATTTACTCATTTATTGGGATTTCTTGTTTTTGGGATTTGCAACTGCAAAAGTACAAAAAAGTAGGCTAAAAAGCAAATTTGCTTCCCAAATGCCAATGTGTATAATACATTTCCGTGGGTTTCAGGTTCTTGAAGGTGAATGTTTCAAAATAGTACTAGTATATTACCTTTGTGGCTTTATTTCTCGTTTTATGTTATCTCAATTTGGCGCTGCAATCATTATTAGTCTTTTACATGGCTTAATTCCGAGCCATTGGCTACCCGTGGTTGCCATTGGCAAAAAATCGGGTTGGACTGAGAACAAAGTACTAAAGGTGGCCATTTATGCGGCAATTGCACATGCTTTGAGTACAGTAATCATTGGGATTTTCTTGGCCTTGGTTGGTGGATATTTGGGAAAAGCAATAGAGGGATTCTCAAAAACAGCGCCCGCCATTATTTTGATTGTGTTGGGGGTTTGGTTTATTTACCGTCACTACACCCACCACCATTTTCATTTAGACCCACATTCCAGGCAACATAAAAGCCTCATTTGGCCCATTTTGGTCGCTATGTTTCTCTCACCTTGTATGGAAATTGAGGGATATTTTTTCATCATTGGTGCCCAGGGCATCCAATGGCTATTGTTGCTGTCTGCTGTCTATTTTATTCTCTCCGTCGCCAGTATTTTCCTATGGGTATTGCTTGCTTGGAAGGGTGCACAAAAAATAAACGCACATAAATGGGAACACAGCAGTGGAATTATTACCGGTCTGGTGCTTATTTTAAGTGGACTCTTGTTTTGGTTGGGTTAAAATTTGTTTTTATGATTCCAATGTATATCTTTGTAAAAAAAAATTACTAATGAAAAACAGAATCATTTTTACTACAGCTATTCTTAGCATGGGATTGCTTCTTGCAACTGGCGGTTGCGCCAAACTCAAAGGTAGTCTTTTTCAGGCATTTACAACGGGTTCGACATCTGTAGATTTCGACATTCCAGTAATTAATGACACTACAGCTCAAGCAGATTGGGGAACGGTTGTATTCAAACAAATGAATATCGATTCCATAATTAAAGAAGAATCAAAAGGTGTTTTTAGTTTGAAGGATGTTAAAAAAGTTTCTATTAGCGAAATGAAAATGACCCTAAAAAATCCAGATGTTTCGAACAATTTTGCAAATTTCGAAAAAGGTATTGCCAATTTCAATACAAATACAAACCCAACAGTGATTGTTGTGAATACAGGTTTAAATCCTGATATTTATTCAAGCTCATGGATTTTGCCAAACATATCTGGCGTTAATTTAAAAGATTACGTAAATTCCACAGCTTTTAATTATATACTTTCCTGTCAAGCAAGACGCAAAACAACAAAAATTTTAAATGCTACATTGGCTATAAAATTCCATTTAGAATAAGATAGAATTTTTGCAAAAAAAAAGGCTACCCATGGTAGCTTTTTTTTTATTCTGGGTGGATCAAATTGCTTGTTTCATTGGCAGAAGGATAATGTTACGTTTTTATAATTCTGTTTAGAAAATAAGGAACGGGCGGAATTACAATTTAATAGGATAAAAACCTAGTTGAATTCAGATTCGGAAAATAGAAACCCAATTAAACGGATCATTGTCTAAACTAACATCATTATGTTTCTAGCACATGTCGATGGTGATTTCTCTTTTTTATTTTAGAGCATAAGAAAATCAATTTCAATAGAGATACTATTTCCAATTCTAACGTATTTAATCTCGAAAATTTTGTTCAGAAAATTCTCGATTCGTGTATATCATGTTTGTTAATACTCATGACATATTGCAGTTTAGTGATAATTTTGGTACTTTGCAATTCAAAAGAATGAAGCACGAGATGGACTCATCATAACTAAATATTAATGCATAATTATGCAGCCGGAATTTCTTCCAAAACTTGCAATAAAAAGCCCCAAAATTTTTGTACACTGCTAATTTGTACACATTCATCAGGGCTATGTGCACCGCGTATATTGGGACCAAAAGAAATCATTTCCATGCCAGGATAATGGGTACCTAAAATGCCACACTCTAAACCAGCGTGGCATGCATTTACATTGGGTTCCTCTCCAAAACGTTTCACAAACAGTTTGTGCATCAAAGAGGTAATTGATGAATTGGGATCTGGCGTCCAACCTGGATAAGATCCACTGAACTTAACATCCGACTGACAATTTACAAATGCCTTTTTAATTTTATCGGCCAATTCCATTTTCTCCGTATCCACAGAACTTCTGGTGAGGCACATAATGGTGTAAGTTCCATTTTTCACCAATACCCTAGCTAGGTTGTTTGAGGTTTGGACAAGTCCTTCAATTTCCTTGCTCATAGAATAAACCCCGTTGTGGCAAATTTCTAGCGCTGACAATAGATTTTTCTGAAATTGTCCTCCCATAGGTGAGTTCTTTATATCTTCGCCTTCAATCGTTATTTGCAAATCGGGATCTGTTGTAATAAATTCTTGTTTAATTTCCATTACCTGCTTACTAATCCATAATAAAAAGTCTGTTTCATCGCTTTCCGAAATCAGCAATTCAGCATTGGACTCTCTAGGAATGGCATTTCTCAAGCTGCCACCGTCTATGGATATAATTCTTCCGCTGTAATTTTCAGACGCACCCATTAACAGCCTATTCATGATTTTATTGGCGTTTCCCCTGCCCTTATGAATATCCATGCCGCTGTGGCCGCCTGTGAGCCCATATACTTTAATTACATATCCATTTCCACTGGTATTGCTCAGTGCGCTGTATTTACCTGTTGCAGTAACATCAATGCCACCTGCACAACCTATGGTAAGTTCCGTATCGTCTTCGGTATCTAAGTTTAAAAGTATTCTACCATCTAGCAAACCACCTTTTAAACCCAAAGCACCTGTCATCCCTGTTTCTTCATCAATTGTAAACAATGCTTCTATCGCTGGGTGCGGTATATTCTTAGCCTCCAATAACGCCATTATAGCACTTACCCCTATCCCATTGTCAGCCCCCAGAGTAGTGCCTTTTGCCTTCACCCAATCCCCATCTACAAACATTTCTATGCCTTGCTTGTCGAAATTGAATGTTGTATCTGCATTTTTTTGGTGCACCATATCTAAGTGACTTTGTAAAACCACGGTTATCCTATTTTCCAGACCAGCCGTTGCTGGTTTTTTAATCAAAACATTGCCAGTAGCATCTACAGATGCAGGCAAACCCAGAGATTCACCAAATTGCTTTACAAATTGAATAACCTGTTCCTCCTTTTTTGAAGCCCTAGGCACAGCATTCAAATTCGCAAAATGGTTCCACAAAGATTTTGGTTCTAAAATAGATAAGGGGTTGTTCATATACCGCAAAAATCGGGAATTTAGGCTGCAAGTAAAAATTAAAGCAGGAATATTACGAATTCCTGTATTTTTTTACATAATTAATCGACCCCAATAAAGCATGTTTAGCCCAGGATTTGATGTTGCATTTTTTTTCTGGGAGTTGGTTATCATTTTTGTAGTCTCGGTTGATGCGCAAGAAAGCGCTAGGAAGGTATCCTAAACAAGAAGGTTACATGGGATACTCAATTATTTGGCAAAAACGCAGCCAAACTCATTTGGGTATTTTGGCTTTTCATAAAAATACTTGGCACACAGTAGCGGTCAACAAAGATTTTTTTCACATCAAGAAGAATAAAGCAACCCGGGTACTTAAAGGGAAGGTTTTAAATCCTTGCAGGTTTAGGTTGCAACTGCCTTTGCACAACCTACCTTTGCAGTATGGAAACAATGCAGCAAGAAACCCTTATCCAGTTGGGAATTACAGAATTAAACCCGATGCAAACTGCCGCACAAAAGGCCATTCTTAAACAAAACGACATATTATTACTTGCGCCAACTGGCTCTGGTAAAACAGTTGCATTTTTATTGCCCTTGTTAAGATTGTTAAATCCTGCTATATCGGGGGTGCAATGTTTGGTTTTGGTTCCATCTCGCGAATTGGCTTTGCAAATAGAAAGTGTATGGAAAAAAATGAGCACTGGTTTTAAGGTGAATGTTTGTTACGGGGGGCACAATGCGCAAACAGAAGCCCGAAACTTAAGTACCCCACCGGCATTGCTCATAGGTACACCTGGCCGCATTGCAGACCATATAAATAAAGGACGCATATCTATGGATACTATCCAATATTTGGTATTGGACGAATTTGACAAATCGCTGGAAATGGGTTTTCAAAATGAAATGGAATTTATTTTTAGAGAACTAAAAAACCTGCAAAAGAAAATATTGGTATCGGCAACTTCGGCTATTTCTATTCCAGATTTTGCCCAAATTAAATCTCCAAGTGTATTGGATTATATTCCTAAGAACACTACCAAATCTGATGAATTGACACTAAAATTGGTAATTTCTGAGGAAAGGGATAAGTTGCAAGCTTTATATCAATTGCTTTGCAATATAAATTCAGAAAGTGCGATTGTCTTTTGCAACCATAGGGATGCCTGCGAAAGAGCCGTTGGTTATTTAAATTCTAAAGGGATAGTATCTGCATTTTACCATGGTGGTATGGAGCAAAACGACCGCGAATTGGCATTGATTCGATTTAGAAATGGAAGTGTGAATTATTTGGTCACCACAGATTTGGCCGCAAGAGGATTAGACATTCCAGAAATGAAACATGTGGTGCATTATCAACTACCACTGCACGAAACAGAGTTTACCCACCGCAACGGGCGCACAGCCAGAATGATGGCCACAGGGACGGCTTATTTGCTTTTATCGCAAAACGAGAGTCAGCCTGATTACGTTTCAGATTATGTTCCAGAGTTTAGATTAAACAAACTGTGTAAGTTACCTTCTCTCCCATTTTTTCAAACGCTGTATATCAATGGGGGAAAGAAGAACAAATTAAATAAAATAGATATTGTGGGTTGTTTTATGCAAAAAGGGCAATTGGCAAAGGAAGATATGGGTTTAATAGAAGTGCAAGATTTTAATTCTTTTGTTGCCGTAAAAACCAAAACTGTGGCAGGTTTGCTTCAAAAAATACAAGATGAAAAAATAAAAGGAAAAAAGTGGAAAATTGGCGTGGCGCGTTAAATATTTAATTCAATTATTGTGTAAATTTTTTCATCATTTATGCCAAAAAGCTTAAACAGACTTGAGGCAATAATGCGCGAAGAAAAAAAGTGAATTAAACCCAAAATCCGCATCCGCCCTACAAATTCTATTGTGGAATTTGAATTAAAACTTATCCTTAAAATAAGCCATCCACTTGATTCCGTCTTGCACATAATCCGGGTCATAGGTGCGCGGTTTTCCAGTCTTGGGATATGGTGTACCGGCATTGTGTATGTGAAAAGCGCTTTTATAATCCTTTCTTTTCAAATACTTTCCATAGTTTTTGGTCATCCATTTCATGGCCCAAAAAACGCCACTATCTCCACGTAAGTCCTTCACTTTTATGTCAAAAAGCAAACATTTATATCCCATCAATTGAAATGGCCCCCAGCTGCTAGCCAAGTTTTGTATCGCCTCATCTCCAGCGTCTTCTAAGTCGGAGGTTGTTACATGCTCATAATTGTTTTTCACATGCAGTTTTACCCATTTTAAACGGGCATATACATGTTTTTCATACCGCGATGGCACTGGTTTCCTACCTCCACTTTCTAGCATGCAAAGCGCGGCCACATATTCTGGCGGAATTTGATAGTCCTCGCTAAATTGTTTAATTTCTGCACCGTAATTATCCATTACAGCTTGGGGTCCACTTTCTGCACCAGGCACATCTTTGCGCAGCGGAAACCAATAACCTTTAAAGTATAAAAATGAAATGATAGTGCCAGTAAAAAGCAAAATTGCAATGCGTGCTATTTTTACATTCTTCTTTTTCAAACAGGGCAAAAGTACTTTTACTATTTCAATTTCTTTTATTTTTGCGGCATGTATTTAAATCCACCTTGGTTGGAAAGAACTGAATTGCTTATAGGCAATGAAAAACTGTATGCACTGAACCAAAAAAATGTATTAATAATAGGCCTTGGAGGTGTTGGAAGTTATGCCGCGGAGTTTATATGCCGCGCTGGTATAGGAAACATTACCATTGTAGATGGTGATGTTGTTGACCCAACCAATAGGAACAGGCAATTGCCAGCCCTTTGCAGCAACCATGGAATATCAAAAGCAACCATCATGGCAGAAAGAATGCTCGATATAAATCCAGATGTAAATTTAACAGTGATAAACTCTTTTCAAAAACCTGAACATACGAGAGACTTAATCGCCAATAACAAATACGATTACGTGCTCGATTGCATTGATAGCATTACCCCAAAGGTTTTTCTTTTAAGGAGCTGTGTGGATAACAAGCAGCGGGTGATAAGCAGCATGGGTGCCGGCGGAAAAATGGATGCATCTAAAGTTTTTGTAACGGATATTAAAGAAACAAGAAATTGCCCATTTGCCCGGTTGGTAAGAAAAAGATTGCATCGTATGGGCATATACCATGGCTTTAAAGCGGTTTACAACGACGGAGAGATTCAGCGCGAAAGTTTGAAACTTACGGATGGCAGTAATTTTAAAAAAAGCTTTTACGGCACTATCTCGTATATGCCGGCCTTGTTTGGATTAAGACTTGCTGCGGAGGTAATTCAAGATTTATTGGATGAATCTTAAATATTGATAGAACAACCAAGAAGACTTTCGGCTAACTTTGCAGCAACAATTATAAAAAATGAAAGCAAAATACATTTTATGGATGCTGGCTGGAACTTTGTTAACCATTGCCGCGTGTAAGAAAACAACAAAAACAACCGATGACGGCACACCAGATGTTTCAGGTAAAACCAAACAACAGGTATTTATGATGCAAAAATGGAAAGTCGGAACTTGGACAGATTCAAATACAAGCATCGGTGTAGAAGATTATAACGATGCTTGCACCAAAGACGATAACTATTCATTTACTTCTTCAACTCAATATTTATTAGATAGAGGCGCTTGCACCAATGGTGATCCACAAACGGAGACTTTCTCTTGGTCTATGCCTACTGCAACGAGCAGTACAGTAAACATTTTCGGTTCTGATTACACCATAATTAGCCAAACCAACTCCGCCATAGTATTAAACAGAACCCATTTACTACAAGGTTATTCTACGAAAGAAATCTTGATTTTCGGTAAATTTTAAGGTTTTACCCCCAACGCATTCAGACCTTTTAATGCAGGTGCATTTTTAGGATCTTTTTTCAAAGCCGCCTTGTAATCTGCAATGGCGGCTTTTTTGTTGTTTCTATTTTCAAAAGTAAAACCCCTCAAGGCCAACGCATTGGCGTTTTCTGGGTCTACGTCCAAAGTTTTATTACACCACTCTTCTGCCCTTTCCCATTCTTCAAAAATGGAATAAATGACTGCCGAGTTGTACCTAGAGAGTCTATGACCACCATTTATTGTCGATGCTTTGTCATAGCAAGCCAGCGCGTCTTTGTACTTCTCTTTTTGCTGGAAATACAAACCCATGGCATACCAGGCCTCATCGCTGTATTCGTTAATAGCCAATACACGATCAAAGTAATCTTTGGCTTTGGGGTCGTTTTCTGCACTTTTTATCAGGGCAATTTGCATGGCTGCGTCATAATTCTTAGGATTCAATTGTAAGGATTTGTCGAAATATACCAGCGCTGTTTGGGTATCTTTTTGTTCTCTTTTACTTATGCCTAAATACAAAAATGCTTTGTCTGCAAAATCTTGTTGATCGGTCATGGTTTTTAGCAAAGTTTCCGCACTGGCATATTCCTGTCTTGCCAACATTAGTTTCGCCAAGGCCAATTTTGCATCTGTAAGTTTGGGTTCTATTTGAACAGCCTTTAAAAGGTGCATTCGGGCTTTTTTACTGTCGACTGTATCCAATTTCAATTGGGTTTCGCCCAGTCTGTAGTGATACATAGCACTCATTGAATCCAAATCCACTGCAGTTTGAAAATCCAAAACAGCATCTTTGTATTTGTCTTGAAAATAAAAGGTATTGCCACGCAAATAGTACAAATTGGCATTTTTTGGATCTGCATTTATTTTTTTACTCGCATCTCGAATATCCTGGTTAAAAGCAGTGTCGGTATCTGCAATAAACCTGCCTTTGCCATTTTTATTGCCACAAGCAAAAAGTAAACCTAGCCCTAAAAACACAAATCCGATTCGCAATACCATGGCACAAAATTAACAACTAGTCAGCTATGTATTCACACAGGATTGTAAAAAGGGCGATAATTGTGGGGTTGTTAAAATCTGTAAAAAAAAATGGTTGGTGACAACACCAACCATAGAGAGAAAAGGTTGATTGGCGATTTGAAAATACATGCAAAATGTTTTTGATTTGATGAATCCAGCGGAGTCACACGTTTATAGAAAAGACGAAATAGAAAAAACGTGTTTGGCGACATTTTTGCTTTTTTTTGCAAAAATGATGACAAACGCCCAAATTCAAATAACACAATCAAAGCAAAA
>Ga0105048_10000145_pt1 | contig 91831 bp, 67 predicted proteins | sample MAT05_FD_78382 | JGI IMG/M metagenome (GOLD analysis project Ga0105048, IMG submission 78382) | Freshwater microbial communities from Lake Fryxell liftoff mats and glacier meltwater in Antarctica - MAT-05 | ecosystem: Environmental > Aquatic > Freshwater > Ice > Liftoff microbial mat | place...
AGCGGATTGCCATCGGGTTCTTGGAAACTTACCCGTTCTCCGGGAGCTGTTACCACAATGGGAAGTACCACGTCAGCAACTGTTAGCGGTTTACCGGCTGGTGCAACATATACTTACACCATAACAAATTCGGCGGGTTGTATTTCAACCGCTTCAAATAATGTGGTTGTTAATGCAGTGCCAGCCGGACCATCAAAACCAACAGTGGGCAACATTACACAACCAACGTGTACGGTTCCAACCGGTTCCGTAGTGCTGAGCGGATTGCCATCGGGTTCTTGGAAACTGACCCGTTCTCCGGGTGGCGTTATCGCAACTGGTAGTACTTCATCTTGTACCTCCAGCGGCCTTGCGGCAGGCACAACATATACTTACACCGTAACAAATTCGGCGGGTTGTACTTCAGCTCCATCAAACAATGTTGTTATCACCACCCCCAACTGTTCAATATTAACCCTGGGCAACAGGGTATGGTATGATACCGATAATAATGGTATAAACAGCACAAGTGAAAAAGGCATACGGGGATTAACAATAAGACTGTATAGGGATAATAATAATGACAATACTGCGGATGGTGCAGTAGTTGCAACAACAACAACGGATGCTGCAGGGTATTATAAATTCAGCAGCCTGGCACCGGGTAATTATATAGTGGGTGTTGTAATACCGCCCGGATATATGAGTAGTTCTGTAAATGCAGGTGATCCGGATAATAATAAAGACCTTGATGATAACGGGCAGGTACTTACAGGGAATGAAATAAGGGGATTGGCAATAACGCTTTCGGTGGGTGCTGAGAATGATGGAGGTAAATCAAACACCAACACCAATAATACCTATGACTTTGGTTTATTGCCAGATTGCAGTTGCATCAATACTTCCGGTAATCTTTTAGTAAATGGAAGTTTTGAAAGCGGAACAACAGGATGGTCTGCTACGGGTGGCATCGTAACCTCCGGCACAGGATATGTTGCCTGCGGAAGTAAGAATGGGTTTAATAACTCCGGCGGTAAAGCATCTGTGGTGTACCAGGATGTGAACCTTGCAGCAGGAACAACGGTAGTTTTCAGTGGCTTTGCAGGCACACATACCAGCGGTGTATCCTGCAGTCCAAAACTAAGCTTGGTATTCCGCAGTTCTTCCGGGGCAGTGTTATTACAAAGGGATGTTACGATCACCCAAAATGTGGATTTGAATTCCGGTCAACTGGCATATTATACGATAACAGCAACAGCACCTGCAGGCACTGCAAAAGTGAGGGTGCAAAGTTCAATTAGCTGCGACTATGTGAAAATGGATGCATTCTGTCTTAAGGTAAGCGCTAATGCCCTTAGCAGGTCTTCTTCAGGATCCGCTTCAACCTCAACTGCTAAAACAGGGGATGCAGATATGTTGCCAAATGGATTGAATGTTGCGGTTGCACCTAATCCTGTTTCAAGTTTCTTTAACGCAATTATCAGCAGCGGCGACCGCAATACCCAAGTGCAGGTAAGAATTATCAACGCTGAAGGAAAGTTGATGACATTACAAAAAACAATGGCTAACACCAGTTTGAAAATTGATGCAGCGAGGTGGAGAAGCGGTATTTATTTTATGGAAGTGATGCAGGGCAACCAGCGCAGTGTGGTAAAATTAATTAAGCTGTAAACCTAAAAAAGTAGGTATGCAGGGAGGCAAAAACTTGCCTCCCTGCTTTGTTACGTATTTTTAATGATTATCCGCAAGTTGTAACAAGGGGCGAGTGGTGCAGAGCCATCGGCCCGATATATATTGTAACAATGGATTTCAATCCATTGAAAGAATGGAGAAACTAAAAAAAGAGCCGTAGCCCCCGACCATATTAACGGACTGTCTTACTAAAATATGGGTCGTGCCTATGGCACTCATAAACTTGAATAAGTTTTTTCAACGGATTCCGATCCGTTGAAAAAAAATTGCCGGGCCGCAGGCTTTAACCCAAATTTCGGATAGTCATGCTATTTTTTTTATAAGCCACTTGCCAAAATTTTATATATTCACACAACTATGCATAACCGCTCTTTTTTGTGCTTTGTAAAATAATTTAATATCAGAACTAATGATAATAAAAGCCAGCCGTGTTACTATTGCAAGCATCGTGCTTATGCTTTGCTTTAATGCGAAGGCCTTCTCTAACGAGGTTGATAGTTTGAATAAACTGCTGGCTTCCAATCTTCATGATACAGTAAGGGTGGATGTTCTTAATGCCCTCAGTAAAACATATTTTCATTCCAATCCTGATAAATCGGTAACAATAGCAACGTCAGCCAGAACACTCGCTGAAAAAACCGGTTACAAAACGGGGCTTGCACTGGCTGTTAAAAATATAGGCATCGGGTATTATCTGCAGGGGAAATACAAAGAAGCGGTAATTACATGGCAGCAGGCGATAGATGTGTATAGTGAAACAGGAGATAAAAAAGGAGTGGCGAACATGCTGAGCAACATGGGGGCAGTATATTTTAACCAGGGAGATGATGCCAAATCATTGGAGTTGCATTTACAGTCGCTGAAGATGTCAGAAGAAATTGGCGATACACTGAGAATAGTTACATCGCTCAATAATATCGGTTCCTTGTATATCAATAAACCTGCAACTTATAATAAGGCGCTTGAATATTGTTTGCGGTCGTATAAATTAAGTCTTGCTATAAATGATATGGATGCTATTGGCACCGCAACCGCAAACCTGGGAGAAATTTATTATAAACTTGGCGACGATGCCACATCGCTGAGGTATCTCAATGAGTCTGCAAAAGCCTATGAAGGTTCGGAAAACCTTCCATATACGCTCAACTACATCGGCAGGGTATATACACGGCAGAAACAATTTGGCAAGGCTGTGCAAATTCACACGCAGGCATATCAAACAGCCAAAAAACTTGATATCAAACTTGACCAGGCGCAGTCGCTAGTAGGCTTAGGGCAAACCTACCAGGCCAATGGGGATATCAATTCAGCAATTGATGCATTTAAACAAGCGGTGGAAATAGGCACGGGGTTAAACGCTGTGGCCGAAATAAAAGACGCATACCAGGGGCTTTCCGCATTGTATTCACAGCAAAACGATTTCACCAACGCATATAAATACCAAAACCTGCTGCTTGCAATAAAAGATACGATCTACAATATCAATACCGATAAAAAACTCGGAACCCTTCAGTTTACTTTTGATCTTGAAAAGAAAGAATCGCAAATTGATTTATTGAACAAGGACAAAGAAATACAGCAACAGGAAATAAAGAGACAAAAACTGGTGAAATATGGTTTTATTGGAGGCTTCACAGTTGTGCTCTTGTTTGCCGGGGTATTTTTTGCCCAGCGAAATCGCATTAGTAAAGAAAAAAAGAGAAGCGAAGAATTACTGCTGAATATTTTGCCGCAAGAGACTGCAGAAGAATTAAAAGAGACTGGTACTGCAAAAACAAAAAGTTTAGAGTCTGTCAGTGTGCTCTTTACCGACTTTAAAAATTTTACCCAGGCCAGTGAGAAGCTCACCCCGGAAGAACTGGTGGCTGAGATCAATCATTGTTACAGTGAGTTTGACCGTATAATAACCCGGCATGGGATTGAAAAAATAAAAACCATCGGGGACTCCTATATGTGTGCAGGCGGATTGCCTGTTAGCAATAAAACCCATCCTTTTGATGTTGTTGCTGCAGGATTGGAAATGGTTAAGTTTATTGAAGAAAATAAAAAAGAAAGACAGCAAAAAGGGCAGCCCTATTTTGAATTGCGTCTCGGGATTCACTCGGGACCCGTTGTTGCCGGAATTGTAGGGATCAAAAAATTTGCTTATGATATTTGGGGCGATACCGTGAATACTGCTTCCCGGATGGAAAGCAGCGGAGAAGTGGGAAGAGTAAACATCAGTGGCAGCACCTACCACCTGGTGAAAGATAAATTTACCTGCATTCCCCGTGGTAAAATTGATGCTAAGAACAAAGGGTCCATTGATATGTATTTTGTAGAGGGATAAGCGTGGGCAAGGTTAACTGAGGGAAGCCTTTTTTCTATTGAATGGAAATCATCACAGGTGCATTGGAAGCAACATACGCTCTCTTAATAGTTTGAATTATTCAAAAGGTTCATTTGTTTTTTTTAATCTGCACGTTTGATCTCATAGCGCTCTGCCCATTCTTTTGAAGTAGCTGCCGCTTTCAAATCCGCGTTCAATAAATTTGAACTGAAGCCCGGTGGTAACCGTACCCGCAACAGACAATCCGCAAATGGCAAACGGGGTTGGATGAACCAGCGTTTACACTTAAAAAAAAAGCAACCAAACATTCCTGCTGGTTGCTTCTGTATTCATTTTTTATGAGCTTAACTTGCCACTAAACGGAACCCGTTACCATGAATATTTACAATTTCAATGGTGCTGTCTTCTTTTAGATATTTGCGGAGTTTTGCTATGTACACATCCATGCTGCGGCCGTTAAAATAGGTATCGCTGCCCCAGATTTTTTTAAGGGCTGCTTCTCTTGGCAACAGGTCGTTTTTGTATTCACACATCATTTTCAGCAGTTCATTTTCTTTTGGCGAAAGCGTGCTCACCTTTCCATTGATGCTTAATTCCCTGAGGCGTGGATTGAAATGATAATTGCCCAGGTCAAATTCTGCATTCACTTCTTCCCGGTGCAGTTCTTCATTTCTTTTCAGAATCGCTTTTATTTTCAGCAGCAGCACTTCACTGTCAAATGGTTTCGTAATGTAATCATCAGCGCCCAGTTTATAGCCCTGAATGATATCATCTTTCATCGTTTTGGCCGAAAGGAAAAATAACGGCACGTCCGGGTTGATGTCACGGATCTCTTCTGCCAGGGTAAACCCATCCATGTTGGGCATCATTACATCCAGCAGGCAGATGTCAAACTTTTCTCTTTGAAAAGCAGCCAATCCAAGCTTGCCATCCCTTTCAAGGATCACATCATAATCGTTGAGTTCTAAATAATTTTTTAATACCATTCCCAGGTTGGTATCATCTTCACACAATAATATTTTCGGTTTTGTTGCTTCCATGATTTAAAAGTTTATTCACAAATAAAATGCATTCGTTTTTAACAATGCTAATATAGCGACTAATTTTTTGTTAAAGGTAGTTGTAACATACAGTAAAAATGATGCCGGGTTTGCAAAATTTTTAAGTTAAAAAAAGCCATCCGCTGATTCGTGGATGGCTTTTTTAAAATATTAAAACAGGTTGCGCTTATTTGAAGTCTGCTTCTGCCACACCCTCGTTTATTTTAAAGCCAGCATATTTTATAGTAAATTCCTGGCCCCCGGCGTTCCTCGTTATTTCGGAAGGCAGCAGGATTCCCCCTGCCTTGATGTAGTTTTTGAACTCAACTGTTTCAGTTACTTCCTGGTCGTCTGCTTTTGTTGTAGATTCTTCTTTCAGTAACAGGCCTGATGCAGCCGAATATTCCTGCACCGATATTTTGCCACTCGGCATGGTTACTTTAAGGCGGTAAGTGGCTTCTTCATTTACCTTTCCTGTACCGAGATAATCTGTTTTATAGGAAGTATCAGTGGCGTAAAATAATTGAGGGATGATTCCTTTTTCATCACGGGCTTCTTTTATTTCCTGCTCAGTCATTTCTTTCTTTTGTGGCCCCTGTTGCTGGTAGCCCTGCCCGCCATCAAATACCCTTTTCATCACCGTCATGGCACCCATTTTTAATTCGGTGTATTGTTTGTCTGGGCTCATTTTTTTATCAACACCTTCAAATGTCCTGCCCATCATATCAAGGGATATATCTGCAGAAACAGTGGTTACTTTTTTAATTTCATCTGCACCACCCACCGCTTTCAGGTAGCTGTTGATAATTTCGTAGGCAGAAATACTTTCGGTGGTCTTGGGTGTTTCACCTGTTTTTACATCCAGCGGTTTGTCAATTACCGGCTCGGCAAAGCGGTCATACTTTTTAATGGCATAGCCAAACTTCATCAGCTTAGGGATAATTTTAGACGCATTGCCGGCAATAACAATCCTTGAATTGTTTTCACTAAAATAGGTCCGGGAAACATTTTTAATATCCGCCAGCGTTACTGCATTGATCTTTTGCAGGTAGGTGCGGTAAAAATCCTTTGGCAGTCCATTGATAAGGATGTTGGTGGCATACTCAGCAGTTTTAGCCGGGTCTTCCAGCCCCAACGCAAAGCTTCCATTGAATTTGGCCTTTGCATTGCTGAGGTCTTCTGCTGTAATATTGCCATCCCGCATGTTCAAAATTTCCTTAAATAATTCTGAAGTGGCACTGTCTACCTTATCTGTACGAACGGCTGCAGTGGCAGTAAACGCACTTTGAAAACGACCACTGCCAACCCTTGAATAGCTACCATAAGTAAAGCCATGTTTTTCACGGAGGTTCATAAACAATTTGCTCTCTGCGCCACCGCCTAAAATGTAATTGGCTAACTGTAGTGCATGGTAATCTTTATTGTTAAGCGGGTTGTTGATCACATTTCCAACCCTCAATTCGCCCTGCACCGCAGTAGGAATATCAACAAAATCAATTTCAGTTTTGGTTGGGTTTTCAACCAATGGGATAGCAGGTAACGATAATTTTTTTCCTTTCCAGGCACCAAAAGCTTTTTCTGCCAGTGCCTTCGCTGATGCCGGGGTGATGTCGCCCACAAAAGTGAGGTACGAGCGGGAAGGGGTAACGTAATTTTTATAAGCTTCTTTTACATCAGTCAGTGTTAATCCTTTCACGGTTTCTTCGGTGGTAAATTCACCCTGTGCGGTATTTTTTCCATAACTCAATGCATTGTACACTCTTGTTGCAATAGTGGGGGTACTTTTTTCCTGCGTTTTTAAACCGGTAATGGTCATCGATTTTAGTTTGTCAAATGACTCCTGCGGAAAGGATGGATTTTTTATAGCCTCCGCCATCAGGGTAAAGGCTTTGTCAAAATACCTGGTTAACCCACTGGCTGATCCGCCGCTTGCTGTAAGATTTACATCTGCCCCGATCATATCAACTTCTTCATCAAACTTATCCTTGGTTAGGCGGGTGGTGCCTTCTCCCAGCATCTGCCCCATCAGGTCGAGCAGGCCTGCTTTGTTTCCTTCCTGCACCGGGCCAAAGTCGATACTGAAAGTGGCCCTTACTTTTGGCAATTTATGATTTTCCACCACCAGTACTGTTATGCCGTTTGGCATATTGAAAATAACCGGGTCTTTAATTGCAATCACCGGCGCAGGGCCTGCGGCGGGTGTTTTACTCCGGTCAACTTTTACCTGTGCCATGCCGTGCTGTAAACAAAAAATGCCGGCTGCAACTATTATAATTTTCTTCATTGTATAACTGATTTTATCGATGGTTGAATGAGAATATGGTTAACGGTGAGTGAGTTATTTTTTAGGTAAATAATACAATACTACCCGCTGGTTTTTGCCAAGGTATTTTTTGGCAACATCCTGAATTTCCTGCCTGGTTATTTTCCTGATCTCTTCCAGTTCGGTATTGATGTAGTTGGTGTTTTTGTAAAAAGTGTAACCATCCGCCAGGTTTTCGGCCACGCCAAGCATCTTACTGTTTTTGCCAACAAAATCGTTCTCAAACTGGTTCTGCAATTTGGTAAATTCTGCTTCGCTGATCAGGGTGTTCTGCAGTTTCAAAATTTCTTCATCCATATCATTTAAAAGGGTATCCAGCGGCGTATCGCTGTTAGGCAGTGCATACGTGATATAAGCTCCATAGTCTTCCAGTGCATAGCTGAATGAACCCACCTGCAAAGAGTTCTTTTTAACATCCACCATTTTTTTATACATACGGCTGCTGTTTCCCTGGCTCAATACAGCAGAGGCCATTTCCAGCGCCTTCGACTCTTTGCTCGTCATGCCCGGTACCCGATAGGCCGCCAGTATACCGGGTATTTGTATGTTGGCATCATAAGCAGTGTCAATAATTTCTTTGGTGATAGCATCTTCTTTTGCGGCGTTACGCACAATGGGTGCACCTGCGGGGATGTCACCAAAATACTGTTCCACCAGCACCTTTGTTTTAGGCACATCAATATCGCCTGCAATTACCAGCACGGCATTATTGGGGATATAATATTTTTTATTAAAGGCCTTAAATTCATCCAGTGTGGCTGCATCCAGGTCGGCCATGCTGCCGATGGGTGTCCAGGTATAGGGATGTTTTGTAAAAAGGCGTTTCATTGTTTCTGCGATAAAGTTGCCATAAGGCTGGTTATCTACCCGCATTCTCTTTTCTTCTTTTACCACCTCATTTTGCGTTTTTACTCCTATTTCATTTATTACGGGGTGCATCATGCGTTCGCTTTCAAGCCAGATACCGGTTGCCAGTTGGTTACTGGGAAACACTTCATAATAAAATGTGCGGTCCTGTGTGGTGTTGGCGTTGTTTTGTCCGCCATTGCTGCTTACCAGCTTCATAAATTCGCCACGTTTGATATTTTCGCTGCCTTCGAACAACAGGTGTTCAAAAAAATGTGCAAAGCCGGTCCTGTTGGTTTGCTCATCTCTACTGCCTACATGGTACATTACAGATACGGCAACTACCGGGGCCGATTTGTCCTGGTGCAATACCACATGCAGGCCATTTTTTAATTTGTATTCAGTAAAAGTAACTTTCTGAGCGGAGGCAGAAAATACCAGCAGCAGCAAGGAAAAAGAGTGAATGATTGGTCTCATATTTTTTTATTTGAATGTCAAATTTAAACAGTTATTCAACACCCCTGCACTAATAGGAGATTATTTTATAAGCGGTATTATATCTGTTTTTGAATGGGTATTGCCTGGTACGGAAAAGCCGTTTTTTTTAGGGATAAAAGCAGTTTCCATATTACTGCCAAGTTGTATCTTTCAGTAAATTTTTTTTATGGCAAATAAAGATGCCTTTATAAAGGCAGTAACAGCAGGCTATACTTTTAAAGGTGAATCTGTGCAGATAGGGGCAGCCGTGATGGATGGGGAAGTGATTGCAGAAGCTGGTGTTTTCCTGCCTTTAAAAACCCTGAACCGCCATGGGTTGATTGCGGGCGCTACCGGAACCGGGAAAACTAAAACCTTGCAGGTGATCAGCGAATTTTTGAGTGATGCCAGTGTGCCCGTACTGATGATGGATATTAAAGGTGACCTGAGTGGGATTGCCGCCAGCGGTACCGCCAATGATAAAGTAAACGACCGTTATCAAAAACTCAAACTTACTTATACGCCGGCATTGTTTCCTGTAGAGTTGCTTACGCTCACCGGCAAAGATGGCGTGCATTTAAGGGCCACCGTTAGTGAGTTCGGCCCCGTATTGCTAAGCAAAATTTTGCAGTTGAACGATACCCAGGGCGGGGTGGTTGCTATGATCTTTAAATATTGTGATGATACCAAACTTCCTTTGCTGGACCTGAAAGATTTTATTAAAGTGCTGCAGTTTGTAGGAGATGAAGGAAAAGCGGAGATAGAAAAAACCTATGGGAAGATTTCCACTACCAGCACCGGTACCATTTTGCGTAAAGTGATAGAATTGCAGCAGCAGGGTGCCGACCAGTTTTTTGGTGAGAAAAGTTTTGAGGTAGATGACCTGATGCGTATTGATCAGCAGGGCAGGGGTATGATCAATATTTTAAGGGTTACCGATCTGCAGGATAAACCCAAACTGTTCTCCACCTTTATGCTGCAACTGCTGGCAGAGTTGTATGCAAGCAGCCCGGAAGAAGGCGATTTGGATAAACCCAAACTGGTTATTTTTATTGATGAAGCACACTTGATTTTCCAGGAAGCCAGCAGCGCATTGCTGCAACAGATAGAAACCATCATCAAACTCATCCGCTCCAAAGGAATTGGTATTTTCTTCTGCACACAAAACCCGATGGATGTGCCCGCCAGTGTACTGGGGCAGTTAGGCTTAAAAGTGCAACATGCCTTAAGGGCTTTTACTGCCGCCGACCGGAAAGTGATCAAACAAACAGCAGAGAATTACCCGGAAACGGAGTTTTATAAAACGGAAGATTTAATTACCCAGCTCGGTATTGGCGAAGCACTGGTTACCATGCTGAATGAAAAAGGTATTCCCACACCGTTGGTGCATACCATGCTGTGTGCCCCAAGAAGCCGGATGGATGTATTGCAGCAATCCGAAATGGATGCCATCAATTCAAAATCAAAACTGGTGGCTAAATACAACCAGGTGATCGACAGCCAAAGTGCGTACGAAATATTAACTGCCAAATTGCAGGAAGCTGCAGAAAAAGGAGTAACTCGGGATGAAAAGAGAGGCAGTAAAAAAGAAGAACCCTCTGCATTTGAAAAAATTGCAGACAATACCATTGTAAAAAGTATGGTGCGTACAGCAGGCAACACCATTGTGCGTTCCTTGCTGGGGGCTTTGGGGTTGGGCGGAAGGAGCAGAAGCAGTTCTAAGAGTAAGAGTTGGTTTTAATAAAATGATGAGTGAGACTCCTTTACTGGTTAGGCTTTTTATTTATTTGAAAAAGCTTTTTTTTTATTTTATCCTGGGGGCAGGACTTCGTATTGTATTTACTCGCTTTTAGACAATACGATTTATATGATCAACAACAATGTGACAAAAGTATTCTCCTGCCGAATCCAATTGAATATCCTTTTCCATCTTGGTCCGCCTTCCCAGCTAAACCATATCAATGATGCTTTCCCCACCACATGATCTTCGGGTACAAAACCCCAAAAACGGCTATCCTGCGATTTATGTCTATTATCTCCCATCATCCAGTAATAATCCATTTTAAAAGTATAGCTGCCGGCTTCTTTGCCATTGATAAATATTTTGGCATTTCTTTCTTCCCAAACGTTATTTTCATATACCGCTATTACTCTTTTGTACAGGTTAATATTGTGGGCAGTTAAAGAAATTGGAGCTCCTTTTTTGGGAATCCATAACCCAGCGCCGCCAAAATCATCGGTTGTCCAAAGGTTTGAAAGTCCTGTGTAACAATAAGGATAAGTCTTACTATTTTTACTAATAAGCCTTGTCACAGAATCAACGCCCGGAATTGTTTTTAAAGCAGCTAATTCTTCTGCGCTTAAATTCAATATACATTCATTTGGATGTACGCCAAAATTAAAATCATTTGATTGAGCCTGTTCTTCGGTCATGTTTACGTGAATGCCTTTACTTTTGAGAACATCTTCATCTAAAACATTTTTTGTTTTCACACTATAAAAAGTAGTGGTATTAGTAAATTCAGAAGGCTTACCATTTATAAACAATGTTCCATCTACTACTTTTATAGAATCACCAGCAATACCAACACATCTTTTCACATAATTTTCTCTTTTATCTACCGGCCTTGTGGTAATTGTAAATTGCGACCATACCTGTTCTCTGCCCATATCTCTAACTAAATCATAGTATGGCACTTTTGAATCATATTATTTAGTCAGTGTATCTCCTCCGGGGAAATTAAATACAACCACATCATTTCTTTTTACAGGAGAAGCAAACCACCTTGTGTAAGGAATATGTATCCACTCTAAGTAAGATTTTGATTCAATGCCAGGAATCGTATGATGGACAAATGGCATTGCGATAGGTGTATCAGGTATCCGTTGGCCATAAGCAGATTTACTAACAAACAAATAATCGTTTATCAATAAGGTTTTTTCCATTGAGCTGGTTGGAATAGCGTAGGCTTCAAAAACAAAAGTACGTATCAATGTAGCAGCCACGATGGCAAATGCGGCGGCGTCGATCCATTCCCTGGAAGTTGACTTTTTGTAATTTTTTACAACAGGAATACCCGAATATTTTTCATTTTTAGAAAACCCCAGGTAAGGGAAATAAAAAAAAGGAAGAAAAACTGTTGCAGCATGATGCCAGAAACCAAAACGGCCAACATGTTCTACAAATTTTATGGCAATCCAAATGGTGATAAACTGACCGGCAACAGGAATTAACTGTAAAAAAAACCAGTATTTTTTCAATCCTATTTTTGCACCATGCACCAGGTAGTATAAAGTGGTATCATTGCTTTCCATCCTTCAATGCCTGCTTTCTTAAACATGCCGTATAAACCTATATGCCATCCTATAGTTGCCGCAATAAAAATGATCCAACCCATAGCTGTATTTTAAATTTTTTGATTGCTAAAAGTAGTATAATAATGCTTACCGACTAAAACCCATCCTAATTTGTTGAGGTTTCTTTAAGATACATGAGGCGTAAAATGGAGAAGCCCAAAAAAGAGATACTGCATGTATTTTACTTCTTCTATGGCAGCACATATTTAATAGCCTTTTTATCAGTAAAATAATCAGTATCACTGTTGTAAATTAAATGCCAGGTTTTAATACAGAGTCTACAAATGGTATAATCCAATATCTACATATTGCATTATATTTTATTTATAAAGTGTATAAGATGCTGATGCAGGACTGTGTGGTAAAATTTTGATGGTCAAAAGCACAGTAAAGGAAAAATGTACAAGAGTGCGACGCCACTGCAGTCTAATAGACATTCTAAAGCCCGGCCCATAAAAAAATGCAGCCCGAAAGCTGCACCCAATTATCAATTAAAAAATTATCGATTAGCCCTAAGCCACTTTCAGCATACTCATCTTACTCGTGCCGAATTTACGCTGGGCATAATCCAGGGTCACTTCAAAGGTTTTTACTTTTTGTGAAGGCAGTTCGTACATAGAGTCGGTTAAAATACTTTCGCAGATGCTGCGCAGGCCCCGGGCACCTAACTTATATTCCAGTGCCTTCTCCACCATAAAATCAAATACAGCCGGTTCAAAACTGAGGGCAATGCCTTCTATATCGAACAGGCGGGTGAATTGTTTGATCAATGCATTTTTTGGCTCCGTTAAAATATTGCGGAGGGTAGGGGCATCCAGCGGATTAAGGTAGGTGATCACCGGCATACGGCCCAGTAATTCGGGTATCAGGCCAAAATGTTTTAAGTCAACTGCGTTTACAAACTGCAATAGGTTTTTCGCCTGGAATTCCTGCAACTCTTTATTTACATTAAATCCAATGGCATGGGTGTTTACCCGGCGGGCAATCAGCCTGTCAATGCCATCAAAAGCGCCACCGCAGATGAATAAAATATTCTGTGTATTTACTTTTACCAGTTTTTGTTCCGGGTGTTTGCGGCCGCCTTGTGGTGGCACCAGCACTTCCGTTCCCTCAAGCAATTTTAATAAACCCTGCTGTACCCCCTCGCCGCTTACATCCCTGGTAATGGAGGGGTTGTCACTTTTACGGGCTATCTTGTCTATCTCGTCAATAAATACAATTCCTTTTTCTGCTGCAGCTACATCGTAGTTACAGGCCTGCAGCAAACGGCTGAGCATACTCTCCACATCTTCCCCTACATAACCAGCTTCGGTAAACACGGTGGCATCCACAATAGCGAAGGGCACATTCAGCATCCGGGCAATGGATTTGGCCAATAATGTTTTACCGGTACCGGTTTCACCCACCATGATGATATTGCTTTTTTCAATCTCCACATCGTTCTCTATTTTCTGGTTCAGCCTTTTGTAGTGATTGTACACCGCTACCGCAAGGATCTTTTTAGCATCATCCTGGCCAATTACATATTCGTCTAAAAATTTTTTTATTTCGATTGGCTTTCTAACGGTGAGCTTGTGGCTGTTTCCGGTAGCTTTTGCTTCCGGGTAGATCATCAGTTCCTGCCCAATGATTTCCTGGGCATGTTCTACGCAGTTTTCACAGATATGCCCTTCCTGTCCGGCGATTAATATCTTTACCTCATCCCGGCTGCGGCCGCAGAAAGAACAATGGAGTGTTTGTTGTTTTGCCATTTATAAAATAAATTTAGTTTCGCCTACCGGCATAAACAGCTTGCAAAGATAACAAAAGACTTCTCAATGAATGGATTAATGACAAGATAAGTGAGTAAATGGCTGCAAAAGGGGCGGCCTCATCCCTCTTATCCCGTCTCCACCTCATCCGCCTTTCGGGCACCTTCTCCTAAAAGAGAAGGAGAATGGATGAAATTTAAATGAAAGGGACGGCGCTTTATACCATTTCCAAACATGTTATCTTCCACATCCTCATAAAATCGTAAGTCAACAATACTTCCCGGACCTACCTACTTAGAGCGGAGTATCAATTTTTGAGCTGTTGTTTTTAAGTCCCCCTTGGGGGGATTTAGGGGGCCGTTCTTCAGACCCTGCTATTCAGCAGGCGGTATAAAATTTTGAGCTGTTGCTGGTTCCCCCTTCAGGGGGCGGAGGAGGTTTACCTGTTGCTGCACAATTGCCCCCATGCTTTTACAATGCGCAAAAAGGTTTGTGTTAAAATATGCATCCAGTTCTTTGCGGAGAGAAACAACTTTATAGTTTTCTGAAATTTCTTCCGGTATCATGGCATGGAATAAGGCAGATAATTGTTGCTGGTGCAGTTCAGCAAGTTGCGCCAGTTGTTTTCTTTCATCGGTTCTAATTCGTTCAATGGCCGCATTACCTAATTGGTGCAGCGCCATTTGTACATAGGTATGATTTTCTTTATAAAACTGGGGCAGGTACAGGTTGGCTTTGCCTTCAAAACACTGTTGGTCAAAGTCGATGGCTTTTATGCGGAAGGGGGTATTGTTGCCCGTTTCATTTTTTACCACTACAAAGTTGTAGCTCCTCATATCTCCCAGTAGCCTTGCAAAGCAGCGTTCGTTGAATCGCACAAATTCTGCTGCCAGTAATTTTTTTTCTGTGCTGGTTAAGCCGTTCACTGTTTCTAAAAATACATCCCCGGGTATTCCTTCAATATGTTCTTCTACAAGGGTGTTTTGATGGTATAAAAAATTGATGCGGTTGGGCGACAGTAATTGTTCTAATTCTAGTCCATAGATACGGGAAGCATCCGATGCTTTGATGTAGAAATAATCTTCGGTACCATTGGCTGTGTTGACAATGATGATCCGGAAAGGCATGCTGTTGGCAAACTCACAGAAATCAATAGCCGCAATTTGGTAAGCGGTAGCGGGTTGTTTTTTTAGTAAGCGGTAAGTGGCTGTTAATTTTTGCTCGAGTTGTTTAAAAAGTATTGCATCATACACTACATTTTCCCAATGGGTGTGTTTACCATTTTTATCCTTGATGGCATTGGTGTACTGGTAGTGGAATAATTCTTTGTAGTCAATTGGAATTTCAATATCTCTTTTGTAGTGCTGCAGGTATTGCTGTAGTGCATCACTTACAGGATACACTTCTTTCTGCATCAGCGGCCGGTCGTTTTCTTTGCTGAGTGCTGCATTGATGATTTGGGAAAACTGCATTGATTGTAAAGATAACATGGAATAGAATTATTCCTGACTGAATTTGCCATTCCTGCCAACGGGCAATGATTGCTGTTATAAATTAACAATGACGTGTAGCTGTTGATTGATGTTTTCATCGTTTATTTTTATTTTGGCAGAGTAATTGCCTAATTGGGTTTGGATCAAAAAATTATCAGTATGAAAAAGAAAATTTTACAATACAGAAAAGTAGCTTTTGCCGCATTGTCTTCCTTCCTGCTATTGATATCGCCGGAGGCTGTAGCCCAAAAGGAAGTTCCCATTTTTCCAGGGGGTAATAAAACAAGTACAGCTCCTAAAAAGGAAGTTCCCATTTTTCCAGGTGCCAATAAAACAAGCACCACTGCTAATAAAACAGTTTCTATTTTCCCAGGGGTAGATAAAACCAGTGGCCCGGTAAATACCAGGAAAATACATAAACACAGGAGAAGACATTTACCTCCCGGGCAAGCGAAGAAAATTTATGGCGGCTCCGCCAGGGACTATGCTCCGGGCCAAATGAAAAAAGGAGAAGGTGATGACAGGCATGACCGCCGGGAAGGTCATGGGAGGAAAAAACATCACAAAAAACATGGTAAGCATCATGAAAAAAAAATGATCAAATAGATTGGATATTTAACAACTTCCAATAATAAAGCCGGTTAGTTTTACTAACCGGCTTTGTTATTTATGTCCTTTTATTATATCTTATCCAACACCCCATCTACAATACCATAAGCAATAGATTCCTTAGCATCCATCCAGTAATCCCGGTCAAAATCTTTCATCACTTTTTCTAATGTCTGGCCGCAATTGTCTGCTAAAATTTGGGCGCCCATTATTTTTGTCTTCATCATTTGTTCAGCCATTATTTCCAGGTCGGCACTAACGCCCTGGCCGCCGCCGCTGGGCTGGTGGATCATTACTTCGCCATGGGGGAAAATAAAGCGTCGCCCTTTGGTGCCGCCACTTAACAGGATGCTGCCCATACTGGCGGCCATACCCATACAAATAGTGCTTACCGGGCTGCTGATCATCTGCATAGTATCGTACACCACCATGCCGCTGGTAACCATACCTCCGGGGCTGCTGATATAAAAAGTAATTTCTTTGCCGGGATCAAGTGCTTCCAGGTAAAGTAATCTTGCAGTAAGGTCTTTACAACTTTTATCATCTACCACGCCCCATAAAAATATCTTGCGCTGCTCAATAAATTTTTTGTCGAACTGCCACCCGCTCATCATTTTTTCCATTGGGTTTTCGGGCAGGTCTTTTGGTGTTTCTTCGTCTTCAAAACGTATGTGCTTGCTGTAGAAGTTCATTTTGTTTAGTGTTTAATTTATTACCCCAAACCCCTGAAGGGGCATTAGAGCCTGCTAACTAAAAGTATTTACCTGTTGGTAGCAATGGTTTTATAATGTTGTTGCTATTTGCTTTTGAAAAACAGCTAACAAATTTAATGCGTTGAATAAAGAGCTAAAAGTACAAGAGTGCGACGCCAATGAATTAAAATAGTAGCACCAAAGCCGGACTCAAAAATTTTATGATCTATCCTGTCACCCCTTTAGGCCTGTCCCGATTTTTTTCGGAAGGATGGGGGCGGCTTTAATCCTTCTTCGCCTTCCTTGGATTAATGGTGAGCACTTCATCCACGATGCCATACTCTTTTGCTTCTGCCGACGTCATCCAGTAATCCCTGCTGCAGTCTGCGGCTACTTTATCAACTGGCTGGCCGGTATGCTGCGCAATTACCTCGTACAGTTCCTTCTTTATCTTTTTAACTTCATTCACCGTGATCTCAATGTCGCTGGCCTGCCCGCCTGCGCCGGCGCTTGGCTGGTGCAGCATGATGCGGCTGTGTTTTAACGCAGTCCTTTTTCCGGGTGCACCGGCACACATTAATACTGCTGCCATACTTGCTGCCATACCGGTGCAAATGGTAGAAATATCGGGTGTTACAAACTGCATGGTGTCGTACATGCCGAGGCCTGCATACACGCTGCCGCCCGGGCTGTTGATGTACATCTGGATGTCTCTTGTGCGGTCGGTACTTTCTAAAAATAAAAATTGAGCGGTGATGATATTCGCCACTTCATCGGATACGGGATACCCCATAAAGATAATCCGGTCCATCATGAGGCGGCTGTACACATCCATTACCGCGATGTTCATCGGGCGCTCTTCAATGATGTTGGGGGTGAGGTTCGTTATTGCACCTACGGCTCCCGAAAAAGGGGGCTGGGCAGTAAATTTTTGAGCGTTCTTTTTTTGGTAATCATCCAGCAGGTTGCTGCTGATACCCCGGTGGTGTACCGCATATTTTTCAAATTCTTTTCCAACATTCATTTGATAATTTATTTAGGATAACAAATATAGTTGATTGATGCACCCAAAGATTATGCTATAAAAAAAATGCGACAAAAAGTCGTTCCCGTTGTTGCTTTCGTGTTTGGACCTTGCTCGTTTTGGCGTTTTCATATTGTTAGCCGATGCTATTTTTAAAGATATGAGCGGTTAAGTTTATTAAGTCCACCAATGTAAGCAGCAGCATGTTTTTATAAAATCCTTTAATCCCAATGATCCACCCCAATACCTGTTTAGACAAAAAACAAAAGCCAGCACAAATAAATGCGCTGGCTCTATAATACTGTTGCCTTACCCCCTTTTAGGGGATAGGGGGTGCGGTTTTAATGCTGGTGATTGTGCATCATCCCCGTCAATTCCGCCGATGTTACTTCTTTTTCTTTTGGAGATACCTGGCTTTGAGCCCAGTTAAATAATTTTCCTGTTACCAGGCGGCGATAGCTGCTATCCACCTGCTTTTCATCTTTCATCATCCTGTCAACATAGCTGTCTAACCAACTGGTATCTTCTCCCATATTCATACTGCCAAAGTATTGCATCACTTCTGCTTTCATGGACGCTTTCAGTTCTTCGGCAGACACGTTCAGGCTGTTGTCTTTAATGATCTTATCGCTGATGAGTGTCCATTTCAACTGGTTGCTGAACATAGGAAATTCTGCCTCTGCTTCTTCGGCAGACTTAGCCTGTTCGCCCCCGGTTTGCAGCCATTTCTTTAAAAACGAAGCAGGAAATTGCATTTGTGTTTCGTCTAATAAATAGTGGTACAACTGGTCTTGCAGTTGGTTATTGCTCTGGCTAAGCCAATATTGTTCAATTTCTTCTTTCAGTTTAGTCCTGAATTCTTCTTCTGTGGCCACGGATGCTCCCGGGAAAACTTCATTGAAAAACGCTTCGTTCAGTTCCTTTTTTTCAACCAGGCCAATTTTTACAATGCTGAGTTTAAAATACTTGCCTGCTGCCGCCTGATCGTCTTTTTCAAAACCCAGGTCCTGCTGCATCATTTCCAATTTATCTGCAGCAAAGCTTTCACCTAATTGACATACCACCGTATCATCTTTCTTTTTGCCTGTCAATTCTTTCTGGAGGGCCGGAGAAAAATATTTCAGGATAACCGAATTTTCTTTTTCAATTCCACCTTCCACTGTATTGCCGTCATTATCAGATTCGGTAAACAAAACATTTAACACATTTTCTTCGTTGTCTATTACTTCAGGCTCCGTCATCTTGCCAGCTTTTATCAGCATCCTGTCCACTTCTTCCTGCAACATTTCTTCTGTTACCTTCACTTTATGCAGCGTAACATTTGCGTTATTCAAAGGTGCAATTTCAAATGCAGGTTTAAGGCCAATCTCAAAACCAAATTCATATTCAGAAGGGTTATTAAAATCCAGTTTGCGGATGTCGGCATCCAGGGCAATTGGCTGGGCGAAAATATCAGGCTTTTCAGTTTGCAAATAGCCGTATAATTCTTTTTCTACTGTTTTTAGTATTTCGTCGGTGTAAATAGATGGGCCGTACATTTTCTTCACCATGCCTGCGGGCACCATACCTTTTCTAAAGCCGGGGATATTGGCTGTTTTACTGTATTCTTTTACTTTTTTTTCAAAAGTGGGAAAATAATCTTCTTTGCTGATTTTTACGATGATCTTGTCGTTGAGGAGACCAATGTTCTCTCTTGCTACTGTTGCCATTTGGTTGATTGGTTTATTTGTTTAAAGGTTTATTAGCTGCTGGGATCAGGTGCTGTTGCAGTTTACAGAAAGAACTTTTAACTGAAAGATTTTACAAGCACCGTACTAATAAACCAACCACCAATAAACCAAATTTGTCCGGATGATAGGGGTCGAACCTACATGGATTACTCCGCCAGATCCTAAGTCTGGTGCGTCTGCCAATTTCGCCACATCCGGGTTGCTTTTCCGATCCTGGAACTGCCTGTGCTGGACCAAAAACGGTTAAGGGGTGCAAAAGTAAGGGAAATCTTTAAAAGAAGGAAGGGAAAAAACTAAATAATTCTACTTCCAGCTCCGGTTGTTTGCAGGGTTGCTGCCTGCAAACAAAAACTTCCGGTTTACTGAGCTGTTTGCAGGGGCAGATCCCTGGGGTAATTCCCGCAGTATAACATCACGCTTTACCAATATGATGATTTTAACTATATAACAGGCGTATTTTTTGTAAAACAAAAATAATTGCAAAAATGAAAATTTAATTGGTGCAATAATAAAGGCGTAACTATATTTGTCGCAGATTGATTGCCAATTTATCAGCCTTTGTTTTAGTTGCGTGTTTTCATGCTTCAAAGGCAAAGGCTGAGTCTATTAAAGGAGGCAGGGGTGATGGAGCAGGCTAAGCATAAATGTCCTGGTGGTACTGATAATGTTTGATTTTGTTTCAACAGTCTTTTCCGAACTCCATGAGTTCGCATTCAATATAACGCCTTATTTTTTCGGTATTCAACTGCTGTTACCTGCGCATTTTCTTAACCAGGTAGTATCCGCCTGCAATTAAAAAATATAACAGGGCAGCCAGCGCCAGCAGCCATTTTACGATGGCGAAAATACAGGTTGCCAGGGGAATGGCATCAGCGTAATGGCCATGCAGGGTGAGGAGCATACCAATGTTTTCAAATATATCCAGCAATCCGGCAGCGATGGAGCCATAAGCTAATAACAGCCCCGTATTGGCAGCTGCTCCATCATATATACCAGCAACCATTTTGCAGGCGTTGTACAAGAAGGCCGCATAAAACAGTAAAAAAATAAAATCTAACTGGGTATTTATTTTGGCGGCCGTGATATTATCACTGTTGCGCTGCGCTTTCCAGGCATCCAGCACAGCAGCGGCTTTATCACTGTTATAAGCAAACTCCAGGTCGAGGATACCATAAGGAGTGGTGGCGGTTTTTAGCGGCGCACCCGTTTTTGCCATTACAACCAGCATTACCAGCGTGCCGGTTGATACGATAAGAAAAAAATATTTACGCATCCAGTTGTTTTAAATCCGGTCAACTGTTAATAAAGCGTTCTGATACAAAATCCCAGTTGAGTACCTTCCAGAAATTGTCAATGTAGTCCGGTCTGCGGTTTTGATATTTCAGGTAGTAAGCATGTTCCCATACATCGAGGCCAAAGAGTGGAGTGCCTTTTACTTCTGCAATATCCATTAATGGGTTGTCCTGGTTGGGGGTGGAGCTGACGATCAATTTTTTATCGCTGTTCACTAACAGCCATGCCCAGCCGCTTCCAAACCTTGCTTTGGCTGCCTCTGCAAACTGGCTTTTAAATTTGTCAATTGAACCAAAATGCTGGTTGATTGCAGCGAGTAATTTATCCGAAGGCTGGGTGCTGGTTTTTGGGGTAAGGCTTTTCCAGAATAACTCATGGTTATAGTGACCACCGCCGTTGTTCCGCATTTTTACAGAATACTTCGAAATTTTGGCCAGTACATCTTCCAGCGGTTTTTTTGTATCCACAGCTTCTGCCAATGCTGCTTCCTTTAAATTTTTGCTGTAAGCGCCCGCATGTTTATTGTAGTGAATTTCCATGGTGACGGCATCAATGGCTGGCTCCAGCGCATCGTATGCATAGGCCAATGGTTGCTGGTCGAAGCCAATATGGGTTGATGCGGCTGCTGATTTTTCAGCGGCCAGTAATTTTCCAAACGCAGGGCCAGTCAGCATAGCGCCGATACCAACGGTTGCAGAGGAAACGATAAATTTTCTCCTGGATGATTTTTTCATAATTATGTTATTAAATGTATTTAAACTATTACTTGCGGACTATCCTCTTAACAAGCGGTTTGGATAGTTGCTTCATTTTATTAAAAGAACGGTAGTAGAATTCTTTGTTAAACAATTGTGAGTCATGCATTGCTTTATAAGTAAGAAAAATCCCAACCGGGATCAACACAAAGATAGAGAGCCACATACCGAACCAAACCGACGTGATATTTTCTTTAGCAAATTTCTCTCCAAAAATATTCAGTAAGTGAAAAATAATGAAAAAGATGATGGCCGTTACAAGCGGCATTCCCAGTCCGCCCTTGCGAATGATAGAGCCTAACGGTGCGCCTATAAAGAACAGCACCAGGCAGGCCAATGAAAAGGCAAACTTGCGGTGCCATTCAATTTCACTAAAACGGGTATCCTGCTTTTTGGTTTCCCATTCGCTGGCCGTAAACTGGTACGTATTTTTTAAGGAGTTGGCAATGGTAATGGCATTTTCAAACACGGTCAATTTTGCAGAATCGGGTATTAGCTGGCTGAAGTTTTTTATTTTCCGGGTGCTTACCGGTGCTTTTTTCCATGCACTGTCTGGCAGATCGTTGTAGTGCAGTTGCAAAGCAGTTTCCTTTTTTAACCTGCCCGAAAAACTATCTGCAACTTTTGTCAGCGAATCTATGTTCCTGTTAAGTTGCCGGATGCTCAGCATCTTGGAGTCGTTCTGAAACACAGTGTCGGACGTTTTTTTCATTTGCAGCGATGACACATCAAAGAGTTTTTTATATTGTTTAAATCCAAGTTTAATAAATTCTGTGCTGGTGTCGCCTATATTACCCCGTTCCTGGTAACGGTAACCATTCTCTAAACTAAATTCCAGGAATTTTTTATCCGGCGAAATTGTCATGGTGCCTTTTTCTGCAACAATGCTGTTATCCTGCAACTGGCCCTGTTGCTCATATATCACCACGTTGTGAATGGTTTTTTGGTCCTTATCTTTTTTGCCTACTTTAATGGCAAAGCCCGGTATCTGTGTATAAAACCTTCCTTCCTTCAGATCGAGTGCCGGTTTTTTATACACAATATCATAGTAGATGGTTTTAAATTTAAGGTTGGCAAATGGAATCACATTATTGGCAAAGAAAAAACTCACTCCACAAAGAAAAACGGAGAACCAAATTAATGGCCGCATGAAACGCAGTAAGGAAACACCGGATGATTTGATGGCTACCAGTTCAAAGCTTTCACCCAAATTCCCAAAGGTCATAATGGAAGAAATCAGTATTGCAATGGGGATAGCCAGTATGAGCAGCGAGGCGCTGGCGTACCATAAAAATTGTCCGATGGTGAAGAAGTCGAGGTCTTTGCCAACGAGGTCGTCAATGTATTTCCAAAGGCTTTGCATCATCAGCACAAACAGCGCGATGAAGAACGTTACCACAAAGGGCCCGATAAAAGATCTCAATATGAGTTTGTCTAATTTTTTTATCATACCCCCCGATAGCCGCCAGGCAAGGTTATTAAAAGTAATGTTTATCTTGTATTGGTAATGACTGAAAGAACAAAAATAGACCTTTCTTCCAAGGAACTTGAATTGGTCTGCAACACTAACTGGATTTTAACCAGGCATGTGATAATAAAAAAAGTGTATGAACTCTTCGGGCAGGTACTTCCTCACCTGGAAAAATCACTGGCAGCCGGAAAAGCACAATTGCCCCGGGAAGTATTTATTAAGCAGCCTAAAATTTCAAGGGGAGAAAATTACCAGCAGCTTCCCTACGTTATCCTGGATTATCCCGGATATTTCAGCAGGGAAGATACCGTTGCCATACGCACATTTTTTTGGTGGGGAAATTTTTTCAGTGTTGCCCTTCAGTTATCCGGCAACGTTAAAGAAGATATGTGCCTGCGGATCAGGAGCCATTTTAATTACCTGCAGCAAAATGATTTTTGGATATGTGTAAACAATGATCCGTGGGAGCATCATTTTGACAAAAGTAATTACCTGTACATAGGAGATATTACAAGTGAAAATTTTGAGGATATACTTTACCGTGAGCCGTTTATAAAAATTGCAAAAAAAATCCCGTTACAACAATGGCAGGATGTACCCGGTTTTATTACAAACTCCTTTGATGAAATAGTACAAATGCTGAAAACTGGTTAGGCACCCAGGCGGTGAAAGAGGTCTTTTACCTGGTATTCCCATAACTGGCTTTGGTCTTTCACTTCTTTTTTCTCTGCAAAGTCTTTTATGATCAGGATGGTCTGGTTGGTTACTTCTGATTTATCGATGCTAAACTCAAAATACTCTTCTTTGGGCGAATGCGTCCAGTGAAACCGGATATATTTATCCTCTTCTCCTTCCATCAGTTCCGCTTTTTCATCGGCTCCATTCCAGGAAAAACTGAATATGCCATCCCTTTCATCTACTTTGTCAGCAAACCACTCCTGCAGGCCTGCAGGGGTGCTTAAAAATTCGTACAATATTCTCGGAGAACATCTAACAGGATATTCCAGCGTGTATAAAACTTTCTTACTCATCCAAATAAATTAATCATTCTTCAATAATGCAATAATAACAAATTAAATGCGGCAACAAAATATTTTCTCAACTATTTTTGTTTATACTTCATGTTTTAAAGGTTAAACAAAAAAAATATTTTCTAAACCTGCAGCCAAAATTCAATAAATATATTTTTGTTAAACATTAGGAAAACCTCTAAATTGGACAGGATATAAAAAAAACCTGCTTTCCTCCTACTACCACTACTTATTTTAAGCAATTAATTTAAACCCTTTAATACTATCTGCTTATGAGTATGCGTCAGCTCAAAATCACTAAGTCTATCACTAACCGTGAAAGCCAGAGTTTAGAAAAGTACCTGCAGGAAATTGGTAAAGTTGAATTGATCAGTCCTGAAGAAGAGGTAAAGTTAGCAGTGCTGATCCGCCAGGGCAACCAGTCGGCATTGGATAAACTTACCAAGTCTAATCTTCGTTTTGTGGTATCTGTAGCTAAACAATACCAAAACCAGGGACTTACTTTACCCGACCTGATCAATGAGGGGAATGTTGGCTTAATTAAAGCTGCCCAGCGATTTGATGAAACCCGTGGTTTTAAATTTATCTCTTACGCGGTTTGGTGGATACGCCAAAGTATTTTACAGGCTTTGGCCGAACAATCGAGAATTGTACGGTTGCCGTTGAATAAAGTCGGTCTTACCAACCGTATCAGTAAGGCATATTCCCACCTGGAACAGGAGTTTGAAAGGGAGCCCACCGCAGAGGAAATAGCATTTTACCTGGATATAGAAACCGAAGAAGTGTCGTCCACGCTGGGTGCCGCTGCAAGGCATGTGAGTATGGACCAGCCTTTTGCTGAAGGGGAGGAAGGGTCACTAATAGACGTGCTGGAAAACCCCAATTCAGAAAGCACTGATATGCACCTGGTATTCAGTGCTTCGCTGGCAGAAGAAATAAACCGCTCATTAAGTACTTTAACAGAAAGGCAGAAAGAAGTGATCAGGTATTTTTTTGGTATTGGTGTAGATCATGCACTGAGCCTCGAAGATATTGGCGAACGATATAACCTTACGAGGGAAAGGGTGAGGCAAATCAAAGACAAAGCGATTACCAAGTTAAGGGCAGTATCCAGGTGCAAGCTTTTAAAACCATACTTGGGAGCATAAAGATTTCATACATTTGCAAACTTGATTAGCGTGAACCTTTAAGGTTCACTTTTTTTTTATTGGGGATTTTTATGATTGATATGAAGGTATGATAGGGGTAAGCTGATAAAATATCTCACTTTAGTTGCGATATGTTTTGTGTGAAGACCAAATTAAATGATTTGATAGACAAAGCCGGGGAATAAAATATACACCCAAATGGCAGAATAGATCACACAAATCATAATACTCATAATCAATCATGGATCCATAGAATCATAAATATGCAGAGCTTACCCGGATAATCATTGGCCTTGCGATGAAGGTACGCAGGACATTGGGGTTGTGTTTTCCGGGAATTGTTTACAAGCGGTCTTTAATAGAGCTTAAAAAAGCGGGACTTTCATTTGTCGTGGAAAAAGTGCAACCTATATTTTGTGAAAATGAATGGGTTGGTGCAGGAAGAGTTGATATTTAAGTTGATGTAGAAGCGTTACTGAAACTGAAAGCAATAGCTTAAGTTAATAATGCCGGCTACAGCCAAATACAAAATTGCCCCGAAGCAGTTAAGATTGAGGTTGGCTTACTTATCAACGTTGGAAGTACAAGTCTCCAATTTAAACGTTTTGTAAATAAAAATATTTAATGCGAATCATAAAAATCAAACAGATCATCAATAAGAAATAGTAAATTATAGAAATCATACAAAATCATCGATAAGAAATAGTTAATCATAATCATAACAATCATACAAATCACCGATACAGATCATCATGTTCAATTCATTATCAGAAAAATTAGAAAGTGCCTTTAAAAATATTAAAGGTGAAGGAAGAATATCCGAACTGAATATTGCCAATACGGTAAAAGAAATACGTCGTGCCCTGGTGGATGCGGATGTGAATTATAAAATCGCAAAAGAATTCACTGATAGGGTAAAAGAAAAAGCACTTGGTGCAAAAGTGTTACTGGCTGTAAATCCTGGTCAGCAAATGATTAAGATTGTGCAGGATGAGTTAACTGAATTAATGGGGGGCACAGAAAGTGAATTCAACATTTCCGGTAACCCGGCCATTATTTTAATTGCAGGGCTGCAGGGTAGTGGTAAAACAACTTTCAGTGGCAAACTGGCCAATTATCTTAAAACTAAAAAAGGTAAATCGCCACTGCTGGTTGCAGCAGATATTTACAGGCCGGCTGCGATTGACCAGTTGGAAGTATTGGGTGGCCAAATTGGTGTGGAGGTATATGCGGAAAGAGAAAATAAAGATACAGTTGCCATTGTGCAAAATGCCATAAAGGAAGCAAGGTCTAAAAATAAAAATGTCATCATCATAGATACTGCCGGCCGCCTGGCAATAGATGAAGTGATGATGACGGAAGTGGCAAATATCAAAGCTGCCGTCAATCCACAGGAAATATTGTTTGTAGTGGATAGTATGACGGGCCAGGATGCCGTGAATACCGCTGCTGCGTTTAACGAACGCCTTGATTTTAGTGGTGTGGTATTAACCAAGTTAGATGGTGATACCCGTGGAGGTGCGGCACTGTCAATTAAATACACTGTAAACAAACCCATTAAGTTTAGCAGCAGTGGCGAAAAAATGGATACACTGGATGTGTTTTATCCTGAGCGAATGGCGCAGCGTATACTGGGCATGGGGGATATTGTGAGTTTGGTAGAAAAAGCACAGGAGCAATTTGATGAAGCTGAAGCAGCTAAACTGGAAAAGAAGATCCGCAAAAACCAGTTTGATTTTGAGGATTTTAAAACCCAGTTGCAACAGATAAAAAAAATGGGCAACCTGAAAGACCTGATGGGGATGATACCCGGCGTGGGCAAACAAATAAAAGATGTTGATATAAATGACGACGCTTTTAAAGGTATTGAGGCCATGATCAATTCTATGACCCTTCAAGAAAGACGCAACCCTGATTTAATTAACCCCAGCCGAAAGCAGCGTATTGCCAAAGGCAGCGGCAAAGATATTGCCGAACTTAACCAGTTTTTAAAGCAATTTGAACAGATGAAAGGCATGATGAAGATGATGAATAAAATGCCAATGGGCCGTATGCCGGCAATGGGTAAAAGATAATACTGCGTTACATTATATAATTTTAAAGCTGGAACTTCACGGCTTTTTTTTGTGTCATCGACTGTTATTTTTGCTAACTTTATTTGCGTGTAAAAGCAACCATTCTCCCTTTAATTGCGATTGCTGTATTAAACCGGCAATAATTATCTAACGATTAAAGGACCAACCATAAAACGAACTATTTTGCCAGAGCGGCAGCAACTCATACATATCATCCAGGGTTGCGTAGAAGCAAACAGGCAAAGCCAGAAAGAATTTTATCATTCCTACTTCGGCTTTGCAACGGGTATCTGTATGCGTTATTGTAATACTCAGGACGATGCTATGGAAGTGGTAAATGACGGTTTTTTAAAAGTGTTCAGAAGTATCGGAACCTTTAATCCAAGGCATGAAAATTATGAGGCTTCACTGATGGGCTGGATGAAAACGATTATAATCAATACAGCCATTGACCACTTCAGAAAAAACAAAAATAATTATTTAACCAGCGAAATAGATGGGTCACACACTGAAATAGCCAGTACTTTAGAAACAGCGATCGATTCAATGTCTTATAAAGAGATTATCGGGATGGTACAATCTTTATCTCCAGGTTACCGTGCAGTCTTTAACCTGCATATCATAGATGGGTACAAGCATGAAGAAATTGCACAGCAGTTAAATATTTCTGTGGGTACCTCAAAATCAAATCTTGCAAAGGCAAGAATGAATATTCAAAAAATGCTGAAGGAGGCAAATTTAAAATTGTATGAGCAAAAAAGAGCCATTTGAATATATTGAGAACAGGATAAAGCAAGCTGCTGAAAATAGCCAGCCCGCTTTTGATGAGAAAGCGTGGGTAAAAATGGCGACCCTGCTCGATAAAGCAGAACATAAGCAACGGCCTTTTTTATGGTGGTGGTTTATGCTGCCCTTGTTGCTGGTTGTTACCTGGGGTGTTTACACATTATCGATACGATCGGATTCGTCCGAAACAAAATATGAAAATGTTGCTAAGCTGAAAATTGAAACTGAGCAGGAAATAACGCCTGTTGATAAAAAGCAAATGAATTCAATTGCTGATAAGACCGGTCCGGCGTTACCGCCCGAAAAAGTTACTGTTCAAAAAAATAAACCTGTCAATAACAGTAAACTGAATGCTGCCGGCATCCGGGAAAGAAACACGCTCAATCAGCAAACAATAATGTTCACCGATGAAAATAAGCGTAGTTCGAAGCCAGTTGATAAACTGGCCGTTACAGTTAGCAAAAGTAACAGCCCTGACAAAAATGAGATGGAAAAAAATACGTCATTCAGAAATAAAAAATCCAAAGCTGTTAGAAATGAAGTTGCTCAGGTTATCATTGACGTACCTGGAGAAAATGCTGTTGTTGCCGATGCTGTTTCAGATAGTAAAATAGTTGATGCCAATATCTCAACAAAACAAGCAGTAAAACAAAATGCCCGGGATGAAAAAATAACCGCAGAATACCTTGGGCAAAATATTCAAAAGGATAGTGTTAAAAATACCGCAGTGGATCACAAATTCATAGCCCGGGATAGCAGTATTGGAATTACGCAAAAACTGAAGGCGAAGAAAAATTCACCTTCAGTTAAAGGAATTTATTTAGTGGCATCGGCCGGCGCAGACATAGGCAGTGTTAAACTTTTTTCTTTTGCTAACAGCACGGTCACGTCAAAATATGGGCTTGGTATTGGCTACCAGTTCAATAATAAACTGAGTGTGCAGACAGGACTGTATGTGTCTGATAAAAAATATAGTGCCGGACCTGCCGACTATCATCCTAAAGAAGACTCGTACTGGAACTTCGTACAGCTTACCGGGGTGGATGCAAGTTGCCTGGTATATGAGATACCGGTATCGGTAAAATTTAATTTTATTAATAAGCCTGCAACAGCCTATTACGGAATGGTTGGTATATCCTCTTATATCATGAAAAGAGAAGGTTATAATTACTGTTTTAACCGGAATAATATTGCTTACGAGAAATATTGGGTATATACGGGTAACAAAAATTTATTTTCTATACTCAGCTTTGCTGTCGGTATTGAAAAACAATTGTCTTCAAAAATCGCTTTGCTGGCTGAACCCGCTATCAGCATCCCATTGTCTGGCGTTGGTGATGGAAGTGTAAAGTTATTTTCTACTGCCCTGCAAATCGGCATTAAATACCGGCCATCTGCAAAGCGATGAATCAATGTTTTGCTTAGTTAATCTAAGCAGCTATCGAAGGACTGATCTTACGGTTAGATCGTTTAATTTCCAAACTGTACGCCGGTTTTTATCCTGTTCAACAAAAGATTGTAACAGTTACGCACCAGCCGGTCAGCAATTTCAGCCCGGCTGGGAACATTTACGCCGCCGCTGTTACTGATCAGGCTCCAGTCGGCAGGTGTCAGCGCCTGGCTGTCGCCGGTGTAGGTAGCTGTTTCCACCCGCCAGTCATAATTGTCAGGAAAACGGTCATACAATAAATTGTTACCGGTAGCCTGTTCGTAAATACGGCATTCTAAGGTGGCCCTGCTTTGCAGGTATCTTGAATTTACATAAACGGTTGCATCGACCGTTTTATAAACAGGCTTGGGTGGTATTGATTTTGTAGTTCCTGTTTGTATTTGTTTGCTTCGCCGGAATGTATTTCGGTTATTGAATACCTGGCCCACATACAATTCAGTAAAGTTCAGCTCCACTACCCGGTCTGCCCTTACCCGGTTGGCGTTGGCATCCCGGTCCGAATAAAACCGTACGTCGCGGTAAGTTTGTGCGTTCAGGTCGTTGATGATCTGTTGCTGCAGCCAGTCGTTTTGAAAACCCCAGTAATTATAGCTGAAATTATAATAGTTGGCAGCCCTTACAATTACTTTAATCGTGGCCCGGTCAAGTGCCTGCTGCATCATGGTCTGCACATTGTCATAACCGGGGATCACATTATTTGCTTTATTGAAATAATCAAAGGCATTTCGGGCAGCCTGGCGGTTATCAAATGTCATGAATTCCAGCCCCTGGTTGTAATATTCTTTAGCCGCATTGTTTTTTGCTTTTGTAATTGCCACAGACGGATCCCATAAATCGGGGACCGCATTTTTTGCGGCGGGCACGGCGTTTATTTTTTCGTACATCTGCTGCATTACACCAAACTCTTTCAGCAACTGAATATACCGGTCGCCGGGTGGCAGGCTGTTATAACTTGCCTGGTTAAGCGCTTTGCGTTTATCCACGGCCGCCTGGTAAGCACCCGGTAAAAAAGACAATGCTTCTTTATCTGCCGCATTTTTATTTAATCTTTCTGTCAACTCAAATACAGTATTGTCTTCCGGTGTATAGTATTTTTTTAATTTTCCACCAGTACTGCACCCAACCAGTAAAAACAGCAGGAGCAGTAAAAAATAATTTTTCATATCATTTGTTTATAGCTGATTAACATACAGTTAAGCCCCATTTTCGGCCTCGAAGGTGCTACTCCTTCCATTACCAAAAATAACCCTTTCACCGATTATTTACCTGCAGGGTACAAATATTTGGATTTTGTTACTTAGCTCATTATCTTCGCCATCCTTATTTAAGGAAAATAAACCCTATTTATTCACAACCCAAAAAAATTTCTATTTTTTATGGCTGTTAAAATGAGACTGCAACGCCACGGGTCTAAGAAAAGACCTTTCTACTTTATAGTAGTAGCAGATGGCAGAAGCCCACGTGATGGCAAATTTATTCAGAAACTCGGTACGTACAATCCCCTGACTGTTCCTGCAACTATTCAGATTGATCGTCAAAAGGCATTGGACTGGTTACACAAAGGTGCACAGCCAACTGACACCGTACGCCGTATACTTTCCTTTAAAGGAGTATTGTTCCTGAAACATTTGCTGAGAGGTGTAAGCTTAGGCCTGTTTGATGAAGCTGCTGCAATGCAAAAATTTACTGCATGGAGTACTGAGCATGATGCTCATGTTGCAAAGCGCCAGGGTGCCCACAGAAAAGTACGCCAGGATAGCCGCAACCAACCGGTAGTAAAGAAAGTAGCACCAGCAACAGTTGCTGAAACACCGGCGCCGGAAGCCCCAACTGAAGAAACCAAAACAGAAGAATAAATCACCTCTGTTCCGTTAATTCTTTTAAGCAATCTCCATTTCGAGGTTGCTTTTTTTGTCTTAATACTAAGTACTCAGTACTTAGATCTCAGTGCTTAGACTAACTTGCACCCAATGAACCAGTATTATAAAATAGGAAAATTGGCAGCAAGCCATGGGTTGAAAGGCGACCTGGTATTGCAGCACAGCCTGGGCAAAAAAACTTCTTTAAAAGGCCTGGAAACTATTTTTATCGAGGAGGCGAAGGATAGCTTTATGCCTTATTTTATCGCCGCCACTTCTATAAAAAACGACAGCGAAGTATTTGTAAAATTAGAAGGCATTGATACCAAAGAAGTTGCCAGGAAATTGACACCGAAAGAAGTATGGCTTGCGGAAGAAGATTTTAAAAAGTTTGCAGCCAAATCATCACCAATTGCCATGCTGGGTTTTAACATGATCAATGAAGGAAACGATTTGGGAGAGATATTGGAAGTAATAGAACAACCTCATCAAATTTTGTGTGCTGTTTTATTAGACGGCAAAGAAGCATTGATACCAATTCATGAAGGCTCTCTCGAAAAAATTGATTTAAAAAACAGGAAAGTATATGTAACCCTGCCTGATGGGTTGCTGGACATTTACAGGTGATGCCATGTTGATTTATATCTCGGGCCAAAGGCCTGATTGGAAATCTTAGATGGTATTATGCCGATAGAAAACATTACTGGACTGGCATTTTTGCTCATCGGTATAATTTATTTGTAAATTAGTAACGTGAACGCAGCCCCACAACGCATAATTGCCCATTTTGATTTAGACTCTTTTTTTGTTTCGGTGGAAATTTTAAATGACCCTTCACTGAAAGGTAAACCTGTGTATGTAGGTGGGCACGATAGAGGAGTCGTATCTGCCTGCAGCTATGAAGCAAGAAAGTTTGGTATTCATTCCGGAATGCCCAGTAAACAGGCAAGGCTTCTTTGTCCGCAAGCCATTGCATTACGGGGTACGAGGGGCGAATACAGCCGTTATTCAAGATGGGTTACACAAATCATTGCAGCCAAAGCTCCGCTGTTTGAAAAAGCATCCATTGATGAATTTTATCTTGATCTCACAGGCATGGAAAAGTTTTTCAATCCGTTGCAATGGACAATTGATTTGCGTAAAGCAATAATGGAAGAAACAGGTCTGCCCATTTCCTTTGGTTTATCATCCAATAAAATGATGGCTAAGATTGCCACCAACGAAGCCAAGCCCAATGGTTATTTACAAATCCCTTATGGCAAAGAAAAAGAATTTTTAGCCCCATTGATGGTTAATAAAATTCCCGGCGTAGGTGAACATACCCATGCTGTACTAAAAACAATGGGCATTTATACCATTGGCGACATCAATAAATTTACTGTTGAGCAATTAGAAGAAAGACTTGGTAAATGGGGCGCTGATTTATACAACAAAAGTTTTGGCATCCACAACAGCGAAGTACATCAATACCATGAGGCAAAATCCATCTCGTCCGAAAATACATTTGACGAAAATAAAACAGATCTTATTTTTTTAATGAGTGAGATTGTAAGGCTTACAGAAAAAATTGCTTTTGATTTGAGGCAGGATGGAAAAGTGGCAGGTTGCATTGCTGTTAAAATCCGGTATCCCGATTTTGAAACCAGTTCCAAACAAACTACCGTACCCTACACATCGTCTGATGATGAAATTATACCTGTTGCAAAAAAAATATTTCATCAATTGTATAAAAAAGGCCAGCCGGTAAGGCTGCTTGGAGTAAAACTCAGCGAATTGACCAACGAAGCCATACAGGCCGACCTGTTTGATAATAAAGAAAAGAAAACTGATTTGTACAAAGCCATTGATGATGTAAAAAACAGGTTTGGAAAATTGAAAATTAAAAGGGCATCTTCCAATTAATTGTTACTTTAGGGAAACAGTTAATGTGTTTACATCGAAATCCATAGAACTATTTTACGTTTTTTTTCAGGGCATACTGGTATTCCAGTCATTCTTCCTCGGTATTTTGTTTGTCATCACCCGGCGAAAGGATATTCTTTATTATTCCATTTTTTTATTGCTGTCTGCTGTTTACTTTTTTTTAAATGCCCCCAATACTTTCTTCGGGCTTAATGATGAGGTGGTATTTAACTCAACCATTTACCGGCAGGGCAATATTCCCCTTATTGTAATTACAAACCTGTTTTATATCTTGTTCCTGAAGATTTTCTTTTCAGGGGTTTATAAAAGCAACGTATTGGATAAAATATTTCACTTTATCTTTTTACTAATTCCTGTTTTGATTGCTGCTTTTTTTATCTGCAGGTATTTTGAAATAGAAACCCAGTCCATTTTTTATATCGTCAATTTGTTAGCGGCTGGAGTTAGTATTTTTATTATCATTTCAGTTTTCCGGCAAAGGCTGCCTAATACCGGCTGGGTGGCATGGGGCATGGTATTTAATATTTTGGGAACTTCCTTAACAATATTAATGATTGTACTGGAGCGGTATAAAATCCGCAATCTAATTACGGTTGGGTATCCTTTAATTTTTATGCGCATTGGTATTTTGGCAGATATGTTTTTTTACCAGGTAGCTTTATTGAAAAAATGGCATAGCCAGGAAAAACAACTGGCAGTTGAAAAATTGCAGTCACAACTGGAGGTAGAAAAACTCCGTAACAAAATTTCAGGCGAACTGCATGATGATATTGGCAGCACATTGAGCGGTATATCAATGTACAGCCACATGACGAATGGCCTGTTGCAAAGTGGACAGTATGATAAAGCAAGAGATTCCGTTGGTGTAATTCAAAACTCAGCCAATGAAATTGTAGGCAAACTAAGCGATTTGGTATGGGCCCTCAACTCCTGTAATGATCCATTAACAAACATGCTGGAAAGAACAGAAAAATATGGGGAAGAAATGTGCAGGGCAAAAGGAATTGCATTCACAGCGAATTTCAGCCCTGCTGCTATAAAAGAAAATCTGCCTATGGAATGCAAGCGGCAAATTTATTTGATTTGTAAAGAAGCAATTAACAATGCAGTAAAATATAGTGACGCTGCCAGCATTCATCTTACTATTGAAAAACAGGCAGCACATTTTTTAGTGGAAATAAAAGATGATGGAAAGGGGTTTTCTACAGGCGTTGATTCTTCCGGCAATGGATTAAAAAACATGAAAAAGAGAGCGGAGGAAATTGGCGGCAAATTATCAATCGAATCGATAAAAGAAAAAGGCACTACAATAACATTGCTGATGAAAATAACCCATTGAGGTATACAGTACATTATTTCTTTTACATTATTTCCGGTTAAGGATGTCAAATTCTGTTTATAGAACATTAAAACTGCTTCTGAATGAATAAAATTACCTGTAAAAAAAATACCTGCATACTGGTATTGTATGTATGCCTTTTAAATGCTGTTGCGGTGTTTGCACAAAACCCAAACATAGATTCTTTGAAAAAAAAGCTGGCAACAAATAAAGAAGATACGGGTAGGGTAAATACACTTAACGAACTGGGCAGTGCATGTTATGCAGAACGGAATTATGAACTTTCGGGTCATTATGGGCAATTGGCGCTTACACTGGCAAAAAAATTAAATTACCCAAAGGGCCAGGCCGCTGCTTATGGGCTTGTTGGCAGGCACTATTTAAAAAACAATCGTTATAGCGAGGCTTTACAATCTTTTCAGCCGGCATTGGAAATGAACAAAAAATTGGGCGAACACAACGAAATAGCCCAAAGCTGCATTGATATTGCGGGCGTACAATATAATATGGGGAATTATGGCGAGGCTGTAAAATATTGATATTCGTCTTTAAAAAAATATGAGGAGGCCCACAATACTAAAATGACGGGGTATGTATGGATGCGTATTGTTATTGTTCAATATTATCTTAAAAGTTATACTGAATCATTAGTTGCTTTTGAAAAAGCTTTACAATTTGCCAAACGGGTTGGAGATAAAACTAACGAGGCTTTTGCAATAAAAAATATTGGCGTAATTTATTTTATTGAGGCAGAAGCTGCCTTTGCAAAAGGCGATACATCCGGCACACTAAAAAAATGTGAAGCATCAATAGAAAACTACCAGGCTGCTTTAAAAATATATGAAAAACAAAGCAACGGCTACTGGATGATGGAAACATATCATCCATTGGGAAACACGTATGAAAAACCGGCTGTTATTTCAAAAGGCAGGAATGATATTGCAGGGGTTGTAAAAAATACAGCGCTTGCCCGCGAAAATTTTACAGCGTTCCTGCAGGGGGCAGAAAAATTCAACGACAAGAATTATGTCTCGGAAGCATATTATGCCCTGGGAAGTTTTTTTCTAAAACAAAAAAATACAAAGGAGGCGGAGAGACACCTGAAAAAGGGGTTGCAGATATCTATTGACATTGCAAGGAATGGAAATATCAAGATTGGTTACTGCCACCTGGCAGATATGTACAGCAGTATTGGTGACAATAAGCAGGCATTCAATTACCATAAATTTTGTGCCAGTTACAGCGACACACTTGTAAACGACGAAAACAAACAGAAGGCACTTCAAATGCAGATCTGTTATGAAGTGGGCAAAAAAGAAGATGAATTAAAATTATTAGCAGCAGAAAACAAGCTTAAAACCAAACAGGCACAAAAAGAAATCCAGCAAAAAAAAATAGCCTATACAGGTATTGGCGCATTGCTGCTGCTGGGCGGTTACAGCTTTTACAGGTACACCCGTAAAAAGCATTTGCAAAATAAACAAGCTATGACAAATGAACGGCTCCGTATCAGCAGCGAACTGCATGATGAAGTGGGTGCCACACTCAGTGGTATAGCCATGTACAGCCATCTTATAAAAGGGCAATTAAAATCAAACAATGTAAGCGGAGTGGAAAGTTCACTTCATCTAATGCAGCAAAGCAGCAGCCAGATGGTGGATAAACTGAATGATATTGTTTGATTCATCAATCCTGAAAAGGATACATTACAGCAGCTTATTAACCGGCTGGAAGCTTATGCTATTAAAATGGCTGCGATAAAGGATATTAAAGCATACATCAGTACACCTGGAGAAATTTAGAATACTGTTTTGCCTGCAGAAACCAGACGGAATATTTATTTGTTTTGCAAAGAAGCAATTAACAATTTAGTGAAACACAGTGGCGCATCTGCCCTGGATTTTTTGGTGTCGGAAGAAAAAAACAGCTTGCAAATTACAATTGCAGATAATGGCTGCGGGTTTGATGCAGCAAAAGCAATTAATGGTAACGGGCTTGCAAATATGCAAAAAAGGGCTGATCAAATAAATGCGCTGTTATCTGTTGAATCTGCAAATGGGCAGGGTACTACTTTAAAAATTATTGTAAAAATCCCCTCTGCTTAATGGGTGATTTATTTTTTCGCTTAGAAGCTGTTTAAAAATGGTTTGATGAATTTGTCATGCAATCCCCATATAGTGCTTTTTACCACAAATTAATGCTGGGTATCCAAGAATTATTTGTGTTAATTCGTGTAATCTGTGGCTGCAAAAAAGATAGTGGGGGCTTCTGCATTCTATTTTTAAACAGCCTCTTGGCAAAAGGGACTTATTTTATTAGCAGGTATATTATTTACACCATTTTTAAATCAGTGAAATTTTCATGAAACCTGCAAAAAAAGTAATTCAATTTATTGTGTTTTTCTTCTTGCAACATTTAACCGCAGTGGCACAGGATGCTGCTACGGTAATAATTAATGACAGTTTTTCTGCAGGCAGCATTGGCAGGTTTTGTTATCACCGGTCGGGAAATGCTTTGGTGACTTTTACAGGTAATGATACACTGTGGCAACGGGTAAATGGAGATAAAGTACTGTTTCAACCTTACACTCCATACTGGCTATATTTTCGTGTTCGTAACAATGGCACTAAACCACGTTTACTAAAATATTTTATCAACAATGTACAATCGGGCAATACACGAATGTATGTTTTTGCTGATGGTACAGTTGATTCCACCGGGCAAACCGGCTCACTGCTTCCACCTGCTCAAAGGGCAAATTCAGACAGGTTCTTATCTATCCCGTTTAAGATTGAAGCAGGAAAAACTGCGGATATTTATTTAAAGACATTTCGCCGGCAAACAGGAATTACCTTTACGCCGTTCATAGAAGATCCTGCTATTAAAAGAAGCCACCAGGTACTTGATTATTTTATGATATTTTCATTGTCGCTGTTGCTGATCATTTTTATTGTATCACTTCATATTTCAATACAATACCCCTCTATTGTTTCCGGATGGTTTGCTGCCTATATTTTCTTTACATTTTTATATACACTCTCTGCATCAGGGTATGGGTCTTTGTATTGCTGGGGAAACTATCCGGCATTTGAAGAGAATGCGGCCCTTTTTTTTGGTGCAATTTGCGCCACCTGCTTTTTTGAGTTGTGCCGGAACCTGTTTGATATGAGGGCAAAATACCGAAAGCTCAATGCCTACCTGGTAAGTTTTTCAATTTTTAATATTGTGCTTTGCATCATTGGTTATGCATTGCTTTTTTATGATATTACGGTAAGTGTATATTCCCTTACCATGGCCATTTTATATTTATTGCAAATAATTGGTTACTTGGCTGTTTTATATGTGTCGTTCATGGAAGCGGTCTTTAAAAAAAAGCGGGAGTTTCTCTGGTTTGTTTTTGTGACAGGCTTTATCTTGTTTTTAATAACGATTATTATTTTTCTGGAAACTGGTAAACTGGATTTCAGCTATCGTATGCATTCTGTGATACTTTCAATCGGCTCGGTTCCGCAGGCAATTGCTCCGTTGTTGTTTTTTATTAACAGGATAATTACTAAACTTAAAATAAGAGAGCAGCAGGTTATTGAAGCAAAGTATGAGGGGGAGCAAAAATTATTGACTGAACGGCTTCGAATGAGCCAGCAATTGCATGATGATATTGGCAGTACACTTAGTGGAATCAATATGTATAGCCATATGGCACTGCAACAAAGCGGTAACGGCAATCAACAGGCGGTAAGTAAATCTTTACGCACCATACAGGAGAGCGCTGGAGAAATGATAAACAAACTAAATGAAATTGTATGGACGGTGCAGCCCGGTAAAGACAATTTCGGCAGTCTTACAGACAAGATAGAAGAGTATGCCACTCACATGGCCAATGCAAAAAATATGCAGGTAAAAACGGTTTTCGAATCAGAGGTGGAGGGTAATGCAGGCATTAGCAGCGAAAAGAGGCTGCACCTGTTTCTAATTGCAAAAGAAGCCATCAACAATGCTGCAAAATACAGTAATGCCGCATCGCTTTTTATTGCTACCACCTTGCGGAATGGAATATTTTGCTTTAGCATAAAGGATGACGGAAATGGTTTTGATGTGTCAGCTGCTGTTAATGGAAATGGGCTTGAAAATATACGCTGCAGGGTGAGTGAAATTGGCGGTGATTTATTGTTGCATTCATCCCCGGGTAAAGGAACTGTAGTAGAAGTAAAAGTAAAAATCACCCAATAGGTGATTCACTGCTTAATTTTAATTCATCAAATTTGAACTATGGAAATAAGGGTTGCCATTTTTGAAGACAATAAGTTAGTAAGGGATGCACTGGAAGCTATCCTGAATGGCACACCGGGCTATAACTGTACTGGTGCATTCGCCAGTGGCGTTAACTGGAAAACGGATATACCCAAAAGCAACCCACAGGTGATATTGATGGATATTGAAATGCCCGGGCCGGATGGCATACAGTTAACCAGCCTTATTACACAGCAGTATCCCGAAATAAAAATTTTGATACAAACTGTATTTGATGACAGCGAAAAAATATTTAAAGCACTTTGCGCCGGTGCTGCCGGTTATATATTAAAGAATGATCCACCCAATAAATACCTGGAGGCTATTGTGGAAGTGTATGAGAGCAAGGCTTCCATCAATGCCAGCATTGCCAAAAAAGTGATTGGTTTTTTCTCTAATAAAAATGTGATTATTGCTATGCCTGCAAACGAAGATTATAACCTCAGCACAAGGGAGCAGGAAATTCTAAAACACATCGTTACAGGAAAATCACTCAAAGAAATTGCCGCTGCATTATTTATCAGTTACGATACCATCCGCACACACAGCAAACACATTTACAAAAAACTACAGGTAGCCAGCCGTAGCGAAGCCGCATTAAAGGCCATGCAGCAGGGGCTGGTATAGCGTTGTAAAATTTTTTAAACTACAACATATGAAACATCTATTCATTATTGCAGCGGTGTTATGTATCACTGCCTGCAGCCAGCAACAAAAAAACGAGCCGGCGACAACTGCTGCGGTGCAAACTTCTTTTAATGAACCCAAAGAAAAGGAAGCTATAATGAAAGTGATAGAAGGCGAAACCGAATGTTTTTTTCAACGGAATTACGACTGCTGGAAAAATTATTTTGTACAGGCCGACTATGCTTTCCAGGCATGGAACAACAGCGATGGAAGCGTGAACACCAAAAGCGGCTGGAAGGAAATAGATGAAAAGATAAAAGCCTATATCAATGCTCCTGAAAATAAACCTGTAGCACAAAAAACGATGGGGCAGGAACCCGGTGTAAAAGAAATACCCAGCAGCCATCCTAAAGTTATCCGCAAGAATATGGTGTTTAAATTTTTTAATGATTCACTTGCTTATCTCATGTGGGACCAGTACAACAGCGAACCCGACCAACAGCGGTTCACCTTTAGCAAAGACTGCCGCATTATGGAAAAAATAAAAGGCGAATGGAAGATTGCCAATGTTACTTCCTACTGGGATTACAGAAGGGTTATCCCTGCTGCTGAAATACAGCCATAAACAATTCAAAATACCCCAATGGGGTATAGCCTTCTTTCGCCATCTGCATATTTTTACATCATCATCGTGCCTGCACCTGTTAAGCATTGATTGCCCTTTACAAAGCAGGATATTTTATCATTCATAATAAAAGTAAAATGAAAAAGCTATTTAACGGATGCTTTGCAAGCCGATTCAACTCCAGGTTTTGTGTCGCTATTATTACGTTGTTACTTTTATCTGCTGTAGAAAACGCCTCAGCACAAACTGCCGTAAAGATCGGTGCAAGTATTGATAGTGCCAGAACCGCTAATGGTACTGTGCTTATTTTTACCGCAAAGGCAAAACATAAACTGTATGGTATTTATAAAAATAATGCATTGGTGGATTGGTATGCAGTGGACATGGCGGGTAACAGGCTGAAGACCTCCACGGCCCGTTCAGTTACTACTTGTGCAATTTGTGTAACACAGAACGGTGTTAAAACATGTTATAATTGTGTAACCGTGGAAACTAATGTGCAGTTAACTTCAACAAGGGCAAACTAATTGCCTGCAGCAAAGTGATTTTAAAAATACCGTGAGTGTATTATAATACGCTGTGCCGGTTATTTATTATTAAACTGATTACAAACCTATCTTGATTTACCATGTACTCCGAAGGACCCGGGAAAATAGTAGGTAGTATTTATGCCTATATAAGAGTACATTGGACAATATAGTGGTATAAGCGGCATACATGCAGGTTGGTTATTTGATAAACAAAAATCAAAATTGACTTTTTCGAAAAGGATTTTATTTGAAATTACCTCACCAGCACCCAGGCCGCCCATTTCTCAGGCCACTGGCGGTATTTTTTTTTCATGGCTGCCTGCGTAAGTAAAAACGCCTGCTGTACCGTTTTATTCCGGAACAATTGCCCGTAAAAAAATTCCATAAATTCAGCAGTTTCTTTATCGGGTACTTCCCAGAGGCTCATCACCAGGTTGCCTGCCCCTGCCATTCTGAAAGCACGTTGAAGCCCATACACGCCTTCATCACCCTGTATATCACCCAATGCTGTTTCGCAGGCAGAAAGCACCACTAACTTTGTTGCGGGCAACTGCATACTGGATATTTCTAATGCTGTGGCTACGCCATCTTCATTGCCAGGCAGCTTGTCACCATTAATACTGTGCTGAGCGCCTGCAAACAGCAAACCTGATTTCAGCAAGGGGTTTATCTTTTTCGTTTGGAAGTTGGTGCTGTCTTTTGCAGCTTCATTAAAAAAACCATGTGTGGCTATATGCAGTACTGAAGGGCTTTTGTTGCTGCTGATATTTTTAAATGACTGTTCTGTTGCATTGCTGCCAGAAATAAAAGTTGCACTCATAGCAAAGCGTTTGGATTGGTTCTTTATATTATTTACTTCTATAAGAGTGCCGGGCAAAGATGAATACCGGTAGTTGCCTTTGAATATTTGGGAATAGGCCCCGTTATCACTTTCCTTATACCGGCTAATAATTTTTTTCAATACGTTTGTATCGGCATCATATTCTATACCACCAAACAGGCAGAGCTTGTCTTTAGCAGTTATTGTAATGTTACTGCTGCCTGCACTGGCAGTACTGTTACATTGCAGCAGTGTAACGTTGTCGCTTAGCACTTTTTTCTTTTCTACTGCCAGGGCTGCAAACGAAATTCTGAATAACTGGCCTGCCGGGGTATAAAATACCTGTGTAGCATTTTTTAATATTTTTTCAAGTGGTTTCCATACAATATCATACAGCGGCCGGCTGTTGCGTAAAACTTTTATTCCTTTTGAACCCCTGCTGTACAGTTTATTTACTGCTGCTGTAGTATTGCTTTCTCCAATAATACTGTCAAGCTGTTTTTTTTCAAACAGCGGTACAAACAAAGGAGACAGGTAATTTTTTCTTATCACCAGTGCGGCATACATCACACTGTCTGTCCATTCTTTGCCGTTGTGATACCGGAATGAAACAAACTCTACCGCTGCATCTTTTCCGGCTATTTGCTTTTTTACTTGCCGCCAGTCTGCTGTTTGTTGTGCCTTGCTGAAAGCTGCAGATTGCTGTGCCAGCCATTTTTCAACCGTGTTGGTTTCTTCTTCCAGTTTATTTCTTCTTTCCGTATTTACAGAAAGGCTGCTGTACAAAGCAGCCAACTGCTTTTTCATATCCAGCCATATTTCATATTTTTTTATTAATGCTGTATCTGCGCTGGCGTAAACAGACTGCCGTACCTGCAGCAGCGAAGAAAGAATTAGCCCTCTTTTTAACAGGATATGATTGAATAAAGCACCTGCATCAGTCTGCCCGGGATTATTAAGGCAAAACGAAAAATATTCGTCCGCAACATGACTGCTTCTTTGCAGGTAAGCCTGTTTTTCATTTTCGCTCGTAAACCGGAAAATGCGGCTGGCCTGTTCTGCCTGTGCAGCCATTGCTTTTTTATAAAAGCTGTCTGCCATGGCAGGTTGTTTCATTGCATTGTAAAGCCTTGCATGATTATATATGTTACCGGTATAGTAAGGATGCTTTTCTCCTAATTGTTTTTTCCAGGTGTTTCCTGCTTCAGTAAAATAGGTACGTGATTTTGCATAATCATTCATCTTAAAATAAAGCTCTCCTAAGCTGTTCCTGTTGATGGCATGGTTGGGATTTTCTGCTGCTGCTTTTTTATCCCAGGTATCTTTGGCCGTTAGTGCAAGTGTTTCTGCTTCCCTATATCTTTTCATTCCGCTGTACAGGGCAGCCAGGTTGTTGCAGCTTTCTGCATAGGCAAGGCTTTGGTTGCCGCTGCTTTTTTCCCTTATCTGCATGGCTTCTTTATAAAGTACTTCGGCTTTTTCGGTTTTGCCTGTTTGTGCAAACAGGTCAGCCAATATGTTGCAACTGGAAGCATAGTCAGGATGCAGCAGCAATGGTTCAATTTGAGCACGGATATTTTTTGCTTCGGTGTAAAGCTGTTCCGCTTTTTCATACTGTCCCATATCCCGGTATATATTGGCGAGGTTGGTACAGGATATGGCATAATCTGGATGTGCATTAACTGGCTGCAAACCGGCACGTATCTTTTTTGCTTCCAGCACCTGGGCTTCCGCTTTTTCATATTCCCCCATAGCCAAATACACTGCTCCAAGATTATTGCAGCTTCTTGCATACTCTGCATGGCCTGTGCCCAGCCTGTTTGCCCTTATCTTTTTTGCAAGCAAGTGCATGGCAATTGCTTTCGTGTACTGGGTATTGTTATAATAATAGTTTCCGAGGCTGTTGCAACTGGCAGCATATTCCGCAGCACTGTCTGAATATAGTTGCCTGTTCAGGTCAGCAGCTTTTAAATAATAGGGTTCTGCTTTTTCCGGGACCAACTGTTCATACACCCTGGCCAGCCTTTCACAAATTGTTGCATACAAAGGCTGGGTTATAAAGCCGTTTTGCTCTGAAAGGAGCAATGCCCGTTCAAGTTTTATCCTGGCGCCGGAATTATTACCCAGGCGCAGGCTGGTTTCCCCTGCTCCTTTAATAATAGCAACGGCAGTGATACTATTGGCAGAATCCTTTGGCAGGTTTTCTTCTGCCTGTGTATAATACAGTAGTGCCTGCTGAAAGAGGCGGCCTTTTTCTGCCTGCCCGGCAGAATCGTAATACAGCTTCCATTGCTGCGCTTTTGCTGAATAAAAACACAGCAGGCAGGCAATAATTATTGCAGCAGTTTTTACTTTCATTGTATTTTGTTTATGATCTGTTCACCTACAGTCCCTCTATCCCATGCAAATTATCAATACTTAGCTGTCGAAAAATTTTCCCGATTCCTTTCACATTCATCAGTATTCTTTTCGGGCTGCCAATACAATGATTTCAGTATGTCTAAAAAATTCGTATAAGAAAATGAACGCCCATTTCTAATTGTTTCATTCGGTTGAAACAAGTTCTGTCTTATATATTGACCAGTTTACCGGTGTTATCACCTGCCCACGTGTTTTGCTGCCAGTGTACAGCAGACTTTCGATAGCATTGTAATCATCATTGGTTTTTTTATCAGGCCCCCGGCTCATCACAGCTTCTTGGGTAAAAACAGCAAGATCGGAAATGGCCTGTTCAGATGAAAGCATAAAATAATAATCCGGGCCGGCTGGAGGTGTAATCTCAATATCAGCAAGGGTTATTTTACGCAGCCTGTTTTCTTCACTAACTATTATGGGTAACCTGTTTTCTGTATTGCCGCTTTCAGGAGAGGGGAACAGCAGGTTCATGCTACCACGGCTGTCAATTGAAAAAACATATACATACCTTTTTTTAAAACTGGTTTTCCAGCCGCCGTTTGTAGTATCTTCCTTCAGGCTGATGGTAAGCGTATCGCCGGTTTTTACTTTTTGTTGTACGATAGGTCTGCCTGAGCGGTAGTAATTAAAATCTAGTAAAAAGGGAAACCTGTTCTCTCCAGCGGGTGCTGTAAGCATCAGCCAGTCTCTTATCCTTGCAATTTTAAAGGCGGCTTCACTTAATTGTATAGCTGCATTATTAGCATCATCTGCTGTTGCAAAATCTGTTCTGGCAGGAAGCCCGCTGTTGGCTGATTTTGAATCGGTCGTGTTTTTCGTAAAGGCATACACTGCTTTTCCTTCATTGTTTACAGTTCCGGTAAGGATATACTGGGCTGCTGCGGCATCAGAGGTTATTGCTGTATTGTTATATCCTGCAAATTTTTTTTTCAATTCGCCAGCTAATTCGTTGGTTGGTGGAAAATGGATGTAATAAGGGCTGCTGCCTGCAAATGACTTTAAAGAAACTAGTCCACCGGTCAGTTCTTTTAAGCCAATTTTCTTATCCCGGCAATACCACTTTTCTTTTTCAAAATAAATAAAGCAACCGGGTGTTAGTTTAGCAATATCAGTAACCCACTTAATTTTTTTATCGTCTTTGAGCTGTTGGTATGTCTTAATGGTTTGCTGAAGTATTTCTTTGCTAATTGCATCCGGTACAAATAATTGCAGGGCTGGTTGCCTGCTGTTTACCCAATTTACCGGTTCAAATAAGGTGCCGGGCAAAATCAAATCAATATTACCTGTAACAGCCCTTGCAATGGAACGGTTGGCGCCTTTCATTTCAATTATCTCCAGTGTGTCTGCGCCTGCTGCAAGCCTTGATCCTTCTGAAAGGCCAAATGCAAAGCCACCCATCAGCTCCAGCCCTTTCGTTTCCTTTTTTCCTGATGCTACATATAGTTTACCGTTAGTTTTAACATCGCTGCCAAACAAGGGACTTCTTTTTCTTTCAGTATTGGCAGCCAGCACAGGTTCCTGTGTTTTACCATAATATTTCATAATAGCTGTAAGGCTGTTGAAAATATCTGCGGCTGCTGCTTCAGCAGGTAATTGCCGCAAGGCTTTCAGTAGTGCCAGCGTAAATGCACCGTGGGAAATATTGTTTTCATCTTTTTGTTCTTTTGCAAATTCAAAATCCTGTGCTGCAGAAATAATTAGGGCTCCTCTTTCCTCTGGCCGCAATGGTACAGCAGCATCTTTTGCATCTTCGTTTCCATCTTCCATATATCTTGTTTTTACTTCACCAGCCAACAACCCGGCCTTGCCACGCCCAATAGAACCACTGTGACAACTATCGAATATAATGGTAAGTAATACCCCTTTATCAAGAAGCCGGTTAAAATAAACAGCCAGTTCTTTGTCCCTGATATCGGCTATTCCTTTTTTCCAATGGTTGGCCGGCACAATGGATTCGTCTTTTTTATCTTTTTCACTGCTGAGCGAATTTTTTACCTGGCTGCCGTGGCCGGCATAATATATAAATACTACATCTCCTTTTAAAGCTTTGCTGATAAGTTGTTCAAGTGCAGCGATTATACTGTCTCTTTCAGCGTACTGGTTAAAGAGGGTTGTAATATTGCTTTCGCTAAACCCAAACGAGGCGGTACAAAAGTCTTTTATGGATAAAGCATCATTAACACATCCTTCCAGGTTAGTCCAGCCACGGGTGTATTGCGGTGAAGCATTTACCGGTTCGTAATTGTCTATACCAATAATGAGTGCGTATTTTTTTTCCTGTGCATTTGCAAACAGGCAAATGGATAATGAGAGCAGGAATAGGGAATATTTGGTAAATGGTAGTGGCATATAAATTTATACTGGTATGCGTTATACTGATATATAGAACTCTAAACAGCAGGATCACCGTAGTTTATCAAAGCGTAAATGAACTGCATAAAAATGAAAATCGGGGTTAAAATATATTTTACAAAGGACGATATAAATATAATGAAGATTGGCAAGCTGGTATGCTAAATAAGTGTTGTTTACTATTTTTTATAAAGGAAATTGAAAAAACAAAATATCTTTATCAAACACTCCGCACCCTTATATAGCGCTTCAACCAAAAAATCTTATTATGAAATTTGCCTTTTCCATTTTAATAGTTTTCATTTCTGCATCGTCTTTGGCACAGCAATACCTTATCCGGTATGACATATTGAATCATCAAACTTCCTATTATAAAATAAAGCAGAAAGATACTGTTCCGGTGAAAGAAGTAGATCTGCCGGGAACTGGTCAGTTACTGCTGCAGGTGGAAAATTATAATCCATTTTACTGGAACGCCAGGGTAACGGCGATAAAGGATGCATCGGAAAATCAACAGTCATTTTCTGATGCGTTCAACCCTTTTAGTGTGCTTGCAGGCGGTATGGGAGATTTGATGGGAGGGTTGCCACTGCTGGATATGCCCAGGAGCAGGGGTGCTGTAAGCAGGGATGATTATGATGACGTTTCTTTTAAGTATATCTCCACCATCAACAGGTATGCCCGTGTATACGAGAGCATACAAAAACTAACAGAACGGGTAGACGCTTTGCAGGTTGCACGACTGCAACTGGAAGAATTGAAAATGAATATCAGTAAGCCTGCGCAGGAAATAAAAGTGATAGCGCATGCTGTAATGAAAAAGGTTTTGCAAACTGATAACCCGGGGCTTACTACGGTGCTTGAAACTGGAAGGACAAACGATAACAGTTTTAACAACCTGGTGAATGAAGCATTGCTGCTGGAGCAGGAGATTAAACAACAGCAATCACACGTAAACCATGAGAAAGAATATGAAGATAAATCATTAAAAGAATTGGGAGAGGCGGCGGCCCTTAGTTTTAGTGCACTGGGCAGGCTTGAACAGGACAGGAAGCTGCACCCTCACATTTTTACAGAAGAAATAGCAGCCGTTACTAATCTTTACCGTGAAATAGATGCCGCCAGTTTTCAGTTTGCTTACGCCATAGAGTTTAATGACGATATAAGTGGTGTTAAGATGCAGATGTATGCCAAAGACAACGGGCAGGCTGCTGCTCCTGATACATTGGTGAAATATTTTGAAGTAAACAAAAAAAAGGGTATTCGTATCCGCAATTCACTGGGTGTTGCTTTTACTCATTTCAGTGCTAACAACAGGGCTTATTATATTGAAAATGGGGTACTCGGCTCCGGGCCTAAAGATATGTTTACACCGGTGCTTTCCACCCTTATACATTTTTACACCGGCAACGGTGCCACTTTTAAATGGGGCGGTGCTTTTGGATTTGGTATTCCGCTGCAGGGTGAAAGAAAAGATGTGAATTTTATGCTCGGCCTGTCGTCGGTGCTGGGAAGAAACGAGGCCATTATGCTCACAGCCGGTGTGGCCGGTGCAAAAGTGAATAAACTACTGGGAGGCTATAAACCAGGCGACAATACTACAGAAACGGACGTTTCAAAAATTACCACATTGGGGTATAGCATAGGCGGATTTATCGCTTTAGGTTTGAACCTGAATAATATTATTGCAGGAAAAAAATAAAAAGCGGAAGTTTTTGGCATACCAACAGTTTGAAGAATTATTATCATTTTCACGATGCTTTGTATTACTGTATATAAAACTGTGCAGTACTAGTGCGTTAATTCTGTTGTTTTTTAACTGTTAAGTATTCATACCAATCTTTTCGAAAGCAGTGATTTTATTCCTGCGCCGTCTTTTAAGCAATATCACGCTACTATTTTCTGTACCCACGGTAAATGAAATATCCTGCCTTTTTGAGAACATAAAAGTTTGTTTAACATTTTAAAAAACAACAATGAAAAAGCAATTATTTATTACAGCAATCATGGTGTGTTTGCTATGTAATGCCAGTGCTCAATTGGCAACATCTTCGGGTAACATTTACAAAGACACTTTGCAGGTTAGTAAGACACAAATCAGCAGATCGGCGCTTCCTGCAAGACCATATGTGCCCTACACTTTGGCAGATATCAAAGGGGTGAAGTTGCCTGTAGTAACAAATGCAGACGGCACAACCAGCACCATGAGCTCTACTGAATACCTGAACAAACTTAACCAAATGGAGAGAGACCTTGTATCTAAAGGTTATAGCCTGCGTACTGGTACCAGAACTTCTACGTTTACACGAACAACAGTGAAATATGGTACAGTAAAAAATATCAAAGCGATGAGTCCTGCACTGCAAACCCTTGCAACTACTGCTACGGTACTGTACCCCACAGAGGCACAACAGCTATCAAAGGCCACCGCATCTGCACCGGCTGTTGTTGCTTTTTCAGATGGATCGGCACCACCTGTATCAAACAAGCCATGCGGTCCATTTCTTGCAGTGATGCCCACAGAAGTAAAAACAGCTTCCTACAGTTTTGTACCTGTTGATTTAAACTTTGGCGACAAGTCAAGTATTTATGCAGGTATTTTTGCCAAGTACGAACTAAAAGGACGAGCTGAACCACTTCCTTTTCTGTGCCATTGGACAGCCACAGCCGCAACCGTTACCAATGCGATAAAAAATACCAAATCCGAATTTTCTTTTTACGTAGGTGCAGGCGCACATATATTTGTGCTTAACCACGAATTTAAAATTGCCGAAGCCAGTATTTCTATTAATACTCCATCAGACCCAACAAAAAAATTATCCAAGAAAGAGCTGGTAATGCGTATTGGAAAAAATATAATTGATGATGTGGAGGAGTTTACAGAAGATTCAAAAATACTTGACAGGACAGACCAGGAAGCCTTTTCACTAACGTTGGCAGATATAGTAGTTCCCGTTGCCGGGCCTGTAACGGTAAGAACTACCTTTAAAGTAAACGGAAGTGTAGGCATAAGATATTTGACTTCTATGAACAGGTATGGATTGTATGCTGCTGTAACACCTTTTGCAAAATCAAGTGCCAATTTTGAAGGAGCTATTGATATTTGCGGCATTGCAAAAGCGGGAGTAGGAGGCACACTTACAATTTTTGACTTGCAAGCCCCGGCATCCGTAAAATCTATGCTTACATGGGGGCCAGAAAGCTGGAAATTAGAGAATGTATCTGACTGGACTTTTAAAGCCACTTTTTTGAAAGGAAGGCTTTATGCATTTGCAGAACTTGATTACTTGGTTGATACCAAAAGATGGGAAGTAACTTTTGGCGAACTTGCCGGACAGGACTACACTAAAACCCTGATTAAAATAAACAAGACAGTTTCTTTTCCCAACTGGAATAAAGGTCTTCTATTAAAGGCACTCTGAAATAGCTGATGGCCTAAGGAATAAAAACAAATGACAATCCGTTTATCATCACTAAAATTGCTAACAGGGATATTTATTGTATCCCTGTTAGTACTGTTTCATACTGTGAGCTTTTGTCAGCATCATTTATCGGGCTATTCATTTGGTATATTTACAAAAGGGATTAATTATACAGACCAGCTTTTTGCAACGTCACAAAACCAGCAGTCGTTTGCTAACCGGGAAGCTGCTTTTTATTTTGAAGGTGATATCTGCCTGCGCCAGGTTGCAGCAAAGGGTGAATCGCTTTTTTTTGCCGCTGCCATTACAGCTTCCCGGTATGCAATAACCGGTGCCAACGGCAGTATTTTTTCTGATACATCAGGCCTCCGTCAACCATTTTATATTAGTTGGAGTAAAGGGAAAATTGAACGTTTATGGTTTCACAACAGTACTTCGGCCAGCGTGTCTGCTTCCATAAGGATGCTGATGAGTTATTTGCAATGGCAGCAACCGGCATCAGGAAACAATATGCTTGAAGCTATTGAAGATGATCCTAACGGGCATTGCAATATCCGCTACACATTTTACCGGCAAAATAATGGAGTGGATAGTGTAGTAAAAGAAAAGAAAAGGTATGTTCAAGAAGACAAAGAGTATGATTTTAATGAACTGAAAACTACTTTTACACCTGAAGGCAGTGTAAGTATGATTTTACAGGGAGACTATGTTTTTCCTGTGTTGGTTGAAGGAAGGGACAAAGTTGTTACAAGACTTTCTCAAAAAATTATAGGTGAATCAGAAACTAAATTCTGGATACATAAAAAAGCAATTGTAAATGGTTCTTTTGATGCTGAACTGCTTTCTAAAAAAGTTGATACGGTAAGTGACTACAAACCCTCTTCAATTTATATCTACACCAGTTCAAGAGAGTTTAGGAAAAATATCCGCAAAGACATTTTGGGCGGCGACAGCCTGCAATTACTTGTTTTAAAGCTGCACAGTTCCTTTGCTGATACTGAAAGAGACAGCATGGTATTGAAGTTAAAATCGCTTGCAACGGTGTATCCCGGTATGGCCTATCCGCTTGCAGCTATTCTTGATACTGCTGCTGCCAGAAGCAAAGTGTACAATATAGTTTGCGCAGCTTTACTGGATGCAGAAACGGGTAATGCTGTAAATGCACTCTCGGCACTTGCCTGGAAACACAGGGAACAATGGGATTATACAAAGGGCCTTATTACTAATATAGGGCTCAATCCGCAGGTAACAGACACCGTAATTACATTTTTTAAATCCCTTGCGTTGTACAAACCAATGTCTAAAACATCAAGGGCTGCATGGATGGCCTTAGGTACAATGACAGATAATATTTCCAAACAGGATAAAACAGCAGGACAAGCCCTCTGGAAATGGATATGCGACAGCCTGCAAATACTGGATGCCTATGCTGACTGCACAAGAATAAAACTGCTGGTTTGGGGAAACAGCAACCAGCCGGCAGCTTTTGACTCAGTAACAAAATTTATTAAAATTGAAAATGAAGAATTAAGGTCTGTAGCGGTACTTTGTATAGGGCAGTTTTCTTTTACCCGTAAAATCCCTTTTTTATTAGATGTAATTAAAAGCGACACTGTACTGAGCATAAGAAGCAATGCAGCCAGGGTACTGTCCGGTCAACTGGAAGATAGCAGCCATCTGCTTTACGTAAGAAAACTGATGGCGTCTGAAAAAGACAGCTCAATCAGGCAATCGCTGCTTAGCACAATTAATATAAAGGGCCATGAAAAAAAACTGGTGTACGAAATATTGAGGGATTCAAGAAATAATGATACCAGCTTGACGCTAAGGATGGAAGCAGCCGATATGTTGCGACGGATGGAGGATTAATTATTTAATAATACAAAGTCATGACAAAAATTATCCTGTTGCCAAAAAATGCCGAAATGCTCTTATCAGCACTTTGGGGTCGTTTTTTTATATTGATATTTTTAGTTGCAAGTCTTCAAAACAGTTTTTCACAGGATGCCTGCCCAACCGGCAATGCCACCAATTTGCAGGTTTGTGCCAATAATAAAGTTTTTGCTGGTACACAAACAGATATTGGTTATACATATACCTGGTTTAGAAACGCAGACCTTGTGGAAGGGCCGCTTTCTGGAAATGGCGGTTCCATCAGTTTCGGCTTTGATGTATATGCTCCGCAACAGGCAGGCCAGTATTCTATTGAAAGAAGAAGCGGTGATGGTACTGTTATATGTTCTTTTAACACCAACGTGATCCTTGTGCCGCTGCCGCTTGCAGCAACACTTACAGGAGGGGGCATTCTTTGCGATGGGCGCCGAACGATGTCCCTGTCTTCTTCGGAAGCGGATGTTTCCTACCAGTTGATCCGTAATGGCACCTCCAATGTTGGCAGTGCAGTAAATGGGACAGGCAGTGCTATGATATTGGGTACTGCTTTTATTCCCGGCACATACACCGTAAGAGCACAAAAAATAAACTGCAGCGGAAACAGCTTTATCATTTTTGGTAATGAACTAGTAACGGCAACGCCTGCCCCGCTAATAAATTACTCTGCCACCACCAGTGTTAATCTTACCTGGCCGGGTGCAGGCAATTATAGTATCGAGTACGGAGTGCAAGGCTTTGTACCTGGCACTGGTGCTACCGCAGGTACCAACGGAACAGTAATCAATACCACATCTCAAAATTATACCATCACAGGACTGGCGGCAGGCACCCGGTATGCTGTTTATATCCGCCAGGCCTGCGGCTCCGGAAACTTTACTTCCAATTCATTTGCAGCTTCATTTTCCACAGACTGCAGCACCATTAGTTCTTTTCCTTACACCGAAGGCTTTGAAACGGGAACGGCCAGCTTACTCCCGGTTTGCATCAAAGCGCTTGATTACAATGGAGATGGCATTATTCATGCAGGGATTCAGTCAACCAATACAAGAACCGGCAGCAGGTGCGGCTTTCTGGATGGCCCCGATTTGATGGTGCTTCCCAAAATATCATTATCTGGAAGCCGGAGGCTCAGGTATTTTGCAAGGGCAACAGGCGCTTCTGCAGTCTGTAAAGTCAGGCTTTCGTCAACCAATAATGCTTCAACATCATTTACAATCCTCTTACTAACGGATACGGTTGCAACAGGAAAGTATCTTGAAAAAACAATTGACCTGGGTGCTTACAGCGGCAATATATACCTGGCTTTTGAAGGCAGCACCGGGGGAATTATATTATTGGATGATATACGGGTTGAAACCATCCCTTCCTGCCCCGGTCCATCATTTGTGTCGCCTGTAAGGTATAATAATACCAGTCTTTCCGTAAGCTGGAAGGGTACCGGTAATTTTATACTTGAATATGGATTGGCGGGCTTTACCCCTGGCACAGGTTCAAGTGCCGGCATAGTCGGTACCGTTATAACAAATGCCTTTAGTACCGCACGTATCAATGGGCTTAGCTCTGCCACCGCTTATGATATTTATATAAGGCAGGATTGTGGAGCCAACAGCTACAGCAGCAACAGCACCAAACTTACAATGAATACTTTTGTGGGCTGTGGCGCTGCAGGCACACTGGCAGAATGTACTAATACAGCAGCAAGCTTTACTGCCGGCAATGGTCTTGTTGATTTTGAAGGACCGTATCCTGATAATGCAACCGGTTTCCTGGCGCCAGGCAAAGAACTGATATACAGTTTTACACCGTCCGTAACAGGTGTATATTATATTGAAACAGCCAGCGGCGCAGGAAGCCCCATTAACTACTATTACAAGGTATCAGGCAACTGCAATGACAACAACTGGATACCGGTTGGGAGAATCTCTTTCGGAAACAAAACTGCGGTGGGAATGTTAACCGGTGGCACAACGTACTATTTTTTACTTGACAGGGAATCCACCACTGCAGGCTCCCAAACTTTTAAGATATGCAGGGCAAATGCCGCCGCGCCTGCAGCATTCAACAGATGTATTGGAACATGGCCCATAAGTACAAAAATTCCGGCTTTCAGCCCCAAAGAAGAATATGTGATTGACTCGGCCAACAATGTTATAGCTTCCCTTGATTTCAGTGGCTGCGATGAAAAACCGGGCACCGTTTTAATAAGCTATTTTGTGAACAATGGCACGCTAAGAAGAGATGATAGCAACAGGGAATACCTTAACAGAAGCCTCACTGTTTCTTCAGCAGAAAATATTTCTGGCCCTGTAAAAGTAAAAATGTTTTTTACTAACGCCGAACTGCAAACGCTGGCTAACGAACCCGATGATGGCATTGCAGATGCAACCGCTGCCGCCAGCCTGAATATCACCCAGTCCTTACAGGCATGTGGCAGCAGCGCTGCAGCAGGCACCACCAGCTTTATTCCGCAGCAGTCAAACACGGCGTACGATCCTGCCGCTTCGTACATAAATTTTATTTCACCAGGGCTTGCATCGTATTACCTGCATGCTGGCAATGCAGCATTATATCAACAGAAAGATACGGCTGTTGTATGCCCTGGTAACAATGCTTCCTTTTCGATCAAAACTGCAGGTGCAGGATATACCTATCACTGGCAGGTTAATAGCGGTAGCGGCTATGTTGATATACAGGCTGATGCAGTTTATTCCGGCAGCGGCACCATCATGCTTACTTTACTATCGCCGCCCGAAAGTTATTATGGATATAGGTACAGGTGTGTGGCTACCAATGGTATAGTTACCGTTAGCAGCCCGGGCCAGTTCCTCAGGTTCCAGGTTACCTGGAATGGAAATATTGATAATGAATTTTCAAATCCCGCTAACTACAGTTGCAATATGGCACCCAACCAAAATACAGATGTGGTGATACCATCTTTTGCCACCCGTTTTCCGGCAGTACGCTACAACAGCAGTTGCCGAAGCCTGAGGATACAACCCGGTGCCTCTGTTACTGTAAGACCGGGTGTAAATGTGATTGTTTCAGGGCAGTAGCATGGTTTTTTTTCTCCAAAAGTTATTTCTTTAAAATCACCCAATGGGGTACAGTATTCCTCTTTGCATACAAATATTTTTGAATCGCCGAATAGTGGCGATTTTTTAATACCATTTATTATGCAGCCATCTTTACTTTCTATCAAAAAAAACATGTTGCTTCTATGCTGCATGATTTGTGGTGGAGCTTTGTATGCCCAGGTAAATCCTTTATTAAAACAAGTGAAATCACCTGCACCCAATGCTACCGCTTATAACGAAAAACTACAGCAGCAGTCTTTATTGTTTATGGAAAATAGAGGCCAGGTGGCCGATGCAGATGGCAAGCCCCGGCCAGAGATACTTTTCACATCTCAAAATGGCGGAGCAAAGCTTTATTTTACTGCCAATGCAATTCACTACCAATTTACTAAAACGGAATATCCAAAAGGATATGATTCGATAAAGGGGAATAAACATGTTGAAATCACTTCAAAAGATTTGCCGGAGAAAAAAGTAAAACAAAGCACACACCGGTTTACAGTAGCATTACAGGGGGCAAACCCACATCCATCGATAATAAAAGAACAGCAAAGCGACTATTTCGAAAACTATTACCTGGCCCAATGCCCCAATGGTATATTAGGCGTAAAAAGCTACCAAAAAATCACGTACCAAAATGTGTATCCCGGAATTGACTGGGTTATTTACAGCAATGAAGGTTTTATGAAGTACGATTTTGTAGTGCATGAAGGCGCCAACCGTTCTTTAATAAAGCTAAAAATTACAGATGCCGATGAGGTAAGCATTACCAGAAGTGGAGAATTATTGATAAAAACAAAACTGGGTGAGGTAAAAGAAAAAAAGCCAGTGAGTTTTGATGCTGCAGGAAAAGAAGTAAGCACCAGGTTTGTACAAAACAACGATGGTACCATTGGCTTTAATGCAGATACTGAACAGGGAATTGAATTGCGTATAGACCCAAGTGTGGTATGGGCTACTTATTATGGGGGGAGTGGGTGGGACGAGGGTTATTCATGTGCTGTGGATGCCTCAGATAATGTGTATCTGGCTGGCGAAACCAGTAGCTCATCCGGTATAGCTACGTCAGGTGGTTTTGACAATACTTATTCGGGTAGTAGTGATGCTGCTTATTTGGTAAAATTTAATAGTAGCGGCACCCGGCTATGGGCAACTTATTATGGCGGCAGTGCTTGGGAAACGGATATTTCTTGTGCAGTGGATGGTAGTGGCAATGTATTTATATGCGGAAGTACAACTTCTAGATCAGCCATAGCCTCCGGCGGTTTTCAAAATACATTTGGAGAAATCTTCGATGCATTTCTGGTTAAATTTAACAGCAGTGGTAGCCGGCAATGGGCAACCTATTATGGCGGTGAAGGGGGTGAGCTTGGAGGTACTTGTGCAGTTGACGGCAGCAATAATGTTTACCTGTCCGGGTATACAGCCTCAAATACCGGAATAGCTTTCGGCGGTTTTAAAAATACATTTAGTAATAGTGGCATTGAAACATTTTTAGTTAAATTTAATAATAGTGGTAACCGGCTGTGGGCTACCTATTACGGCAGCAATCTGGACAATTATAATTATGAAAATGCTTCCTGTACAGTAGATGGCAGCAATAATGTTTATCTGGCAGGTTCAACAACCGCATCTACGGGAATAGCTTCAGGTGGTTATCAAAATACCTATGGAGGGGTGCTACTGACGCTTTTCTGGTAAAATTAAGTAGCAGTGGAACTAGGCTATGGGCAACTTATTATGGTGGTAGTTTGGTTGAAGAAGCTCCCTCATGTAAAGCAGATGGAGACGGTAATATTTACCTGGCCGGTTCTACATCCTCAACTACCGGAATTTCATCAGGCGGATTTCAGAATGCTTTTGCAGGGCAAACCGACGCTTTTTTGGTAAAATTCAATAGTAGCGGAGCACGGCCCTGGGCAACCTATTATGGCGGTAGCGACTACGATGAAGGTAGATTCTGTGCAATAGATGGTAGCAACAATGTTTACCTGAATGGTTATACACTCTCAGGATCCGGGATAGCCTGTGGTGGTTTTAAAAATACCAATGGGGGAGGAGGGGATGCTTTTTTAGTAAAGTTCAATAGCGATGGAATCCGTTATTGGGGGTCGTATTATGGTGGTTTTGAAAATGAAGGGTCTAATGCTTGTGTAGCAGATGGTGCTGGCAATGTATATTTAGCAGGGCAAACTCTTGCTACTTCCGGTATAGCCTATGGTGGACACCAAAACACAAATAGCGGAAGCCTTGATGCCTTCCTCATAAAAATAGAAGGCAGTGTTATTGCAGACCCTGCCCTTAACCTGGTACCCACTCTCGGCATTTTGTATGTTGACAAAACAAAATCTGGCAATGGCAGCAGTTGGGCCAATGCAGCGCCTGAGCTGGCGCATGCACTAAAAGCGGCACAAACAAATGCCTCTATTACCCAAATATGGGTAATAGAGGGAACCTATTCCCCTATGAACAATCCGGCTGTAAGCGAAAGCTGCCCCAATTATACCTACATTGACAATGCTTTTTTAATGGTAAACAATGTAAAAGTATATGGTGGTTTTTCAGGCAATGGAACAGAGACTTCCATTACCCAGCGTAACGTATCCATAAACCCTACCATATTAAGTGGTACGAATTACCATATTGTTATCAGTGCCGGAGCCGTAGGTACAGCGGAGTTAAACGGCTTTACCATTGAAAAAGGGAAAGCAAACGGCACTGCTGCTATTACTGTAAACGGCTATACTATCTCCAGAGAAAATGGCGGTGGCTTATACCTTAATAATTCTTCGCCACGTATCGAAAATTGCATCATCAAAAACAATACCGCTACAAACGATGGTGGTGGCTTGTATATCGTAAATTCCAATTCTATTCTATCTGCCAATAAAATTTCAGGTAATACCGCCGATGATGGCGGAGGTGCTTATTTGAATAATACTACAGTTACGCTAGCAAACTGTTTGATAAGTGGAAATAAAGCAACGGGCTTAGGAGCAGGGTTCTATAATTATGCCTTATTACAAACTCCAGTTATACGCAACAGTACCATTGTATCCAACCTGTCTTCAGCAGGTGGTGCCGGCCTTTATTTTACAGGCTTTCTTACTGCCTCACCGCCATTGGTGTACAATAGCATTATTTATGGAAACCGTTTAGGCGCTGTCGTTAGTAATTTTGAAACCAGCGGTGCTACTCCTCCGGAAGTAAGGTATTCTATTGTAGAGAACAACCTGGGTTACACCAATTCGGGTAATAATCTTACAGGTTCTTCACCACAATTTATCAATCCAAAAGATGCTTCGGTGGCGCCTACCAATGCCGGAAATTACAGTGTAAACAAATGCAGCCCGGCCATCAATACCGGAAATAATAGTTATATAACGGGATATACAATTGACCTCGCAGGATACACCCGTATCTTAAATACCACGGTTGACAGAGGGGCTTATGAAAACAATAGTGCGGTGAGCGCCCTCCCAGATGGTGCCGGTATTGTATTTGTTGACAATACAAAATCGGGCGATGGAAGTAGCTGGGAAAATGCAGTACCTGAATTGTCGGAAGCATTGCTTGCAGCCAGATCCAATACTGCCATAACGGCTATATGGGTGGCCAAAGGTACATACTACCCTCTATACGATATTAGTTTTACCTGCATACCAACAGATGGAAGAGATAAAGCTTTTGTACTGGTAAACGATGTGAAACTTTGGGCTGGCTTTGCCGGGAGCGAAACATTATTAAGTCAGCGAAATTTTGCTCTAAATGAAACTATACTAAGCGGCGATATAGGTGTAACGGGAGACAGGACAGACAACAGCTATCATGTGGTAGTAAGTGCAGATGCGGTAGGCACGGCGGCAATAAACGGGTTTACTATAAAGGATGGCCAGGCAACCGGCACTGGTACAGTTGCTATTAACGGTATCAATTTTTCCCGTAATTCTTGCGGGGGCATGTATATTATAAATTCTTCGGCCGATATTACCAATTGTGCGATAAAAAACAATTTTGCAAATGGCTTGGCGGCTGGCATTTATGTATCCATCTCTAATGCCAGCTTTACTAATTGCGCCATTTCGGGCAATGCTTCCATTGCCACAGGTGGAGGCATATATAGTTCCAACCCAACGGTAGGCTCTGGAGCCTATGCCAGGTTTTACCACTGTACTGTATCAGGCAACCGTGGCAGCAGTGGTGGCGGTGGCTATTTTACCACAACTGGCACCGAGCCTGCCAAAATATATAACTGTATTTTTTTTGGCAATAAAACCAATGCCGGTGTAGCCATTAACGATATCATATCCAGCAGCCTCACCACCGACGACCCCGAAGTTTATTACTCCGTTGTGGGCAATGTTGCTTCTACAACAGCATACGCCGGCATGGGTGGCAACAGTACTGTCAACCCATTGTTCACCAACGCCGAAGATGCCTTAAATGCCCCTACACTTGCAGGCAACTACCGCATGCAAAAATGCAGCCCGGCTATTAATACCGGCGAAAATACCTACGCCACTTCTACCAGGGATTTGGATGCCAACAGCCGGATAGCTTTTACCACGGTTGATAAAGGTGCGTATGAAAAATTGCTTGCCCTTCCGGATGCTAACGGTATTGTATATGTTGAAAGCAGCAATTCAGAAAATGAGGGTGATGGCAGCAGTTGGGATAAAGCCATTACTCAATTAGGGGATGCGATGAAAGCTGCAAAATTCAATACGGGCATACAAGAAATATGGGTTGCTAAAGGAACGTATAAACCAATTTGGCGGGGAGATTTTACTACCAACATCATAACAGATTGCCCTAACCTGACAGACAGGGACAATAGTTTTGTTTTAGTGCCGGATGTAAAAGTATACGGTGGTTTTGCAGGTGGCGAAACGGATACAAGCAGCAGGGATTTAGTAGCTAACGAAACTATCCTTAGCGGAGACTTCAGTAATAACGATATAATAACAGGTAGTGGAGCCACACTTACCATTACCAATAATGCCGAAAATGCGTACCATGTATTAATAAGCGCAGGTGCTGTAGGTTCAGCAGAAATAAATGGGTTTGCAGTAACGAGAGGTTATGCAGCAGCGGTAGGAAATATTTTGGTAAATGGCCAAACCATTGAAAGGATTTATGGTTCGGGTATGTACAATGTAACCAGTTCGCCCATTATAAATAATTGTGTGTTTTTAAAAAGCTATTGTAAGGGCATGGGGGCTGGCCTCTGCAATAGTAATTCCTCCCCTTCTTTGTTCAACTGCAGGTTTTCAGAAAATTTTGCCGTTCAGGGGTCGGGTATTGGAAATAAAAATAACTCAACTCCAACTATAAGCCAGTGTATCTTTTCTAAAAACCGGACCATCAATGGTGGTGCCGGCGTGTATAACATTAGTTCGTCACCAATCATTACCAATTGCATTTTCTCCGAAAATTCTGCAGTAAGAGGTGGCGGTATTGATAATTCAACATCATCCCCTATCATTACTGGTTGCAGCTTCTTAAAAAATACAGCAACCAATTCCGGTGGTGGGCTGTACAACATAGGCTTATCTTACCCAATCTTGAATAACTGCATTTTTACCAGTAATTCAGCAGTCTATGGCGGCGGCCTTACTACCTCCTCAAACTCCTCGGTAACTATTACCAATTCCACCTTTACAGGAAATTTAGCTACCTATGGTGGTGGTATTTACTGCCATGCTTTTACCGGATATATATCCCACATTGGCATTTGTACCATTGCAGGAAATGGTGGGGCGGGTATATATAATGATAATGCCTACACGCACATAAAAAATAGCATTATCTGGGATAATAGTGGAGGTTCTATAACCAATGTGAACGGGGCTTTGCCAACGGTGAGTAACAACGTAATACAAGGCGGCTATGTAAGCGGCTCCAATATTTTAGACATAGATCCGCTTTTTGTTTCTCCGGAACCCCCAGCATCAGCACCAACGCATCTTGGCGATTATCGTTTACAAGCCTGTAGTCCGGCTATCAACATTGGCAATAATGCAGATGTTTCCACAACAACTGATGTAGACAATAACCCACGCATTGTTTACAGCGATGTTGATTTAGGCGCTTACGAACAGCAGACCAATATTTACGCTGATGGAAAATACACAACGTGGAAAGGCATCAACAACGACTGGCACAATAAAATAAATTGGTGCGGTGCCGTTATACCAACTTATGAAATAGATGTCACGATACCTGCTACAAGCAATAACCCAGTGCTTTCAAATACAGGGGAAACAAAAAATATTGTATTAAACAATGCTACATCAATAACTACAACCGCTACCGGACAGTTAACCATAAACGGCACTTACACCAACAGTGGCAGCAATATTACCAACAATGGCACCTGGGTGATGGCAGGCGGCGAAACTAATCAAACATTTCCTTGGTACATTCGCCACCGTTAGTGCCATGAATAATTTGGAAATTAACAACAGCAATGGAATAAAAATTGATAAGTCGTTTGAACTTACAGGAACCCTTACCCCAACTGCCGGCAATATCGATGTAGATAATGCTACCATTACATTAAACTCTGATGCAACTTCTACTGCAAGGGTGGCAGAAGTGCCGGCAACGGTAGCATTGTCTTACACCGGCACGGGTAAGTTTGAAGTGGAAAGGTACATTCCCAACCATAGGGCATGGCGTTTATTAACAGCACCACTAAGTACAGCTACCATCCTTACCATCAGCCAGGCTTGGCAGGAAGGATTGAGCAACGCAAACCGGTTATCTCCCGTTATTGGCACAGCAGGCTTTGGCACCACCATTACCAAAAGTACTAACTACAGTGCCGCCGATGGTTTCGACCAGGACTCAACCAACAATCCTTCTATCCGGTATTACAACGGTACCAATTGGGGCGGTTTTCCATCCAAAACCATTGGCACTACTCCCGGCGCAAATGATGGATTGATAAATGACCAACCTGGCTATATGCTTTTTGTTCGTGGTGACAGAAGTATTGTTGTGGCAGGTACCGGGGTAGCAGCCACCGTTACCACACTTCGGCCAAAGGGGCAATTAAAAGTGGGGCCACAAACTATTACCTGTGCAGGCTGGACAGTGATTGGCAACCCTTATGCATCCCCCATCAACTTTCATAAAATTGTGTTGAATAACCCCGGCTTGCCCGATGTATTTTATGTGTGGGATGCTAACCTTGCCGGCAGCTTTAATGTAGGTGGATGGGTGAGTTATGGCGCATACAATGGCGGCACACAAACCTATACGGTTGCACCTTTATTGGCTGGTAGCACATTTGCCAATAACAAAGGAGATATCTCCTCCGGCTCCGCATTTATGATTAATTATACCGGCACCATCACCATCAATGAAAACAATAAATCCACACTGGGTGATAATGTATTGCTCCGCCCCGTTCGCCAACTGAGCATGAACTTGTATGTACTAAATGCAGACAGTAGTGAAACGTTGAATGATGGGTTGGCAATTTTACTGGATAGAAATATGCAGGCAGCCAATGCAGAAAAAAATAAAAACTTTACAGAGAACCTTGCCATTGCCGCTGACAATAAACTGTTTGCTATCCAAAACAGGCGCAGGCCACATTTTAACGATACTATTTTCATCAGCACCGGGCAAACGAAACAACGCAACTATGTGCTGGAAATAATAGCGGATGAATTAAATATGCCACGCCGCATGAAAGCTTATTTGGAAGATAGGTACCTTCACCAATACAGCCCGGTTGCTTTGGAAGGTATTACCCGTTGTGCTTTTTCTGTAAATGCAGACAGCGGCAGTGCATCCGCAGCAAGGTTTAGGCTGCTGTTTAAAAAAGCGCCCTGTTTTAACCAAATCAATGCTACTGCAAAACAAAAAGATATTGAAGTGCAATGGGAGGTGGAAGACAATTTTGGCATTGCCCAATATGAAGTGGAACGTTCAGTAAATGGAATTGATTTTACAGGCATGCAAATCCATCCAACTAACAGGGATATAGAGCCGCTTTTACAAAATCAATGGCTTGATGTTTCGCCAGCTACCGGAACCTATTATTACCGCATAAAAGCTATTACTAGCACAGGTGAAATAGTATGTAGTAATATAGCCGGAGCAACCATGGTAAAAAACGCTACTGGCATGTATGTATATCCCAACCCTGTTACCAGCAGCAGCATACACCTAAGAATGAACAGGCAGCCGGAAGGAAAATACAGTGTCACATTGATAAGTGCAAGTGGGCAAAAAGTATTTACACATCAATGGGAACACAGCGGCGGGTTTGTAAGTAAAGTATTTGCATTGCCATCGTTGGTTGCTGCAGGCATGTATCAATTGGAAGTGATAAAAAGTAATGGGGAAAAAGAAAGTATGATATTGGAAGTGCAATAATGAAGTCTGATTACTAAAAAACTAAACGCTTTATGAGAGTAGCTTCAACGCTTTTCTATGCTGTGTTGTTTACTAGCAATGCGTATGCGCAAAATATAGGCATCGGCACTACCAACCCCAAGGCAGGATTACATGTGGCAGACAGTTGCGTTTTGTTTAGCGGGCCCACAACCCTTCCGGCTTCTCCCGGCCCGCCACCTGTAAGCAATGCAGGTACCCGGATGACGTGGTATGCAAATAAAGCTGCTTTCAGGGCTGGGTCTGTAACGCTTACCCAATGGGATATGAATAATATAGGCAACAACAGTGTGGCAATGGGTAAAAGCACGATTGCTTCGGGTGCCCAGTCGGTAAGCCTTGGCCTTGCTAACTCAGCCAGTGGCGACAATGCCTTTGCCATGGGTACCGCCAACACTGCTGCCGGAAACAATGCTGCTGCACTTGGCATTAATACCGATGCCAGGGCTTACGGCAGTTTGGTAATTGGCAGGTACAATATAACTGGGGGCAATGCCAGTTCCTGGATAGATACAGAGCCTTTGTTTGTAGTAGGTAATGGATATACCTATGAAGTAAGTCCTGGCGTGGGTGCAATACAAAGACGGAATGCTTTTTTGACCAATAAAAATGGTGATGTATCCATCAATGGAAAAGCAACCATCGCCGGCAAAGTGATTTTTAAAGACACGGTAAATTTCAATAAAAATGTTGCTATCAATCTTGGTAATGGGCAAGCAGCATCTGCAAGCCTTTCTGTAAATGGCACTATCGCTTTACAATCTTCTGCCCAAACGATTACTGCATCTGCTGACTATGTAGTAGAAACAACCAATAAAGGCTTTGTAAAATTATACTACAACGAATCAGCCTCCCTTAATCCGGCACTAAAACTAAAGCCTGCTGTAGATGGGCAGTTGCTGGTTATTCAACACGCAGGGGCATACCCATTTAAAATTTATGGCGGTATAAATTATCCCGGCTTTGCAATTGTACGGCTATCTGCACTTTATCACACAATCAAAAAATTTGATACGCTGGTATTGATCTATTCCTCTCTTACCAGTTGGCTCCAGTTAAGTTTTTCTCCATACGGTTAAAAAGGGAAATGATGACGATAAATACTGGAAAAAAATGAAACACGGGTGAAAAAATTTTTTTAAATTAAATATTTTGAATATCAATACAGCAAAATATTATGAAAAGAAAAAGTAATTGGAATGTACTGGGGTATCCGGTGCTGGTAGTTTTATTAGGTATTGATAAAGCCATTCAGGAAATAAGTGCCCGAATAACAAAAGAAAAGTAACAACTGAAAGAAAGGATTGACAAATTAGAAGCCGCACTGTAAAAATTACAACAGGGCCTTTCGGGAAGGCTGGGTGTACCTGTTATCTTTCAATTCCAGGTTTCCTTACCATCCTAAAGTCAGGTTTTGTAAATGTTGATAGCATAATTTTAGCAAGTAATTTTTCGAAATAAATGAGTATTTTTTGTAATACACTAAAACCTTTACGAATGAACACTTTTAAACTATTAGCCGGTTGCTGTTTTCTATCAGCCATGCTCGCTCAAAATAAACTGCTGGCACAACCGGTTATTGTGAAGATGGCTAAAGATATAAAAGCCGGTATCGCCGGTTCAGAACCAGCCAATTTAACTAGTGTAAATAACCTACTGTTTTTTACTGGTGATAATGGGGTGAACGGAAACGAATTGTGGAAGTACTATCCGGCAAGTGGTGCTGCTTCTATGGTAAAAGACATTAATAATGTTGGCAATGCAACATCTTATCCCAGTAATTTTAAAGCAGGCGGCAGTACCCTTTACGTTAGAGCCGACGATGGTACAAATGGCGCAGAAATATGGAAGAGTAATGGCAGTTCTGCAAGTACAGTGATGATTAAAAATATTGCAGCAAATGATCTGTCTTCTGGCCCAAAGGGATTAAGCTATTGTAATGGCAGAATGTTTTTTAACGCGGATGATGGTATTGTAGGCAGGGAACTTTGGAAAACAGATGGTACTGCCGCCGGAACCCAATTGGTGAAAGATCTTTCGGTGGGAATTTACATAGCAGTAGACTATCCTCAACAGTTAGCAGCTTTTGATGATGTGCTGTATTTTTCAGGGAGGCCTAGTTTAGCAAATTCATTTCCGAGTTTATTTAAAACAGATGGCACCGAAGCCGGTACCGTTGGCGTGCCAATAGATTGCTATAGCCCGGATGGTTGGAAGCCTCACAGTATGAAAAAAATTGGCAATAACCTTTTTTTATGTAATGGGTATCCACCTATTGGATGTCCAGATGTAATTGTCGGCAACGAATTACTTATCAAAAGGACAGGGGGCGATAAGGTAGAACTTGTTAAAGATATCAATCCGGGTGCCGAAGGCTCCAAGCCAGATTCATTAACGGATATTGAGGGCACCTGTTTTTTTTCTGCCGAAAATGCTACCAGTGGCAGGGAACTCTGGAAAAGCGTTGGTACAGAAGCAGGAACGGTAATAGTAAAAAATATTGAAGCTGGTGCAGCAAGCTCCGCACCGGGATTGCTTACCAATGTAAACGGCATATTGTTTTTTACCGCACAAAATACTGGTACGGGCAGGGAGCTATGGAAAAGCGATGGAACCACATCGGGAACGGTTTTAGTGAAAGATATTGTTGCAGGTGCAGGCAGTTCCAACCCACGCAACCTGCTGGCAATGGACGGTAAATTATATTTTGTAGCGGAAGATGGTATCAATGGGGCTGAGATATAGCAGAGCAATGGCACCGCCGCAGGCACTAAGCTGTTATATGATATTAATAAAGGACCTGGTAGTTCAAGCCCACAATCGCTAACGGAAATGAATAACCTTCTTTACTTTACTGCCGACAATGGTATCAATGGCCGGGAGTTGTGGGTACAGTCGGTTTGCAGTTCCATACAAATTGCAACGGCTAATTTCAGTACACAGCAGTCAAATAAATATTATTATTTTGACAATGCTTCCTGCAGTAAATTAATTGCAAAAGTTGCACCATTCATCAACAAAGCGACACTGGCGAACGTCTCTGTGTGGAAAGAAACTACCCAGCCTTCAAATTTTGTAAAGCGGCACTACGAAATTGTACCTGCTACAGGCAGTTCAATTTCCAACGCTACCATCAGCCTGTATTTTACCCAACAGGAGTTTAACGATTTCAATGCGGTAAATACTATCAAGCTCCCGGGTAACTCTACTGATGTGGCCAATATAGCCAACCTGTATATTGTTCATCATCCCGGCACCAGCAAAAACCGCACTGGGCTTCCGGATAGCTATTCTTCCGAAGTAAAATGGATAAAGCCAGATGCAAAAAAAGTGCTGTGGGATGCGGCCAATTACCGCTGGGAACTAAGTTTTACCACAAGCGACTTTGGCGGGTTTACGGTGCAAACGAGGATTACTCCAACGCAGTAAAAGACAATTGGTAAATAATGAGTAACCCAACAACCGGAATTTTTAGCAGGCATATTTCATTTGTTGTTTTATCATAAGAATGCCAGTTAGCTCAATAAAAAAAATGTTGTTGTAAATAAGTGGAGAGCTGGCTGAAATAAAACAGCGCAACTATGTGCAGTAATTAAAAGCAAATAAACTGGGTATGCCAAGTCGTATGAAACCATATTAAATGGAAGTGATTTTATTTCAAAACCAACCTACTTAAAATATCAAACATAAAAAACCCTGCCACCGGCAGGGTCTTTTATGTTTCGTTTTTAACCTGGCTTAAAATTTAAAACCCTTTATCACATCATTCTCGCTTTTCTGATAGATCATTCTTCCCAGTTCATCTAATTTATAATCCGGTGTTTTATCACCCAATAACATACTGGCAATATTTTTCCCATCCGTTTTGCTTACAATCACACAACCAGAACTATTGGCCTGGTTGTTATTTCCAATCACCGTCATCACAGCCATAAAATCATTGGCCTGCCTGGTGGCTTTAAAACGTTTACCGATAGCTGCAAAACTTGCGGCGGCAGCACCTGCAAAGTTAGAAGCGTTGGCATTCGCATTTTTAATACTCTGGTCAAGTGACGGGCTCGTGCTGCCATAGTACCCTTTAGCGTAGCTTAATTGTGCTGCTTCTGCAGCCTGTTGTGCAGCCATCATGGCTGATGCAAGTCCCCCAAGGCCACTCAGCATTTTGCCGGTTAATGTTTTGCCCGGAGCCTTATTAAAGGAGTGCCAGATTAATTTTCCATCTGTTGAAAAAAGGCTGGCATTTTGTTCTGATGTAACCAGGATGCCATTTTCCCTAACCTGCAAACTGGTAGGGTCTTCTTTACCCTCAAATTTGATATCTTTTACCCATTCCTGTATATCGCCGGTAGTAAAATCTACTTTGTAAATCATGTCGTTGGCAAATACATACCCCAATTTATCGCTGGCGTTATCGCCTGCACATTGTTTTACTTTAAAACCTTTCTTCCATGTTTTATCACCGCTTTCTAAATCAAGAATATTTATTTCATCACTTGTTCTATAATATAAACCTTGTGGTACAATTTCAAGGTCACGAATATTGCCATTTACAAACAATGGCTTTTTAGTAACTGATTTGCCTGCCTCCAGGTCAATCAGGCTGATATAGTTGTCACCGTTATCTTTTTGTGTGGCTAATATCAGTTTGGTGCCAATCAATTTGTAAGCATTCACATCACCTTTCAAATCAATTTCATCTTTCCATTTGCTGTCGCCGGTACCAGGATCAATGCAAAGCAGGGTAGCCCTGTTTTTGCCACCGCCACCACTTTTAATTTTGCCCAGCAAACCACCGCCGCCACCGCCCTTGGCCATATCTTTTTGTGTTTTTTCTGCAGTTGCTACCAGCATACCATGGGTATCATATAAAATGTATCCCACCGGTGATTCCAGTTCTACTTCTTTGGTTATTAATTTTCCATCAGCAGGATTAAAAGCAAATAGCGCTTCCTGGTTCCAGAACCATATTCTCCCTTTTTCATTTGGACGAAGAAAAAATTGTGCACTGGATGAAGTTGCCATTGAACTAAGGTCGGCACGGCTTTTTTTACCAAACATACCTTTGCTTTCCACCACAGCAGCTACCGGTTTTTCTGTCTTCCTGTCCTGGCTCCAGATTACTTCGCCTGTTGCTGGGTTTAGCTTATATAAATTTTTTGTGGTGGCTATATAAATACCATCATCAACAGACAACCCATTACTTACCACTTCTTCACTATTTTTTTCAAACAGTTTTTTCTGTTCCCATATTTTATGGCCATCTGCCAATGAAAACATTACCATGGTTGGTTTGCCATTGCTTTTGCTGAAACCATACATCATCATTGCATTCAATTCTTTAATGTGTATGCGTTTTACAATATTCAGGATATCAAAGTCGGGAGAGCTGGCAATTACTTTTCCGGTTGTTATATCTATGATCGTATGTTGGTTGCCCTTGAACATACTGCTTTTAATAAGTGCTACATAAGGTGTGCCTTCCACCGCATCGTAGTTTTCTTCTTTTACATCATCCAGCTTGTCAATCTTCCAGCTTTCTTCCCCAGTGTCAGGATTCAGGCCATACAAGGCATCACCGGTACAAACTACCAGTATGCCGGCATCGGATACCTGGTACCATTTTACATTTCCGGGGAATTTTTTAGCCCACTCTTTGGCCGGCGTTTGGGCGAAGGAAGCAAGCGTTGCAAATGCAAACCCTAGCAGCAATAGATACTTTTTCATGATTTCGAGGTTTTATCCGGTAAAAGTATCTTCCAGATAAAAGCAAAACAATACCGTCTGGAGGGTATTTTTAACAGTTTAACTTGAAATTTGTTAGATATTGTTACTACTTCATAGTAGCGGAGGCGGCAGAAGGTTTGCCGTATTTGGTTTGCTTTAATACCGGCTTTTCATTTTTTACACTCACCAGGTACAAATTATCAAACTCGCCATCAGGGATATTTTGTTGCGGAAAATCAGTAATGCCAAGTTGATAAATAATTTTTTGAATGATGTTGCTGTGGGTTACAATCAGCATGGGCTGGTTCCAGTCTTTATTTTTTGTGATGGAGGCAAACAAAGCAGTGCAACTGGTGTCTGCAATAATTTGTATCGTATCAATGCCCAATTGTAAACGCAGGCTGTCAGCAGTGTGCTGGGTGCGTTTGTATTCTGTAACGTAGATGCGCTTTATCTTTTTATTTTTCAATTGCCTCATTAGGGCACCGGCCCTGATGTTTCCTTCCTCCTTGAGCAGTGGGTCTTTACCGCTTTGTTTTTCTGCATGGCGAACGATGTAAATACGGCTGTTTTTTTGCAATGATGCCGGCACCTGGGCACAAAGACTGTTTGCCATGCAGCAAGTAATAAAAACCAGGAGAGCATACCTCATACATATAAAGTTACATAAACAGCACTATCCAAGACCGATATGCCACAAATGCGGGCAGTATTATTTTCTAATCTGTAAAAATTGTCAGTTTCAGCAGTCTTTCTGCCGTTCCCGGCAGGCTGAATCATATTTTACCCAGTGGTTCACTACCATTTATATACACATTTTCGTTACTTTGCAAACGTTTGATCTAAAGGGAAGCCTTTTAGGCAAGGGGCATATAAAATGCACTTTGCCCGTTTTAAAATAAAGCTGCATACTTTATGTGGGTTTATTGGCTGAACAAGAGTCTTAAAAAATTTAAACCATATCAAATTTATGTGCGGAATTGTAGGATATACCGGCCCCAGAGAGGCTTACCCGATAGTAATTAAAGGATTAAAGCGATTGGAATACCGTGGCTACGACAGCACTGGTGTGGCGTTGCTTAATGGCGGCCTTAAAGTGTATAAAAAGAAAGGCCGGGTAGCCGACCTGGAAGAATTTGTTGTTGGGGCCAACCTCCACTCCCATATTGGTATAGGCCACACAAGATGGGCCACCCATGGGGAACCAAACGACCGAAATGCCCATCCCCATACCTCAGCGAGCGGAAAACTGGCCATGATACACAATGGCATTATTGAAAACTACGCCCAGATAAAAAAGGACCTGAGCAATAAGGGCTACACGTTTACCAGCGATACAGATACGGAAGTATTACTCAATTTTATTGAAGATATCAGGAAAAATAATGAGTGCAGCCTGGAAGAAGCGGTACGGATAGCCCTGAAAAGGATAACAGGAGCCTATTGTATTTTATTAATTGACCAGGATGATCCCGAAACCATCATTGCGGCAAGAAAAGGCAGTCCACTCGTGATCGGCGTGGGCAAAGGCGAACATTTTTTAGGAAGCGATGCCTCACCGATGCTCGAGTACACCAAAGAAGTGGTGTATGTAAATGATTACGAACTGGCCATTGTAAAACCTGGGGAACTCATTTTAAAGAATCTCGGTAATGAAAAAATTACCCCCTTTATCACAACGCTGGATATGGAACTGGCAGCCATTGAAAAAGGCGGCTACGATCATTTTATGCTGAAAGAGATCTTTGAGCAACCCAGCACCATACATGATTGTTTGCGTGGACGGCTGGATGCAGCGCATGGCATTATCCGGCTAAGTGGCGTACAAAATAATATAGAAGCATTTAAAAATGCCAAACGCATTATGATCGTAGCTTGTGGTACCAGTTGGCATGCAGGGCTGGTTGCAGAATACATCATTGAAGAATTGTGCAGGATCCCGGTAGAAGTGGAATATGCATCAGAGTTTCGCTACCGCAATCCTGTGATCAACAAAGGCGATATCATCATTGCCATTTCGCAAAGCGGCGAAACGGCTGATACGTTGGTGGCAATTGAAAAAGCTAAAGAACAGGGGGCCATTATTTTTGGGATCGTAAATGCGGTGGGGTCCTCCATTGCCAGGATCAGTCACGGTGGTGCCTACACACATGCAGGTCCGGAAATAGGCGTAGCCAGCACCAAAGCATTTACCGGCCAGTTAGCAGTGCTTACCATGATGGCCTTAAAAATTGCAAAAGAAAATGGCACCATACCGGAAGACCGCTATCGTGCATTATTATTTGAACTGGAAGCTATTCCTGAAAAAGTAGAAGCTTTACTGGCCAATGCAGCGGCGATAAAAGTAATTGCAGAAAAGTACCAGGGAGCCAGTGATGCCTTGTTTTTAGGCCGTGGTTACAATTTCCCCATTGCGCTGGAAGGCGCTTTAAAACTGAAAGAAATATCTTACATACATGCAGAAGGTTATCCTGCTGCTGAAATGAAACATGGACCAATTGCACTGGTAACAGAAACATTACCCGTGGTATTTGTGGCCACCAAAGACAGTTACCACGAAAAGATCGTAAGCAACATCCAGGAAATAAAAGCCCGTAAAGGGAAAGTAATAGCCATCATTACGGAAGGCGATGAAGTGATCCCCGGCCTGGCAGACGATGTGTTTTTTGTGCCGCCGGCAGATGAAATTTTAGCACCCATGTTGAGCGTAATTCCTTTGCAATTACTTTCATACTATGTAGGCATTGCCAAAGGGGTAGATGTTGATAAACCAAGGAATTTGGCCAAAAGTGTGACGGTAGAATAAAGATACCCCTCCGCCCTTAAAGGGGAACTTGGCGTATTAAAATTTGAATCGTCTTCTTATTATCGATGTGTAAGCTATTTTGTAATTTATTTTATCACGCTGTCTGCTATTCAGAAAAACTGCATTAGTTTTCAGGGTCTAAAAGCCCCTTTAGGGGTTTGGGGCATTAGTTGGGCAACTATGAACATCATCATCAAACATCCGGTAAACGAACTGGGCTATAATTTTATAGAACCTGAATACCTCCCGGCAGGTAAGGATGAATACTACCTGCGTTTTGAACAGAACCCCCATTGTGAAGATTACCGGACATTGTCTTCAATGGAAATTGAAGTGCTGGTACGCAACCGGAATACTTCGGATGACTGGAACAAGATTTTTGTGTCGCCCAATTTCAGGCCCGAACTGGTAAGAAACTGTAAGTTTCATGGGTTGGTAAGGATCGGTAAACTGGAACCCTATTACCTGGAATTCCACAATTTAAGAATGCCGGTGGGCTTATATAACTGTACCATCATCAGCAGTGATATTGGCGACAATGTGTGCATGGATAATGTGAACTATTTAAGTCATTACATTATCGGAAACGAAGTGATGATCGCCAATGTGAATGAACTGGCTGCTACGGATAAGGCAAAATTTGGCAATGGTATTTACTCAGAAGGTGAGGAAGAGAAATCAAGGGTGGTGCTGGAATTGTGCAATGAAAACGGGGGCAGGCAGGTAATCCCTTTCGACGGTATGCTGCCGGGTGATGCCCATTTGTGGAGCAGGTATATCGCCGATGAACAACTGATAAATAAATTTAAAGAATTTACCGACAATAAGTTTGATAATAAAAGGGGCCGGTATGGAAAGATCGGCGACCGCACAGTGATCAAAAACTGTAAAATAATCAAGGATGTGTTGATTGGTACCGATGCCTATTTAAAGGGGTCCAACAAACTGAAGAACCTAACCATTAAAAGTGACGAAAACCGCACCTCGCAAATTGGAGAAGGCTGTGAAATAGTGAACGGTATTGTAGGCTATGGTTGCAGGATATTTTATGGTGTAAAGGCAGTTCGTTTTGTAATGGCCTCCCATTCACAATTAAAATACGGTGCCCGGCTCATCAATTCTTACCTGGGTAATAATGCCACGATCTCCTGCTGTGAGGTATTGAATTCTTTAATTTTTCCGGCACATGAACAGCACCACAACAACTCCTTTTTATGCGCCGCCCTGGTGATGGGGCAAAGCAATATTGCAGCAGGCGCTACCATCGGAAGCAATCACAACAGCCGAAGCCCGGATGGAGAGCTGATAGCGGGGCGTGGCTTTTGGCCCGGGCTCTGTGTAAGCCTCCGGCACAATTCAAAGTTTGCATCATTTACCATTATTGCCAAAGGCGATTTTCCTGCTGAACTAAATATCACTGTTCCATTTTGTTTGATCAGCAATGATGTTACCAATAACAGGCTGGTTGTGATGCCCGGTTACTGGTTTATGTATAATATGTATGCGCTGGAACGAAATGCCTGGAAATACGTGGACAGGGACAGGCGGACAGGAAAAATTCAGCATATTGAATATGATTACTTAGCGCCTGATACCGTAAACGAGTTGTTTGATGCGTTGCAGTTATTGCAGAACCTGCAGGCAAATGAAAAGGGAACAGCCTACACAACAGGTTGGGAAAATACCGCCCGTGAAATTGAAGTGGTAAAAGTGCCGCAATCCATCGCTTTATTCAAAGAATTGGTACAGTATTATGGTGCCATGGAAATTGTGAAACATATACAGCGGAATAAATTCGGCAGTTTTGAAGAACTGAAAAAATCACTTTCAGCAAAAGTACAGCGCAGCCAGTGGCTGAATATTGGCGGGCAGTTGATGCAGGAGGAAGATGTGAAGAAATTCATCGCTCATATTAAATCCGGTAAAATAAACGGCTGGACGGAAGTGCATCATTTTTACCTGCAACAGGGTGAAGTGTATGATAAAAATAAACTGAACCATGCTTACACATCATTGCTCGAAATATTGAATATTACACCCCGGCAGTTTACGCCAGTTCTGTTGAAACAATTATTAAACCAGGCAACAGCTACCCGTGGCTGGATGTGCAAAGGTATTTACGACTCCAGGGCCAAAGATTATACCAACCCTTTCCGTAAAATGGTATATGAAACCAACGAAGAGATGAATAAGGTGATCGGAAAGTTAGATGACAACAGCTTTATACAACAACAAATGGCTAGCTGGGATGAAATGAAAAAACAGGTAAAATCAATTATACGAAAGTTAAAGTTGTAGTATTACCCGTCAATCAGTTCTGCCAATGTTTTCTTTTCTAAAATTTTTAAAGTAGCGTCCCTTGTCTGTGCCATGGCTTTATTGAGGCCGCAGGTAGCCTCGTCGCAGTCCAGGCATTTTTCATAAAAATTCAGGCTTACGCAGGGCAGTAATGCTATTGGGCCGCCTACTACCCGGATGGCTTTGGCCAGCGTTGTCTTTTTGGGCGATTGTATTAAGTAGTAGCCACCGCCTTTTCCTTTTTTGCTTTCCAGCACCCCGGCCAGTTTCAGTTCCAGCAGGATTGTTTCCAGGAATTTGATCGGGATTTTTTTATTTTGCGATATTTCAGAAATCAGCACAGGTCCTGCACCATATTTAGCAGCAAGGTATCCCAGGGCTTTCAGGGCGTATTGGGTCTTTTTAGATAACATACCGTCAAGGTAAATAAAAATTAGAAATAAAAAAACCGAAAATATAAGTCCACTTATCTTATAGACTAATTATATTTGTACCCTAAAACATTTTACTATGAGTTTACGGTTAGGGGATATTGCTCCCAATTTTAAAGCAACAACATCTTTGGGCGAAATTGATTTCTATGAATACCTGGGCGATTCTTGGGGAATCCTGTTTTCTCATCCTGCAGATTATACGCCTGTTTGTACCACCGAACTGGGCAAGACAGCAGCCTTAAAGGACGAATTCGCAAAACGTAATGTAAAAGTGCTGGCGCTGAGCGTAGATCCGGTGGATAAGCACCTTGGCTGGATAAGCGATATCAATGAAACACAGCATTGCGATGTAGACTTCCCGATCATTGCAGATGATGACCGAAAAGTTTCTACCCTGTATGATTTCATCCATCCCAATGCTTCAGCAACTGCCACGGTTCGTTCTCTGGTAATTATAGCACCTGATAAAACCGTTAAATTAATGATCACGTACCCGGCTTCAACAGGAAGAAATTTTGTGGAAGTGTTACGGGTAGTAGATTCGCTGCAACTAACCGCTAACTACAGCGTAGCCACACCGGCCAACTGGCAGCCGGGAGAAAATGTAATTGTGGTGCCTGCGGTAAGTACAGAAGATGCGATTAAAAAATTCCCGAAAGGAGTAGAAATCGTGAAGCCTTATTTGCGCTATACACCGCAGCCAAATCTTGATTAAAGGGTCGGGAAGCTTCAAGCGGCCTGAACCCTAAAACTAGACTAAAGGGTCGGGACGCTCCAGGCGGCCTGAACCCTAAAACTATAATGCTGAAACTGAAAATATTTATTTTGATATTTGACTTTTAGAAGAGAGCCGCTGAAGAGCGGCTTTTTTCATACCAGGGTCGGGACGCTACAGCGGCCTGAACCGTTAGCAGGTTTGCAACATCACAAATTCTTCTTCAACTGCTGTATCAAAGCCCTGATGTCTTTGGGCAGTTCTGCTGTCAAATCAAATTCCTGTCCACTGGCATCTTTAAATTTTAACTCGTAAGAGTGCAATGCCACCCTGTTTAATATCGGCCTTTCTTCATCATCCTGTTTGCTCAGTTTGTATTTCTTTTTGATCGACGAAAGCAATACCGGTTTACCATCGCCATACAACGGATCGCAGGCAATCGGGTTGCCAATGTTTTTTGCGTGTACCCTTATCTGGTGGGTACGTCCTGTATGTATCCTGAATTTAACCAAAGCGTATTTTCCCAGGGCTTCCACCAGTTCATAATCTGTTAAAGAAGATTTACCTTTTTTATTTACCACCATTACTCCTTTCAATGCAGGGTGTTCCATGATGGGGGCATCAATGCTGCCGGTTGTATGTGCTGGTGTGCCATGCACCAGCCCGAGGTAATATTTTTCCATGCTGCGGTCTTCAAACTGTTTGGAAAAAAATTGATGGGCCACGTCATTTTTAGCAAATAAAATAATGCCGCTGGTTTCTTTATCCAGCCGGTGAACGGTAAAGATGCTGCCATTTTTTTCTACTAGCATATCTTTCAGCGAAGGCTCCGATTGGGTCCTGTCCGGGATAGACAATACGCCTGCAGGCTTATTCAGCACAATGAACTGATCATTTTCAAAAATGATCTGCAACTGGTTTTTGGTAACAGGGCTGCTTGGTGTTGGCATAAACTGGGCGGTTATTATTTTGCTGTTTCAGCTTTTTCTTTGGAAGGAGTGTTTTTGAAAGACGCATTCAGGTATTTCAACAGCCTCACTTCTTTGTCACTCAAAAAACGCCACTTGCCACGTTCCACATTCTTTTTGGTGAGGGTGGCATACATCACCCGGTCCAGTCCTTTTACATCATAGCCCAATGATTCAAAAATTCTGCGTACAATCCGGTTCCTGCCACTATGTATCTCAATACCAATCACAGACTTGTCTTTAGTATCGGCATAAGCGAGTGAGTCAGCTTTTATTTCACCATCTTCCAGTTGTATCCCGTTGAGTATTTTATCAAAGTCGGTTTTGGTTAGCACCTTATCCAGTTTTACCTCGTACAGCTTGGTTATATTGTAACTGGGGTGCGATAATTTTTGGGTCAATTCTCCATCGTTGGTGAGGAGTAATACGCCGGAGGTATTTCTGTCTAACCTGCCCACAGGGTACACCCTTTCGGTAGTAGCTGCCTTTATCAGTTGAAGCACTGTTTTTCTTCCTTGAGGATCATCGGTGGTGGTAATATAATCTTTGGGTTTGTTCAGCAAAATGTACACAAGGTTTTTGCTTACAAATAATTTTTTACCGTTAAAAGAAATATCATCTTTTTCAGACACCTTAAATGCGGGTTCTATTACTACCGTGTTGTTTACTTTTACTTTTCCAGCTTTAATAACTGTAACGGCATCCCTCCGGCTGCATACGCCACAGTGTGCCACAAATTTATTCAGGGGCATCAGTTCATTTGAAACGGGTGCAGGTTTTCCTGGTTTCTGAGCCGGAGCAACAGGGGGGGCAAATTCTTTAACGATCGATTTTAATTTATCTGTCTGCTTAAAGTTGGCCTCAATCGTTTTTACCTTATCTGTTTTTACCGGGGAGATATTTGCCGAAACAGGTGCATTGAGGGCCGCTTCTCTTTCAGCTTCCCGGAGCCTTCTTTTCTGTTCAAAATGTTTGTCAATGGCAACAGACCTTTCCTTTTTGGCTTTCTTTTTTTTCTGTCTGAATTCTTCCTTAATTACGCTGTTCTTCTTTTTGGGATTGGCAAATTTTTGAAAAGTGGACTTCTTCATGTTTGTAGTAGTTTGCTGTTGTTTCAACAGTAGTGAGCCGCTAAGGTACTAATTTCTACAGGGGTTTTAGCAGGAGTTTTAATGGAGACCATTTAAACTTGCCGGTGCTAAACAAAAATAGTATCACAAACATTACCAAAGCCAAAATAGATTTTAGTAGGTTTTTCATTGAGAATATGTTAGAATGATGAATTACAGACTTCGTTCCGCAACACATGGTTAATGTGAAAAAACGAAAAGCGGCTAACGCAATTGTAAAAACAGGGTAACAAATAATCTTTGCGGGGATGAAAGCCGGGGAAGTAAGATAACCTGTATAGCTGCCGGAAGTTCACCGAAAAACCGGCATAACCATGGAAATGGATATTGCAACCGCCTCTGGACTGTATCTCTTAAGCTTATGCTAAAAGAAATATATCGGAACAAAAAGTAATACTTTTGTGTTGAATTAAAGGAACGGTTTTTGACAAACAGCAAAATATGAAACAAGTAATTTTTATCCCGCTTATTTGGTTTTCAGCAATAATAGTAAAAGCCCAAAACGCTGTCATAGATTCGGTAGTGACCGGAAAAGTAACAGTAATTAAAGACAGCCGGCTAAATGTGCTGGCTGAAAAAGAAGCAGCTTTTAACGAGGCCCTGGTGTACGCAACCAAATCGGGAAAGGGTTACCGCCTGATGGTATTGAGCACTGCCGACCGTGCCATGGCCATGAAAGTAAGAGCACAGTTATTACAGAATTACCCCGACCAGAAAGTATATATGAGCTACCAGCCACCTTATATTAAATTGAAATTTGGTAATTTTTTGACAAAGGAAGATGCAGATAATTCGAGAAAGGAATTGCTTAAAACGAAACTGATCACCAATAATATTTACCTGGTGCCGGAAAATATTGAGATAAAACCTGATAAGAACAGGGAAAAGGAAAGCGAAAATAAGTAAGGGCACACAGATAAGTAAACCTGTATTAGTGAGCATTTAAAAGCAATATTTTTACCCGTGAGTGAATTAATCAACCATCAAATAAAAAATTTGGCAAAGAAATATGCAGCCGAATTTATCGCCATCCGGCATCACCTGCATGCCAACCCGGAACTAAGCTATGAAGAATATGAAACATCCAGGTTTGTTCAGCAGCAATTAACTTCCTATAATATCCCTTTCGAAATAAAAGCAACCACGGGTGTAATTGGACTGATAAAAGGAAAGAACCCTGGTAGAAGAGTAGTGGCCCTTCGGGCTGATATGGACGCCCTCCCGATTTTGGAGGAAAATGATGTTCCTTACAAGTCAACGAAGCCGGGCATTATGCATGCCTGCGGACATGATGCACACACAGCCTGCCTGCTGGGCGCAGCAAAAATTTTAAGTGAACTCAAAGACGGGTGGGAAGGCACCGTGAAGTTGATTTTTCAGCCAGGTGAAGAAAAAACACCGGGTGGCGCCAGCCTGTTGATCAAAGAAGGCGTGTTGGAAAATCCAGCTCCGCAAACTATTTTCGGATTGCATGTACATACGATATTGCCAACCGGAAAGCTCAGCTTCAGGGGCGGTATGGTGATGGCGAGTGCTGATGAAATTTATATTACAATCAAATCAAAGGGAGGTCATGCAGCGGCACCGCATTTAACTGCCGATACTATTTTAATCGCTTCGCATTTAATAGTGGCGTTGCAGCAAATTGTGAGCAGGAACAATAACCCTTTTAATCCTTCCGTATTATCAATTACTTCTTTCCAGGGTGGAAACGCCACGAATGTGATCCCTTCGGAAGTGAAGCTGATGGGCACTTTCAGGGCAATGGATGAAACCTGGCGTTTTACTGCCCATCAACTGATTAAGAAAATTGCTACCGCATTGGTGGAAAGCATGGGCGCTGAAATCGATATTAAAATTGATGTGGGCTATCCGCATGTTTTAAACAATGAAAAGCTAAGTGCCGATGCCCGGAAGAAAGCAGAAGAATATATGGGTAAAGAAAATATTGAAGAAACTGAATTAAGAATGGGGGGTGAAGATTTTGCTTTTTATTCCCATAAAATCCCGGCTTGCTTTTTCCGGCTGGGCTGTGGCAATATTGCCAAAGGTATCACTATTGGCGGGCATACCCCAACTTTCAATATTGATGACAATGCCATTGAAATTGGAGTGGGTATGATGGCTTTATTTGGCGCTACCAATGCGGAATAGGATGCTGTTTTAAAAACTAACACCCAAAGGCACGGGTTTCCCTTAGATTTTTTTTAGTGTCTTGGTGATTCAATTTATTTGAGTACCAGTCACAGAGAGCAGGCAGTTTTTCTTATTGCAACTTTGTACTATCGTGCCTCCGTTATTTTCTTTTTAAACAAAATTAAAAAAATGCCTCCCATCAAAACAGCAATGCTTTCCTTCGGTATGTCGGGCAAAGTTTTTCATGCACCGTTTATCAATATCCATAAAGGATTTGTATTAGCAGGTGCATGGGAGAGAAGTAAAAAAGCAATACAGGAAATATATCCCGAAGCAACTTCTTATCCAACATTCGAATCCATCCTGGCCGATAAAACGGTTGACCTTGTAATTGTAAACACACCCAACTATACCCATTTCGAATATGCGAAAGCCGCGTTGCAGGCGGGTAAAAATGTAGTGGTTGAAAAAGCATTTACCACTACCGTAGCCGAAGCAGTGGAATTAAAATTGCTGGCAGAAAACATGGGTAAAAAGATCAGTGTGTTTCAAAGCCGCCGTTGGGATAGTGATTTTAAAACCGTACAAAAAATAAAACAATCCGGCCTGTTAGGTGATGTGGTGGAAGCAGCATTGAACTATGAAAGGTTCAAGCCAGGCATAGGTACTAAACAGCATAAAGAAATGGCCGGCCCTGGAGCAGGCTTACTAAACGATCTGGGCCCGCATTTAATTGACCAGGCACTGCTGTTGTTTGGTATGCCGCAGGAAATTTTTGCCAGCATTCGCAATACCAGGCCACAGTCAAAAGTGGATGACTGGTTTGAACTGCAGTTGTTTTATCCAGGCTGTACGGTAAGGCTCAAATCCGGCATGTTTATCAGGGAACCATTACCAGCGTTTATTTTGCATGGAACTAAAGGTTCATTCATAAAAAGCCGGGGGGATGTGCAGGAGGCGGCATTGCTGGCGGGCAAACATCCAACTGTACCTGGTTGGGGACAGGAACCAGACAGCGAAAGCGGATGGTTGTTTACCGATAAAGACGGTATAATAGCCAAAGAAAAAATAACAACCGAGCCGGGCAATTATTATTACTACTACGATGCTTTGTACAACGCCATCGCCAACGATACTGCCATGCCGGTTACCTGCGATGATGGCATCCATGTGATGAAGCTGATTGAAGCTGCGGTAAAAAGCAATGACGAAAAAAGAGTAATAAATATATAGCACTCCTGTCCTTGCCATCGTTTGTAATGCGATAAGAAAACCCCTAAACCCCTAACCAAAACGGCCCTAAGCAAAAATGCATCGGAAAACAACTAAACGCTTCATAAGTTTTTCACAAAGCATTCGCTATTATTGATCCATTCTTTTTTAAATCCCATCACGGTTAAAAATTGCTGGTGATTTTTGTTGCCGACTTTTAAATACACAATGCGTTTGATCCCTTTTGAAATAAGGTAATCCCTTTCTTTTTCAAAAATAAACCGGCCCACTTTATAGTCACGGTACTTTTGCAGGGTATAGTTTAGCAAAACCTCAGCATCCCCGTTTGGTGAAACGGTGGCGCTGAACATATTGGCAATTACAAGGTCTCTTATCACCACAAAGTTCAGCTTGTGCTGCATCTGTTCTTTATTAAAGCCAGGGAAGTATACAGCAATATCTGCCTGATAAAATGCTAAAAATTTCTGCGCCAGCTTTTCATCACCGTGAAATTCGAGCAGATCAAAATTTTCCTGCCTGCGGTACACTTTTATCAAATAAACAGCATTGATACCTAACAGTATCACGTTGGTAAGTAAAACAGGGAAGGCGTTTAACAGGATAGCATAAACGATGAAAAAAATATTTCCAAATGTAGTAAACCACCGAAACTTTAGATCGTTGCTTACCAGCAGGGCAATGATAAGGCATAAAGAAGCTAAGTAACCAGTGTAAGGAGCAATTTGTTGCAGCATAAGTTGGTGTCAATCGTTGAGGCTGCAAAGAAAATATAAAATGCGGTAATGGATGATTTAATTACAAATGAAATTTGATTTGGTACCTGCAGTGCAAGCCTATTTTCTAATAATTTAAACAGGTCCCGGACCTTTGCCCCGTTTACCTTATCAACACCGCACTGCCCTTTCTGGTAATCAATTCACCTTTATAAGTTTCTCCCTGTGCCATCCATACATAAGCTGCAGGGTCTTGTGGATTCCCTTTGTAGAAGCCATCCCAACCTTTATCCAGTTGGGTGGTTTCAAATATTAACTGTCCCAGCCGGTTGAACACTCTAAAGAAACGGATAGACCGCATGCCCAGTGCTTTGGGCCTTAACACATCATTGCGTCCATCGCCATTGGGTGAGAAGGCGGTAGGTACATAAAAACTTGGCGGCAGTTTAAACACGGTTATTCTTACAGTATCGGTTCCACTGCAATTTTCCGGCAATTGTGTTACCGTCAACTTATAAGTTATATTTTCTTCGGGAGTGGCGATCGCTCTGGGCGTATTAATATCACTAATCCATTGTGCAGGTTCCCATATATACTGGTCGCCACCACTGGCATTCATTTGTATCGACTGACCTATTACAATACTGGTATCCCTGATGCCTGTTTCAGCCAATACTGGTGGCCTCACCCGTACCCAGGTGCTGGCAGTATCAGCTTTAGGACAGCCAAAACTATCACTTACACTAACAGTATACAACATATCTACGGTTGGATTTACCGATACCGGTGCCGCTATGTTGGATGCACTTAAGAAAGTAACGGGGGTCCATGTATAACTGCTTCCTCCACCGGCCTGCAACGTAGCAGACCCTCCGAAGCAAATTCCCGGCGGATTGTTAATAGTAGCAATGGGGTAGGGTACCGTTCTCACAGTAACACTGTCCCTGCTTTGACATTTGCCAATATTGCCAATCACGCGGTAAGTAATAAAGCTATCCAGCGGAGTGGCAACAGGGTTTTTGGTTTTGTCAGAATTGAGGTAGGTGGCAGGCGACCATTGATAGCTGAGTGCATCACTTACGGTTCTGATATGAAACGTATCTGTACGGCAAATGACTGTGTCGTTACCTGCATCAACCGTCACAAACAATTTAACATCTATCACGATCGAATCTTCCTTCACACAACCAAACTGGTCGGTTAAAATAGTGTAATAGACAGAAGGAACATCAGGGCTTACCAGCGGGCTGGACGCCGTAAGGCTGTTGATCATATAATCGGGGCTCCATACATAACTGGCTGCAGGATTGGTTAACAGCCGCAGGGTATCAATCGAACAGATCAGCGTATCATCCACCAAATTGGCTTCGGGCAATTCCCTTACCAGCACCGTTAAAGAATCTGCTTTGGTGGCAGTGCAGCCTGCCACCCCCACTAAAACTTTGTAAGTAGTGGTTACAGATGGAGCGGCAACCGGGTTAGCGATATTCGGATTGCTTAAGCCTGTGGCTGGAATCCATTGATACCGGATGCCACCACTGGCCTGTAATTGTGCAGTGCCCTGGCCCTTGCAGATAGCCGCATTGTTGCCGGCATTGGGCACGGCCAAAGGATTTACGGTAATATTTTGGGTGGTATTCGCCGTACAACTTCGGCCCCACCTGGCAGTTAATACATATTGGGTATTGCCCGGCGGAAATGCTTTGGTAACTTTTGCCGTAGCTTTTTCCAGGGATCCGGGCGGGCTCCACAACCAGGTGACGTTATTTGTATAATTGCTGTTGCCGGTAAGCGTAATCGTATCCTGTTCGCAGATAGTAGTGGCCGATGCCGTAATACTCGCGGTAACATTGTTCACCGGATTTACCGTTACCGAATCCCTGCTAACACATCCATTGGCATTGAGGCTCACAAAATATTGGGTTGGCACCGAAGGGAAAACGGTTGGTGTGGCGGTATTGGCGCCGATCATATTAGTGGCAGGTGTCCAGTTGAAATTACCTGTACCGGTTGCCGTTAGTGTTACAGAATCTAAACTGCAGTAGGTAGTATCTTTTGGAATTACTCTTAGAGTGGGGTTATCCGTGATCGTTACCTGCCTGGTGGTGGAATCAGTGCAGCCAAAAGTATTGCTTACCACTAATTTAACGGTGTAAATACCGGCATCCGGATAGGTGTAGCTGGGGTTCTTTGCTGTGCTGCTGTCATTGGTAGCTGCGTTATTGCCAAAGTTCCATCGCCAGCCGGTAGGTATACCATAGTTGCTGGTGGTTTGGTCGGTAAACTGAACTGGTATTCCTTTACAAAAAGGCGGATTGATATTAAATCCGGGGAAAAACCCGGGGTAAACTTTTACAATGCTGGTGGTGGAATCTGCACATAGCCCCCCTGCTAAAAATACTTTGAGTTTAATGGTAAATATGCCGGTATCAGTAAAGGGATGACTAGGGGTTGGAGAAGAAGAAAAATTCAATGGTCCTGAAGCAGGATCCCCAAAATTCCATTCATAATTTGATCCCGAGGGGAGCATTTCTGCATTCGAAAAACTCACGTTAAAACCATCACAGGTTACCGGCTTTGGGTCGAGCCTTGCAATTAGTGGGATACAATCCCTTACCCTTATATGCAGTTCCTTTCTTGATTCCGCCAAAAAAATTCCATTACGGTATTCGGTAACACAAACAGTAACCACATATTCTCCTGTACTGGTAATAGTTGGGGCCACCCCACTTAATAAACCAGTAGTGGGATTAATAGTTACCTCTGGCCCCATCGGTTGAGCACCCGAGAATCCTCCCTGGTAGGAAACGGTTCCATAGGGTGGTTGTGCGGCCGGGTTAGGTGCAGGCTCATTGGTAGAGCCGCCGTCGAAAGCAGTACATAACGTATATACCAATACGTCGCCATCGGGATCAATAGCATCCAAAGGAAAACTGAAATAGCTGCCGCCGCAAACTACCGCCGTATCATTTACTTTAAAATCCGGGCTGCTGTTTCGGTTGGCATTCGGCACCGCCGAGGCTGTTCCTGGAATTTTAATGGAATAGGTGTTGCCTACAGATGCTGAATTCAGTATATTATCCATGCCGGGGATCCTGCAGCAGCGTTGGTAGCTGATGGTATAGCCATCCGCTGAAACCGGGAGTTCATAGCTGTTGAGTTCGTACTCAACAATCGTGTAATAACATCCGGACTGGTCGCCGGTAATACATGGCTCATCTGCACCTTTACCAAGCCTGTATTGATTGGTGATATTTACAGAAGGATTATCAAATTGAGTGGTTCCATCGCCCCTGAATACGGTAAGGTTAATTGGATTTGATAATTGGCCCGGACCAAGGTTATCACAGGTCATGTAAATAGTTAGTGTGATGCGGTAACGTAAATTACTGGAGTTGATTATCCCGGGACCCAAATACCTGTACGTGATAAACCCACCTTTTATATGAGCAGCAAATGCGTTTACCAAAAAAACGGATAAAATAATAGTGATTACAAATTTCTTCATCGTCATAAAGATAATAATAAAAAGACGCGGAAAGATTCAAAAAGGCTGCCTTATAACATTGTGCCGATGAATTTGTTATTTGTACCGGTAAAATTTGTGATGAGTGGTTAACATACTATCAGTTAGGAAGTAACTGAGGATACCTGTGATAAAAAAACCAGCAGTATGTTGTTGGCCTTTTCTTCCTCCTCCCACATTCCCATGTGGGCAGAACCGGCCAGAATATGCACATGCGACTGAACCGGCAGGTAACATTGATCGAGGGAGCTTTGCAGGGGTATAGCCATATCATGTTCGCCAATAAGGAACAGGATAGGTTGATTGAAATTTTTCAGCACGGCTGTTCTGTCTGGCCGGGCAATCATCGCTTCGTAATATTGTATCAATGCTTCGTTGGAAAAATGAGCGCCTTTTTCCACCAGTTCATTTATTTTTTCTGGGTGCCTGGCTGCATATTCGCCGGTAAACAATGCCGGGGTGCTGGTCTTTAAAAAAGTGGCGGCCCCTTTTTCTTTTATAAATTCAATCGCTTTTTTTCTAACCTGTTTTTTTTCTTCATTGTCAGCAAAGGCAGAAGAATGAAAAAGACCGAAGCTGTTTAAATAGCCAGGGTATTTTTCAGCAAATGCCAGGGCTATGTAGCCACCCATGCTGTGGCCGATTAAAGCCCCCCCTGCACCCGGAAGTGTGGACTGTAGTTCACGGTCAAAAATCTCTTTTACTATTTCAGCGTATGTTTCAATGTTGGCATTGGGTACAAATTCCGATTGGCCGCTACCGGGTATATCGGGAACGATGAGCCGAAAATGTTGTTGCAGGAAATTTACCTGCGGTTCCCATACGGTACTGTCTTCACCAAAACCATGCAGCAACATCACCGTTTTACCGTTGCCGTAAATACGGTAGTGGATAGTTTTATCCTGAAAGACCAATGTGTTGTTTTCCATACAAAAAGCATTTATATGTTATTGTTAAATATCCCTAAACCTCTAAACCCTAAAATTTTAAACCAACTTCCGTACGCTCCTGAATAAAATCAACAGGCAAATAATCAGCAGGGAATTGTTCAGTTGCTGTGGTAGAAAGAACCAGCTTATTAACACAACTAACAAGCCAATAATGGTAACGTTTAAATATTTTTTAATCCAGCCTTTTTTACTGTGGATGAAAAACGCCGCCACCGCATGGGTTGGCCAGGCCCAAATTAAATTAAAATTATTTTTACACATGGCATGATCTGTACCCAGCCACATGAACAGCAGCAGGATGCCGGCAGCGCCGGTAATAAAAAACAGCAAGCCATCAAAACCAGATAAAAACGCAGCGGCCCATTTATTTTTAGAAAGGTCCAAAGCAATGATCCCAACCAGCAGCAGCAAAAAAATGGTCACTGGGGTAAAGAATGATTTTGCCTGATGTAAATTATCGTAGGGGTACAGTTCGGTTTTTGTCAACACCAGGTTATTGCCATGGTTGCTGCTGTCGAATGCTTTCATCAGGTTGTCGGGTAAAAATTGTGATTGCTCAGCAGTCATAACCGCATCGGTGGGGGCGCCCAGTAAAAGGTCGATGCCCAGTTTGCTCCATTGCATATTGTTTTTATCCAGGTACTGGTGTATCGCCTGCCTGAACCGGGTACCTTCGGGCATTACCGCTTTAAAAGCCGGCCTGTTTTTTTTATGCTGTATAATAATATCCCTCAGCCGGGTGGTACAGTTGTCGAACAAAAAATCGTATTGGTAGTACTTATTTTCTTCCTGGATATTATGAAAAAGAAATTTTTCTACCGCTACTTTTTCTTCAGCACTAAGGTTCAGTACCTGCTCGGTGATGCCCCGGTTGGTGGCCTGGTATTCTTCTTTAAATTCATTAAAATAACTGGTAGAAACAAAGTACAATAATTTGCCCCTGATAAATTTGGTATAAAAACCTGGCTCGTCAAAATTAAAAGTGCCGTAGTTAAAAACAATATCCTGCAAACTACTGCTGTCAGTTACCCGTAAAGCGCTGTGGCCAAAAGTAGAGTACAGTTCATCGCCTGGGGTGCAGGTAAGCAGGCTGATGCGCAGGCGGGAACTATCCTGTGCAAAAATGCAGTTGGGGAAATGTGTCAGTGTACTGATGAGGAGTATGCTTAGTAAGGTTCTTTTCATATTATGATACGAAAGTAGCTGAATAAAATATATTTAGAATCCTGCCTGCAGGGCAAAAGAAATATCACCCGCTTCTATGATCGTTCACTACAGGCCATTAAAATAACAAAGCCCCGAAAAATATGCTTCGGGGCTTTGTTGCAATCATAAAAATTGCTATTCTTTTATAAATCTTTTGGTAGTGATGTTGCCGGCAGCATCCATACTAATTACCTGGTACATACCAGTGGCCAGTCTTGAACAATCAAAACTAACAAGGCTGCTGCCTGCAGGTACAGAGTGGCGTTTGCTTTGTACCGTTCTGCCCGCAATGTCCGTAATGATGGTTTCAATTACTGTAGCTTTATCACTTGCAATGCTAAGTCTGGTTTCATCTTTCACAATGGAAGGATACAGTCCAACTATTTCCACACTACTGTTTTTGCTGTTGATCAAAATTACCGGGGAGTAAGTAATTTGCCCATCCACGTCGATCATTTTTAACCGGTAATAATTATGCCCCGGCAAAGGTTGTGCATCCGTAAAATCAAATGGTTGATTGCACCTTATTTGAGTGGCTGCAATGCTGTTTCCAACCGGTGAAAAATTCCTGGCATCTGCGGCTCTTTCCACCTGCATGATTACCCTGTTGCCAATGCAGGTCACTTTCCAGTTGAGTGCATTTACATTGTTTTGCCGTTGGCCACGGATATATTCCAGTTTAACGGGGATAATGCCTAATTGCCTTGCGGCAAGCGTGAAAGGACTGAATTGAGTTACATTGATTGCCGTAATGGCTCCAAGGGCTGGTGTACTGGTAGAAAAAACTGCTCCGCCAATATCATCCCAGTCTGTTCCGTCATAATGTGCCACACTTAAACCGGTCGTATCACTGATAAAACTTCCGGGATCTGAGTAGCTGAAAGTAACATTGGCCGAACCCGGTGTAGCCTGGTCAATGGTCCAGTATTCAAACCTGGACACATTGTAGTTTGGAAATGCAGCCAGGGTCACGGGATCAATCGTAAAATTAGTAAAGGGCACATTGAAATATTGAACCGTATAGCTGTTCTGTACCCCGCCATTTACCGCAAGCCCCACGGGTGCATATTTATTCCCTTTACCTACAGGAAAGCCCATTTGTACACTGGAAGTAGCCTTCATTTTACCATCCACAAATGAGGCGATAGAGCCGGCGTTGGTGATAGCTCCGTCCGGTAATACCAGTACTGCATTGGAGTTCACTACCAATTTTCCTTTTGTGAGTAAAAGATTTTGTACCGATACACTATCATTCAACGTAATAGAATCCCTTGAAAAAGCAGCCCCAAAATTGAGGGTTAAGTTATTTAAAACTGAACCGGGTGTAAACCGCAATAAGCCTGCTGTTTGGTTACCGGCTGATTTAGTAATAATAATTTGACCGGCAGTACTGCTGATCCTGCCCGTGGATGAAGTGGTTACAAATGCGCCATTGGTAAGGTTAATCACGTTGGAACCAACAACCAGCGTGGTGGCATTAACACCGGATTGATTTAATTGAAGTCCTCCACCGTTTGCATTGCCCAGGGTAAGCGTTGTATTTGCACCTAATGTTATTACGTTAGCCGACGTGGTGGTATCTCTTTGAAGACGAAAAATATTCAGTTCGTTGCCGTTGGCATTGATGCTTTGGCTGCCGCTGCCCCCATTCATGCCGATTGTAATTCTGCCTGCATCCCCTGAGGGGCTTGGTTCAAATTGGCTTTGAGAAGCAGTGAAATTGATATTGCCAAATATATTGAGTTTGGAAACAGTAGTATTGGAGCCATTGATACCGACCACCCCGTCAACTGTAAGGTTTCCTCTTACAGTTGTAGTGCCGTTGGAGAAATATTTTATCCCGTTCGTCAGTTTCAAATGATAATAAGAAAGCGTCGGAAAACGAATGGTATCGGTAGTACCGGTGCCGGCTTGTGCAAAGTCAATTGTAGAACCGATGGCGATGTTATTAAAGAAAGGACGCCGGTTGTTTTGAACGGTCAGTATAGCATTGTTGAGGATATCTATCCTGGTGGCTGAAGTTACAGAATCCGCATCGGGTAAAATGGTAAAATTAATTGGGGCGATGCCATCACCTACCACTACCCTGGCTGTATTTCCTGCAGCAGTTACTGCCCAGGTTCCGCTATAGGTTGCATTGGCCTGGCTGATGATATTAAATAGCTGGTAAGGGTCGGTAAAATTTGCTGGAGACGGACCACTGCCATCAGTAGTAGTACTCCAGGTGCCTGCATTGTTTAAACCGGTATTCGCTTTGGTATTAAAGTAATTTTGAAAAACCCCACCGTTTATATTTACAATTACATCAGGTGCTGATCCGCCGCTGTTGGTTACAATGCCGGTGAAAACACCCTGTGGTGCAGTAGCGGTAATTCTTACAAAAACAGCCGTGGCACCCAGTGTGCTTCCTGTATACGGAACGGTAAGTGAAGCTGGACCAGTTATAAAAGGTCCTCCGCTGCTTAAAGAAATTTCTACATTGGTTCCGGGGGTTACGGTGATATTTCCAGCGGCAGGCGATAAGGTAGAACCACTCAGGTTATAAGAAATAACAGAAGAAGCAACACCGAAAGTAGTTGTAAAATTAAGTGATCCCGGAGATGCAGAGATCAGTGCTGTTGCTGCTCCGCAGGTACTGAGGGGCGAACTGCTGTTTCTTGGGTTGGTTGCAGCAGCAGCGAAATCTGCACTGTTATTGTTTCCGTCCTGGCAACCATTGGTTGCCCTGAATATACTGTTGGTATTGCCCCCCGAGCCAGGTGCCGCTGCAGCGCCTTCAAAACAATTGGCAGAACCAAACCCTACAAAATCAACAATGGCTGCATTGGGAAGACAACTGTTTACCGGCAGCGTATCATTCGACAAAACAACTTTACCACTGGTGGCACTCATATTGCTTCCTCCACTGGCATCTTCAGCAGGCAACGCTGTACCGACTGCGCCTCCAGATGCTAATTTTATGAGGTAGTATTGACCAGGCTGCAAACTAAAATCGGTAAGCTTTGTCACCTGCCAGCTAGTACCGGTAGCACTTGCATATTGTATACTCCATCCATTTAAAGACTGCGCCGCTGGCGTTGGATTAAATAATTCAACATAATCATTTTGGAACGAGGCGCCGGAGTTACCACCACCGCCATATACCTGGCTGATCACCACAGTGGTACCAACTTGGCCGCGGGCCGAAATGAATACGAATAAGATAAAAACGCATGTAAAAATTTTTTTCATAATCCTGTGTTTTGAAATGTTCGATAAAAGTAAACTTTTAATAAAGAAGTAAGCGGAGCAATTTTTAATGTAAGTCGCTGCTTACTGTTTAATAACAGGAAAAGCATCTGTAACAACGTTATCTCCCTATACAATTCAGCCTAATAATAGTTTCATAAGTCTCTTGCCTTAAGCCACTCTTTTGGAGGGGTTTGGAACGGTTGTTACCTGCTGTAATTCGGAGCTTCCTTTGTTATAGCAATATCATGTGCATGGCTTTCCTTCATACCGGCATTGGTAATCTTTATAAAGGTAGCTTTTTGCAGTGCGGTTATATTTTGCGCCCCACAATATCCCATGCCTGCCCTCAGGCCGCCGGTGTATTGATGAACAATATCTTTTACCGGGCCTTTAAATGCCACTCTTCCTTCTATTCCTTCGGGCACAAATTTCTTAATGTCGTCTTCGGGATCCTGGAAATAGCGGTCGCTGCTGCCCTGTGCCATGGCACCCAATGAACCCATACCCCGGTATTGCTTAAACCTCCTGCCTTCATAAATAATGGTTTCGCCCGGGCTTTCTTCAGTGCCGGCAAATACATTGCCCATCATCACGCAACTGGCACCTGCTGCCAGTGCCTTCACCATGTCGCCGGTATACCGGATACCGCCATCGCTGATAATGCCCACATTTTTATTTTTTAATGCAGCCGCAGCTTCCATCACGGCAGTGATCTGCGGCACCCCTGTACCGGCCACGATCCGGGTGGTACAGATAGATCCCGGCCCAATACCCACTTTCACCGCATCGGCACCTGCGTCAGCCAATGCCTTTGCGCCTGCGCCGGTACCTACATTGCCTGCAATCACCTGCAGCTTTCTAAAGCTTTTCTTTACCGCTTTCAACGTGTCGATCACGCCTTTGGTATGACCATGTGCACTGTCAAGGCAGATGACATCTACCCCCGCATGATGCAGGGCAGCTACCCTGTCCAGCGTGTCTTTGGTGATGCCAACACCGGCGCCTACCAGCAACCTGCCAAAAGAATCTTTGATAGCATGAGGGTAACTGGTGAGTTTTAAAATATCGCCAAATGTTACCAGCCCGATCAATACCCCGGCCTTGTTTACCACGGGTAGTTTTTCAATTTTATTTTTCTTAAAAATAAGTTCTGCCTTTTTAAGATCGGTGCCTTCCGGTGCGGTGATGAGGTTGTCTTTGGTCATTACCGTACTTACCTTTTCTTTGTAGTGGGTTTCAAAACGGAGGTCCCTGTTGGTGAGTATGCCTACCAGCTTGTGTTGTTCATTTACGATGGGGATACCGCCAATCTTATTTTCCCTCATCAGCCTGACAGCTTCGCCAATGGTAGCATCGGGACTTAACGTTACGGGATCAAGTATCAAACCATTTTCACTTCGTTTTACTTTGCGAACCTGGTCGGCTTGTTTTTCGATGCTCATATTTTTATGCAAAATGCCCAGCCCGCCCTGCCTTGCAAGTGCAATGGCCAGTGACGCTTCGGTTACAGTGTCCATTGCAGCACTTAGCATCGGTACATTTAACCGGATGGTTTTAGTAAGATAGGCACTGATGTCCACATCCCGGGGCAAAACAGAAGAGTATGCCGGTTGCAAAAGCACATCATCAAATGTTAAACCTTCTACGAAATTTTTATTGAAATTGTTGTTGTTGGTGGGGTTATTTCTTGTTGCCATAGGCAAAGATAGGAAAAATGACTGCTGAAAATAACCACGGTTGGTTTTTATAAGTATTAACAAGGGATACACAACCGGGTTTCATTTATAGCATAACAATTTCATAGCATTGCCAATATTTACATCCACGAACGA